>Ga0105049_10000109_pt1 | contig 79082 bp, 73 predicted proteins | sample MAT06_FD_78087 | JGI IMG/M metagenome (GOLD analysis project Ga0105049, IMG submission 78087) | Freshwater microbial communities from Lake Fryxell liftoff mats and glacier meltwater in Antarctica - MAT-06 | ecosystem: Environmental > Aquatic > Freshwater > Ice > Liftoff microbial mat | place...
GTATTTTGAAGAAGGCGTTTGAGGGGAAAATAATCAATTACGAATTAAACATTACGAGAATGAAAAGTGATATTGTAGTGTCGTAAAAGTCATTTGCATTTGCAATTCGCGTTGTGAAAGTTTATAAACATCTAATTTCTGAAAAGAAAGAGTTTGTTTTATCAAAACAACTTTTGCGTTCAAGAACTTCTATTGGTGCAAATATTGAAAAGTCCGTTGGCGGACAATCAGACAAGGATTTTCTTTCAAAAATTAGTATATCCTACAAGGTAGCAAGAGAAACAATTTATTGGTTCAAACTATTACACGCTACTGATTATTTATCGGAGCAAGAAGCACGAATTCTGCTGAAGGATGCCGAAGAACTCTGCAAAATTCTTGGTAAAATTCAAATAACACTAAAATCCCGTAATTCCTAACTCGTAATTTTTAATTGAATATGAACACATCAAGTATAGTAAGTAAAGTATGGAGTTTTTGTAATCCCCTGCGTGATGTAGGCGTTGGTTATGGCGATTATTTAGAGCAACTCACCTATTTGCTTTTTTTAAAAATGGCAGATGAATACAGCAAGCCACCTCACAACAGAGTATTACCAATTCCCGAAACGTATAATTGGGAAAGCCTAACCACAAAAAAAGGTGGAGAACTGGAATTGCATTATGCCACCCTGCTACGTGAATTAAGCACTGCTAAAGGAATTTTGGGACAGATATTCACCAAGAGCCAAAATAAAATTCAAGACCCTGCAATGCTTGCCAAAATCATTGATATGATTAACAGCGAACAATGGTTGGTAATGGGTGCTGATGTGAAGGGTGATATATATGAAAAACTATTGGAACAAAATGCACAAGATGTAAAAAGCGGTGCAGGGCAATACTTTACACCACGTCCTTTGATTCGTGCAATGGTAGAATGTATTCAGCCACAACCAACAAAAACAATTGCTGACCCTGCTTGCGGATCAGGTGGTTTCTTTTTAGCGGCTTACGATTACATTGTAGAAAACAACAAACTCAATAAGGAGCAAAACAAGTTTTTGAAAATGGAAACGTTTTTCGGAAACGAAATTGTAGCAGGAACAAGGCGTTTGGCTTTAATGAATTTGTTTTTACACAATATTGGCGACATAGAAAGCGATAATTTCATTTCCCCAGCCGATGCTTTAATTGCAGCTTCTCCGACAACATACGATTATGTTTTAGCAAATCCGCCTTTCGGAAAAAAGAGTTCACAAACCTTTACCAATGATGAAGGCGAACAAGAGAAAGAGGATTTAACTTATAACCGTCAAGACTTTTGGGCAACGACAAGTAACAAGCAATTGAACTTTGTTCAACACATTCGTTCGATGCTCAAAACAACAGGAATGGCAGCAGTTGTATTGCCCGACAATGTTTTGTTTGAAGGCGGTGCAGGTGAAACAGTTCGTAAAAAATTATTGGAAACAACAGACTTACATACTATTCTTCGCTTACCGACAGGAATATTTTATGCACAAGGTGTAAAAGCAAATGTTGTTTTCTTCGACAACAAACCAGCCAATAAAAACCCTTGGACAAAAGAAATCTGGGTGTATGATTATCGTACCAACATTCACCACACGTTAAAGAAAAACCCGTTAAACATTGACGTGTTAAAAGACTTCATTGACTGTTACAAACCCGACAACAGAAACAAACGTAAACAAACATACAACACAGACACTAATCCCGAAGGTCGTTGGCGTATGTTTACTTATGATGAAATCATTGCCAGAGACAAAACCAGTTTAGATATCTCTTGGCTCAAAGATAAATCATTAGCAGACCTTGACAATTTACCCGACCCTGATGTTTTAGCGGAAGACATTATTGAAAACTTAGAAGCTGGATTAGCCAGTTTTAGAGAAATTATGCTTTCATTAGATTCTAAATAAACTTATGTGCGAATGATATATTTCCGTTTAGTATCGCTAATTTTTCAATAGATTTGCGGTTGTAACGTTAACACGTCGGTATTACTTCACTTCCATAAGAATTTTAATGATTTCGTTTTCAGATGTAACATATTATGTACAAGGGCGAACCTTGTTCGACAAAGCCTCCTTTTTAATTCAATTTGGCGACAAAATTGGTCTGGTTGGAAAAAATGGTGCGGGTAAATCAACGTTATTACGGTTAATTGTTACACCTTTTCAGCCGGAATCAGGTACAGTTAATATTGCTAAATCTACAACAGTAGGTTATTTGCCACAAGAATTAGTTTTCGATACCGATCAATCTGTATTCGAATATGTTTCTGGTGCTTTCGATGAATTACTTGCTATTGAAGAACGCTTAGAAGTTATTCATCAAGCTTTAGAAAGTGGCGATTTAGAACATTACGACGACCTTTTAAATGAATTGGTTGAAAAACAAGAACGTTACGACGTGCTTGGTGGAAGTGGATACAAAGCAGCGATAGAACGAACGCTCAGTGGTTTAGGTTTTGAACCTGAAGATTCTGACCGCCCGTTAAAAGAATTTAGTGGTGGTTGGCAGATGCGTGCGGAATTAGCTAAAATACTACTTCGCAAACCTGATTGTATATTATTAGATGAGCCTACCAATCACTTGGATATTGAATCGGTTCAATGGCTTGAAAAATTCTTAAAGCAATACGAAGGTGCCATTATGATGGTATCCCACGATAAAACCTTTTTAGATTCTGTAACGAACAGAACTATCGAAATTACTTCGATGGCAAAATTAGACGATTACCCTGTTGCATATTCACGTTTTGTGGAACTACGTGAAGAAAGAATAGAACATCTCCGTTCTGCGGCAAAACAACAAGGGCGTGAAATTGCATCGATGGAACGATTTATAGAACGTTTTCGCTATAAAGCTTCTTTGGCATCCAGAGCACAATCACGTATGAAAATGCTCGACAAAATTGAACGTATTCAAGTCGAAGATACCGATACGAAGTCAATTAATTTTACGTTTCCAGAAGCACCTCGTTCAGGTGCAATTACTGTTAAATTGACTGGTGCTACGAAATCATTCCCAGCAAAAACTCTTTTCAAAAATATTAATTTAGAGTTTTCACGCGGTCAAAAAATTGCGTTCGTTGGAAAAAATGGTGAAGGTAAATCTACCTTAGCTCGAATTATATTAGGTGAAGAACCACTCACTAGTGGAGTTGTAGACCTTGGGTACAATGTTAAGATTGGATATTATGCCCAGCATCAAACCGATACTTTAGACCCCACAATGACCGTCTACGATGCTTTGGAAACAATTGCCGTTGGAGAAATTAGAACTAAATTACGAGCTATATTAGGAGCATTTCTATTTTCTGGAGATGACGTGAATAAAAAAGTGGGAGTACTATCTGGTGGTGAAAAATCTCGGTTGTCACTTGCTCGTTTATTACTCGAACCAGTGAACCTTTTGATATTAGATGAGCCGACAAATCACTTGGATATGTTTTCGAAGGACATTCTCAAAGAAGCGTTACAGTTATATACTGGTGCTGTGATTGTCATTTCTCACGATAGAGAATTTTTATCGGAATTAGTTGATACTGTTGTGGAAATAAGACAAGGGAACATAAAAGAATATGCGGGTGATATTATGGAATATCTTCGTATAAAAGAATTATCTTCTTTGCAAGAATTAGAATATTCCACTAAACAAAAGAAACAAAAACAACAAGAAGTTTCTCAACCACTTCAATTAGACCGAGATCAACAAAAAGAACTCGAGAAAAAACGAAAAAAACTTGAACGTGATTGCACTGATCTCGAAAAAGATGTTCAACGATTAGAAGCAATTGTACGCGGATTTGAAGAAGAATTACTCTTGCCACGTGTATATACTGACCACAAAAAAGCAACAGAATTACAGAAAAAAATCACTCAATCAAAAGCAGAACTAAACGAAGCATTCGCAAGATGGGCAAGTGTCCAAGAAGACCTTGAAGTCTTTGCGTAATGGATTCGTGTAAAAATATCGAACAAAAAAGCCTCACAATTGTGGGGCTTTTTTAATAGTATTGACAAACTGATTTTCGTAAACAGAAAACTAAATGTAACTACTGCATTGCTTTAAAATGACAAAGGCTGATACAAAATACAAAAGGGCAATCGATGATTGCCCTTTTAAATAAAACTATCTATAGGATTTTAACGAAAGATTTCTTTAATTTTACCCCACGTACTACGCACGCCAGAAACGTTGTGATAGACATTCACTTGTTCTGAATAGGTAATTGAATTATTAGTGCCAATAATTTTTAAACGATACGAATAATTATTTGAAAGGAATTTCGATTGATCATTTGAATTTCCTTGTTTCATCACTGCTTCTTCGTCAACAATACGGTAGGATACAGAAGCTCCTTGAGCTTGTTGGGTTAGAATATAACGGTACGGTTGACTATTGAGTGAGCGCTCAACATCATATTGCTTTACGGATTTTTCGGCAATGGAACGCCACTCAACAATCACGGTATTACCTTCGGAACGAGCTTTAAAATAATCAAAACTCACTTCTTGTGCAAAGAGTGCTATTGAGATAAAAAACGTAACAATGAGAACTAATTGTTTCATAACAAGCAAATATACAACAATTTTAACCTTTTTCAAAGACGAACAGTAGTTTAAACTATTGATAACACTGCAAAATGGTAAAAACTACGGCGTAGAAGTACTTTCTACATATCGAAATACTTCATAGGTTATGTCTTCAGATTTTAGTGACTTCATACATTCGTGTGTACCCAAATAACAAGGTTTACTCCCATTGTGCGAACAAGGTCGGCAAGGAAGTTTTCTGTTTTCAAAAATTGTATGCTTGGTTGCTAATGGTGCAAAACCAAATTCAGGAATAGTTGGACCAAAAAGAGCAATTGTAGGGGTGTTGGTTACACTTGCCAAATGGATTGGAGCGCTATCGTTCGAAACCAAAACTGCACTTTGTTTCAACAAAAAAAGAATTTCAGAAAGTGAAAAAACCCCTACACCATTTATAACTCCAATTTTAGATAGTAGTATTTGGCAATACTGTTCTTCGGATTTAGACCCAATAACTACAATTGGAATATTCTTTTGCAGTAAATTAACACAAAGTTTTTCAAACTTTTCAATTCCCCAACGCTTTTCATTCCAAACGGAATTTGGAGCAAGTATTACAAATTGGTTTTTTTCTAATAAGTTGGTTTCTAAAAAAGTCTCAATAGTTTTTTGTTGAGATTCTAATGAAAAAGTTATTTCTGTATATGGCGTTGGAATGTAGTCGGTAAAACAGTGCAAAAGTTGTAATTGCCGTTGTCGTTCAGTACCAAATTCTGGTCTCTTTGTACGTCGAGAAAAAAACAATGAAAACGAAGATTGTGTAAAGGTAACTTTGTATTGAGCAGGAATCAACAAGGCTAACAAGGAAGAACGAAACGACGAATGTAATGAAATGATGCAATCGATTTTTTCCGTTGAAAGTTGTTTTGCGAAAGTTCGTATTCCCTGTAACCCTTTTTGGGAATTACGTTTGTCAAAAGGAAAAACATGATCAACATCAGTAGAAACAGAAAGTATATCTTCACAAATTGGAGTTGAAACTATGGAGATTTTACACGTTGGGTTCTGTTTTTTTATGGCTTGAGCCACAAACAACGTTAGCGTTGAATCTCCTATAAATGCAGTTTGAATAATCAAAAAATGAGAAAAATCTGTTAGTGCTGGTTTCATTCAATTTGCGACGAAACAACAATAAAAACAATGTTTACATCAGTAAATACTCAGGTTGGTAAGTGCTAAATTTAAAAAAAATGAAAGCTTCGAGTGGTCAAAAGACTGTATAAAGTAAACTCCTTGTCAAAAAAAAATGTATATTATATAGTAAGTTGTAGTGAAAATCTTTATTTTTGAATATGAAACAAAAACTATATAACCATCTGATATTGACAATTTCGACTGTACTTTTGCTTACGTCATTACCATCTTGTGTTCCGGTACTTTTAGACGCATTTGTATTAAACCCATATCAGTTTTATTTAAATGAAGATCAAGATACCCTATCTGCAATAAGTTTGTATAACATGGGAACGCTCAATCAATTTTATAGAACGGGTAACAATGCTTTCGAACTTCAAGAAGAAGGAAAAGTAGCAATGGGATTCTATAAAGATACACAACATTATCTCGATATTACATTACGTCCTTCTGTATTTGACAAAAAAAGTGCAGAAATTTCTTTCCATACACGTTGTGTTTCGGAAAATTATAAAAAAGGGTACGGAATAGAATGCAGATTTACTGAAAACGGATTTGTAGTATCCGAAGGTGGAACTATCTTTTTTGCAAATCCAGATGTAAAATTGGAAGCCGGACAACAATACCGATTCCGTTTGATAAACGATGGTAAATATATATATGCATATTTAGATTGTGATGTGTTATTCACCAAAAAAACAAAACTTCCTTTAACAGAACAGTTTGTAATTGAACACCGAAAAGGAACAAGTGCATTATATGAAGGAGTTTACTTCAAAAGAGTTGATTCTGATATCGACCCTCTCATTCGTGGTAGAGACTCATTTGATTACGAAGAGTTTTTAGAAGATTTAAAAGGTATAATTAATTGAAATTAAATAATGAAAAAAAGAATAATCATTTCTGGTGCAGGTTTAGTTGGTTCGTTAGTTGCAGTATTGTTGGCAAAAAGAGGACACGATATTACCATAGTTGAGCGAAGAGCTGATATGCGAACTGCTGTAGGATATGGTGGACGATCGATAAACCTTGCTTTGTCAGAACGTGGGTGGAATGCTCTTCACTTGGCAGGAGTTGATTCAAAAATTAAATCCATTGCAATTCCAATGTTTGGTAGAAGGATTCATCATCATGACGGTGGTTCTTCGTTCCAACCGTATGGTAAAGAAGACCAAGCAATTTATTCAGTATCTCGAAAAGAGATTAATGTAGCTTTAATGAATGAAGCAGAAAGTTTACCCAATGTCAAATTTTTATTTGAACATAAAGCAGTAGGCTTTGAACAAAATACTTTAATAACTGAAAATGCAAAAGGTGAAGAAGTTGTTCTTGAAGGTGATGTTATTTTGGGCGCTGATGGAGCTTTTTCTGCAATACGAGAATTGTTACAAAAGACCGATCGATTCGAATATTCGCAGAGCTATATTTCGCAAGGGTATAAAGAACTTACAATTCCTGGTAAAGAATTCTGTTCGTATCAACTTGAACACAATTCACTCCATATTTGGCCTCGACGTGAATTTATGATGATTGCACTTCCAAATACGGATGGTAGTTTTACTTGTACATTGTTCTTAGATTACGAAGGTGAACCGTCGCTACAGTCTTTGGATACCGAAGAGAAAATTAAAACATTTTTTGAAAAAGAATTTTCCACAGCAATACCATTAATGCCAACCTTAGTAGAAGACTATATGTCAAACCCTACTTCGTCGTTAGTAACTATCCGATGTTTCCCTTGGGTACATCAAAAGAACATTGCTATTATTGGAGATGCTTCTCACGCAATAGTCCCATTTTTTGGGCAAGGAATGAATGCTGGGTTTGAAGATTGTGTAGTTCTGATGGAATGTTTAAATGAATCGAATGAAGACTTTGAAATTGCATTAGATGTGTTCCAACATAGACGAAAACCAGATGCAGATGCAATAGCAGATATGGCATTGACAAATTTTGTAGAAATGAGAGACAAGGTTGCTGATCCTTCATTTCTATTGCGTAAGAGAATAGAGTCAATGCTTCACGAACGCTACCCAGAAAAATTCGTTCCTCAATATTCAATGGTAAGTTTTTCTTCGAAAATACCGTATTCAATTGCATTAGAACGTGGGAAGATTCAAGATTGTTACCTCGATAAAATTCAACAAATTCAAAATATTGAAGAACGTTTAGAAGATGAAGATTTGTGGCTAAAGATAGATAATATTCTATCTTCGTTAGAAACATTTTCCCTTTCTTCTTAACAGAATTAAAATGTAGAAATCTCATAAAAAAAGCTACCTAAATGGTAGCTTTTTTTATAGTCTTTTTCGGTTGAGCAAGTATTTTCTCCATCACGAAAACGTGATCAAGAGCTTCCAAAATAGTGTTAACAGGAATAATCGTAAGATTTTCACGGATAAAAGGGTTTAACTCCATAATGTCTTTCGAATTTTCTTTAGGAATCAAAACAGTTTTAATTCCTACTCGAATTGCTGCAAGTAGTTTTTCATTTAAACCACCAATTGCAAGTATAGAACCACGTAATGTAACTTCACCTGTCATAGCAATATCTCCTCTAACTGATTTCCCCGTAGCTGCAGAAATCAAAGCAACAGTCATAGTAATTCCGGCTGAAGGACCATCTTTAGGCACAGCACCTTCGGGAACGTGAATATGAATCTCTTTTTCTTTCGAAAAATCTTCAGGAACTGAAAGTAATTTTGAATTAGTTCTTACATACGATAGTGCTGCAGTTGCAGATTCTTTCATCACATCGCCAAGTTTCCCAGTTAATGTTAACTTAGCTGCACCCGGCATAATACTAACCTCAATTGGTAAAATATCACCACCAACTGATGTCCACGCTAATCCGGTGGCTACGCCAATTTTTGGTTCTAATTCATTCGACTTGTAATGATATCGAGGAGATTTTAAATATTCTTCTATTGATTTTTCCGAAAGTGAAATGGTTTTATTTTCTAAAAATTTTCTAAACTCAACGGAATCACGTAATGTAACTGCTGGCGTAGGAGCTTCGGAATCATCACTTTTTTTCGTTTTTCTTTTTGTTGAAGTTGGTTTTAGTTTCGTAGTTGCTTCATAGACAATGTCCTTTGCCACTTTGCGAAGTACGGTAGAAATCTCACGTTCTAAATTTCTAACTCCAGATTCTCGTGTATAATGTCGTATAATTGAGAATACGGCGGCTTTTGTAAAAGTAATGGAACTTTTGTCTAATCCAAGTTCTTTTTTAATTTTTGGAATGATATAGTTTGTTGCTATTTGTTCTTTTTCGACATCTAAATAACTTGATAGTTCAATAACTTCCATACGGTCCAACAATGGTGCTGGGATATCGTATTTTACATTGGCAGTACAAATAAAAATAACATCTGAAAGGTCAAAATCGACTTCCAAATAATGATCGTTAAAAGTTTTATTCTGTTCTGGGTCTAGCACTTCTAATAAGGCAGCAGAAGGATCACCACGAAAATCAGATGCAAGTTTGTCCACTTCATCAAGAAGAATTACAGGGTTCTTTGTTCCGGCACGTTTCATTGCTTGAATAATTCTACCGAGCATTGCACCAATATAGGTTTTTCTGTGACCACGAATTTCAGCTTCATCACGAATACCACCTAGAGAAATTCGTACAAATTCACGCCCTAAAGCACGTGCAATCGATGCACCGAGTGAAGTTTTACCAACACCTGGAGGTCCTGAAAGGCAAATAATTTGTCGACGCAGTTGAGGAACAATATTCAAAATCGCTATATATTCTAAAATTCTATCCTTCGGTTTTTCTAAACCAAAATGATCTTCATCTAAAATTTTTTTAACGTGTTCAATATTCAGAACATCTTCAGTGCGTTTAGACCAAGGAAGTGCCGCAATAAGTTCCATATACGACCGCATAACGCTATATTCTGGGGACATTTGCGAAGTTCGTTTTAGCTTGTCGAATTCTTCCAATACTTTTGGTAACACTGTTTCAGGAATATTTGCAGCGTCTATTGCTTCTTTAATAGCCGCAAGTTCTGGAGCAGATTCATCATCTTCGCCCAGTTCTTTTTGCAATGCACGAATTTGTTCTTGAATAATGAACTTCTTTTGCGTCCTTTGTAATGATTCGTGAACCTTTGTATCTATCTCGTCTTCAATTTTTTCAACATCAATTTCAGTTTGAAGAATTTGGATCAGCTGCATATATTGGTCTTTGAGACCTTTATGTTCTAAAATTTGTTGTTTTACAGGAACTTTCTGTTGAATATTGGCTGCAGCGTAATACAGCTTGCGAGAAGGGTTGCTAATATTTGAAAATGCAGTGGAAATTTCTGAAGAAACGTGCTTGCTTAGAGAAACATATTCCATAAAAAGTTCTTCAGCGTGTCGGCACAATGCTACAAATTCTTTTTCATTAGTAGGCTCAACTTGAGTAACAATATCAACTTTTGCTTCTAAAAATTCTGTATTTTTTGATTTCGTTTTTATTACTCCATGAACCACACCTTCAACTAAAACTTTAAGTAGGTTATTCGGTAATTTCATTATCTGAAGAATTTTCGCAATAGTTCCAAATTTGTAAATATCATCGAAACCTGGTTCATCTTCTGTAGGGTCTTTTTGAGAGGTAACGAAAATATATTTTTGTCGCTCTAAAGCTGCTAAGGTTGCTTTCAAAGACGAAGGACGCCCTATTAAAACTGGATAAATCATATTTGGGTACAACACTACATCTCGTAATGGAAGTACACATAATTTTTTAGGAATCGATTTTGAAGTTGTTAACTCTTCTTTTTCTAAGAGTTCAACTATTGAACGCTCATCTATAATAGCCATAGTGTTTTTTCTTTCGTAAGGACATTGTAAGTGGCAAGTAAGAACGCTTTTTATGGCAAAAAATTGTTCTACAGTTCGAAGCTAATAGAAAAGATATTTTTAAAAATCTTTCGTTTATGTGAAAAAAATTGGTATTTTTGTAAATGTGTTAGTGAACTTTATTCAACGACAGGTTGTTACTGTTTTATGAGGAAATAATATGTTAGAACATTACATACCAATATTTTTGATGATTATTGTTGGCTTAGGCTTCGGAATTGTGAATTTAACAGCAGCCGAATGGTTAGGTCCAAAAAATTCGAACAGTGAAAAAGCTTCAACTTATGAAAGTGGAATGCGTCCAATTCGTTCAGCACACGAACGTTTTTCGGTAAAATTCTACTTAGTAGCAATGTTGTTCATTTTGTTCGATATTGAAATAGTGTTTATGTATCCGTGGGCTGTTCGTTACCAAACCTTAGGTATACCGGGTATGGTTGCAATGGCATTATTTATGATTATCCTTTTTGCTGGGTTTATATATGTTGTTCGTAAAGGAGCGTTAGAATGGGAGTAAACGATATAACTAAAGATGGTTTTTTAACAACTACTGTCGATTTTGCAATTAAATGGGCACAGAGAAATTCTTTATTTCCTATGCCTCTTGGAATTTCTTGTTGCGGCATTGAAATGATGGCTTTTGCATCTTCTCGCTTCGACGTTGCACGGTTCGGATCTGAGGCAATGCGTTTTTCCCCTCGCCAATGCGATTTATTGATTGTTGCAGGAACAGTAACATACAAAATGGCCTCTGTTGTTCGTAAAATTTACGATCAAATGCCTGACCCTAAATGGGTGATTTCAATGGGAGTTTGCGCTTCAACTGGCGGAATGTTTCGTTCGTATTCCGTTGTTCAAGGAATTGACCAATTCTTACCTGTTGATGTCTATGTTTCTGGTTGTCCTCCACGTCCTGAAGCACTGATTAAAGCGTTAATGACTGTTCAAGCAAAAATAGATGGGTATAAACCAACTTTGATAGATATAGAAGGTCATAGAAAAGATGCACTTCGTGTTCCTGAACAAGAGTACATTACTATTGAGTAAACACTTCTGATTTTTGATACAATTAATAAAGCCTTGAATTTCAAGGCTTTATTTGTTTAAGTCAAACTCAAATTTTCTTAGATTCTTACCATTTTAGAATTCCACCAGCCATATTGGTTGCAATAAACCCTTGATCGAGTAAAAATTGAACTGCTGTTGCTGAACGAACACCTGAACGACAATAGACAATTATTTCTTGGTCTTTACAAGAGGTCAATTCATCAACTCTGGTTCGTAACTCACCTAAAGGGATGAATATATTTCCTTCTATATTTCGTTCTGAATGTTCTTCTGGTTGGCGTACATCTAATAGAATTGTGTTAACACCTGATTCTAAACGTTTTTTTACTTCTTCAACTGTTATTGTTGGTACTGACATAGATTTTTCTTTCGTAGTTATAAGTATTATAAAACTTCTAATTTAGCAAATTTTAACATCAATTTCTTTGAACCAACAGAGCGAAATGCTACTTCTACCTGAGCTGATTCACCGCCACCAGAAATTTTCATTATTTTCCCTTCTCCAAACGAACGATGACGAACCATCATTCCAACTGAGTACATTGAATGTTCTTCTAATTGGGAATAATTTTCTTCTGGCATTTCGTTGCTGAAATAGGATGTTGAAGTAACGGTAGTAGCTTTTCTAATCTGAGTAGAAATTGGTCGAGTAGAAGTAAGCGAATGACGTTGTTCGAAGAGTTCTTCTGGAATTTCACTCAAGAATTGAGAAGGACCTGAATAGGTAGAATGCCCATAACGCATTCGTTGCCGTGCAAAACTAATATATAACTTTTTCTTTGCTCGTGTTATACCAACATAAAACAAACGTCGTTCTTCTTCTTTTTCTTTTTTTGTTGTAGTATCACGAATAAGAGGAAACAACCCTTCTTCTAAACCTGTTAGGAAAACTGTATCAAATTCTAATCCTTTTGCAGAATGAAGAGTCATAACAGAAATTCGGTCAGATTGTAAATCAGCTGAATCAATATCAGAAATTAATGCCATTTGATGAAGATATTCTTGAATCGTTGGCTTTTGTTCCGAAGATTCAGAATGATCATTGTTTTCATTCTCTAAATAGATACGAAGATTTTCAATGAAGGTTTCAATATTTCTAAGTCTATCCTGCAATTCTTCATCTTCTGTATTCGAATACAATTTCAAATAATTAGTTTGTTCAAGATATGTAATTGCTACATCTGCGTGAGCTTCATGTTGTAATTGGAATTTGTTGTTTTCAACAATGGTAGCAAGTTGCAACATAGAATCACTTGCTTTTTTAGTTATGCCATCTATATCATTTACCAAAGTAAACGCTTCAATGAGGTTAATATGGTTCATTCGAGCATATACTTCAACCTTCATTAAGGAAGTTTTGCCAATTCCTGGTGTTAAATCGCAAACCCTGCTTAAACTTTCGTGATCAGAAGGGTTAATCAACAATTTTAAATATGCTAATACATCCTTAATTTCTTTCCGTTTATAAAATGAAAGTCCACCTATTATGGTATACTTTACATTGTTTTTACGTAAGGTATCTTCTAAGATTTGTGATTGTGCATTCGTTCTATAAAGAATTGCAATATCCCGTAATTGGAGATCGCCACGTGTAGAAGTATCAACGAGAATTCTTTGACAAATTCGCTCAGCTTCTTGTCTGTCCGTTTGAGTTTCAATAAGGGTAATTGCAGCACCTTCAGCATTTTCGGTAAACAATTCCTTTTTTAACTGTTGCGTATTGTTTTCAATTACAGCATTTGCAGCTTTAAGAATTGTTTTTGTTGAACGGTAATTTTGTTCTAACCGAACAGCTAAAGCATCAGGGTAATCTTTTTGAAAATCTAAAATGTTTTTTATATCCGCACCACGCCATGCATAGATAGATTGTGCGTCATCACCAACAACGCAGATATTTTTGTGAATTTCTGCTAAGAGTTTTGTTGCAACATATTGACTTTTGTTTGTGTCTTGATATTCATCAATTAAAATATATTGAAATTTCTTTTGCATAAAATTCAACGATTGCGGAGAAAACTCCAAAATCCGAATCATATTCAAAAGTATGTCATCAAAGTCCATTGCATTATAAGCACGAAGACGTTGTTCGTATTCCTTATAAACACCAATAAACTGTTTCATATATTTGGTGTTGTCGTCGGTGTAATCTTGCCAAGTTTTTAAATCATTTTTTGCTTTTGAAATACTATTTAAAAACGATTTTGGAGAAAACTGTTTTGGGTCGATTTGTAAATCGATAAGAATTTTTCGTAAAAGGGAAGTAGAATCTTCAGTATCATAAATTGAAAACGCAGAAGTATACCCTAAAGTAGTTGCAACTTGGCGAAGTAACCTTGCAAAGATAGAATGAAATGTTCCTGCCCAAACCATTGAAGAACTTCCTTCTCCAACAATAGACGAAATTCTTTCTTTCATTTCCGAAGCTGCTTTATTTGTAAATGTTAAAGCAAGAATAGTTCTTGGCGGTATCCCTTCAAAAATTAAATGAGCAACTCTAAAGGCTAATACCCTAGTTTTTCCACTTCCAGCACCTGCTATTATAAGAACCGGTCCATCGGTTGTTACAACGGCTTTGCGCTGTTCAGGATTTAACAATTCCAAATATGATTTTTGATTTTTTGTTTCTTCTTCATTCGAAAACATCATTTTGTACTCGATTTCGAATCAGTTGGTGTAGAAGACGGATTTGGAGTAGCCGAAGTAGATGTATCTGTAGACGTTTTTGTGGTTGGTTTTGAAGGTGCAGATTTTTCTTTGTTATGAACGTAATCCGTAAGGTAGAATCCAGTACCATTAAAAACTAATCCTGAACCACTTGAAATTTTGCGTTGAACGATACCTTTGCCTTTTTCATTTTGTTCACAAACTGATATTTCGCACACTGTTAATGCGTCGGATTTAATAGACTGAAAATGTTCGAATGTTTTTCCGCAAGTCGTGCAGAAATAATCGTAAGTTGGCATTGGTGGGTACCCCAAAATAAGTAGTGTATTTTATCACAAAATAGAATTCCTCAAACGGTTTTCAACGTCTTTTATTTTTATTGATTTTCGTTCTTTGAGTTACAATTTCCAAGTTTGCTAAAATTGATTTCAATGGTAGTTCATAAATATTTATAAAAAGTATTTACAAAGTTGGAATGTTCTTTCTTTAAATTTGTATTTTTGTGGCAAATCATTCCAACGGACCAACAATATGCCATCTACATTTCTCAAATTCGCAACGAACCATACGCTGTTAACTAAAACATTACCTCGTTCAGGCTCAAGTTTTTTAGCCTTATGTGAACTCATCAAAAACTCTCTTGAATCTGATGCAAAGAATATTTATTTAGACCTTGAAATTGAGGACGATGAACACCTTAGTCTCAATGCTCGACTACATTCTTTAACTATTTTGGACGATGGTGTTGGAGTTCAATATTCCAATTTAGAAAAATCCTTATTCCGAATAGCAACTCAAATCCGTGGGAAACACGGGGTTGGAAGGTTCTCTTGTTTCCAAATTGGAACAGAACTTTCCATTGAGACTTCTTCGTACGATGAAGCAGCTATGGAATTTTTAACTTCTCGGTTTTCACTAACGTATGAACAATTAGTTGAAGCAGACATATTAGAAAATTTTTCAACAGAAGTAACTGTTGAAAAGAGCGTTGAACAGCGTAGTTATTTCCAAATTACTATATCTAAACCTTGGAAATTAGAAGAATTAACGAAATCCGATAAACGGAAAATTACTGAAGATTTTTTACCGGGTTCTCTTGGTATTGCACTTTTGCAGTTTTTCCCTGAAACTATTTTGGAAAAAAAAGTCGCCTTCCATATAAATAATATCCCTTTAGATCCTGAAGGATTTACTGATGGTTCTCAAGAATCTTTTTCGCATTTGTACATAGATGCAAAAGGGGTTGAACAGCCAGTTCGTTTTGTTGTAAAAACGGTTGAATCTGATAAAATCAATAATTATATTCAGTTAAAAAATTCTAAAAATAATCTTGAAAAAACTGTGCATTCGTATGCGTATGATTATGGTTTTAACGATGGCAGGGCAAGAGTGATGACGGTAGAATCACCGTTTATAGACGAAGAAATACAAGATTCTTCAGTTTTGCGAACTAAGGATAAAAATACGTATATCGAGCATTTTTCCCAATTTGTAGATCTGCAAGTTCGAGAATATCTCACTGAAAAAGAGAATGATTTTGATTCGTTTTTAGAAAAACTACGTTCGCATACTCACTACCCGTACCGAACTGGAATAGATGAAGCATTACTTGAAAAACTGACATTCGAACGTTGTATGTTTTTTGCACACACACACAACGATATTTTAGACTTAGCTCCAAAACAAGTATATTTAATTTTTTATACGTTTCAAACAGCAATCCGAAATGGAGAGTTGATTGAGCTTTTGCCTGACTATATGGTAATGGACGAAACCTCTGTTCAAGATTTCTATAATCTGCTGATTGACGAAAATATTCTATTTCATATTCAAGCAGAATCACACCTACGTCGCTGTACCAGACAAGTATATGATTTGTCAGTATTGTTCCGTTCAGAAATAAAACCCAATGAACGAACAGTAGTTCAAGCGGTACAATCAGCGCATTGGTTGTTTAGTGAAAATCATTACTTTTCTCCAATGAGTATGAACTATGAAACGAACGAACGATTCAAAAAAATAGGGATACTGTCAACAATGGTACTTCAAAAAGACAATCGGACAATTCAAAGAATTCACCTTTTCCATTCAGACTGCGTTCTCACTAAAAATGATTTACAAATAGTGAATACATTAGGAAGTAATAATAATAATGATTTGTATATTGACCAATTCATTGCAGGTGGAATATCTAAAGATATTGAAAACGATTCAAAAAAAGAAAATCAATATGTAGTTCCGAACGGTGATTTTGCTACTGTTGTTCAATGTACAACTTGGGATACATTATTAGAATTCGCTAATAAACTTTTATATGCATCTAAGGATTCTTTAGATTTAAATTTTGAGCAAAAATTACAGATGTTATCAGGATTTACTCCTAAAGTAGGTACTGTTCATCTTCGTTTGAAAAAAACAAAAAACTTGTAAAAGTTCAACTATTTTTAACTAAATCACCAATCGATTAGGAGAAGAAGAATGCCTTTAACATTTAAAGAGGAAATAGCCTTAAATGCTGCTTTTATGGAAATTAAAAGGGAACGACGACTTGCGTTGCAGTTTATGTTTGAGGGAACAAAATTAATACCTAAAAGTAGAGCCGAAGATGCAAAAACTTTGTTTGCTGAAGCTAATGCAATTAAAAAAGCTGTTGCTAAAATTCCAGGTGTAACAGTTCCTTCGATAACTGTGCCTCAGATAGATGTGCCTTCTTTGAATATAAATTTGTTTAAAGGAATAGACCTAAGAGCATTGGTAAATTTTCGAATTCCAACTTTAAGCTTACCGGGCATAGATTTAGGTTGGATTCCAAATATTACATTAGGATGGTTGCCCGGTTTTGATCTACCAACAATTCGTGTAAACCTTAAAGGACTTTTAAAGTTCAAAGATTTATTGCCTGATATTTCTTTACGTGCTTTAATTTATGCACTTATACAAAAATGGCCAGATATTAATGTCCCTTCATTACTAATTGATATTAGCAAAATATTCAAAATTGATTTTGATTTAATGTTTCCGAATATCCGTGTAAAATTTCCTGAATTTTTTACTTTTGATTTCAATATTGATCTGCCCCATTTATCTTTGCCAGATGTTAACTTTCCAAATCTACCAAGTATTAACCTACCGTCAATAGATTTAAGCCAAATAGATTTAAGTGCTTTGAAGATTCCAAATATTATGTCTCTTCCAGGAATTGATAAAGTTCTACGATTGCTTTTTGAATTGTTCGATGCAGTTGATATTGGAGATATAATTGAAGAATTAGGGCTTGATTTTTTACAAGATTTTATAAGTGGTGCAATTCCGTTTGTGTCGCAGGTTGTAAAAGGTGCAAAAGTTGTAAAACTTTGGGGAACGGTAGCTTCGGATTGGCATAAATCTCGAAGAACTATAAAACATCGTGTATTTCTACTACCGGGTAATGCTCGAGATGCCTGTGATGCTGTTAAGTCTTTACTAATTTCTGCTCGAAATGAAAATGCAGTCTTGGCTACTATTGAAACAACACAACTTGGTGTTTCAACTGCTGCATTATTTGCAGATTTTGGAGCTGTTACTGGGCCTGCGCTTTCTGCTGCAGCTGCAATTGCAAAAACGTGTCAAAAAATTGTCATTATGGGTGCACGTTATAAGGAAATGAAGAGAGTAAATAAGATTCTTCAATTATCACCAGGTATGGCACTTTCTTCAAATATCTTCCAAATTTCTCCATTGTTAGGGTGTTATTACTTAGCGAATAATACTACAAGTAATGTTCTGAATATTCTAAGTATAAATATAATTGAAGATAACTGGATGACTGAATGGGAAATTAACAAAAGAAAACATTTAGACCCATTAATTCAAGAATCTCAAAGGTTTATTCAAGAATCTAGATATGTCCTTTTCCCAATTAGACAAAACAAAGGGATGTTTGTTGAAAAAGGATTTTTTGAGAAATTAAAAGAAGGTGCTTTTTTATATTTAAAGAAAAAAGTTGGTTTTGCCAAACAGCACGAAAAAGTTGCCTCCCATAAGTATATAGGCAAATAAGTACAATTTTTGTACGTCGATACTACTACAACAATACCTCTAACTCTTTGAGGAAAAAGAAATGAAAACAATCAATGTAGTAGTCTTCTTAGCAATAACTCTTATTGTAACATCGTGTGCTTCAACAGACGCTGTTAAAAAAAATGCTTGGGGTTTTAACAACAACCCCGAACGTCCAACTGAATTTGAAACAGTTCCTTCTCAAGATAACGTTGTTCGCTCTAATCAACGAATGCAACAAGTTGATAATGACCAATGGCAAAACCCAATGGTAGTAAATTCGTTCAATAATCCATATTACTCGAGCATTGTTTTTAATGCTCAGCCGCGGTTTATACCCGTTATGGTGCCTTGGTGGGAATCGAGTATGTACTGGAATTATAATTCTCGTCGCCATTCAATGTTCCAATGTGACCCAATGCTAGTATATTGGGATTGGTATTCCCCATATTATAATACAAACCCATTTTGGGGAGGCAATTTTGTCCCAACTCGATACGCTTGGGGAGGCTTTACTCATTGGAATCCACCTATAAGTAGAACCATAGTCGAACCTGTACGAACTCAACAAGTTCGAGATTTTGGTCCAAGTAGAGGAACAACATCGGGCCCTCCTTCGACACGGCAAACTGCTCCTGTGAATGACGGTTGGAATAGTAGATCACAAAATTACCGTCCTTCAACCCCAACAACAAATACAAATGCTGCTCCTGCAAGAACTAAAACAGACGGATGGAATAGTAGAACAAAATCTTCAAGTCAAGAAACAATAAAGAAAGATATACCAAGTACAACTACCAATAAAAGTAATTCAACGACAAAAGCAACAACACCCCAAAGAAGCACAGAATCTAAATCACCCGCTTCTACCAATAAAAGTAATTCAACGACAAAAGCAACAACACCCCAAAGAAGCACAGAATCTAAATCACCCGCTTCTACTAATAAAAGGACTGGTAGATAGTATGAACAAACTCTTTACTTTAATAGCACTTTCATTCATTGTTAGTACATTTGTTTTAAATGCACAATTTTTAGAAGATGCATTACGATATTCTAATTCAAACACCTTTGCAAATCAAAGGGCTGCTGGTTTAGGAATTTCGTATTTAGGAATATCCGACGATTTTGCTGCAACTTTTATGAACCCTGCTGGTTTGGCATTAGTTACTTCCAATGAAATTACATTAGGGTTAAACCTATCGAGAAATACCGCAACAACAACTTTTGCTACTAATCCTACATCTGAATCTTCTTCTTATTTTCTACCAACTCATTTGGGTTTTGTCGCTCCTATATCAGGATCCAGCGCGAGCGTTTCTATAGGGTATGTGTTAGAAAATTCTTTTAATTCACTCTATCAATATTCAAACAATCGTGATAGTGGGCGTGTGGCTTTATCTCCTTCTATTGTTCCTCAATTAGTAATAGGAAACCCAGAACTTGCAAATACTTTAGCACTTGCTTGGTACGATTCTACAAGACGATCCTACGGTACTCCTATTCAACGCGGTATGGTTCAACAAGGAGATATTCGCGAACGTGGTGCAATTCATTCTATTGCTGGTGGAGGCGGGTGGAATATTGCCAAAAATGTTTCTTTAGGTTTATCTTTGGTTGGTAAATTTGGTTCTTATTCTTATTCAAACTCGTTTCAAGAACTTGATGCTTATAACAATTTCTCCGTTTTCGATCCTTCTATTCCTGCTACTACATCAGATGTTCGTTCTATAGATGTTTTGCAAAATATCGATCAATCAATAATGGGGGTTGGCGCTATTCTTGGGCTACAGTCAAGGTATGGAGACAATATTCGTTTTAATATTTCTGTAAAAACTCCAACATTCTATTCAATTGAAGAAGATTGGTCCCAAGAATTTGGTTCTACTTTTGACAATGATGATAGACTAAACTCAAGTTCTGCTGGTAAAAATTCCTACAATATTACAACACCATTTGTTTTTGGTGCAGGAATATCCGTACATCTAATGGGTATTACTTTTACTGCTGGTGGTGAATATGTGGACGCAACACAAATTGAGTTTGGTGATCCCGCCTCCGATGGTGATACTCAATTTTTAGGGACTGAAAACACATTCGCAAAATATATTCAAGCAAAAAATTTAGAAATACGTCGCCAATTAGTAAATCAAACCACTTGGGGTTTTGGTGCAGAATACGTAGTACCCGAAACACCCTTTGTATTTCGAGGTTCTTTGCAATCAACAAGTTCACCATACACTGTAGATATTCCTGGAGCTACTATTTCAATATTTGCTCTTGGTGGAGCCATTGAAATCGCCCCAAATGTTCGCTTAGAAGGTGCTGTTCGGTTCATATCTTTTTCTGAGCGTAGAACACTTTTTGATACTTTTTCCTATACAATCGACAATACTCCAAAACAAATAACTGTAGGCTTGTCTTTTAGAAATTAGAAAAAATATTCAAAAGTTTTGTAATTTCAAAAAATACTCGTATATTTGCAATCTTATTTTCAAGTACACAAATTAGAATAACACAATGGCTCATCATAAGTCAGCACTTAAAAGAATACGTCAAACGAAAAAACTTCGTAGTTACAATCGTTTCTATAAAAAAATGATTCGCGAAGCAGTAAAAGCTGTTCGTACTTCTGTGGAAGTTACGGATGCTCAAGGTAAATTAATCAAAGCAATGAGCATTTTAGACCGAGCTGCAGCTAAAAGAATTATGCACAAAAATACTTCTTCAAACCGTAAGTCTTCTCTTTCACGTTATGTGAACAGATTAAAAGGTCCAAAAACAGTCTAACTATAAATACGTTGCACCTGTAGCTCAACTGGATAGAGCATTTGATTACGGATCAAAAGGTTTGGGGTTCGAATCCCTACAGGTGCACTTACTTTTGATACATTAAGCCATCCTTTCGAATGGCTTTTTTTATTTTCCTACCTTACTCAGAAAAATCTTTAGGCTATATGTCAGTTATTGCTCTGATAGAAGTACCTATAGTAATTGCCTATACATTTGGCATCTATTGGGTTTTCAAAGGAAAAGTAAAGTTAGATTCAATGAGCTATTAAGTTTTTTTTACCATCGCTCTACTTTAGGTCTTGCATTAGTGCAAGACCTTTTTTTATGATGAGTGATTGTTTTTGAAAAAATTTCCGTATTTTACCTTAAATCTTTCTTAAAATATTAACCTTTTAAAAGTATGCGTTTTATTACTCTTATGATTCTTGTTCCTTTTCTTATTATTTCTGGGTGTACAACTACATCAAATCCCTCTGACCCTAACAATGTTATTATAGGTACTATGACTGCTAAGATAGACGGCACTGCTTGGTCAGTACCAAATGCTGTATTAGTTTCTCCACTATCAGCTAATAGAGTTGAGGGGAAAACTACTATCACTGGTTTAGCACTCAATGGAACTGCTATTATATTAATTATAGATAGTGCAAAAGTTGGTACATACCTTTTACCTCAAATTCCTACAGCGGTTACTCTTGGCAATTATGGAGTGAATCAAGATTCTATCTATTCTTCTGCTTTAGCAGGGGTATGGGGGTCGCCGGGAACTATTACTATTTCAGAAATGACTTCTATTAATATAAAAGGAACTTTTTCTTTCAAAGCATTCTTGACTAAAGGTATATTTACTCGAGATTCAGTTACTATTTCCGAAGGTGTTTTTAACGCTCGTTTTACTAATTAACCATTGAGCAAAGTCCAAATGACTTTGGTGTTTCTCCCGGAACTGTTACTATCGATACGACCAACGATTCTATCGTTATAGATTCATTCGACATCAAAGGGAATAATTACGACGATTATTAGACGATTCTAACTTCTAATAAAATTAAAGGGACTTTGACTGCTAAAGGAGAATAATGGAATTATCTCGCTAAATAAAAACCTTTTCTGCACTTTTCGTTTTAATTCGAATTCTTTCGATTAATGATAGCAATTATTGCTACGTTTCAATAATTATCGGGTTGAATTTATATGAAAAATATACTTCTTGTTCTTTGTCTTTCGTTTGTTTTTCTTGTTTCGTGCACTAAAAAAGTAGAACCAATTGTTGAACAAAAATCTATTCTTGAAAAAGAAATGTTCGATGTAGCAGTTGATGATAAATCTTGGAAAACATTCTTGCCGGAAAATATTTACTTCAAAAAAGCGAGTGAGACTTCCAATGAATGGATTATCTATGGTGGTTCTGATGATAGCAACTATATTTCGTTATCGGTTGCGGGTGTTGAGCCCGTTACTTATGAATTAAACGATACTATTACATCAACGGTGGTAGGTACAGTAGTTATCAATAATGAAATTCTTACAACAGTGGGTAAACCGCCTGAAGATGGTTTAGCACACGGTACTATTAGTATTGTTACTTCATCCCCGGAACAATTAAAAGGTACATTCAATTTTGTAGTTTTTCATTTCGATTATAATGGAAATATCCTAACGAAAAAAGCAGTAAAAGGCACCTATGTTGCAAATAAAGAATCTTGGAATTATTATTCAAAGTAACAATTCGTTCCTTGTACGTTCAAATATCAGCATACTTTGTTTTACTTAATATAGTGGATATGGCAAATGCAACTAACTTTGACTACGATTCTTCTTGCAGTACTATTACTTGCAAGTTGTGCTAAAAAAGAGACTGGAATAATGGTACCAGTTGCGAAAGATTCGATTTTAGAACCGAATACTAAATTGATGATTAGCTTCGATGGACATACTTCCATCAATACTGATAAGAAAAGGGTATATGCCATTAAAAACGATCAAAATGTATCTGTTATTGGAACAAATAACACCATTGAAAAATTTCAATTAGAAATAGGTGGAAGCGAAGTAGGAGAATATCAAGTAACCAGTGAATCTACCGGTCCAAATGCTCGGAGTGGACATGTTCAGGAAAATAAAATCTTGTATACAACCTATTACAATTCAGAAGAATTTTCTAAAGGAGCAAAAATTGCACCTCGAGGTTCAATCCGAATTATAAAATCAACGCCAAACTATATCGAAGGTAAGTATAATTTGATGGTTATCAAAAACAGCGATGGGAAAAAATCCTTACCTCGTCCCTTAGATGGTTCTTTCATCGCATATTACAAAAAATAATGTCTCAAAAGCACTTCAAATCCATTGAAGTGCTTTTTTTATAAATCAATATGAAATTGTCTCCAACGGGATGTGCTGGCCTCAGTTCACTTTTATTTCCAAACGGAGAGTCTCAACCTTTTGATGAAATACAATTGAGACTTTTTATGGGTTAAGATTACTCAAATTGTAACTCAAGAAGAACTTAGAAGATATCTTTTAATTGCATCACCAGTTGCACGTTCGAATTTTGATTGTGAGAATGGTATTTACAGTTACCGAATGACTTCAATTGAAGGTCATTGTCAAAGTGCTTGTGTTGGTGTATATACGAATCATACAGGACCTTTATTAACTCAATATAGTATTGATTACAAATCTTGTGATCTAAATTCTTGTTGTTGGGTTACCCATTATTATTGTTTGTTTCCTGGATTACTAGGCGGATATCCTGATGATATTACATTTGTAAAAACTGTTGTCGATGGTGTTGAATCTGCTGTCTGTGATAATACTAATCCAGCTTCAGACTGTCTTTTTCTGGCAATTCCAAATATGAACTTTTCAATTCAACATAGCCCTTGTAGAGCTACTTGTAATTACGGTACTTATTATCCATAACCATTATTAAGGTATATAGAAATGAGATTTTTAACAGTAACTTTATTCATAACTTGTTTATGTACCAGTTATCTTATTTCTCAAGGGCTTTGTTTTGACAGTAAGCTGAACTCTTCAGAACAAGGTTTGTCTATTCTTTCTGGAATACATAGTTATCAACACCCTCAACTCCCTTTAGATCGAAGTTCTTTGGATTCCAAATACGAAACTATACAATTGAAAGATCTACTGATTCTTTGATTTTAAATACAACTTCCACTTTCTTCCCTCCCCAAAAACAAGGGAAATCAGATGAATTTTATGTTTCTAATTTTTTGGAAGGTTCTGGTTGTTATTATGTAATGGGGTTTAAATTTGATTACGATACTCTAACATTACCTCCTTACATTATGAAAATTCGTTTAGACGGATCTATGGAATCGATTCGGTATTTCAGTGATTCTTTGAAATTTCAAAGTTTAAGATTATCCTACGATAAATCGAAAATTGTTATTTTTGGTGCTGAAAATAATAATAATGTAGAAATTAGTCAAGTTTTATATGAACTTGATACTAATTTGCAAATTCTTGATAAATTGACATTAAATACAAGTTTGTTTGTTGACAAAACACTGTTTGGTTTTTATCCTTGTAGTAATGGCGACTATATTATAACTGGTGCTGTTGGATACACTAATAATTTTACTCCCACAACTCCAAAACAAGGGTGGGTAACTACTGCACGTATAAACCCATACGGCAACGTCAGTGAACGAAGAGCCGAAACAAAACGCAACTGTAACGGTAACACCGAACCCAAGTAGCGAAATTGCAACGGTTGAATTTCAATCGTCCGAAAACGCTACGACAGTAAAGCTTGTTGATAGTAAAGGTAATGTTTTGCGGACTTTGTACCAAAAAGAAACAACAGGAAATCACAAATCCACTATAACCTTTAAGGTATCCGATTTAGCAAATGGAATGTACTATGTAGTTGTTGGTAACAATTCCAAAACTATGGAAACCGTTCCTCTTTCTATCCAACGATAAAGAACTTTGGCTGAACTATGATTTATCTAATTACTATGATTAACATGATTTCGAACATCCTCAGGGTAATCATTCAACCGAATTAAATCATAGTTCAGATTATTTTGAAGATTCAACCATCAAATTAGAAAACTATTTTGGAATGGTATCGTCTTCGAATTAATGGACAAAACATCGAAAAATTTTTTTCGTAAACAATGGTTAGAAACAAACGGATATCAATTGTTCGTGGCAGTTTCCATTATTATTGTCATACTAAATCCGGCTTTTCACTGGATAATTGGCTTTGTTCCGAACATCCCAGAAGATAATCTGATCCCACGATTACTTTCAAGCAGTTTTTCGTTAGGTTTGTTGTTGTTGCTGTGGTTACTCCCTTCACTCCGCCACCGTACTGATATAGTAATGGCATTTTCAGCAATGGCTGCAATGACTTCGATAACCTATATTGTAGCTGAAGCACAAAACCATTATATGTTCGTAACCATAGACTTAATAGCAATATTTGGAGCTTCACTTGCCTTTTTGCGGTCTGTTCACGCCAAAATAGCAATGTCTTTAAATTTTGTATTCCACATTGGGTTTTCACTATTATTAAGTAATCAGCCAATTTCTAAAGAATTGTTAATGCCAATACTCACAGTTGGTTCTGCTAGTCTAATAGGGGTTGTATTTTCGATTGTAGTGAATAGTTCGCGTGAATCGTTATTAATTGTTCAAGAAGAGTTACTCGAAAAAGCAGATGAACTTACAGAATCGAATAAATCGTCACAAGAATCATTAAAAGAAGTTCATAGTTTAAATTCTATACTAACCGATAGAAACGAAGAGTTACAAGCCTTAAACACAGAAAAAAATGAATTTTTGGGAATAGTTGCTCACGATTTGAAAAGTCCACTTTCAGGCATAAAAGGACTTTCAGAATTAATGTCAACTCCAGAAGATATAGAAATAGAAACAATCGCAACAATGGCATCGACAATATTCACCACGAGCAATAGAATGTTTTCAATAATCTCAAATTTGTTAGATATAAATGCAATTGAAACAGGAGCAATACGCTTTGAAAAAAAATGGTTGAACCCTATTGATAGTATTCAATCTGTTTGTAAAGAACAACAAACGTATGCTACGTCTAAATCGATGATACTTTCGGTCAAATCACCAAAAGAAATTCAAAATATCTTTTCCGATCCGAATGTGTTAATAGAAATAATAGATAACTTACTTTCTAATGCTGTAAAATACTCATTCCCTGAAACAACCATAATAGTTGAGTTGTCTTACTTCGAACAATACTGCCGTATTGCTGTGACAGACCAAGGACAAGGGATTTCGGAAGAAGATCAAAAACAACTCTACAAAAAATTCTCCAAATTAACTGCACGCCCAACTGGATCGGAACATTCCAGCGGATTAGGGCTTTCGATAGTCAAAAAAAAGATAGAACTTTTAGGAGGCTCAATTTCTTGTAGCTCAACCGTTGGAATTGGAACAACGTTTACCGTACAATTGCTAATTACCACATCAGAGGTAGTAATTCCTTCGCCTATTCTAAATGCCTAATTTCGTGTTCAACTATGATGTCTAAGGCATCTTTTATTGTATACCCAATCAATTGGAAGAAGCAGCAGAAGTAATAATATCATTCGCTTGAATTGCAGTAGTAATACAACATAAAAAAAAGCCTATCAAATTGATAGGCTTTTTTTTTAACTTCGAATGAAATTCGAATTATGCTTTTGCAAGTTTTTTGTCTATTTCAGCAGCAGTAGAATCTACAGAAATCTTACGAACTTTTTCTAAGTACCACACAACAGTAGCCGAAGCAATGTAAATAGAAGAATAGGTTCCAATAAGAATACCAACTAACATTGTAAACGCAAACCCTTGAAGTACTTCACCACCTAAAATAGTCATAGTTGTTAAAACTACTGCAACCGTTAAAACTGTGTTTAAAGTACGAGAAAGAGTTTCGTTGATAGACATATTGATTAAAGGAATAATTTTCATTCCTTTATGTAATTCTTTATTCTCACGAATACGGTCAAATACAATTACCGTATCGTTAATAGAATACCCTAATACCGTCAAAATGGCGGCTAAGGAGGCTTGGTTAATCTCTAAATTAATAATGCCAAGTTTTTGAACAATCACAATAGCAATAATAGCAAAAACAACATCATGAATAAGAGCAACAATAGCTCCAATACCGTATACAAATTCGAAACGGAAAGCAATGTACAACATAATCGCAAGAACTGCTAAAACAACAGCAATACTTGCTTGCACACGTAGTTCATCGCCAACTTTGGGTCCAATACGATCAATTTTAAGAACAGTAACAGTAGCATTCGGGAACGCTTTTTTCAATCCATCAGTAACTTTCGAAGAAACAGTTTTATCACCACCATCGTTTAAGCGAATAAGAAATTCATCGCTTGTACCGTAAGATTTGATTTCAGAACCGGGGAAACCAACTTTTTCAACAGTAGATCGAACAGCTTCGATAGATTGAACAGGAGAGAAACGAATAGCCATTTCTGTACCACCGATAAAGTCAATACCAAATTTTGGTCCAATAATAATAACAGCAATTATTCCAAGAACAATTACAGAAGTTGAAACTACAAAGAATAATTTGCGTTTTGAAAGAAAATCAATTTTAGTACCATGAAAAAATTCCATTATTATCTTTCTCCTTTCAATTATTATTAGTGAGGTGTTTAACTTGACCAAAACTGAATCGAGATGAAGCATCGCCGATAGTAAGGTTAATCAAGGCACGGGAAACAGTTAAAGCAGTAAAGAGAGTCGTAACAATACCAATCATAAGTGTAATTGCAAACCCTTGAATAGCTCCTGAACCAAAGAAGTAAAGGATCATCCCGGTCATAAAGGTGGTAACGTTCGAATCCAAGATAGCCGATAGGGCTTTCGAGAATCCTTCGTCAATTGCAGCTTTCATTGAACGCCCACGATATAATTCTTCACGAATACGTTCAAATACAAGAATATTAGCATCGACGGCCATACCTATGGTTAAAATTATCCCCGCAATACCTGGTAAACTAAGTGTACCTTGGAAAGCAGAAAGAGCAGAAATCATAAGTAAAACGTTAATTGCAACCGCTAAATCGGCAATAGCACCAGCATGAGCATAGTAAATAATCATAAAGAAAATTACTAAAGTAATTGCAATTATGAAGGAAGTAATACCAGAACGAATAGAATCTTCACCAAGTGATGGTCCAACAACTCGTTCTTCAATAATTTGAACTGGAGCTTTCAAAGAACCAGCTTTTAGAACAATTTCAAGAAGTCGAGCTTCGTTGATATCTGCCATTCCAGTAATTTGAGAAGATCCACCAGTGATTTTGTTTTGTACAGTCGGTGCAGAATATACACGCTCATCAAGTACAATAGCAATACGTTTTTTAATGTTCGCACCAGTGATTCTCGCCCAACGTTCACGACCAGTATCGTCCATTTCCATCATAACGATAGGTTGGTTCGAAGAAGGATCGAAAGTAGCACGAGCATCAGTTACAGCTTCACCTGTAAGTTCTGCATCACGTTTAACACCGAAAAGTTCAAAGATTTTCACACCATCTCTTTTTTCGATTCTTACATCGGCTTTAGCACCAATAGCAACTGCCAAATCGTTTGGCATTAATCGTTTTATATCCGAACGAGCGAGAAAACGTTCAACTTTTTCAATACTTTCTTCAGGAATTTGAAAGAAATAATCCCCTTCTGGGAATTGATCTTTAATGTATCCAATAGGAACATATTGTTCTTTGTTTATAAAGTAGGAAAGGAACAAGGAAGTAAAAGGGTGATCTTTTTGATACCGTTTCCCTTTTTCATCGTCGTTTAAACCTGCATACGGATCGGAAGTGTCAGATTTAGCAGAAGTAAGTACTGCAGAATCAGTTTTCTTTGTTGAATCCTTAGATGCAACGGAAGTAGAATCTTTCGATGTAGGTTTGTCTTTCGAAACAGTCGTAGAATCGGGCTTAACAACTCCAGAAGTGTCTTTTTTCATTGCATCAGCAACTTGAGCAGATAAATCCTTCGTTTCAGCAGTATCTCTTTTAGAAAGATATGCATCGATTCTATAGAAAGCACGTACAAGATCTTGAGAATTACGAACAAGTTTAAATTCTAAACGAGCGGTAGTTTGTAATAACTGACGCATTTCTTGTTCGTTCGTTACTCCGGGTAATTCCAAAACAATACGGCGAGTACCTTGTTTGTTTAAGGTAGGCTCAGTAACACCATATTTGTCAATACGTTGGCGAATAACCTCTTGAGCTTGGTTAATTGCTTCGTCGGAATTGGCTTTTAATTTCTCAATAATTTTTTCTTCTGTAAGGTCTTTTACATCACCAACAGTAAAATAAGAAATTAAAGTTTTGCCTTTCGGACGAGCATATCTCGTAAAATTAGCTAAGAAAATTTCTAAAACTTCCGTATCAGATACTTTCGCTTGAGCTTTAGTAGAATCCATAACTTGCATAAAAACATCATCGACAGCATCGCGCATAGCGGATTCTTCGATAAGTTGAGCAATATCAAGTTCGAGTGTGACATACATACCGCCACGTAAATCAAGACCTAATTTGATTCTATTGCCTTTTGCAGATCGGTATGCTTCTCCATATTCTTTGTTGAATACGGACATAACCGAATCATAAGCAAAAAGTCCTTGTATAGAATCTTTCATAGAACGTTTTGCTTGTTCAGCAGCTGCAATATATTCTTTTTCGATTCCTTCTAATTGTGAAGCACGAAATGTTGGCCAAAGCACAACACCAGCAACAATTAGTGGAATAAGAACAAGAAGTATTGCCGATACATTCTTTTTCAATGGTAATCCTCCGATAAAGTATCAGTATATATATATTTAAATTTTCGCAAAAGAACTGCAATATAACAATAGTTCTGTACGTAACAATGAAAATGAACTGTTTTTGATTCTAAAGGGTATTCTTTTTCCCTTTATATATCCCATTTTCCTAATTCTTTCACTAAGAGAAATTCATTTCTGTTAGTATAGATATTTTCTTTCTATTCTATAAATTCAATGATAAAAATTCAACCAATTACAAATGCCCTCCAAAAGAAGATTCCTTTGTTGCACAAAAAAAAATATCGCGACGAAGATAATGCTTTCTTAGTAGAAGGTTGGAAATGTATCGAAGAAGTTTTCAAACATACTTTTGAAGTTGAATGTGTTGTTTTTTTAGAAAACACGTATTCCGATGCTGTTGAAATTATAGAAATTTGTACTGAAAAAAAGATTCCTATGTATTACGCACCAAAAGAAATTTTTTCAAAATTTTCAGATACTGTTTCTCCTCAACCAATTATTTCCGTTGTAAAAAAACCAACGGTTCCATTTGTATCTATTTCTGATATTTTGGTTTTAGATGGCATTCAAGATCCCGGAAATTTAGGAACAATACTCCGGACGGCTACTTGGTTCGGAATTACAAATATTATTTTATCAAATCAATGTGCCGATATATGGTCACCCAAAGTAGTACGTTCTGCTACTGGGTCGTTGTTTTCATTAGCAATGATACGAAGCGCGAATTTGGAAGAAACATTATTACCTTTAAAGGAAACACATACTTTTTATTCAACCGTCTTAGATGGGTCGTTAAGACTTAATGAATGTACCTTCGAAGGTCCTAGTATCATTATTATGGGATCAGAAGCACAAGGAGTTTCAGACGAAGTTCTAAGGCTCTCAGATCACAAAGTATTCATTGAAGGTAAAGAAGGAAAAAGGGAAACAGATTCTCTTAATGTTGGAATTGCTACATCCTTATGTTGCTATCAATTGTCATTATTTAGGAAATGAAATTCTTAAAAGAGTAAAATCAATTACAAAAGCACCCGAACCTTTGCGGAATTGAGATTCTCGTTCACGTAATGAAACTTTTTTCCCAATTTTTTCGAGTTCTTCTTTGAAAATAATTGCTTCTTCTTCATTCCCTCTAACGTATTCAATTACTAAATTCACGGTAGAAATTGCATCTTTGATTGAAGAAGAATATATTGAGTATAAAGTACGTTTTGCTTTTTCTTCTCCATAGTAACTATAGAAACTATTCCATTCGTTTTCGCTTTTCCCTGTTTTCCGAATTGTTGTTCGAACAACAGGAATTGTGAAGGTTTGTTCAATAACTTCTGATTGGGAATTGATTAAATAAACAGTACAAAAAAGAGCTTGTACATCATCGGATAAAAAAGCAAGAATAGAATCTAAACCTAAACGAATAGAATTTTCTTCAGGTACAAATTTCCCTTCGACTGATCGAAGTACCATTTGATTTGTTGCAATGGATATTTCCCATTTTACCGCTTGGAATTCATTTTTATCCCATTGAAACAAACATTGTTGGGTCGTTATTTTTTTTGTCGAAGAAGTTAAAGCAATAGGACGAAAGAAATCAACATATTCTGTTGTTAACACAATTGATTCAGGTTTAGATTTTTTATCCGAATATTGGATCAAAGGAGCAAGGTTCTTCAAAACGTTCTGTAATTCAGTCAATAGAATCGGCGAAGTTGAAACTGCATTTGGTAGCCAAGCAGAAAGATGTAAATTTTTTTGATTTGTGTAAAGCGACAATAATCGTATTGAACTTTTCCATTCTTCATAAGGAATATATTCTTTACTCGAAGTATTTGGAGGATTTAACAACCATTCTATAGGTAATACAGTTGGAATAGTTATTAAATCTTCAGTTTTGCCAGAGTACACTTCAATTGTTGAAGGAGAAATTGTGATTTTTTCGCTTTTTGATTCAATGTCTTGGACAATTTTTGATGAAAAAATATCAAATCCACTTTCCAACCCGTTTCTATCAGATGCAAAATAGAACAAACCATTTGAAACCACAAAAGGATCTGAATCGTTTGCTGAAGAGTTTAAATCTATTAATGCTATTGGGTCAGCCCATTTACCGTTTTTTTCAGTAATTAAAAATAAATCAAAACCGCCTTTCCCACCTAAGCCGTTTGAAGCAAATATTAAAGTATCTTCCGAAATTGCAAAGGGAGTAATTTCATTTGCAAGAGAATTGATTTTCGAACCAAGTACAATTGGGGCTTGCCATTTCCCATTTACCGATTTAGATATAAATATATCGGTAGTATTTACTAAAAAATCATTTATTCCAACAAAAAATAATGTTTTCCCGTCAGGCGAAACAGTAGGCTGAGAACAATAACGAAGTTCAGGGAAGAGAGGTAACGATTCTATCCCAAAATCAGTCTTTGAAAATAATTGTATAGTTAGATATTCTTCAGTTTGAAAGTGTCGTGAAACTATGGAAGAAGCGGAGTAAAGGTCAACATAAGTACCCGAAGATACTACGGTTCCCACTGAACCTTGAAATGGAAATGAAACAGATTTTTTAGATATAGAATTGCCAGAAGATTCTAGCCAATAAAAGAATCCGTTTTCAATTCTTGGTGCAAAATCATCATTTTTCGATTGAGTTTCTTTAACAATCCCAACTTCTTGAAAAGTGAATGTTTGAGAATAAAGTGAACTCGAAAGCACAAAAGAGAAAAGAAAAATTATGTATATTATATTCATTGTTGATCTAATAAAACCAGTAGTAACTGAACAAAAATACAATTTTACAAGTAAATTCAATAAGTATGCCCACAAAAGAACGTTTGGAAGTAATCAAAAAAGTACTTTCTAAAAGACAAAACGATATTGTCGTAGTTTTAGAAAATGTTCATGATCCACATAATGTATCGGCAGTTTTACGTACATGTGATGCAATAGGAATACTTCATATATATCTAATCTATCATTCAGGTCAAGAATTTCCTCAATTAGGAAACAAAAGTTCTGGGAGAGTACGAAAGTGGATGTTCATACACAAATACACAAGTGTGGAGGAATGTTTCACAGATTTAAAAAAAGAAGGTTTTTCTATAATATCTACACACTTGTATAACGAAAGTAAAAGTATTTTCGAAGTGGACTTAACGCAAAAAATTGCTTTAGTTTTCGGAAATGAACACGAAGGAGTTTCGAATGAGATTGTCGTTGGTTCGGATACAATTGTGTTGATTCCACAAGTGGGATTTGCAGAAAGCCTTAATATTTCTGTAGCCTGTTCAATTTGTTTATACGAAGCTTTTAGACAAAAGGATATTTTAGGGCACTATTCTTCCCCAAAATTAGACGTTTCAGAAGAAAAACTAATACTGGAACATTGGACAAAGTGAAATTATTTTTAGTGGTATGAAAGATTTTACTTTTTTTTAAGGAAAATTTTAACTAACTTTAACTAATTCTGTTTTTAACTTTTTACATAAATGGATATATTATGCAATATAATTACTTCCTACTATTTGCAAGATTAATAGTACTTGCACTAATTTGTCAAGCGTCAAGTTTTCATACTTTCGCTCAGGGAAAATCACTTCCTGTTGAAAAAATGCTCAATGGTGATGCACAAGGTCGGGAATTTTGGGTGGTAATACCCCCAAATGATGGGCCTGCTTCAGGAGTTGTTAATTTGGCGATTTTTGTTACATCCGCATTTAATACTCAAGTTGTAATGGAAATACCTGGAGTAGGGAAAAAAGTTACTAAAAATATAAAAGCCTTTGAAGTTGTCGAGTTTTCTGCTAAAACAGGAGATATCGATGGTTCGTTTGAATTGTGGGAACCTACTGAAGTACCATTACAAAATAAAGCATTAAAGTTTAGTGCTGCACAGCCTATTTCAGTGTATGTTCTTAACAACAAAAATCTAACATCTGATGGTTATTTAGCCTTACCAACAAACACTTGGGGTAGAAACTATATAAATATTTCCTATTGGGATTGGCAAGCAACAGGTACAACTTTCCCATGGGCATCTGGATTTGCATTTGTTGCTAAAGATGACGGAACTGTAGTTGACATACTTCTAAAAGGACCTTCTTCAGGTTTGGGCTGTTCAACTAGAGGCGGTAAAAAATTAGGACAGTCATTTAGAGTTACTCTTGCAGCCGGTGAATGTTATACAATACGTGGTAATTGTGCTGGTTCAGGTTTGTTTGATATGAGTGGAAGCACGATTCGTTCTAATAAGCCAATTGGGTTTTTAAGTTATCATGTACGTACAGTATTACCACAAGCAAGTGGTGCATCACAAGATCATATGGTGGAAATGCTTCCACCTGTTCAAGCTTGGGGTAAGAAATATTTTACAGTTGAAATGCAACGAAACGGAAGAGGGGACTTTTTTAGAGTAATGGCTTCTGAGCCAAATACCATTTGGAATGTTAAATGGTACGATAAATCTTCAAGACAACCAATTGGTAATTATGACGGTTTTATAGCCAATGCAGGAGAATTTTGGGATTATGTTGAAGGTGCAGTAGGTTCTTCTTCAATTAGAGGAACTTCTGTTTGGACAGCAGATAAACCATTCTTTGTAATGCAATACGCATATTCAGCAAATTGGGACGGAGCATCTATTTTTGATCCGTTTATGGTCAACGTTGTAGCAGAAGAACAATATACAAATGGAACAGTGTTTCAAACACCTAATGGTTATAACTTAAATTATTTCAACATATTAGTTTCAGTCAAAGAACAAAATCAAATTTTAAGGTCTAAATTATTAGAAACAGTAAAAGTAGATGGGCAATTCGTTTATATTACGAATCCTTCTTTTAAATCTGCAAATATACCTGGAACTGATATTTTTTGGGCTACTATACAAATGGGAGCTGGTAGCCACACGGTTTCTTCTGAAGTTCCATTTGGTGGATATGTATATGGGTTTTCTACTTTTGATAGTTATGGTTGGCCTGCTGCAACCGCAGTTCGTAAAATTGATGAATTAGATACCTTGCCTCCAGTTCTCCTTAAACAAGTAGAATGTGGTGATTATAAAATCAAAGCAACGGAAAAAAGAAATGGTAATCCAAATGATTCTGCACGTCAAGTAGATCAAGGAATTAAAGAACTATTCATATTGACAAATGTAAATTATGAATTGTTCGACCCATTTATTAATATTGATAATTTAGTTGACGATTACAACTATGAATTTAAAGTAATTGACAAAACTCAAAATGCATTTTGTATTTATTTGATTCGCGACCGTGCTGATAATTTTACCTTAGACACGATTGCTTATGAAGCACAAGTGTTAACATTTAATCCAACTCTATTAGCTTTTGGAACATTTAGAGTTGGTCGTTCTGTTGATATTGATGTAACCATTTCAAACCCAGGCGATTCTGCAATTCTTGTTAAAGAGATTAAGTTGTTTTCAGGTGGGCAAGGGTTTTCAATTGTTGCAGGTATGGTTCCTCCAGAAATTACTATCGGACCAAACGGTAATCATACAGTAACTGTTAGGTATACTCCTAACCGTGAAAGTTTACTTATAACTGATTTAGATAAAGATACTTTAGAAGTTCAATCTTCTTGTGCATTATTTAAAGTTCCGATGATAGGACGCGGTGTAGTTCCTAAAATAATTATTGAAGATTGGGATGCAGGAGACGTTGTCATTGGTACTACAGTTTGTAAAAAAGATTTCTCTCCTTTCAGAGGTTTGAGAATACAAAACCCAGGTACTGACACATTGACAATTACAAGATTTTCAAATGTAAACGCACCGTTTACTATTAGTGATCCCACAATTCCTGCTTTAACGATTAAAGTTCCACCTAAATCACAAGTAGATGTTTCTTCTATATGTTTTACTCCAACAGTGATTGGTCAAGTTTCTATTGATGTGTTGTTAGATCACGATGGAATACAAGGTTCAGATTCTATTTCAGTTTGGAAAGGAAATGGAATTACACCTGGACCAGTAATTACTTCTTATGATTGGGATGAACGTAGAGTGTTAACCGTACATACTGCTGATATATTTATTCGTAATACTGGAACATCACCTATTACTTTAACAAAAGTTGAAATTGATCCAGTAAATCCTAATTATACAATAATAGCTTCTGAACCTCCTACAATTATTTTAGGGAATCCCTTTGTGATTCAAGCTAATAATGGTAACGAAGCAAAAATTACTGTTCAATATACACCTCAGAACGAAGCAATTCATACTAATCCTATTGTTGCAACATTCTCTGAAGGTTCAATAATTTCTGGATCACTTCGAGGAGTTGGGATTTTACCTAAAATTACCGCTATTGGGTTTGACTTTGGTAGTTTGTTAGTTGGTACTTCAGGAACAGAGAATGCTGCAGTTACTATTACGAACCCTTCTACAACTGCAGATTTATTTATAGAAACAATTCGTATAAATCCTGCTAGTCCAAATTTTGCAGACTTTATTTTTGTTGCTGGTACTACTTTGGATAATATTACTCTATTGAAGGGTGAAACAATTACTCTTCCTATTACCTTTACTCCTGCAGCAATTGGCTTAAGAACTGTCAATGTTGATATTGTAAGCGACGCTTCTACTGGACCAAATGTAAACCCTAGAGTTACTACAACAGTCCAAGTCGTAGGAAGAGGATTTACAACATCTTCTCCTAGCTTAGCGGTAACAGACATTAACTATGGAATAGTATCAACTTGTGATCAACCCGTTCAAAGCTTTAGGATCACGAATACTGGTAATTTAGAACTAACAGTTACTGATCTTGTATTGAGTTCAGTTTCTCCCGGGGTGTTTACTTTGTTAACAAATGCACCAATTGTAATACCTGCTAATCAATTTGCAGATGTGCAGGTTCGTTTCGCTCCACCAACTCCTGGAAATTATTTAGGTTCTGTACAAGTAGTAACTGATTTTGATGATACACAATCAGCAACCTTAATTGGAATTGGAGCTGAATATACTTCTGCCTATACACTACAAAATAATATTTCCATCATTCCTGGAAATAATACAAATATTGCAATTTCTGGAACATCAGCAAACTGGGCTGGTTCTGGAATTACATCGTTCCAAGCAGAAGTTGAATACCATATTGGTTGGATGAAGTTTAACAACGTTGTAACGCCTGGTGCAGATCTTCCTGCTGGGTGGACTATTGTAGCGAATGAAGTTCGTGTTGATGCAAATACTATGAAAGCGGTTATAACTGCAAATGGTCCAACACCAATTTCGCAGAACGGAATATTACTTCAACCACAATTCTTTATTCTAATTGCAGATACAATTGAATTTGTTCCACGATTAAAAGTTAGTATCAACAACCGTATTTGTGCTATTCCTTCATCAACTCCAGGAAAAGTTCGTTTAGAAGGTTGCTTTATGGACGGTCGTTTGGTTAATGTTGGATTAGGAATTCCTTTTGGATTAACATCTGTTTCTCCAAACCCAATAAATGGAGCTGAAGGTTCAGTTCAATTTGGAATTGGCTTTGATGCCTTTACAAGTATCGATATTTTGGATATGAGCGGTAAGGTTATTAAGTCTGTGGTAACACAACATCAAAAACCAGGTAATTATACAGTATATTTTGATACAAAAGATTTACCAACTGGTTCTTACTTCTGTAAAATGAATGCTGGTCCTTACACAGAAACAGTTTCTTTTATCATTGCAAAATAAATGATAATCGAATTGAAAGTAAAAAGAAAAGCTACCCTTAAGGTAGCTTTTCTTTTTTAACAAATGTACAAAGAAACTATTGCGGTGTCTTTGTTGTTCAACAGAAAATGGTACAACAACAACGCGTAATAGATATTGATAGAATCATCGAAATGGCATGGGAAGATAGAACTCCTTTTGATGCAATAGAATTGCAGTTTGGATTAAAAGAAAAAGAAGTAAAAAAGTTAATGCAAGCAACATTAAAAAAATCTAGTTATATTCTTTGGCGAGACAGAGTCAACTCGCGTAAAACGAAGCATACCCAGCTAATAGGAGTTCCATTCTTGCGTTTTAAATCTAAAAATCAAAGGTAAAACGGTACATCCTAAGAAATTGCAGATCGTAACCAAAATATTAATGGTGATAGGCTTTTAAAGTTACGAATCAATTCTTCTTGAAACATTTTTGAAGATTTTGGAATTGCTGAAAATGTTCTGCTCGCAGTAAAACTTTTCAATCGAATAAGTTCTGGGTAGTGAACATCGTCAAAGTAACCTTTTGGCAAGTTTTTTAAAGTTTCACCTGTATCAAATCCTTCGAAGGTTTTCTTAAAAGTACTATTTTTGAGTAATTCAGTTACCTTTTCTGGTTCTGAAGCTATAAATTCACGTACTTTGTCCAATGTTGACTTTTCTGGCATCCAAACTCCTCCTGCTACAAACATTGTTTTGTTATGTTCTAAATGAAAGTAGTAACTTGGCTTTGGAGATTTCTTTCCATGAGGATTAATTACTATACTAAAATTTGTTTTGTACGGCGATTTATCTTTTGAAAAACGTATGTCTCTGTTGATTCGAAACATACACTCTTTTGGCCTCAAAGTAGAAACATCTGGATCAAATGCTTCCATATCTTTTAGTACTGAGCCAATGAATTGTATCCATTCGTCTCGTAAGTTCTCATACCGCTTTCTATTTGCGTCAAAAAAAACTTTAGAATTGTTATTCTGTAATTCTTCTAAAAATTCAAATAAGGGAGTAATGTTCATAATTACCTATTGTATAATGTAATATTAAAAAGTTTTCGATGAATACTGTTCTAACAGTATGAGTTAATGAGTTTTCAAAATGTATTCGATTACAAAAACGAAGATACAAAAAAAGCCCACAAATGTGGGCTTAAGATAGGTAAAAATCGTTATTTACCGTTTTATATGTTCTAACATAATCTCACTAACATCTTTAATCTGTACAGAATCTATCTTTTCAGCGGATTTTACACCATCTGTTACCATTGTCATACAGAAAGGACAATTTGCAGCAATTACCGTTGGGTTGTTCGATAACAACTCATCTGTTCGTTCGATATTAACTCTTTTTCCAACTGTTTCTTCCATAAACATTCTTCCACCGCCAGCACCACAACAAAGCCCTTTGTCTTTTGATCGAGGAACTTCGAGTACAGTTAATCCAGGTACTTCTGAAAGTAAAGCTCTTGGAGAATAATATTCTTCATTGTATCTACCTAAATAACAAGAATCGTGATAGGATAATGTATCGTTAGATATTTTTTCCTTATCTACGGTTAATAAACCTTGATGAATCAAATCATATATAAATTGAGTATGATGTTGCACTTCATAATCTCCACCGAATTGAGGATACTCATTTTTCAGTGTGTTGAAACAGTGAGGACAAGTTGTAACTACTTTTTTAACATCGTAACCATTCATCGTTTCAACATTCATTTTAACAAACGAATCTGCCAAAAACTCATTCCCACTTCTTCGTGCGGGATCTCCGGTGCAATTTTCTTCCGTTCCTAAGACTGCAAAATTTATTCCTGCTATGTTCATTAACTCTGCAAATGAACGTGTAGTCTTTTTTGCTCTTTCATCGTAGGAACCAGCACAGCCAACCCAAAATAGAACATCGAATTCTGGGTTTTCTGCAGCGGTTTTGACTGGTGTCGACATTTCTTCAGTCCAATTTGCTCTATCACTTTGTGGGAAAGCCCAAGGAGTAGAGTTGTTTTCAATATTTGAAAATGCAGGTTGAAGTTCTTGAGGAAAATCTGCTTCCATCATTATCAAATTTCTTCTCATTTCAATAATTGGAGGTACGTGTTCAATATTTACAGGACATTCTAGCATACAAGCACCGCAAGTAGTGCAATCCCATAATGCTTCAGGATTTATATAATCGCCAATCAATGATTTGTCGAAAATAATTTGCTCGGCTTCTGTTAGTGTTTTCCCTTGTTTTTGTTTTAGAACTAGAGGAGCTTTGTCCATTGTTCGGTCGTGAATCGCAACAATAATTGCTCGTGGATCTAACACCTTCCCCGTTAAGTTTGCGGGACAAACACTCGTACATCTCCCACAATGCGTACAAGTAAATCCATCTAATAAGGTCTTCCACGTAAAATCTTCTATGTCTTTTGCACCGTATTGTTCTATCGTTTCATCTTCAAAATCTATAGCAGATAATGTATTTGTAGGATGTAAGGGACCTAAAAACACATTTGGCACAGAAGTTAAGACGTGTAAATGTTTTGAAAACGGTAGGTAATTCATAAAGGCTAAAACCAATACTACGTGAATCCACCAAGAAACTTCAAAAACCATTGGGGCTATATCAGGAGAAAGTAACGGTGCTAATGTCATAGCAATCGGTCTAAATGCCCACGAGTAATCACCGTTAAATTGGCCAGTTACACTTGCAATTCCATTTAGATTTGGCATTTGAATACGAGCTATGTTTTGTAAAAGCAACGATGTTACGATTGTGAAAATAGTTAATAGTATCATTGCTGCTTCTACTTTTTCGCCATCTACTTGTAAACGTTTTATTTTAGAAATATATCTTCGCCATAATGCAACCATTGTAGCTAAAATTATAAGCGTACAAAAGATATCTGTTAAAATTGTAGTTATACTATAAATCGGTCCAAGAAAATTTAACGACCAAGAATGGTGTAAACCCTCGAGAATTGCCTCAACTACAGAGGCAAGTAAAATCAAGAATCCCCAAAAAATTCCAGCGTGTAGGGGTCCCGCTACTTTGTCGCGTAAAATTTTACTTTGCCCAATTGCAACGACAAACGTATTTCCAATACGTCTGAAAATATGATCAAATCTATTTGTGGCTTTCCCTAATTGTAGGTACGTCAATAATCGATAGACACTCATTGCCATAAATCCAAAAGCAAAGAGTAAAATTGGAAGGAAAAAAAGTGTTTTAGTAGTCATACTATCTTCAATAGAGTGGAAAATACAATTCTTACATAGAGCAAAAATACGGAAAAAACTAAGAAAAACCTTTCAAAAGATTCTAAAGTTTCAAAACAATAAAAATAGCTACAAAAACGTTTGAAAGTCTTTTGTAACATTATGAATCGTTAACAACAATGAAGAAATTTCCTGATATAACATATTCACGACCAGATTTAGTTCAGTTTGAGCAAAATCACTCAAAACAACTTTCAGAACTTGAAAATTCAACTTCGTTAGAACAAGCAATTCAATTAGTTATCGACATAAATTCTAATCGTCGCATTTTAGATTCTAATTTTGAAGTTGTTTCTATTCGGCATTCAATAGATACTTCCGATAAATTTTATGATGACGAACAAAATTATTATGATTCTGTTTCGCCGAACTTACAATTCTTACGGTACAAATTTTACGTCGTTCTAGTAAATAGTACTTTTAAAGATGGATTGAGTTCGCATTTTGGAAAACAATTATTCGATTTAGCTGACTGTAGAATTAAATCGTTTAATGAATCTATTTTAGAAGAATTAAGAATAGAAAACACGCTTTCAACTCAATATCAAAAACTGCTTTCAAAGGCATCATTAGAGTTCAGAGGTCAAAAACTCAATCTTAGTGGACTAACTCCCTTTGAACAATCATTAGACCGTCAAACAAGAATTGATGCGGGTGTTGTAAAATGGGGATATTATTCTGACAATAAAGAAGAATTTGATAGAATTTATGACGAACTTGTAAATACAAGAACTTCCATTGCTAAAAAATTAGGGTTTGAATCCTTTGTTGAAGTTGGTTACGCAAGGATGCAACGTACTGAATACACTCACAAAGAAGTTGAAGAGTTTAGAAATAACATTGTTAAACACGTTGTCCCTGTAGTTCAAAAAATAGTTGCCAAACAAGCAAAACGACTTGGTTTAGATTCTTTAGTGTATACCGATGAATTATTACACTTTTCCAAAGGAAACCCAACTCCAAAAGGAACTCCTGACCAAATAGTTGATTCTGCAACTATTATGTATAAAGAGATGTCTCCAGAAACTGACGAATTCTTTACATTTATGAAAGAATATCAATTAATGGATTTGGTAAACAAACCAGCAAAAGCACCAGGTGGATATTGCACTATACTTTCCGATGTCGGAGCTCCATTTATATTCTCGAATTTTAATGGAACTGCTCACGATGTTGATGTTCTAACCCATGAAATTGGTCACGCTTTTCAAGCTTTTTCTTCTAGAAATCATAAAGTTCCTGAATACTTTTTCCCTACTTCGGAAGCTTGTGAGATTCATTCAATGAGTATGGAATTCTTTGCTTGGAATTGGATTGAATCATTCTTTAAAGAAGATGCTGAAAAGTATTATTATGATCATTTATCAAATGCACTTCGTTTCTTACCATATGGTTCTGCGGTTGATGAATTCCAACATCGTGTCTACGAAAACCCAACAATGACGCCTGATCAGAGACATGCAATTTGGAAAGGTTTAGAGGAAAAATATTTGCCTCACAGAACCTACCGTGATAATCAATATCTTGAAGAAGGTGGATTTTGGCAACGTCAAGCTCATATTTACCAATCGCCATTTTATTATATCGATTATGTGTTAGCACAATTTTGTGCTTTGCAATTTTGGATTAAATCTCAAAATCCATCAACCAAAGATTCTGCTTGGAAACAATATGTTAAGTTATGCCAAGCTGGTGGTTCACTACCGTTTTTAGAGCTTGTAAAACTCGCAGGTTTAGATTCTCCTTTTGAAGAATCTACTATCAAAGCAGTAGTTGCAGAAGCAGAACGTTGGATCGATTCAATCGATGATTCAAAACTCTAAATGAAATCTACAAAAGAAGAAGTTGAAAGTATTCTACTTCATTCTTCTATACAAACGTATAGATCCTCTGGTAAGGGCGGACAGAATGTCAATAAAGTTGAAACGGCTGTCCGCTTAACCCATCTACCTTCAGGAATTGTGGTAACGGCACATGTAGAGCGTAGCCAATATTTGAATAAATTAGTTGCTGCAAAAAAAGTTCTCGCTATTATAAAAGAACGTGCAAAAAAGCGAAAAATCCGTATCGCTTCTTCTAAATCTAGAGGCACCTTACGACAAGAAACCAAATCGAAAAAACTTCACTCTGAACGAAAAGCCAACCGAACTAAACCTAATATTGATAATGATTGAGATAATTTTGGGTTCTTGCTTATATTTTTGATGTTAATTCACAAAATTTTTCTATTTTGCTTCTTTATAAAGATTTCAACATCGTACAATGCGGTTTTGGCTACTAATTGTTTCACTACTTTTTCTAACGTTTGCGAATTCCCAATCGCAGGGGATTAATCTGTTTGGAATAAATGCAACGCAGTTTCCAAGTATCTCTGCAAAAATTTTTGTAGTAGACTCAACTGGATCTATTCGAATTCCTACAAACAATGACATCAATATAACCGAAAATCAAATTAATCGTCCTGTACGAGTTCTTCAATGTTCAAATTCGGATACGTTAAGAAAATTGTCCATTGTTATTGCAGCAGATGTTTCTGGTTCAATGAGTTGGGGAGCCGTTCAAGTTCCAAATATGGAGCTTTTAAAAGCTGGTTCGAAACAGATAATTACCTTATTGCCATTTGGTTCTGAAATTGCACTTACTTCTTTTGATAATAGCCAATACTTAAATCAAGATTTCACGAACAACAAGCAACTATTATTCGACAAAGTTTCATTATTAAAACCTCAAGGTGGAACCAATTACGATCAGGGTCTTTGGGTACCTTTTGCAGGAGCAATTCCTGTGGCAAAAAATGGAAAGAATAAAAAAATTATTCTCTTTATTACTGATGGTCAAGGTGGTGGAGATGTTCAAAAAATAGTGAAAGACGCTTTGGAAGATAGTGTTTCTATTTATTGTCTGACATTAAGTATGTATGCTCCTGCCTCGTTGAAGTATATTGCTGGTCAAACTAATGGAAGGGTCTACGAAAATATTACTACTGTTGAAGGAATAAATGAGATTATTCAAGAAATATTTTTAGAATCTATTGGGGCTACGCCTTGCACAATTGAATGGGATGGGTTTATGGAGTGTATTAGTCCTTTTAGACAAGTAGAAGCAACGTATATACCTTTAACAATGTCTACAACAGCAGAATATACGGCTCCAAGAGACAAATCTGTAAAAGAACTAAAATTTATACCCCAACAAATTGTTTTTCAAAACAAACCTATACTTCAACAACACGATACAACGATTAAAGTTGTAGCTATGAATGGTGCAATTACTGTTTCGAATATAATTGTTGTCAATAATCAATATAAAATTTCACCTCAGAATTTTTCAATTCAAACGGGCGATACAGCATATTTAACGGTTTCTTATACTCCTAAAGATTCAGGTTTTACCTTTTCAGAATTTAGATTTCAAAAAGATGCTTGTGGAGTTCAACCATTTTATGCAAGTGGCGGATTTAAAGGGAAGCGCCCTAAAGTTCGAACGTTAAAAGTAGAATTTCCAAATGGACGAGAAAACCTTATTGTTGGGACAGATTCCATCCTTGGCTGGTCTGGCATAACTTCTTTAGATACTGTAAGTATTGAATACAGTATCGATAAAGGAAAAAACTGGATTCTAATTGCGAGTTCTGCGGCTGGTTTGGCATATTATTGGAAAAATATTCCATTACCTTCTTCGAACCAATGTTTGTTACGGATAAAGCAACGTTCAAATGCACCATTAGATTCTTTAAAAGCTTTTCGACTTCACAAAGAAGCTGTAATGACTGGGGCAGGCTCTCCAAAAGAAGATCAATTTGTTACTATTTCTCAAGATAATACTGCTTATTTGTGGGATATAAACAAAGGAGATACACTTGGAAGATTGAAATATGGAAATTCTGGAATTCCCACTTCGGTAGTATATAATAGAAATGCAAGTGTTTTCGCTACTGCTCATCCAAATAGAGTGGTTTTCCTTTGGGATCCTAAAACCATAGATACTACATTCTCACTTCGAGGACATACCAATACTATTAATCATCTAAGCTTTAGCAAGGACGACAGTCTTCTTCTTTCAAGTTCAAACGATAGAACAGTACGGGTTTGGTACCCCAAGAATGGTATATTACTTTCAACATTGGCTTACCATTCAGATATAGTCTATTCGTCTGCAATTTCCGATGACCGCTTAAAATTTGCAACTGCATCTCGTGATGGTTTTTTACGTGTCTGGGATTCAAAAACTTTCGATACTATTGCAAATTTTAAAGCTGATGGTTGGGGTATGGAACAGTGTGGTTTCTTACCAAACAATAGAATAGTCTATGGTTCAAGCGACGATAAAACGGTTTTTTTTGATGTTAACTCCAAAGCGTTTCAATTTGTTGTCGGTGGAATGCAAGCTTCACATAATATAGCAGGTACTAAGATTTTTACTGTTGGGAATGACAACATATTGCGAAGTTGGAACTCAACAAACGGAAGTTTATTGATTCAGTGTGTAGGACATACTGGAAGGATTTCTGGTTACCAACTTTCTTCTGATGAAACTAAAATTCTCACGTATGGAGAAGACAGAACTGCACGAATTTTCGACGCAGAATCCGGCGAACTTCTCACTACAGTTCAACACGAAACTTTTAATACTCCATTTATTACAAAGGCTTTCTTTTCTTACTTCGGTGATTACTTTATTACCACAAGTACTGATAGAACTTCTCGTTTATGGTCTGCTGATGTTTTGCCATTACAACAAGATACATCGGACAATGTTTGGAATATTCTAAAACCAAGTTTAACTGCCAGAAACATTTCGTTTCCGAATCAAGTAGTAGGGACAAGTAAGGATTCTCTGTTCGATCCATATATTTTGAACACTGGTAATTATCTTGCAAGCATTGACACAATGTGGGTAGAATCATCAATTGCAAATGAATTTGAAATTGTAGGGAATGTCGGAAACCAAGTTGTGCCTATTCAAGGTACTTCACCTATAGAAATACGGTTTAGCCCAAAACAACAAGGGTTACGAAATGGTTTGCTCTTCGTTCGAACACCTTCGGATACACTACGCTATACTGTAACAGGAATAGGGATTACTCCTTCCTTGAAAATTATCGGAAACTACATTGATTTCGGTGAAGTTAACTTGTTTCAACAAAAAGATTCTTCAGTTATTCCAATTGCTGTGAACCTTGGCGATGCACAAGTTGAAGTTTATTCAGCGACGGTAGTTGACCCAAATATACGAGACTTTTTACCTTTGAGAACTTATACTTCAAAAATTATTCAACCGGGCGATACTGTTTTTGCAGATCTCACATTCCGCCCATATTCTGTAGGGAGAACTTCCGGTAGAGTTGCTATTGAGTTCAATCAAGTAGGTTCTCCTTTGTACGCACCACTTTTTGGAATAGGTGTAAATCAGGGTGCTGAACTTCAAACTGCAACTGCTACTTTTGCTCCCATAACTTGTGAAACTGAACAACGTAGTTCCATGGTAATTTCCAATTCTGGAATAAATAATCTTTCAATTTTTTCCGTTTCATTTTCAGGTTCAGATTCTAACGATTTTGCAATAGTTTCTTATCCAACAAGTATTCAACCGAATGAGACTGCCACAGTGGAAATTGCTTTTCTACCAAACAGCTCGGGTCTTAAAAATACATTTGTTGTCATCCGAAGCAATTCTATTACTGATACCGTAGTATCGATTCTTATTCGTGCTCAGAAAGATTCTATTGGAATTGAAGCACCTGAAATGATTGATTTAGGAACAATTTGTTTCGGAGAAACTATACCATTCAATGTGCTTTTGCAAAATAGTGGAACGGTTCCAACATTTGTTCGAATGAATAAGAATATTTCTTATCCAATTTCAACAAGTGAATTGTTTGATGTAGGAGAACAAAAGAATATCTTGTTTCAGTATACAGTTGCCGATCCAATTGGTTCATTTTCAAGGGAATTTTATATACAAGATTCGATTTGTGGAAACATTGATACAATTACAGTTTTTGGAAATGTTATTCAACCTTCAATAGAAATTAAACCAGTAAAGATATTTGCAGTTGTAGGGACTACAAAAAAAGCAACCATAGAAATTAAGAATATTTCAGTTACAGAAGTAACTATTCCAGCTTTTACAGTTCCAACTCCTTTTGTTCTCGATACAAATGTTGTGCAATTTACTTTGCTTCCACAGAGCAGTATATTTATACCAATTGTCTATCAACCAATTGATACAACAATTGAAAAAATAGAAACAATTATTGTTGGCGACAAATGTGCCGTTCAAGATACTTTATTCATAGAAGGAATTCCAACACAAGCATCGTTAACATTGCAAATTGGTTCATCTGTTGGGTATCCCGGAGACAGAGTAATTATACCAATCACCGTTGTTTCGCAATCAAATATTGAAGTATTAGGTGTTTCGCCTGATATAGAATTTACAATTGAATATAATAGTTCGATTTTGTTTCCAGAACAAAACCGAGTTAGCCAGTTAAAAGGTGATTCTAGAGTAGAAACACTGAGGTATACATTGAGTTCTGCTTCAAACCTACCATTAGCAAATTTGGAATTTACTGCTATGTTAGGAACAGATACTGTTTCCGGTTTGGGACCAAGTGGAATACTTTCTACCAATGCACCAATTGATGTTAGAGTATTACCGGGAACATTCCAATTATTGGGCGTTTGTGAAGCTGGTGGAAACCGATTAGTGTTTGGAACAAACACTACAATTGCTCTTGGGATTGTACAACGTAGCCAAGAGATAGAAGTTGAAGTATCGACAATTGAAAATGGTATGCACGAACTAAAAGTATTTTCGTTTTTAGGTTCTTCAATGTTTGAGACTATAAAAATAGAAGGTAACAGAACTCAAGTAAGAACTGTTATACTTTCAAAAACAAAATGGGCAAAAGGAATGTATCTTCTAGTTTTAAAAACACCAACTACTCAAAAGGTAGTCACACTCATTGTTGAATAATAGTTAAAAGTATGCAAAAAGTATCGAAAACAAATTCTATGTGTTATTGAGTATAAAGTAACTATGAGAAATGATGCAAGCCAATATACGGATCAAGAACTTTGTGTCTTATTACGGGAACAAGGAACTTCTGCCGACGCAGCTTTTGCCGAAATTTATTCTCGGTATTCGTCGCGTTTGCATGCATATTGTGTAAAAATATTAAGAGATTACGACGAAGCTGCTGATATATTCCAAGAAACACTTATCCGATTTGTACAGTCTGTCCGAGATAATAAAGAAATAACTAATGTTCCTGCATACTTACTTCGAATAGCAAGAAATTTATGTTTGAATGCCAAAAGAGATAAAAAACTAACGACAGAACCATTGGATTATATGTTAGTTTCAGAAGACCGTAGTTATGAAAAGAAACAATTATTAGACTTAATAGATGATGCCCTCAATAAACTAAGTGACGAATATAAAGAGGCATTTGTACTTCGAGAATACGATGGGTTTTCCTATCAAGAGATTGCTGAAATTACAGGTTTAAGCCTTTCGAATGTAAAAATTCGAGTTGTAAGAGCTAAAAACCAAATTCGAGAACTGTTACACCCTTACATAAAGGAGCTTTTGTAAAAGAAAGTATACCTATGAATAATGATTTAGACCTTTCATTTGAAGATAAAATACAACTATACCTCGATGGTGAGTTATCGAAAGAAGCTGAAGTAGGAATGTTTACCGCTATTGCTTCTAACGAATCATTGCGAGAAACTTTTCGAGAAATGTTATCAATCCGAGAAGAGATTCGAAACGATCACCGAGCATTTGTACCATCACCTTTGTTAACAGAACGAGTTCTAACAACATTAGGTATGGGCATCCCTGCAGGATTAATGACCAGCCCAACAATAGGAATTGGAACTACTCCAATTGTTACAGGGGCAATGTCGCAAATGTGGATTACGATAACTGCCTTACTTTCTGCATTGGTAATGGCAATTACGAGCGTCTATTATTACAACCAAACAACGAAATACGAAGGTGAATTTGTACCTGATTCTCCAAATACTATTACAAATAATTCAAATTCAAATACTAATTTCGAAAATGGTAATTTTGCGTCATTTTCACAAATGCTTTCAAACATTGTCGAAAAATCAAATTCTTTGGAGTTTCAACCTTCAGAACGAATTATTTATAGATATATTCAAAGTCCTACATCTGGAAAATCAACTGCGAGAAACCAAAAAATTGAAAATAACAATTTCGAAAACCAAACTTTAAAAACAATAATTGATCAAAAAACGAAGGATTTGAACGATATACAATTTCAATTAGACAGAGCAAATACATCAATTGTTTCAGAAAAACAACGATCAGAGCAATTGTCTACTCAAATACAATCCTTGAATGAAAAAGTAAATTCAATTGAAACTATTCGTGCAGAACTTCAAAAAGAAATTGATGCATTGAAACTATTGAAAAATACAGAAAATAGTATAACGAAAATTGAAAAGCCAATAGCGGAAACGCCTGCCGAAATTACTTCGAAAGATAAAAAACCAAAGTTTTCGTTATCGATTGGAATACGTGGATTAACTTCACAATCATTCCCGAATCCTCAATTAATTCAAGCTTCAGAAACAGATTTTCTCAACAATATTGCTATATCATCATTGATAAATATAACAGATAATTTTTCTGTAGGAGTTGAAGGTGGGCGAGAAAATTTTGGATTACAATTCTCTGAAACTATTGCTCCTAATACTACTGTTTCTTATGAAAAGAATCCAGCTTTACTTTGGGGTGGGTTATCGGTACAAGGAAGAACGAATCCAATTGAATCATTTTGGGGAATACGACCTTACTTACGAACTGTGGTAGGTGGAGCTCCAATTGGTTTATTAGGTAAGGTTATTGGTGGTATAGAACTTCCTATTACTCCAACGTTTTCGATGTCCTTAGCAACAGAAGGAACTTTTTTACAGTATTCTTTACAACAAAACGCATTTTCTACCAGAAAATTTGGTATTACCTATGGCGTTCAAATGATAATTAAATAATATGAAAAATAACAAATATTTATTTAAACTTTCAACATTTCTACTGATCATTTGCGGATTGTTAGTATCAACACAATCTTGTATTTCGCCAGTAGATGTGAAAGATCCTTTTGATAAAACGAATATAGATTCACCTTTTGTGGCAGCGCCGTTGTTTGAGCCTAAAGTTGTTGTTATGAATTTAGAACATGAAACTTCACTTGCACCAAGGGAAGATAATTTACGTCCAATTTGGCCAAATGATGTTTCTGTTAGAATTATGATTGATACAAACAATAGAAAAACTAGATTGCTATTTGGCTTCTCGGCAACAGTAAAGCCAAATGCAACGATTCAGCCTCGTGTTGAACAACCTTTTCAGTTAAAAGAGATAAAAATTTCTTACCCAGATACTATTGATATTGCTGATGATGAAGAATACGTAATTGATAAATTCAATGCCACTAGTTCTAATTATTTTATTTATCAATATAAACAAAATAATGATTTTACTGCATTTGTCAATGACGATGCAAAAATAACATTGAAATTTATAAAGGTTCAAAATAGGAATCGAATTCTAGTGAAGTATAATTACAAGATTTATATACCTAAAAATGGAAATAATGTTCCAGCTCCTGTTAGACAGTTTGGGAATGGTGAGTTATTGATTTCGTATTAAATCAATAGATTTTAAAAAAGAAAAAGATTAGATAATCAAACTCATTGAACCGCCTGGGTATTTCTTTACCCATTCTTCGGTTCCTTCATAACGAAGAAGAAAATCTCGTGCAATTTGAGAAATAACATTACGAAACTCTAAATCTTCTTTCCATTGTTGTGGAATTTTAGCTTCGCCTAAAAGTAAACCAACAATACTGCCTGTTAAAAAACCACTCGTATCGCTGTCGCCGCCATGATTAACCGATAAAAGGACTGCTTTTTCGAATGAATCTTTGTGAACATAAGCACAATAAAGACACAAGGAAAGTAATTCTTCCGCTACCCACCCAGAACCAAGACTTTCTATAACTTTCAACGATGGTTCAACATTACTATTTATTACATTAGTGCAATTAACAATTGAATGAAGGATTTCGTGGTGATTTCTAAATGTTTGAAGGTGTTCCACAGTAATTCGCATTGCTTCTTCAAAACTTGCACCAGAACGTAAAATTGTTAAAAATGCAGCATAAAACCCTGCTGATAAAAAACCAGAATAATGTCCACAAGTAGAAGCAGCACCTTCCATAGCAACAGTGAACGCAGTTTTGTAATCGTCAAAAAACAAACCAACAGGCATCATCCGAACCATACCTAATGGTGATTTGCTATTATTGGTTGGTTTTGTAGAAGTGCCGATAATTCCAAAACGAAGTGAATTTATTATGGTGTCATTTGGGCTTCGAACAACAAAGATATCTTTCACTCTTGTTAACCAACTTGCTCCAAAAATTTGATTTGCAAATTTATAATCTGATTGTTCAGAAAGTAAGTTCTGCGACCGTAACCATCGCATAGCACCTAAATATGTGGCATCGATATAATTAGTATTGGTACGTTCTTTGCCTTTCGTTTGCGACAACGATTGTAATAAACCTTCTGCAGTAAAGAGCATCATTTGGGTGTCATCGGTAATTGCTCCTAACATTTCTTGATTTCTCATAAAAGAAGAAATACCACCTTTGCCAAACCTACGCTCTATTTGAATCATAGACATATCTTCAATAGGCGATCCCAAAGCATCTCCAATAGCGGCTCCTAAAAAGGCTCCTAAATAATTGTCTTCTATGTTAAGACTCATTGATTACTCGTAAAAATTTTCTTTTCCCAACCTTTATAAATCGGGAAGTTATAATTGAAATTTGGATTGTGGGATCTATTACTTTTTCACCGTCAACAGATACTCCACCTTGTTGTATTAAGCGACGAGCTTCACTTTTTGATTCTGCTAAATTTGATACCACTAACAATTCTACAATTGTTGGTTCATTTGAAAGTTCCCCTTTGCTGAAAATTCGCTCTTCTATTTGGTCAGGAATATCTTTTTTAACAAATATTCGTTCAAATTCAGCAAATGCTTCTTCAGCCGCTTCAATAGAATGGTACCGTTCAACTAATCGTTTTGCTAAAAGCACCTTGCTATTTCTCGGATGTAATTCACCATTCTTTAATTTAGCTTCTATTTCTTCTACTTCATTTTTTGGAGTGAACAAGGCTAAAGAATAGTATTTTCCAATCATTTTATCGGGAATGGACATTGTTTTGCCGAACATTTCTCGAGGAGATTCGGATATCCCAATATAATTATCTAAGGATTTACTCATTTTCTCAACTCCTTCAGTACCTTCTAATATTGGTAATGTAAGAATACATTGAGGTTCAAGTCCATAAGCTCGTTGTACTTCACGCCCAACTAAAAGATTAAATTTTTGGTCAGTCCCACCAATTTCAACATCGGAATTAATATGAACTGAATCCATTGCTTGAGCCAACGGGTATAAAAATTCGTGTAAGGAAATAGGCTCCCCTGATTTGTAACGTTTACTAAAATCATCGCGTTCAATCATTTTTGCAACGGTATATTTTGAAGAAAGCCTTATAACATCTTCAAATCGAAGTTGTGAAAGCCAATCTGAGTTATAAAGTATATTTACAGTTGCTGCATTTAAAATTTTCGAGGCTTGTTCAAAATAAGAGCGTCCATTTTCTTTCGATTCTTTTAATGTTAATACCGGACGTGTTTTTGATTTTCCAGTTGGGTCTCCAATTATTCCAGTAAAATCACCTATTATCAACGTAGCAGTATGCCCCAAATCTTGAAATTGACGTAATTTAGTAAGCACCACAGCGTGACCAATATGCAAATCTGGTCTAGAAGGGTCGCATCCAAGTTTGATTATAAGCGGTTTGTTTGTTTTGAATGAGCGGACTAATTTCTGTTCTAATTCTTCTAAGGGAAGTACATCAACGCAATTTTGTTGAATAAGGTCTAATTGTTCATTTATAGGGGCAAAGTTCATTTTTTCAAGGGTAAGGTTGCTAATATTGTTGTTCCACCAACTACAACATCGCCAACAGAACATAAAAATTCTGTATCAATAGGTAATAATACATCCATTCTAGAACCAAATTTCATCATTCCAATTTTGTCACCAGCTTTTACAATATCACCTTCTTTGAGAATACAAACTATTCTACGGGCTAAAGCTCCAGTGATTTGTTTAAAAGCTACAATCCCAAATCCTGTATCGACACCGACTAATGTACGTTCGTTCAATTGTGAACTTTTTGGATGCCAAGCAACAAGATATTTACCGGAAAAATATTTGGAATATACCACAGTACCGTTTACCGGAGTACGGTTTACGTGTACATCAATAGGCGATAGAAAAATTGAAAGGCGTTTTACATTTTCTTTTAGTAAATCTGGTTCATATTCTTCTAATATTTCTAATATTTTCCCATCTGCAGGAGAAAGTACACATCTGTTATTTCCAAGTGCTTCGGTAGGAATAATCCGTATTGGATCTCTAAAAAACCAGACGGTGAAAAAACTTACAATGAATCCTAAGGGTAACAATATATAGGAAAGGTACGATAGATTTGTCGATAAAAAATAGAATCCTAAGCCTTCTATGATTAGTCCAACTATAAGCATTGGAAAGAAATTAGAGTAACCGTATTTTGTTATCATAGAATGGGTAGTACTTGAATTGGATTTCATTACAAAAATACAAAAATTTATAATAGGAATTTCTAAGGGTTTCTAAGTATTTGTATTGGTATATCTCTTCTGAAAAACAGAAATCCATTTTTAGAGTACTGTAATTTCATTCCTGGAACAGCAAATAAATCGGTATTTGTAATTTTGGACACAAAATAAACTGGTCGGTCAATATTCCCATAGAGCAACCATTGTTCAAATGTTAATCCAGATTTTTCGTAATTTGGAGAGCTTGTCTGCCATTTTTTCTTCTGTGTATAAAATAGATCTGCATAACTTTTAAAGCCATACACTTCGACATAACAATTTGAATCTTTCAAAGATTGATAAAAATCGATTGCTGATTTTTGAGAATAAGCTTCAATTTTCGGTGCTACTAACGGTAAAAACAGAGAAACAGAAATAGTTGAACCAACAAGTAAAAATGTAATTGCGGGGAAAATTTTCTTTTTCTTCATTGCTATATAAGTACTAACAATTGTGAGTAAAAAAATTACTCCCACAGAAAATTCGAATCCAGTCCAATGAACAATTGCAGAAAGGTTTTCTTTTGCGAAACGGTCTCTAACATATTGTTGTACCCAATCGCTGTTCATCCCAATAAGAGGTAAGGCTAAAAATGCAATTCCTAAAATTATACCAATGGAAAAAAGCAACCAAGTTTGGTAGCTTTTCCATTGAATTTTTGCATCTATCAATTTTGATATTGTTAATGCTGCAAAAAAGGTGATTGGGAAATATGTTAACGAAGAATAATGTACTATTTTTGTTTTCACAAGAGAAAACAGAATCAGAACTACAAAAAATAGCACCGCCATGCTTCTGTGAAATAGTTGCTGAGTGGGGGTTAATGTTTCGCTTTTTTGGATTCTTAACGACGAAAAAAAGAAGACACTTGCAGGAAAACACCCAAAAAGCAATACTATGGAATGATAATAAAAAGGTCCACTATGTCCTGCGTCGCCGGTGGTAAGTAATCGGACCTGATATTGTAGAAACTGTTCCATAAACCAAGGTCCATTCAATATGGTTTCAGTTCCATACCAAAAGCTACAAACTACAATAGTTGCAATAGTTGCAATAGCACCTTCAATTAAAAAGTCTACAATGCGATACTCTTTTTTTATGATTCTCCATATTGCGAGTATTCCAAAAGGAAGCGTAACTAATAAATATCCAACTGGTCCTTTTGTTAAAACTGAAAGCCCACAAACTGCACCCATAAGTGCTATTAGATGGTATGGTTTGGAATTGCTATTTTGAATTCGTTTATGGTAGAATGCGTAAATAACAAAGGATGTAAAAATACAAAGATTAAAAAGCGGATCTATTATTCCAGATTTAAAGTAAAGGTGTGGTAAAAAAGAAGCAACATATACCGATGACCAAAAAATTGCTACTTTTCTATCGTAAAATGTATTTCCAGTCCAAAAAAGTATGAGTATTGTTGCAATGCCAATAAGTGCGTTTGGTAACCTTGCTGAAAATTCGTTGATCCCGAAAACATTCATTGAAATGGCTTGTAACCAAATAAACAATGGTGGCTTTTCCCAAAAAGGAGCGTAATCAATATGAACTCGCAAATAATCGCCTGTTACTATCATTTCCCTTGCTGCTTCTGCAAAGTTTATTTCATCCCAATCGAATAGATGAACATTCCCTAAAAAAGGAATAAACAATACTGCACACGCAGTAAATATAGTAATTGCAAGTGTTGAAGTTTTAATGCGAACCATAGGAAAAAAACTTAATAGAATAAAGGAATTCTGCGAATAAACAACAAAAATACTATATCTTTGAAGAACAAACGAAAGAATCTGTAGAAAAGGGGATATTATGAATTGGTGGCAACAGTATAAACAGACTTCACAATTAAAGGCAGAAGAATCTATTTCTTTTCTCCAATACCTCCGATTAGATTTGAATCTTCCCATAGAAATTCACCAAAAGGAATCACGTTCATTTCCTTCAATCATTGGAGACAAAAAGAAAGACTTATTTTTAGAGTTATTGCCATCTGATGAGAATATTCAATGGTCAAACTTTTATCTGTTACAAACAGCAGATAGAATCTCCACTAATACTTCCGAGATTTTCGAAATACATCAAGAATCATTCGATTCTGGAATTCGTTTTTCAGATGAATTAGTCAATCTCAATACTCAAAATGTATTCTGTATTGCCGATTTACCTACAAATCAAATACTTTCTTTTGGTATTGGAGCTTCAAAAGTATGTGAGCCATTGTTTGGATTCGACTCCCTGCCTCATCAATTGGGTGTTTGTCCATCTGAATTGTTGTTATCAATGATATTTCAATGGAAAAATGAATTTCAGCAACAGCCATATTTCAGAATACCATTGTTGTTATTAGATTCAAACCGTTTAACAAAATACGAAGATTCTGCTATTGAATTCGATAACAGAACTACCGCAAAATTACCTACAATTCCATCTTTACAGCAAAAAAATATAAATACAATTGTCTATGTTTGTAGTACTGAAACAGACTTAGATGATGTACACGAAGATTTTTGTTATTATTCAAATGCAAGTTTTAAAATGAATTGGTACAATGCCAATTCAAATGATGGTATTGTGGAAAAAGTTTTTCAAAAACGATCAACAATATTCAGTAAACGAATATCTTTTGCAAACAAAATTTGAAGACTGAGTTTATTTTTGTATTTTTATACTTTATTGAACTATTGGAACTATAGAAATGGATCACAATTATTCTGTCGGGACGCCAGTTAAAGTAAAAGCAGGTTTTCACGATAAAGAAACAGAAATTGAAATGTCTGGTTGGACTGGACGAGTAAGTGAAGTTGAAGGAAACCAAGTTCTTGTTGAATTCGACAACGAAACTATTGAAGAATTTCCCGATGAATATGTTATGCATCAAATGGATAACGAAAGAGATTCTAATTCCTATTGGTTCTATTACCAAGCTTTAACACCGTTTGCATCAGGAAAGGCTTCTGAGAAAACTTCTTCATTTACAGAAGCAAAACCTGTATCCAGGAGAAAAGCTTTAGGGAAAGTATTGGCTTGGACTGGTGGTACTGCCTTAGCTGGGTATTTGTTATATCAATGTGTATCTGATGATGACGATGTAACCGTTACCGAAGAAGATTCTGTTGGGCTGCAGAAGAAAGAAGGTTGGGACACTGGAGCAGATGGAATGAAGGTTGCCTTAGCTGCACCAATGAGTCTAGATTACCTTGGTTTACCAGAAACCCAATGGAAAAAATATAAAGAAGCAGATAATCTTAAAAAAGTTTACACTCCTGCTACCGATAATTTTAAAAAATATAGTTCAAATTCTTTGTTTGAATCCTTAGGGCAAAAAACATTACAAGCCCAAATGAAACCATCAGCTAATATTGATACAAAAACAACCTTTAAAAAAGGTTTAGGTGTTCGGCAAATTTTGCTAGATGCTCAAAACCCTGAAGTGAATTTAGTTGTTATTGATTTACCTGGACAACAATCAGTGGCTGTTGCTGCAGCATTAGCAGATGTTGCAGACGTTATACCTACATTTAACAATTGGCCCCATCCACTTGGCGAAGTTCCAGCACACGAAACCTTAGCTTCTTCAATTTACTACGCTTCGTATGTAGATCGGGAAAAAAACAAAAAAACTACAAAAAAGAAAGCTACTGTATTAGCTCTCGACAGAAATAGATTCCAATCTGCTAAAGATGGTAAACTTACTCCTGTAAAAGAAGGTAATTTCGATAATAGATATAATGTCGATTTACCAACAGTAGATGAATTAAAAGCTGCAGGGATTACAAATGTTGTGTATATTACTCCTTCAGAAACTGATATTGAAAAGGATGATATAAACGAAGAATTTGCTACCTACCGAGAAAAAGGTATTGAAGTAGCAATGTTACCTATTTCTCGTTTTGAAGAAACGAAGGAACAAGTTGCTGCCACTTCTGATCCTAAAAGAACTGGGCAATATGCTACAAACTACTATTATGGTGGTTCTCCTCTTGGTGCAATGTTCTTTTTTTATCATTACCCGATGTACCGTTCGTTTAACCGAACTTCTATCCCTTCAGGAGCAAATAGTCGCTTTTCTAGAGCTCCAGCGTATACTCCGACACGTAGACCAACATCTTTTGCTTCTCGTTCTGTAGGGGGTAAGGGAGGATTCGGGAAATCTCGTCCAACCGGTTTTGGAAAAGTAACTGTTAATCGTTCAATGTCAACTGGAAAAACAGTAGGATTTGGATCTTCCTTCCGTTCTTCATATCGTTCTGGTGGTGGATCGCGTTCAGGTTCATTTGGTCGTTCACGTGGTGGAGGATTCTTCTCGTAAGAACTATGAACTATGAAGTTTAAAGGAATATTTAAAACATTATTTGGACCCGACGAAGAAGAATCTGGGTTTGTCGGTTTACAATTAGTAATTCTGAATTCAGTAGAAGATTCCATTCGAGAACGAATTCATTCTGCAATTGCTGCAATGCCCGAAGAACAAACCGCTGGACAAAAATGGAAATTCTATAAGGACATTTCTGATTTACTTTTAGAACTTCTTCCTTTTGCAGAATATGGATATTGGGATGTTGTCGATGATCCAAAAACTGCCGAAACGGAGTTTAATCAATGGGTAGACGATATTGATTCTTCGTCAATTGACCAAGAAACCGGTGGAGCAACTGAAGATTGGAACGATACCGATAGAATTGATACAGATAAATATTACATTGTTGTTTCGTTGTTGTTCTTGTTACAGCAGAAAAATTCTTTTAAAAAGTTGAATGAATTTGCTGATTCAGTTGATGAATCTGCTGTCAATGATAGAATTACGTATTCAAATTTGATTCAACAATTACGACAATTAGATTTTACAACCTGCATATCCGATGCTATCTTCGTAATGCCCGGTAACGATACCGATGGTTTCTCGTGGTCTGATATGAGAACCGAAGGTTGGGATTACCTCAAGCCAATATTTTAAAGAAAGCCTCCAAATGGAGGCTTTTTTTTTGATGTCTGCACCTACAATTTTCTGAATTTCGAAAAATGGAAATTTTTATTGCCCACCGTTTTTTCACTTGGTTACGATGAACACTTTTTTATCCCGCAAAATTCACCTCGATAGTAATAGCCAAAACCCACGAAAGTAGTATCGTAATTTTGTATGTACATTTTTAATTACATTCAAAAGGAGATAGTATGCTCAACCTTTTTCGTTCGTTTATTGAAAAACTTCTTGTTGGTAAAGAAGACCAAATCCCTTCAATAGTTACTTCCCCAGAAATGAAAACTATTGAAGAAGAATTTCAAAAAATTCAATCTTCAATTTTTACGAAAACTTCACCTGAAACAGTTGAAGCCATTTTTGATGACTTTGTAAAAAAGGGGCAATTGCCAGGTTTGAATGAAGAGTTTTCAACTGCTGTGAAAAGTCTGTTAGAATTTAACCCAAGTGCAGTTTCTGCATTGCTTTCTATGGTACAACCTATTGTACAAAAAACTACTCACATCAATTCGCAGAATGCTCAAACCACACTTCGATCTGCGGCTGAACAATCATTTTTACTTTAATCTTTTTTAGGGAATCACTAATATGAAATTAACAGAATTATCGAACACAAGTGCATCGCAAACTCCAGAGTTACGTTCTTTAGCTTTGTCGGCATTTGAATCGGAAGCACAATTGTTTCGTTATGCTGAATGGTATTCGATGACTGGGAATGCCGATACATTTGCAACAAATGCCACGGCTACTGGCGGACAAACCAGAGCCGTAAATGCCGACTATTCTCCTGTTACAAGTACGGTAAGCGAAAGCACAGTAACCTTAAAAATTATGGGAGATGTTATCCGAACAGACCAAGCCTTCGAACGACGTGGTTTTACCACTACTTCTGAACGTGTGAGACAATTAGAAAGTTTTTCTCGTTCATTAGGCAGGTTTTGTACCGACCAATTAATCAATGGCGATGGTAGTGGTTCAACCATTGTTGGGATAAAGGAATTAGTCCCTAATTCTCAAGTGCTTTCAATGGGTACGAACGGAGACGTTATTCCATTAGGAAATTCTGATGCAAACAAGCAAAAACAACAACTGTTTTTAGAAAAATTAGATGAACTAATTGGTTCTGTTTATGGAAATGCGACCGCAATTGTGATGAATCATAAAATGATTGCCCGTTTACGAGCTATAGCAAGGGACTATATTTCGGTTCAAACAGTCAACGATGCATTTGGATCGCAACAAGTTTTCGATTCGTATATGGGTATTCCTATCGTTTCGAGCGGATTTGGGAAAGATGGCATTACTCCGGTTATTTCGAACGCAGAAACACTCGGCACAAACGATGATTGTACAAGTATTTACGCTTTACGGTTTGGTGAAAAAGAGTTCTTAAGTTTAGCTACAAACGTAGGATTACAAGTATACGATCGAGGCATTGTTGGCGTTCATTATGTAACAACAGTAGAACTTGACGCAGCAGTAGCACTCATTAACTCAAAATCAATTGCTCAATTGAAAGGAATTCGTTTATGACAAAGAAAATAGATATGGAAACGGCACAACAACCACAAATGCAACAATTGGAAAACTTACTCCCTATTTGGGCAAAACTACTTTTTGGTGTAATTGTTGGCGGATCTACCCTTTGGGGTGGATCCAGTTTAGGTGAAGTAAGCCAAAAAATATCAGTGATAGAAACTGAGTTACGTAGGGTTTCCTTTGCAAGTGAACAGCAAGTTCTCTGGAAAGATAGAATGGAACGTGATATAACCGACGTTCAACACCGCATTCGAGAAATTGACAGATTTAAATTAGAGGAGAAAAAACGATGAGAGAAATAACTAAAATTATTATTCATCATACAGCCACACGTCCAAATGTGAGCGTGGAAACAATAGATACTTCACACCGATTGAGAGGATTCACCGAAATTGGATATCATTGGTTGCTCCATTGCCCAGACGGAGTTTGGATACTGTCGAAAGGAAGAAAAGAAAACGTTGTGGGAGCTCATGCAAGGGGTCATAACCTTCGATCGATTGGCATTGCTATTGCAGGGAACTATCAAGAATCTGAATTACCACCAGAGGTAAGAAAGATGTTGTTAGAACAAATAGCTCGTGTGTGCAAACGATATTCCTTACCTATTGATAGAGCATCCATTCGGTATCATAAGGAACTCAGTGGTGCTTCTACATTGTGCCCTGGTAAGAACATTATTAATCAGTTTGAACAATTGGTTGAAGAAGTAAGAACTTTAGTTTAAAACAACTTTCAGGAACCGTTTACTCGAGAAGCGGTTCCTTTTTTCATTTAAGTAAAAAGATAGTTCAGCCGTATTTGTTATCAATAAAACAAACTTCTGTTCAATTCGTATTTTGAACAAAGAAAATTTAAAATGAAAAAAAACATACAACAGAGTTTAGAGCAATTAGGATATCGGAAAACACTAACCAGAACAATGATTTTAAATGCGTTAGAAAGTTATAACCGTCCTGTAAGTGTAGAAGATTTAGTAGAAAAATGTAAAGACTTAAATTTAACTACTATCTATAGGAATCTCCACGTGTTAGAAGAAAATGGTTTGATACGTTCAATGCAATTTACTTCAAAAGCAAAGCATTATGTAATTGCAGAACAAGACGAAACAAAACACTTTCACTATATTCGTTGTTTAGAATGTGAAAAAGTAGAACAAATTGATTTTTGTGTTCTTGAAAAAATTAAAACCTCTACAAACTTTACTATTGTCAATCATTCAATGGAATTTACAGGGTATTGTCCAGATTGTTCTCAAGTAGATTCAAAAAATTAAGTCGTTCCAAACTCAGTCAACTAACATCTCTTTTCCCAAATGAATTTACAACAAGTAGAATTGTTCCTTGGTAAGGATACCCTTCGTTCAATTCAAATAAAAATTCATAGTTCTGTAGACAGAACTATGAAAAAAGTAATGATAGTTTATGCAGTTTTTTCGTGCATACTTTCAATTCTTACCGGACAATATGTTATTGGGTTTCTTGGGACAACGTTGTTTTTAGGTTCATATTTGTATTCTTTGAAACTATTTGGAACTTCGACACTTACACGTTTTGCAACGGGAATTGTTCTTCAGTTATTCAGTTTGTTGATTTTGTTTATAATTCAAGGGCGGGAAGAGCTTTACTTTTTTTCGTTTTTAGCATTGTCAATACTACTGTTTTACCAAGAGTATAAGGTCATTTTGTTAAGTTCAATAACATTTCTATTTTGTATTTCTATAAGTATATTTTTAACAAACAACCGTTCGTCGTGGTTTACGAGTTCTGTCAATTCATCAACGACAACGTACATACTTTTTTTACTTGCTTTTGTTGCTGAAACTTTTATTTGTATGTATATTGCTTCCAAACTTTGGTTTCAAACTTTACTTTCAAATGTTCACCAAAAAACCATTACTTCAGGTAGAAAGTAGACTATTTTTTTAGCAGCTCTATTAGAGTTTTTGTTGAAGGGTCATGCAGATTTTCCAATTGTACAGTGTTTTGTAGTTCAGGAATTATTGCAGAGGCTAATTGTTTACCAAGTTCTACTCCCCACTGATCAAACGAATTAATATCCCAAAGTATACCTTGAACAAAAACCTTATGTTCATAGAAGGCTAAAAGACTTCCAACTGTTTTGGGAGTTAGTTTGGGATATACCATTATAGTTGAAGGGCGATTTCCATCAAATATTTTATGCGGGGTAAGAGCATCTAAATCAGGGTTGTTTTGTAATTCTTCTCGAACTTGAGTTTCATTTTTACCAACAAGTAATGCTTCTGCTTGGGCAATACAATTTGCAATTAGTAAGGTATGTTGATTCGAATATGGTGAAATTCCTTCCTTTGCAATTAAGAAATCAACTGGTATATACCTTGTTCCTTGATGGAGCAATTGATAGAAAGCATGTTGACCGTTTGTTCCAGGTTCTCCCCAAACCAATGGACCAGTTTTATAGGAAATTTTTTCACCAGATAGAGTTGTTTGTTTCCCATTCGATTCCATATCAAGTTGCTGTAAATAAGCTGGGAACCGACATAGATATTGTTCGTATGGTAAAACCGCATACGATTCTGCAGAAAGAAAATTCGTATACCAAATTCCCAATAATGCCATTATTACAGGTATATTTTCATATAATGGAGTATTCTCAAAATGGGTATCAACTTCATTTGCCCCTGCGAGAAATTCTTTAAATTGATCAAAACCAATTGCAATCGCAACAGAAATTCCAATACTTGACCAAATGCTATATCTTCCGCCAACCCAATCCCAAAAACCGACAATATTCTCTTTGTTTATTCCAAATCCAATTGCTTTATTTAAATTTGTCGAAACAGCAATAAAGTGAAACTGAATACTTTCATTTGATGTGTTTTGTAGTAGCCAATCCTTTGCAGCATTTGCATTTACAATGGTTTCTTGAGTAGTAAATGTTTTTGAGGCTACGATAAAAACAGTAGTTTCAGGATTACAAACTTTCAAGGTTTCCCATAAGTGAGTTCCATCGACATTGGAAACAAAATGAAGTTTTAAACCTTTTTTGCTATAGGATGCTAAGGCTTGAGTAACCATAGCCGGACCCAAGTCAGAACCACCAATCCCTATGTTCACAACATCAGTAATTTCTTTCCCAGTGTACCCTTTCCAAGTTCCAGAACGAATAGATTCTGAAATTAAACGAACTTTTTCTAACTCATTTTGAATTAAAGGGATAATGTTTTCACCATCGACAAGAATTGATTCCTTTTGTGAACGCAAAGCGGTGTGCAATACAGCTCTTTTTTCAGTGATATTAATCTTTTCACCATTGAACATTCGTTCAATCGCATTTTTCAAATTCCTATCGTTTGCAAATTGTAGTAAGGAAGAAAAAATTTCATCATCAATATGGTTTTTCGTAAAATCGAAATAATAGTCAAATGCACGAAAAGTGAATTTTCTCATTCGAAGCGAATCTTTTTCAAAATAGGAAAGTATTGAATCAGATTTTTTTTCAATACTGAGTTCTTCTAATTTTTTCCAAGAAGGTAAAGAAGTAATCATAAAAGTTCTTTAATAGTAGTTCGAGCAGAATGAACAGTGTTCGAAAGTAACATTGCAATAGTCATTGGACCTACTCCCTTAGGAACAGGAGTAATTGCACTACAATACGGCAGAACAGAATTAAAATCTACATCTCCACACAAGCGGTACCCCTTTGTAGTGTTTGGGGCTTCAATTCTATTGATACCTACATCAAAAATGACTACTCCCTCTTTTACATGGTCAATAGTAACTAATTTGGGAACTCCAACAGCCGCAATTAGAATATCTGCTTGGCGAGTATATTCTCGAATATCCTTTGTACCAGTATGACAAATAGTAACAATTGCATTTGAAAAATCTCGTTTGTGATACAGCAAGTTTGCCATTGGTTTTCCAACAATATTCGATCTTCCTAAAACTACAACGTGCTTCCCGGAAGGGTCAATAGAATATCGTTTCATTAACTCAATTATTCCAAGTGGAGTACAAGGAACAAAACCTGGTAAACCAAGAACTAATTTTCCAACATTAGAAGGATGAAACCCATCTACATCTTTCGATGGATTAATTTGTTCCAATATTACATTCGAATTAACATGATCGGGCAAGGGCAATTGGACAAGAATTCCATGAATCGAGCTGTCTTCATTCCATTTGTCTATTAATGCTACAATTTCTTCTTGACTTGTTTCCTTGGGCATTCTATGAATAATAGAATGTACTCCAATTTCTTGACAAGCCTTAGCTTTATTCGATACATAAATTTCCGATGCTGGGTTGTTACCAACTAACAGCAATGCCAAGCCGGGTGTAAGTCCGCTACTATTATGGAGTTTTTCAGTTAAAAGTGTTAATTCTTCTCGAATAGTTCGAGCAGTTGAATGTCCATCTATAAGTGTATAGCGCATAAGAATAAATATCGATTTATTAGGTAGCCTTAGAAAAAGCAAGTTGACCACAAGCGGCATCAATATCGACTCCGCTTGAAGAACGAACCATTACGGTTACATTGTTTTGAAGTAATTGATCTTGAAAATTTTTAAATTTTTCGGATGTAGTCGGTTTTAAGGTTGCAGCAAACCCTGTTGGTAGAGTAAAATCAATAGGATGGAAAGGAATGATGTTCACCTTCGTTGGAAACCGTCTTGTAAGTTTTGATAACCGCTTAATGTCCTCTGGGCTATCATTTATACCATCGAACAAAATGTATTCGAATGTTACAGGTATTTTCGTTTTTTGGTAATAATATTCTAAAGCATCCATAACTACGGATATATTCCATTTTTTGGAAATGGGCATTAACTGCTCACGTAAACCATTCGTTGTTGCGTGAAGCGATAGAGCTAATTTCACTTGGCGTTGTTCATCTGCCATTTTAAGAATTCCAGGTACTACACCAGCAGTTGAAACTGTAATTCTTTTGGGCGAAATTAATTGCAATGTTGAATCTGTTAAAATCTCTATAGATTTCATTACATTTTCGTAGTTCAACATTGGTTCACCCATTCCCATATAGACTATATTCGTGATTTGTGAATCAGAAAGTGATTGGGTGTAAAAGTATTGATCTAAAATTTCTGAAATTTTTAATGATTGTTGTAGCTTTATAGAAGCTGTTGCACAAAATTTACACCCTAATTGACATCCAACTTGTGAAGATATACAAAGTGTTTTTCTTTTTGGGAGCCCTTCTTCATTTCTCATTTCGGAAGGAATAAGTACACTTTCTACAGAGCCACCACTTTGTAAATCAAACAACAATTTTATCGTTCCATCAATTGATTTTGTCTGCTTGGAAACTGACATTGTCGTTGCTGTAAATTTTTCGGAAAGTTTGTTTTTTAATGCAAGTGGAAAAGCAGGAATAGTGTCAAAAGTTAGAGGCGATTTTTGATAAAACTCTTTAAAAAACTGTTTAAGTCTATATGGTTCTGCACCTATTTTTTCAAAGTAAGGTGCCAATTCTAATTGACTAAAATCTTTTATACAAGGGATAGAAAGAGTAGAAGTAGATTTCATTACTTTTTTATTTTCAAATTTACTTTACGAATAAGTTCTTGAATCATCGGTACTTCTGGACGGTCTTCTTCTAAAATAGATAACGCTTTTTCGTATTCCGATAGTGCTTCAGTATATCGTTGTACATATTCAAGAGTAATGCCTTTATTTACCATTGCAATTACAAAATTGGAATCTATTTCTAAAGAGCGATTAAAATCAGAAAGTGCTTTGTCGAACTGTCGAATATCGTAATAAGCAAGTCCTCTATTATTATAAGCGTCAAAATGTTTTGGGCTTAACTCAATAGTTTTTGTGAAATCTCTTATTGCTTTTAAATAGTCTTTTAGTAACGCATACGACGACCCACGGTTGAAATAAATAGCAGGTTTGTTTGGAGCTTTCGAAATAGACTTTGAAAAAAAATCCGTTGCTAATTTGTATTTCCCATTTTTAAAAGCTTCATTTCCTTTAGCAAACAATTCTCTTGCTTCTTGTTCTTCTTTGTTTGGAGCTTGAGCAGAAGATTCAAATACGTTGAAAAAAAACACATAAAAGATAGTAAGAAACAGATATTTCATATATTGTGGCGAGCCTTTTGTTCTGTAAAAACGTACTGACGAATTAACTAAACCATTTGTGCAATATATTTCATCATTTCAATGTTTCAAAGATTGTTTTTTTCTCGCAAAACTCCAAAAGCAATAATTCGATGGTCTAAAAATATTAAGGCTAACGAGTTAAATTCCGTTTTATCTGAAAACAAAGAGTATCTGTATTGTTTTATACAAAAACGTAATTTCTTGTTTTTTTCTACATATAGATTGTTGTACGTTGGAATGGCGTATAAACAAACAATTGAACAACGTTTAAAAACACATCATAAACTTCCCATAGTTATGAAAAAGAAAAAATTTGGTACTTCTGTTGTCATTCGTTTTGGTTCTATTTCTACTCGAAGTACTAAAATATCTGAAGCTTTCATAAAGTCTATTGAAGGAATTCTCATTTTTGTTCACAAGCCTCCTTTTAACACCTCAGAACGAACCACATTTAGAAACAGAGAAGTAATCATAACAAATAAGGGGTCATATCGTCCGTTACGAAGAAAGATTTCTTTACGATAAAAGGTAAAATATATGTACTTTAAAAGTAGTATTGTTCTCATTTGTATGGTTGTATTGCTTTCTTGTAGTGAGAAAAAAGAATTTGGTTCACAAGAAAATGTTGTGAAAGAATCTTCGCTAACAATTACTGAAGTTTTAAAACCAGTAAATTATGACAGACCAGTAAAAGTTTCAGGTGTAGTTACTAAGGTTTGCCAAACTGAAGGCTGTTGGATGGCTGTAGGCGACGACAAATCAAAAATAAGAGTTATGTTTAACGAAGGTAAATTTACTGTCCCTTTGAATTCATCAGGAAAAAAAGTGAAAATGGAAGGGAAGGTTGTTAATGAAGTTGTCGATGGAGAAACAGCAACTATGTGGTGGTCGCACATTGATTCTGTGGTATCTAATCCAACAACCGATCAAAGAGTTCCAATTTTTATGGCAACTTCCGTAACATTTGAGTAATTTTCAAAAAAAAGAGGAGTTTGAAAAATCAAACTCCTCTTTTGTATCTTTTCGAAAAAGTTACCTATTTAAAGTACCAGTTAACACCAACACGAGGGTTAAGAACTCCAAATACAGTAGTTCCACCTGAGCCTAAGCCTAGAGAAATCACCGACACATCGCCCATAATAGCAACTGCAGGATTAGCGAAGTATTCAGCTCCTAAACGACCATCAAGGAAGTTTGCACTGTTACCACCGCTACTCACAATCGAGAATTGACCAATAACATACGGTCTGAAATTGTTTCCACTGAAGCGTAGTTTTGCATAAGGTGCAAGAAGGAAATTAGTACTACTACCCCCACTAGATAACCCAAATTGACTTCCAAGTTCAAAATCATTATTAACAGAATAATGCCCTTGAATTCCAGAATATTCACCTACGTTAAATCCTAAACCGAATGTACCAGCGACTTGTTGTGCATTCGAAGAAACTGCTCCAATGATTAGCATTGCAGCGACAGCAAAAAGAAGTTTCAATGACTTCATAAACAACACCTCTATAAATATAAACAAAAAGAAATATAACCTTAATTCAGTAAGTTCGATGTTTTTCAGTACTTTTGTAAAGAAAAACTTTATGATTTATAATCGTACAGTAGCAATGTAGAATAAAAACAAAATTCTTTTATGGTACAAATAAAGCGATTTTCTGAACAAGAATCAAATAGTTGGAACAATTTTTTATCAACCGCTGAAAATAGTTTACTTTTTCATCATCGTGATTTTTTATCATATCATCCGGTAGAAAGATTTACTGACCATTCTTTATTCTTTTACAATGATAAAGAAATTATTTCAGTTTTTCCAAGTATTGAACGAAAAAATAACGAAAAAAAAATATTGCATTCCCATTTGGGGGCGTCTTATGGGTCTTTTGCAACAACGCATTTGCTTACGATTCGTGAAAGTTTCGATATAGTAACTTCGTTAATTTCGTATGCAAGGGATAACGATTTTTCTGAAATTATAATAACAGTTCCACCAATTGTTTATCTCAAAACTCCTTCGAATTATTTAGATTTTTCTTTAATTAAAAATGGTTTTACGTATTTAAAAAGAGAATTAACTTCTGTAGTTCCTTTAGAATTTAAAGGCGAAAAGTTACTTCAAAGTTATAGAGCTGAAACCAGAACCGCTACTAGAAAAGCTTTACGTTCCAAAATTGAGGTCAGAGAAACAAATGATTATGAACAATATTATGACTTACTCTCAAAAAATTTGTCTTCCAGACATAATGTTCGCCCAACGCACACATTAGAAGAGTTGAAGTTGCTCCATTCGAGATTTCCTACAAAAATTCGCTTGTTTGGTGCTTTTCTTGGTGAAATAATGGTCGGAGGTGTTTGTAATTTTTCTGTTAATGATTCTGTGGTTCTTGCATTTTATATTAGTCATAATATGGAATATCAAGAATACCGCCCAGTGAATATTCTATTTTACGAGATTATGCAACAATATAAATCAGAAGGTTTTTCCTATTTAGATTTTGGGACTTTTACATTGAATATGGAACCAAATTGGGGATTAGGTAGGTTTAAAGAAAATTTTGGTGCTAGAGGTGTTTTTCGTGATACATTTGTTTTAAAAATTGATTAACATGACTACAATACCCATCATTGAATTAGATAATTATCAATATATACTTCCTCCAGAAAGAATTGCACAATTTCCGCTTGAACAACGAGATCAATCGAAATTGTTGTACTTTAACAAAACTTCAAATGATATTCAACATCATATATTTACGGAACTTCCAGAAATTCTTCCATTAGAAAGCATTCTCATACGAAACACTACAAAGGTAGTTCCAGTTCGTATATTCTTGCAAAAAGAAACTGGTGGCACAGTTGAACTTTTTCTTGTAAACCCTCATTTACGTATGAATGATATTGGAGAATCAACAATTGAATGTATGCTAAGAGGAAAGAATATGAAACCAGGTGATATACTAAAGGGAATATATGGTGAAAATGAAACTCAACTTGTTCTGCAAGCAGAAATATTAGAAAAATCAAGCTCCATTCAAACCATTCTACTTTCTTGGTCACAAAAAGAAAAATCATTTTCTGAAATTATTTGGTCAATAGGTTCAATGCCATTGCCACCATATATGAAACGAAAAACGATTAAAGAAGATATTGAACGGTACCAAACTGTCTATGCAGAACAAGAGGGTTCAGTTGCAGCACCTACGGCAGGTTTGCATTTTACTGCTGAAGTCTTAGAAAATATCAAGAAAAAAGAAATCCCCATTGTTGATCTTATGCTTCATGTTGGTATGGGAACATTTAAACCAATTGAAACAGTCACTATTGATTCACATCAAATGCACGCTGAATCTTTGGAAGTTACCATAGAATCTATACAAAATATTGTTGAATTTCTTTTTACTAACAAAAAAATCATTTGTGTAGGAACAACATCTGTTCGAACTATTGAATCGCTTTATTGGTTCGGTGTTCGTTTGTATTTTTCTGATAGGAATTGTCAAGAAAATTCAAACTTTTATATAGACCAATGGGATCCGTATCGAATTACTCACGAACATAATTGCTTGCCTTCTCCTTTCATTGCTATGAAAACTATTCTTGAATGGATGAAAAAATATTCTTTGAATTCAATTATTGGCGAAACAGCTTTGATAATTATTCCCGGGTATGAGTGGAAAATTGTAGAAGGAATGATAACTAATTTTCATCAACCGGGTTCGACATTAATGTTATTAGTTGCTTCATTTATGGGCGATGGTTGGAAAAAAGTTTACGAAACAGCATTAAAAGATTCATATAGATTCTTAAGTTATGGCGATTCATCTTTGTTACTTCGATAAAAAACAAAAGAATTTCGTATATTACTTAATTCTATCTATAAATACCAAGAGCCTACGTAATGGACAAATTACTCGAAATAAAAAATTTAGTAACCGAATTCAAATCGGAACAATATACTACACGTGCTGTGAACGACATTTCCTTTACACTTGAAAAGGGAAAAACTCTCGGTATCGTAGGTGAATCTGGGTCAGGTAAATCTGTAACTTCACTTTCTATAATGCGCCTCATTCAGTCGCCTCCGGGGAAAATAGCACAAGGAGAAATTCTATATCATGAAGAAGATGGAACTGTTACTAACCTCTTAGCATTGTCAGAATCCGAAATGAGAAAATATCGTGGAAATAAAATTTCTATGATATTTCAAGAACCAATGACATCTTTAAATCCAGTTTTCCGTTGTGGCGACCAAATTATGGAAGCTATTATTCTACATCAAAAAGTATCGAAAGCAGAAGCAAAAGCGAAGACTTTGCAATTGTTAATTGACGTTCAACTTCCAAGACCTGAAAGTATTATCAATTCATACCCTCATCAATTGTCGGGTGGTCAAAAACAACGAGTTATGATTGCAATGGCAATGAGCTGCAAACCTTCATTACTCATTGCAGATGAGCCTACTACCGCACTTGATGTAACTGTTCAAGCGACAATTCTCGATTTGATGAGAGAGTTACAAGTTAAACATAATATGTCTTTAATGTTTATTACGCACGATTTAGGTGTAATTGCTGAAATTGCAGATATGGTAGCTGTTATGTACAAAGGAAGTATTGTTGAATACGGAACAGCCCAACAGATTTTTGAAAACCCAGTCCACCCTTATACAAAAGGACTTTTGGCTTGTAGACCAAAATTAGAAGTAAAAATGCGAGTTCTTCCTACAGTTTCTGATTTTATGGAAGAAATGGAAGATGGTTCAATTAAAGAAATTACCCAAAAAGATATAAAAGAAACTATTCAAAGTGTTACAATTCCAATTGCGGAAATTAAAGAACGTAACGAGATCTTGTTAGTAAAAGAGCCCTTGATAAAAGTGGAAAATCTTCAAGTTCATTTTCCTATTCGAAAAGGACTTTTTTCTAAAGTGCAAGGATATGTTAAAGCCGTTGATGGAATTTCGTTCGTAGTAAAGCCAGGTGAAACTTTAGGATTAGTTGGAGAATCTGGTTGCGGAAAAACAACGACCGGAAGAGCCATTCTTCGATTAGTAGAACCAACAGGTGGAGAAGTTTTTTATAAAGGTACTTCTTTGCAAAAGATTGATAAATCTGAATTAAAATCACTTCGTAAAGATTTACAAATCATTTTTCAAGATCCATATTCTTCGTTAAATCCTCGTTTGTCAGTCGGAAGTGCATTAATGGAAGTACTAAAAGTTCATTCTATTCTAACTACTGAAAAAGAACGAAAAGAATACATCCATTATTTGTTAGACAAAGTAAATTTACTTCCTCGTCATTATGAAAATTATCCTCACGAGTTTTCTGGTGGGCAACGCCAAAGAGTTTGTATAGCTCGTGCATTAGCCTTAAAACCAAAATTTGTTATATGCGACGAATCCGTATCTGCACTCGATGTTTCCGTTCAAGCTCAAGTGTTGAATTTATTAGTAAGTCTACGTGAAGAATTCGACTTAACCTATATATTTATATCTCACGATTTAAGTGTAGTGAAGTTTATTTCCGATAGAATAGCCGTTATGAATGCTGGTAAAATTGTCGAAACTGGTTATGCTCAAGAAATTTATGAACATCCTCAAGAAGAGTACACAAAAGGATTGATTAATGCAATTCCTAAGGGTATTGAACGAAATAGAAGTATTATTCGATGAGTTCTATTTTTCGTTCTTGTAATGACTTGCAACCTTTAATTGGGACAAAAATTGAGATTGTAGATTCTGGTTTTTTGTCTGGTCAAGAAAATATGAAATTAGACCAACAACAGCTCCACCGGGCTGCAAAGGAACAGCAGTATGTACCGCAAATACGATTTTATGGTTGGAAGCCATGGTCTGTTTCAATTGGTGCAAATCAAAACATAGAATCTATCGATGTAGATGAATGTTCTAAGAGAAATATAGCCGTTGTTCGACGTCCAACAGGTGGTAGGGCAGTTCTCCATGCAAATGAGATAACCTATTGTATTGTTACAAAAATCAACCCTGCTTTTACTATACATAATTACTATTTTGTTATTCACCAACAAATTTTAAAAGCTTTAGATACCATTGTTGGTAATTCTGCTATTACCTATCAAAAATCTCAACCACATTTTCGGGAATTGTATCATAATACTAAATCAGGTTCCGTTGCTTGTTTTGCTGCTTCAGCTCGATATGAACTGCTGGCAAATGGTAAAAAAATTGTCGGCTCTGCTCAACGAGTTTATGAAAATACTTTATTGCAACATGGATCTATTCTTTTAGATTCTGGTCACGAAAAAATTATTGATCTCGTTTCTTTTTCTTCAATAGAAGAAAAACTGAATCTAAAAAGTATTTTAAATTCAAATTCTACAACACTTTCAGAAATTAATCATCAACCTATTTCGTATTCGGATTGTATTCAACCTTTAATTGATTCATTCATTTCTCAATAATTAGAAATTTTATGAAAATACCCTGCATTCTATTCATTTTATTCCTTTGTTCTTCCCTTACACTTACAGCACAATTATTTCCTTCATCAACACAACAATTCCATACTTGTACATATTATTGTGCTCCAAATTCTGAGCCAAGAGAGCGTGTGTTTGATATTGAAAAAATGTATGTTTCGGTTTCTTTTCAACCAGAAAAAGGAATTGTCATTGGGGGAGTGATTCACGATATAAAAGTTTTACGAAGAACAGTAGATTCTGCGTTCTTTAATGCACCCGGGATTACTATAAAAGTTGCTCAATTGAACGGAAAGAAAATTCCATTCACAATATCTCCTGAAGGAGTTACCGTTTATTTTTCTCCAGCATTACAATGGGATGAAAAAGCAAGTATATATTTCAATTACACCGCAACTCCTCGGAAAGGTATTTATTTTATTGGTTGGAACGACTCTACAAACCGTTCTCAAAAACAAATCTGGACACAAGGACAAGGTATTGACAATAGGTACTGGATTCCGATGTACGACGATATGAACGATAAAATGATAACGAAAACTGATATTACTTTTGATAAAGATTATCAAGTTCTTTCCAATGGTACGCTGTTAGAAGTTGGGGAAAATTCTGACAATACTCGTATTTGGTCATATACTATGACAAAGCCTCACGCAAATTATCTCTTAATGATTGGCATTGGTAAATATGATATTGAAAAACGAAAATCAAAATCGGGTGTTCCCGTAAATCTGTGGTACTATCAAGGACAAAAAGATAAAATTTTACCAACATATTTATACAGCACCGAATGTATTGATTTCTTAGAAGAACAAACTGGAATTCTTTATCCTTGGGAATCATATTCACAAATTCCAGTTCAAGATTTTATATATGGTGCTATGGAAAATACCACTGCAACAGTGTTTGGAGATTTTTTCCAAACAGATGCTCGTGGTTTTATTGATAGAAGTTATGTTGGTGTCAATGTTCACGAATTAACCCACCAATGGTTTGGTGATTTAATCACTGGACGATCAGCAAAATCTACTTGGTTGCAGGAAAGTTTCGCAACGTTCTATCCAAAATTGTTTACTCGTAAATATTACGGCGAAGATCATTACCAATGGAACCGACGTGGTGAACAAAATTCTGCTATCGGTGCTTCCGAAAAAGATTTATTGCCAATCGTTCACCCAAATGCAGGTTCTGCTCGGTTCTATCCTAAAGGATCTGCAGTCTTAGATATGATGATGACCACCTTCGGCGAAGAAGAATTTAAGCGTATGATTCACCATTATTTGAAAAAACATCAATACAAAAATGTTGAAACGAATGATCTGTATTTAGCATTTCAAGATACCTTAGGTTTAACCCCCGATTGGTTTTTTGACCAATGGCTCTACCGTGGTGGTGAACCGCATTACGAAGTTGGCTACCAACAAGAAATTCGAGATCAAATTCCTTCTACGTCTATTTCAATAAAACAAATTCACTTCAGAAATGAGCTTGTTGGTCTTTTCAAAATGCCAATAACTTTTGAAGTACATTATGCCGATAAATCGAAAGATTCTGTTCGTAAATGGATTTCTGAAGAATTTACTACCATTTCAATTCCAAATAAATCGAACAAAAAAATAGCATTTATTCTTTTCGACCCGGCAAGTACGATTATCAAAAAAGTAACATTCAAAAAACCCTTTGATATGCTAAAAAATCAAGCGTTGAATGCTAAAAATATGATTGACCGTTTCGATGCAATTGAGGCAATGAAAACTGTCGATTCTGCAAACATTAAAGAGATTATCCCATTTTTAGCCTCTGTTTATTTTAAAGAAAAGTTTTACGCTACTAAAAATGCCGTACTTCAACAAATTATTTCTACATATAATTTTGACACTTACCCAGACGTTAAAAAAGTTGTTGAGGATGCAGCATCAAATTCCGATATTGAAGTTCGCAAAGGACTACTTTCTACATTGACATTTGTCCCTACAGTTGTTCGCCCAAAAATTGAAAAATTATTAATCGATTCATCGTATGCCGTTATTGAATCTACTTTGCAATTGTTGTTCGAAAATAGTACTAAAGAACAAATGATGGGATACCTCACAAAGGTTAAGGGTGTAAAGGGGTCGCATCAAAGAGTAGATATCAAACGAATGGAGATTGAATATTATCTTTCTAAAGCAGCTCCAACAACATTAGTAGATTATACGTCGAATGGATTTGAATTCATTACACGTCAAAATGCTATGAATGCATTAAAACGTATGAATTATTGCGATGCAACTGTTATTAAAAATCTGTTTAATGCTATGTTTTCTACAAATGGTCGGTTAGGTGGAGTAGCGGCTGGAACTTTGAAACATTTTTCTGAACAGCCACTGTATAAACAAGAAATTAAATCGGTTCGTTCTACTATGCAATTAGAAGAATGGGAATCGAATACTCTTAAACCATATTTATAAGGGAAGTACATCAATGAAATATTGGTTAATAAAATCTGAACCAAATGTATACAATTGGGATCAGTTAGTCAAAGACGGTGAAACGTTTTGGGATGGTGTTCGTAACTATGGAGCAAGAAACAATCTTCGAGATATGTCCCTTGGCGATAGATTACTCTACTATCATTCTGGTGATGAAAAGCAAATTGTTGGTTTAGCAGAAGTTTCGAAAGAACATTATCAGGACCCTACAACAGAAGAAGTTGCGTGGGTTTGTGTTGATGTAAAACCTATTAAAAAGTTTGTTACACCACTGACGTTAAAAACTATAAAACAAACAGAATCATTAAAGGATATTGCTTTGATTCGATTGATGCGTCTTTCAGTTGTTCCTATACTTCCAGAAGAATTTGCTATTATTGAATCAATGTTGTTATAATTAAAAATGAAAACCCAAGATCAAAAACCTTTGTTAGAACGAAGAGGAATCCTAGTTTCTATTTTTTCTGCTTTATCTCTCTTTATTGGAGGGTACGGTTGGGTTGCGTTCGAATTTCTTTTGGGTTCTAAAACAAAACGAGAACCTATTCTTTATATCAAAAACATTGTTAAAAATTTCTCAAGAAAAAAGAATACTATCGTTACTTTTAATGGAAGAAAAGTATTTATTCAACTTCTTGAAAACGATTCTTTTTCTGCTCATTCAATGATTTGTACGCACGGTTCCTGTACGGTAGAATGGCAAGAAAAAACCTCAGTGTTCATTTGTCCTTGTCATAACGGTGCTTTTAATAAAGATGGAAGTGTATTACGTACTCCGCCCAAAAAAGAACTTGAACAGTTGAAAATAGTTTATATCCCTAATTCTGATCAACTTCAATTATTTGAATCAAACGACAAACTATGAAACGTACAGTAGTTGTAATTTTCACTGGTGGTACCATTTCATCAAAGCGGGATGAAGCCTTTGGTGGAATTGTTCCTATGATGGAAGCAGACGAAATCCTTCAATCAGTTCCAGATATTGATACGTATGCAAAAGTGGAAACCTACCAATTTGGAAAGTATCCCGGTCCGCATATCACTATTGAGCTAATGTACGAATTACGTAAAAAAATCGAAGAATTTACCGATCGCCGCGATGTTCACGGGATTGTGGTTACACACGGTACCGATACATTAGAAGAAACTGCTTTTTTTATGGATTGTTCTGTTCTTACCCATAAACCAATTGTTTTTGTTGGTTCTATGAGAAATTCTTCTGACCCAGATTGGGACGGACCCAGAAATTTACGAGATGCAATTCAAGTTGCGGCAACAAAGCAAATGCAAGCCCTTGGAGTTTTAGTAGTCTTGGCAGGGAATATCAATGCTGCATCGGAAGTTTCCAAAACTGATACCAGTGAGTTGAATACATTTTCAAGTCTTAATTTCGGATTAATCGGCAGAATCAATAATGGTGAAATATTACTGTACCGAAACCCTATTCATAGAGAATCTTTTACTATGAAACGCTTGCCAACCTTTGTTCCCTTGTTTAAAATTTATTCTGGAATGTCCGAAGATATGCTTTTGTATTCTTTGGATAAAGGAGCAGAAGGTTTGGTAATAGAAGCCTTTGGTGTCGGTAATGTTTCTCCTCGTATTCTTATTGGTATAAAGGAAGCTATTCGTCGTGATGTTCCGGTCGTATTAGTGTCTCGTTGTCCTGTTGGGCGTATTGAACATATCTATGCGTACGAAGGAGCAGGGAAAGGACTCTACGACGAAGGTGTGATATTCGCAGATTTTCTGAACGGTCAAAAAGCTCGTATTAAATTAATAGTTGCTCTTGGAGCAGAAAAAACGTACTCTGAACTTAAACGCTCATTTGAATGGGCATCTTTTAAAAACTCTATTCGAACAAAACTATGATACTCGACTCACTTACTTACGCTGAGAAGTATTCAAGCCTTTCAGCTAATTTTGCTACGGCTTTTGATTTTATGAACTCAAATGATCTCCATTCATTAGAAGCTGGGAAACACGATATCGATGGCGATAATGTGTATGTTATCATTGCAGAAGAAACCCACAACCCCGACCATATTCCAGCCTTAGAAGCACACAAAGTGTATGCAGATATTCAAATTTCCCTAGAAGGTTCTTTTGCCATTGGTTACACTCCAGCCGAAGAGTGTAAAACCATTAAAAAAGAATACGATCCTGAAAATGATTTTATGCTCTATTCTGATGCAGAAAAAGAAGTACTTGAACTTACTCCAGGGAATTTCTCTATACTGTTTCCACAAGATGCTCATAGTCCACACAGCCCTTCTGTGGCAGTAAAAAAGGCTGTTTTTAAGGTGAAACTTTAAAATAAATTCATTATTCTTGATATAAGTCAATACTTTATATTAAAATAATTAGTATTTTAGTACCAGATACACTTTCTACAATTTTATATATGGAACGTATGAAATCAATTGGTACAGAAATCAAATGGGGAATTATCTTTGTAGTTATGACCCTGCTTTGGATGGTGATGGAAAAATTGGGTGGTTTTTATTCAGCACTAATTCAATATCACCCAATAGTTACTAACTTTATTGCTATTCCTGCAATATTGGTGTTTGTCCTTGCACTTCGTGATAAGAAAATAAAGGATTATAACGGTCAAATGACCTACAAACAAGGTTTCATTTGTGGTGCAATAATTACTGCAATTGTTACTGTTATTTCACCGTTAACACAGTTAATTGTTTCGAGTGTCATTGCTCCAGAATATTTCCCGAATATTATCGCTTATTCCGTTCAAACAGGGAAAATGACCCTTCAAGAAGCAAACGACTATTTTAATCTGACAAATTACATAGTCCAAGGGCTTTTTGGAGCTCCTGTTATGGGGATAATTACTACCGCTATAGTTGCAATTTTTATAAGAACCAAAACTCCTCCACTTGAAAATGAATAATTCATTTTCTAATTCAGAAGTATTCGAAAAATACTTACAAACAGTAGATCTCAAATTTCAAGAGCCGTTAACAGCAATACGCAATAGTATATTGGCAACGGCTCCTGATCTTTCCGAAGAACTCTCTTTCAATGTTCATTGTTTCCGTAGAAAAACACATATTCTCGCAATTGGAGTAACAAAAAAATATTGCTCAATATAATCAATGAGCCAAGAAATCCTCTCGGCTTCAAAGCTTCAATACCCCACAGTACGTACGAACAACACAACGCTTCACCTACCAATCGATGCCCCAATCCCATTCGAAATTATCAGCAGAATAGTCCAATTACGCCACACCGAACACGACGAATATCTCGCAAAAAATCCCAGTAAAATAATTTATCATTATGACGATATATGTCGAACAATTTCGTATATTTCAGAAAATTACATTATTACTATGTTTAAAAGAAGAAGTTATGAGTGAAGAAGTAATGCAACCACATAATCAAAGTAAAGAAGAATTGTTAAAGGAGTTTTTGGAAAAATGGACTCTTGATAAAGTTAATAATATGACTTTAGAAGAGTATACTTCTACTAGTAGTAATAATAGAATAGATTTTTGTAGCTGCTAAACGTTAGCGGTAATTATACAGACACGACAAACACAATCAAAACAGAGGTAAATAATGGCGATACCAAAGCTCGAAGAATTCAATTATCCATTTCTAAATTTTAGTAAGGACAAAGGTGAACTTTCTTTAAATGAAATAAGAAATCATCTTACAGAACACTTCGAATTGACACCTGGAGATTATGCTGTCTTAATGCCAAATGGTAAAATGACAAAATTTTACTACCATATTAGTTGGGCTAAGACCCATCTTTCAAAGGCAAAA
>Ga0105049_10000110_pt1 | contig 78656 bp, 69 predicted proteins | sample MAT06_FD_78087 | JGI IMG/M metagenome (GOLD analysis project Ga0105049, IMG submission 78087) | Freshwater microbial communities from Lake Fryxell liftoff mats and glacier meltwater in Antarctica - MAT-06 | ecosystem: Environmental > Aquatic > Freshwater > Ice > Liftoff microbial mat | place...
ACGAAAGATCACGCAAGCTAGGCTCAACTGGATTGCCAACGAATTAAACGAGCGGGTGCGCAAACGATTGGACTGGAAGACACCCAGTGCGTTAGTATCTAAGCTGACCGCCGCAACGGCAAGTTGAACGCGAACGTACCTAAGTACTTCGGAAAGCACACCCATAGGTGGTTTTGAATTTTTTACTAGCATTTGTTGCCAAAACCCGCCTATCTGCCGCACTTTGCCCGTGATCGACGGTAATTGCCATAGCGCCGGAGGGGTCGTCTAGGTTAAAATCGCATGTTGTTTGTCCTGCTTCACAGACCTATCGTTCTACGTCGCTTTCCACTTTTATCAAAAAACCAGTCACACGGGAGTGTATTCAATGGCATCAGGTTCAATTTTCATCTTCGCCCTAGTCTGCGCGCTTATCGCGTTAGCTTATGGCGCTATTCAAACCAAATGGATTTTGGCGCAGCCGGACGGCAATGAGCGAATGCGCGAAATTGCCGCCGCGATTCAGGCGGGCGCTAAAGCATATTTGAATCGTCAATATGCCACCATCGGTGCTGTCGGTCTGGTACTCGCGGTTGTGATTTTTTTCTTGCTTGGTGGCAAAACCGCTTTTGGCTTTGTGTTAGGTGCAGTTGCCTCTGGCTTGGCAGGCTACATCGGCATGAATGTGTCAGTACGCGCTAACGTACGTACTGCTGAAGCCGCCCGCAAGGGTATCAACGCTGCGCTAAATGTGGCCTTCAAGGGCGGCGCGATTACGGGCATGTTGGTCGTGGGCTTAGGCTTACTATCGGTTGCCGGCTTTTATTATTATTTGTTAAGCGGTGCGGCGGTGGATGCTAAGACAAGCGACATTTTGAAGCCGCTCATTGGCTTGGCATTTGGCTCATCGCTTATCTCAATTTTTGCGCGTTTGGGTGGCGGTATCTTTACGAAGGGTGCAGACGTTGGCGCCGATTTAGTCGGAAAGGTGGAAGCGAATATTCCTGAAGATGACCCGCGTAACCCAGCCGTGATTGCCGATAACGTTGGCGACAACGTTGGTGACTGTGCAGGCATGGCAGCAGATTTATTTGAAACCTACGCCGTAACCATTATTGCGACGATGGTATTGGGCGCCCTGATGATCTCCGCCACCAGCGTTGTTGGCAATGTGGTTCTGTATCCGCTAGTGCTCGGCGGCTTCGCAATTATTGCCTCCATTGTTGGCTGTTCATTTGTCAGCACCAAAGAAGGTGGCAACGTAATGAACGCGCTCTATCGTGGCTTAACGGTAGCGGGTGTAATTGCACTCGCCGCCTTTTACCCACTCACCGATTGGATCATGAGTGGCGTTGCAACAGCGAACCCAGCTTATGCAAAATACACCGTCATGAATTTATGGCTTTGCTGTTTGGTTGGCTTAGGCTTAACCGCTTTCTTGGTCTGGATTACTGAGTATTACACCGGTACTCAATATGGCCCGGTTAGGTACGTCGCTGAAGCCTCCACCAAAGGCCACGCTACCAACATCATTGCGGGTATTGGCGTGTCAATGCGCTCCACCGCTTGGCCGGTATTAGCGGTGTGCTTTGCGATTTACGCCGCGTATGCACTTTGTGGTATTTACGGTATTGCAGTCGCCGCCACGGCGATGCTGTCGATGGCCGGTATTGTAGTGGCGCTTGACGCCTATGGCCCGATCACCGACAACGCTGGCGGAATTGCAGAGATGTCTGAAATGCCGAAAGAAGTGCGTGCAGTGACTGACCCGCTAGATGCAGTTGGCAACACTACCAAGGCCGTTACCAAAGGCTACGCCATTGGCTCGGCTGGTTTGGCAGCGCTCGTTTTATTTGCCGACTACACTTACAAATTAGCGGAGTCAGGTTTTAACTTAACCTTTGACTTATCCAACCCTGCGGTCATCATCGGCCTATTTGTCGGCGGCATGATTCCTTATCTTTTCGGTGCGATGGCAATGGAAGCAGTGGGACGTTGTGCGGGCTTAGTGGTCGACGAAGTCCGTCGCCAATTCCGCGAAATCAAAGGCATCATGGATGGTACTGGCAAGCCAGACTATTCACGCGCGGTCGATTTGCTGACCAAAGGCGCGATTAAGGAAATGATCATCCCGTCACTCTTACCGGTAGTCGCCCCCATCTTGGTATTCTTAATTGTTGGTGGCTTGATGGGCAAAGAAGCAGGTATCCAAGCGCTTGGTGGCATGTTAATGGGCACTATTGTTACCGGTTTATTTGTAGCGATTTCGATGTGTACAGGCGGCGGCGCGTGGGATAACGCAAAGAAATATATTGAGGAAGGCAATCACGGCGGCAAAGGCTCTGACGCACATAAAGCGGCAGTCACAGGTGATACCGTCGGCGACCCATACAAGGATACGGCAGGTCCCGCCGTAAATCCGTTGATTAAAATCATCAACATTGTTGCGCTCATGATGGTGCCTCTGTTTGGCACAGCAACAGTAGATGCGACGAAAAAAGTGGCAACACCTGCACCAATCGTCGCAAACGCCTCCACGGCAACTGTGGCAAAAATCTACTTCGCATCGAATGCGAAAGAATTGCCGCAAGATAGTCCTGCTACATTAGCAAGTGTAATCGCCGCGGCAAAAGCAAGCCAATCAAAGGGAGTCACTATTTCCGGCTTTCATGATGCAACAGGCAATAAAGTGGTGAACGAAACGTTGGCTAAAAAGCGCACTTTGGCGGTACGTGATGCGTTGAAGGCGGCAGGTATTGATGAGGCACGCATCACCATGCAAAATCCTGAATTAGTGCAGGGCACGGGCGACAACGCCGAAGCACGTCGAGTTGAAGTGAGTTTAACTTAAGCCGTTTCAAGCAGTCGCGATAGCAAAAAGGCCGACCCTAAAATGGGGGTGGCCTTTTTTGTAGAAACAAAAAGTTTCAACCCAAAATGTGTACGGCACGAGCAGAATGCTCAAAACCAAAGTTATACACATTTTGACAAAAAGTGATACGAAAGCGCACAATTTAGCGGCGCTATGTATGGGATGATTGAGAGAATTGTTAGAGAATGCGTAATCGATGGCCGAGTCGTAAACTTGCGAATGTTATTAATATGTTTACTCATGCTAAACATCACAAAAAAATCATAGGTGTCAAGGTATGAATGAAATCACGTCGCTAGTTTATTTAAGCCGCGCCAGCGAAGAGTTTCGCTCCCGCGCTACGCGCCAGCAATTAAAAATATACGCCCAAACTGAGAACCCGAAGCATCACATCACGGGCTTGCTCATTTACTGCGAAGGCTATTTTTTGCAAATTATCGAAGGTAGTGCAGCCAATATTGATACGCTATACGCCAAAATCGTGCGCGACGGACGTCATATCGAGCTTGAAGAATTGGCACGCTCCGTCACTCCTGCTCGCATGTTTGGCAAATGGTCGATGGGCGTCGTTGAGACTGAGGACGGACCCGATCTGCAAATCACCCTCAATGACCGGTTAGCGGCCATCGCGGCACTACGTAAACGTACGCCATCCGAAACGCTACTAGCGTCATTATTTATCGAAGCTTTTTTAGACCCTGCGAGCGCAGGCGTGAAGCATGAGATTCTTTAGTTGCTGACTCTCAACACGCAACTGATTTAAAACTTAGGCAACGCGGCGCCAAAAAATATGCGTTGTAGTTCATCTATCGTAACGACGAATGGCCTTATCCTGCAGAGCACAAAACTGGTAATGTTTTCGGTGTTAGTGGCGTTGATTAGCGATTAAACCGAGATTTTGCGTTATGCGTCCCTTCGCAACCGTTTGAGAGCTAACGGACTATTGTTGGCGTCTTTCCTGTTTATTCGTCTTGAATAGCTCGCTATTCATTCGTCAGTCAACAGAAAATACACACGAAAATAGCCTCGTTATCATCTCAACCCCTAATGGAAAATTTCGGCTAAAAATTCTTGCCCCCGTTCAGACTTAATCTTTAAGGCCAACGATAATCCGCAAAATCCGCACGCAGCTTAGTTTTTAGCAATTTACCCGTCGCCGTGTGCGGCAACGTTTCAACAAACACCACATCATTCGGTGTCATCCATTTGGCAATCTTGCCTTCAAAGTGCGCTAGCAACGCCTCTTTCGTCACCGTCATATCTGCCTTTAGTGTCACCAGTAATAGCGGGCGTTCATCCCACTTTGGGTGCGCCACGCCGATAACGGCTGCCTCTGCTACCGACGGATGCGCCATCGCAATATTCTCTAACTCAATCGAGCTTATCCATTCGCCGCCAGATTTGATTACATCTTTTGATCGGTCAGTGATTTGCATGTAGCCATCAGCATCGATGGTGGCAACGTCACCTGTTGGAAACCAGCCGTCAATGAGCGCCGACTTTTCTTCAAGATAGTAGCGCTCAATCACCCATGGGCCGCGTACCAAGAGATCGCCAAAGACTTTGCCGTCGTGCGGTAGTGATTTGCCGTTGTCATCGACAATTTTCATTTCAACGCCGAACACGGCGCGACCCTGTTTAACGCGAATTGCAAATTGTTCCGCCTCACTTAAGTTTGCATACTTATTTTTTAATCGACACACCGTACCCAATGGCGAGGTTTCGGTCATGCCCCAGGCGTGTACAACGTTGACCCCGTAGTCGTGAATAAATTTTTTGATGATAACTGACGGGCAGGCAGCCCCGCCGACGACGGTTTCTTTGAGGGTGGAAAATTTTACATTTTGCTTTTCCATATACGCGAGTAATCCTAACCAAATCGTCGGCACACCAAGACTTATTGTGACGGCTTCACGCTCGGTTAAATCATAAATACTGGCGCCATCCAAGGCAGCACCAGGGAATACCAACTTAGCACCCGACGCGCTTGCCATATACGGTATCGCCCATGCGTTTACGTGAAACATTGGCACGACTGGCATGACAGTGGAAGCGGCGCTGATATTTAATGCATCCGGTGCGACACCCGCATAACAGTGATAAATGGTCGAGCGGTGCGTATAAAGCACGCCCTTCGGATTGCCGGTGGTACCCGATGTGTAGCAAAGACTTGATGGTGTCGTGTCGTCAATCTGCGGCCATACATAATCATCGGCTTCGTCATTCAATAAATCCTCATAGCACAGGAGATTCGGAATATTGACTACGGGCATATGCGCACGATCCGTCATTGCCACATAAGCATGAATCGTTGGCAAGCTTGGGGATAATTTTTCGAGTAACGGTGCGAAGGTTAAATCAAAAAATAAAATACCATCTTTGGCGTGGTTAATAATCCACGCAATTTGCTCGGGAAACAGTCGCGGATTAACGGTATGTACGATAGCGCCCATGCCCGAAATGGCAAAATACAATTCGTAGTGTCGATAGCCGTTCCACGCCAGCGTAGCGATACGATCCCCAGTCTGAACATGCAGATGCTTTAACGCATTCGCGAGTCGCTTACAGCGACGATTGGCATCTCGATAGGTGTAGCGGTGAATGCCGCCTTCAACCGTGCGCGACACGATTTCGGTTTCTGTATGGTTGGATGCAGCGTGCTCGATGAGCGACGAAATGAGCAATGGATGCTGCTGCATCGTGCTTGACGAATTTTGCATAATTTGAAACTCCGATGGCGTTGTTAATACTAGCAAACCGCCATTGTGTCACACCACATTCATCTTATGCACTGCTGCACTGCATCACAACTTCAACGACGCGGAAACGACAGTTGCGCCGTTGTAAATGCGCATTCTTAGCCTAACAGCCCCATATCAATAAATTGGTGCAGGCGTATTGCTATTGATCGAGGGCGGGCGCGGAAAGCTAACGCGATCCTGTAGAAAATCCACCGTGTGTTGAATTACTTTTTGGTCGCGCAGAATCCGCCGATGGCCCAAGCCTCGGGTGAGATGAAATCGCGCATCAGGCCAAGTGTCAGCGAGTGCGATGCTGCCACTGTGATGTGTCTCACGATCATCTAGGTCATGAATAAAAAGTGCTGCAACAGAAATGGTTGCGACTGACTGCGGCAACTCAAACTCCTCCCACGCCACACCATAGCGTTGCTAAAATCGCCATTGCATTGCACGTCGAACGCGCTCACTAATGCCTACATAACGCGCAGGCAATTTCGAGTAGCGTATCAACGAGGCGGGCGGGGCGATGAGCACCACGCGCGGCATTGGCGCATGTTGATGCACTCTATCAAGGCTACGACATAGCGCACTTCCAACCGCCGCCCCACCGAGCGAATGCGCCACCATGCCATCCACACGATAACGTCGATCTAGCATCGCATCCCACACCACTTCCACGCCGCGCCAAAAATCGACCAGTGCCGCGCGGCGACCGTCACTCAAGCTGTGCGCTAGGTGACCAAATATCACCACCTGATAATCTGCCGCCAATAACGCTGGCACAAAGGCGCGCAACTGTACGCCTCGCCCACCCCAACCGTGGCACATCGTGACCACCGGATGGTGCACCTCACCAATTCGCCAGACGGCTAAGTTAGCCACGTGATTCGCAAATTCCCTTCCTTTTTTGTCCCCATGCTGAAACGCGATGTTGATGCACTCTGCCCCATCAATTAACTTTTTTTCCTGTGCGCTATAGCCAAACCGCGGTGGCGTAACAAAGCGATCAAGCGCTTGTTTCAACGCGATACGCGGTGCGACGATGGAGGTGACTTGCATCGCGCTACGGGCCGTAAAAAATTTTAATGACGTTATATTGAGCACGTTAGAAAGCGACTTTAATAGTACATTCGTGCTATTTTTAGTTGGCCCAGCATGTGAAAATATATTTTGCATAACTGCCCCTAAGCTACCGCTAAACAACTGTTAATTAAACGATCCAACGCCTTATCGGCTAACACTAACGCACGCTTATCTTGAAACAAATTACGCGACCGATAACTGGTCGCCACTATCCCAAACAGTTCAAAGGCAAACTGCTCACAATCGGTGTCGGGCTCAAATTCGCCAGACTCAATGGTCATTTGAACGCCGCGCATAATTTCGTCATTTAGCCGCAGCATATGTTCTGCTATCGCCTCGCGCATTACGCCCGGCCTGTCATCAAACTCATGCATGGCAGATACCATTGGACACGAATGAAGCGTACTCGCCTCGACCCATTGCAACCAATTATTGGCCAGTGCGCGCAAGCGGCGTAAGCCACGTGGCGCTTTGAGCGCAGGCAAAAAAGCCACTTCGTTATACCGCCTAACGGCTTCATCTAATGTTGCTACCTGCAACTCATCTTTAGAACCAAAATGCGCAAATAAGCCACTCTTTGACATGCCCGCACGCTCCGCTAACGCACCAATCGTTAACGCCCCAAAGCCCTCTACCGCCGCTAATCGTACCGCCGCATCTAAAATAGCCGCCCGCGTTGCTTCACCTTTAGTATGCTTGGTCGTATTTAGTGCGGGATTATTCATGGCAAAATAATAGTACGGTCGTATTATTATTGCAAGCAATTATTCTCGAACTATTGGCGAATTTTTAACTAGTGAGACACTAATATCGTCGGGCATCTTGACACACTATTGCTTGAAAATGTCCACCGGTAAACGAATTTACTAATTAACCAATCGCCAATGCTGCAACGCCTAACAACATACCGATGGCGGTGATGGTGCGTCTTAGCGCATCGCCTTCTTTGAGCACATGTGAACCTACTAGGGCGGCGAAAAGAATTAATAGTTCGCGAGCCGGGGCAACATAGCTTATTGGTGTCGTGACCATCGCGGTCAACACCAAAATGTAGGAGAGTGGGCTCATGATGCCGATAGCCAATATCGATTTAGGGTGTTCCCGCCATGCGCGCGATATAGCGTTTGGCTCACGCATCCGCGTATAGGGCGAAAGCATGACCACCCGCGATACATTCGCCGCCCAGTTAAAGACGATAGGCGGGATCAAAAATACCGCGACGGCCTATTTATCCCAGACGGTGTACCAGGCGATCATGCAGCCGCACAGAAGCGCAAAGCCAATGCCTTGGCTATGTTGCAACGACAATAATTGACGCGGGTTGCCCATCAACGTTAAGGCAGATATGCCGATAAGTAACGCGCCGCAAAGGGCGACGGCACTCATGGTCTCGTCGAAAAATAATGTTGCCACAACAATGGTAATTAAAGGACCCGTCGCACGCGCCAACGGATAGACGATAGATAAATCGCCACTGCCGCCTTGACTTCGATAGGCGCGGTCAAGCAGCAAAAAATACAGCATGTGGATGACACCTGAACCTACGATCATGCCCACCATAGGCCATGAGAATGTAAACCCCTGCCAAATAAGATAAAGCGCAACCGGCGTTAGTAAAACGCTTGCCGTCACCGCAGAGAGTGTGAGCATACCTAAGCCACCGCCGCATTTTTTTAGCAAATAATTCCAAGTCGCGTGTAGCATCGCCGCCACGACGATTAGGATTAAAACCTCTGTCGTCCTAACTTAAAATTTTTCATTTCTGAGCACGCTCACATCTGACATATAAAGCGACAGCGAAAAATTCTTGGCGTATTGGTCGATAACGTGTTTCGCAATTTTTTTAGCTACCTCTTCTACGCAAATAATCTCCATACGAATAGAGCGATTGCCTTCCCAATCAGCATCGCGCGCACCGTGTGCGCCGCCACCACGCACATCGGTAATCGTATAGCCGTGTGCGCCGAACGTTTTGATATCACGAACGAGAAATTTTTCTAGCACCGCTTCGCCGATAACGACGAGCAATTTTTTAGGATATTGTTTCATTTGTGTCGCTCATTTTCGCAGCTCACTTGTTTAGCGCATTTTTGCAGTTCACTGGTGAAGCTCATTTGTGTAACAGCAACGATAGTTGATAGTAAAGCGGTATGCCGATGGTGAAATAAAACGGGAAGGTAATGGCTAATGCTGCGCCAATGCTTAGTGTGGGATTCGCCTCTGGTATGGCGATACGGACGGCGGCTGGGGCAGCAATGTAGGAGGCACTTGCGGCTAATACGGCAAGTAACGTTGTGCCGCCGAGCGAGAGTACAATCACCTTTCCTAACACCGCGCCAATAACGGCAAACAATAGCGGCACTAGCACGGCGAAGGCGATTAAAAACAGTCCCGCGCGCTTTAAGTCGCCAACGCGGCTTGCCGCGACTAAGCCCATCTCAAGTAAGAAGAGCGCCAACACGCCGTTGAATAGATCAAAAAATAATCCACGCATTGGATCAAGACCAGTGGGTCCTGCCGCCCAGCCAATGAAAAGACCGCCAACCAATAACACCACTGACTTACCCAGAAAAATCTCATGCGCGATCGGCCCCCATTGCACTGTTTTTAGGCTCTGCAATCGCGCTAACAGCATGCCCACCACGATGCTAGGCACTTCCAACAGTGCAACAAATAGCGGCATGTACTCCTCGTAGGGAACACCGCGCTTCATCACATAGGCCAAACCCACCGCGAATGTCACAACACTGACTGAGCCGTAGTGCGCGGCAATAGCGGCAGAATCAAAATTATTCAGCCTACCGATCTAGCGCAGTATTGGATAAGCCAATAACGGCAGAACCAAGCCCATCGCAATCACCGCAACAGCTTGCGGTGCGACGGTGGAAATAGGATGCTTGGCTAATTCCACTCCGCCTTTTAGGCCGATGGCAAGCAGCAAATAAATTGAGAGGGTTTCGTAAAGCGCTCGGGTAAGCGCAGATCGCTCTTGGCAAGGCGTGCAATAACACCAAGAAGGACAAAAAGAACAACGGGATCCAAAACGTAACCAATCCGCGAGATTAAAAATTCGATGCGCCGATGCTACCATTTAGTATGTGCTTACAATCCGTGCTTCCATTTTTCCTCATGTGCATCGATGGTTACCACTTACGGTCTGATGGCATGTATCAAATCTAAATAATCATCCCGGTCAGAATGTAAATAGCCACGGCGCAACAAACAATCCACGATCACCAGCGCGGCATCCACACTAAATTGCGATGGTGTATCGAGCTTTGTTAACAGATCGACAATGGGCACGCACTCAAAACTCGCCACTTCACCATCTTGATTTTCGGGCGTGAAGGTATCGGGCAAGATAATGTCGTGTACAAAAATAACTTCGTTGTGCAATCCCTCTTCCACTTCACGTTTACAGCGTACGGCACCTGACGCGCGGGCAAGCCCGATTAGGTCTTTACCAATGCCCGCTTCTTCTAAGCCCTCTTTAACTAATGTCTCGAGTGGCGAGTAGCCTCTGGCAATACGCCCGCCAACGATGTTATCCAGCTTTAACGGGTCAACGTGCTTTGATTCCGCGCGACGAGCAAGCCACATGTAAGGTTGGCCCTCGCGCGCGGTGAGACCGTTTAAGTGTGTCGCGTAAACGGATAATCCAAAATAGCGCGATGCGGCGCGCTCAATATGAAATAAGGGTGGCGCATAAAATGATTCCGCCACCGTAACCAATTCACCGCGCCAGCCGAGTATTACTTGTTGGGTGGCGAGTGATTCGACTACCTCTGCTAAGGCCGCGCTACGGTGTTCTGCTGTTTCAAAATGCGCGGTCATGCCAACGCCGCGCGGGCGAATCGAAAAATACTCCGGCCAGTCTGTTAGGCGTTCGGCGAACGACTTTTTGACCCAGCCGGCGAGTACGCCTTCGACTGTAAAGGGTAGCAGGCTATCCGACGGGTCAAAGGTCGAGGCAGCTTCGACAAAATTTTTGAGAGACGTGAGCATGGGCGCGTTTTAACTTTTAATGTAGTACGACATGGCATCTAGCGTGCGCGATTTTGTTTATAGTAACGCATTACGGAAAACGCTGTATTTGCTTATTTTTGGAGGCTTTTTTGAAAGTTATTGTTTTAGGCGCAGGTGTCATTGGTATTTCATCAGCTTGGTATTTAGCTAAACACGGTCATGATGTAACGGTGGTAGATCGCCAACGCGCGGCAGGACTGGAGACCAGTTTTGCCAATGGCGCTCAGGTGTCCGTCTCGCAATCGGAGCCGTGGGCAGCACCGGGTGCGCCGTTGAAGGTATTGAAATGGCTTTTCAAAGAAGACGCGCCGCTACTGTTTCGCCCACAATTTGATTGGCATCAAATGTCGTGGGGGCTGGAATTTTTAATTGAGTGCTTACCGTCGCGCTATCGTTTTAATATCCAGCAAATGGTTAACCTAGGCTTGTATAGCCGCCAATCATTGCAGGCATTGCGCGCCGAGACCGGGATTGATTATGACCACGCTACGCGCGGCATTATGCAGTTCTACACCGAGGAAAGTGACTATAACGGTGCGGCAGCAGCATGTGCCCTACTTTCAAAATATGGTATTGAACGCCATGTGGTGTCGCCCGGAGAGGCGATCAAAATTGAGCCCGCATTACAATCACTCGGCGCAAAACTCAAAGGTGCTAGTTACGCCGAAACCGATGAATCAGGTGACGCCTTTAAGTACACGCAAAATTTAGCCGCCCTATGCGAAACAGCAGGCGTGAAATTTTTGTACGACACCACCATTGAAGCGATCCGTATTGACAGTAGCGATGCGAATCGAATCTCAAGCGTGGTTGTAAAACAGAAAATGTCATCGACATTTGATGCAATGTCGGCGGACGCATATGTAGTTTGTCTAGGCTCCTACAGCACGCCAATGCTGCGCTCCATCGGCATGACCATTCCGGTATATCCCGCCAAGGGCTATTCAGCGACGCTGGAAACGACGGGGTTTAGTGGCGCACCGCATGTGAGCTTAACCGATGAAGCACAAAAAATTGTCTTCACCCGATTGGGTGAGCGTATGCGCATCGCTGGCACGGCTGAACTGGCTGGTTACAGTACGGAGCTCAATATGGTCAGATGCGAGGCGCTTATTAAACGTGCTCGCGAATTGTTTCCCAATGCTGCGGATTACGACCATCCGCAATACTGGACTGGACTTAGGCCATCAACGCCATCTAACCGCCCACTAATCGGTCGCGCGCAGTACAGCAATCTATTTTTGAATACGGGTCACGGCACGCTGGGCTGGACGGAAGGCACTGGCTCAGGTCGTGCGTTGGCAGATTTAGTGAGCGGCATCATTCCAGACGTGGACTATAAATTTTTGCATGTTGACGGCAAAAAACGACAATGATTACCCTAAGCGATATCCAAGCCGCTGCTAAGGTCATTGATGGGCATGTGGTCAATACACCGTGTATGCACTCGCGTACCTTGTCTGAAATTACCGGGGCTGAGGTTTATCTTAAATTCGAAAACCATCAATTCACCGCGAGCTTTAAAGAGCGCGGCGCCCTAAATAAATTAGCCAGCCTGACGAGTACTGAAAAGCAATCCGGCGTGATTGCGGCGAGTGCGGGCAACCACGCGCAGGGCGTGGCGCACCATGCATCACGGCTCAATATCCCGAGTGTGATTGTGATGCCCATCTACACACCAAACGTCAAAATTGAACTCACCAAGAGCCACGGCGCAGACGTTATTTTATTCGGCGAAAATTTCGACGAGGCGAAGGCACATGCGTTTGCGCTGGCCAACAAACGTGCCTTGGTATTTGTGCACCCTTATGATGATGAAAAAGTAATTGCCGGACAAGGCACTATTGCACTCGAAATGCTTGCCCAGCAGCCCGCGTTAGACACACTAGCAATCGCAATCGGCGGTGGCGGCTTGATTTCTGGTATTGCAACTGCCGCGCGTGCACTTAAACCTAATATCGATATTGTCGGGGTTGAAACCACGCGCTATCCATCAATGTATGCCGCACTTCGCGGGGAGACGCCAGTCTTTGGCACCTCCACTATTGCCGAAGGCATTGCGGTGAAAGAGCCGGGCGTGCTAACACGCGTTATCGTGGAAAAATTGGTCAACGATATTGTCTTAATTGACGAAGGCGATATCGAAGAGGCGATCGTCATGTTGCTCGAAATTGAAAAAACGGTAGTCGAAGGCGCGGGTGCGGTGTCGCTCGCCGCCCTCATGCGTCACCGTGAACGCTTTCAAGGCAAGCGCGTCGGTTTAGTTCTGTGCGGTGGCAATATTGATCCGCTTATGTTGGCCGAGATTATTCAGCGCGGCATGGTGCGTTCAGGCAGATTGGCGCGTATTCATGTCGAGCTACGCGACCTGCCGGGTGCGCTTGCGAAAATTACCAGCGTAATTGCGGACGCTAATGCGAATATCGAAGAGGTTCATCATCAGCGCGCCTTCACCAATCTGCCGGTACAAAGTGCGGAGGTAGAATTTGTGCTAAAAACCCGCAACTCTGCGCACATTGATGAAATTGTCGGCAAGTTAGCGGCCATCGGTTTTCGCGCCCGCGCAATGCGACATTGATCCGTTCACTGTTCACCATTTGCTACCCACCATCCACCGGAGAGAACGATGAAACCTATCAATTTACTAGCCACAACTTTATTTATCATTACCGCCGCCACAGCCACTTTTACACTCGCCCAACCCAAAGAAATGCCAGCGGGCTTATGGCAAATTAAAACCAAAATCAATCTTCCCGGCATGCCTAAAGAAATGGCCGCCAGCATGGGTAGCGTTATCACTACCCAATGCGTCAAACCTGGCCAAAACAAATGGACTGATCAGCGCGGCCCCGGTGATAAAGCGGAGAATAAATGCGAGCCCACCGACATGAAGAGCGATGGCAACAAACATAGCTGGAAAGTCAAATGCGCGGATGGCACAAAAGGCGAAGGCAATGTCAGCTATAACGGCAAAGATAGCTATCAAATGAACTTAAAGATGACGTCGACACGCGGAAGCATGAATATGGCAAGCACCGGTAAAAAGCTTTCTGACACTTGTGAAAAGAAGAGGTGAGATTAACTTTTGATCCACGCCCTAAATTATTCAGCTGTCGTACCGGCATCAAACCAGCATCGGATGCCTTAAAACAGCCGCCGCAACGCCTGATAGCGGGCCCGCATTTCCACCGGCAAATGGTAGTCAATTTTAGTCAGCAATTCATCATGCAGCACTAACTCCTTCTCCCATTCGGCTGTGTTGACAGCGGTAATGTTGGCAAACGTCGGCGCTTCAAAATCAAGCCCTTGCCAATCGATATTGGCATAACTTGGAATGTTGCCGAGTGCGGTTTCAGTCGCGTTTGCAGTACCTTCTACGCGCTCAATTATCCATTTCAGTACGCGCATGTTATCGCCGAAGCCGGGCCAAATAAATTTGCCGGATTCATTTTTGCGAAACCAATTGACGCCATAAAGTTTGGGCGCGTTGCTACTTGCTTGGGCGCCAATATCTAACCAATGCTGAACATAATCCGACATGTTGTAGCCACAAAAGGCCAGCATCGCGAATGGGTCGCGACGCACGACGCCGGTCTCGCCGACAATAGCCGCCGTGGTTTCTGAGCCTAATGTGGCCGCCATGTAAACGCCCTCCTGCCAATTCTTTGCTTCGCAAATTAGTGGCACTGTACTGCTGCGTCGTCCCCCAAAAATCATTGCCGCAATCGGCACGCCATTGGGGTTATTCCATTCGGCATCGAGCGATGGGCATTGTGCAGCGGCTACCGTGAAGCGTGCATTGGCGTGTGCCGCGAGGCGGCCACAATCCGGCGTCCACGCACTGCCTTGCCAATCGGTCAATTGTGCGGGTGGCATTTTTGTCATGCCTTCCCACCAGACGTCACCTTCGGGCGTCAACGCCACATTGGTAAAGATGACGTTGGCCTTCAACGTGTCCATACAATTAGGGTTAGTCTCATACGAGGTGCCTGGAGCCACGCCAAAAAATCCTGCTTCAGGATTGATCGCCCGCATTTGCCCGTCAGCCGCAGGCTTAATCCAAGCGATGTCGTCGCCAACGGTGGTGACCTCCCAGCCCGCCTCGATAAATGGCGCCGGTGGAATCATCATCGCGAAATTTGTTTTGCCACAGGCGGAAGGAAACGCGGCGGTCACGTAATGCTTTTTACCGGCTGGCGTTTTCACCCCCAAGATCAACATATGTTCAGCGAGCCAGCCTTGATGGTGTCCCATCACGCTGGCAATACGCAGCGCAAAGCATTTTTTGCCGAGTAACGCATTGCCGCCATAGCCTGAGCCGTACGACCAGATCTCATGCGTTTCCGGAAAATGCACAATGTACTTTTGGTCTTTATTACACGGCCATGCCACGTCTTGTTGACCTACCGCAAGTGGCGCGCCAACAGAGTGTAGGCACGGCACAAATTCACCGGTATCACCTAACGCATCTAGTGCCGCCTGACCCATGCGTGTCATGATTTTCATATTCACCACCACATAAGGCGAATCTGAAATTTCTACGCCGATATGCGAAATATCAGAGCCAATTGGACCCATCGAGAACGGCACTACATACATGGTGCGGCCACGCATTGACCCTTGAAATAAGGCGCATAATTTTGCGCGCATTTCATCAGGAGCCTGCCAATTATTGGTGGGGCCGGCAGCGTTTTTATCGCTGGAGCAAATAAACGTGCGATCTTCTACCCGCGCTACATCGGATGGGTCAGACCACGCTAAGTAGGAGTTTGGGCGCAATGCAGCGTTCAACTTTCGAAACGTCCCGGCATTGACTAATTTGGCAGAAAGTCGGTCGTACTCAGCATCTGATCCATCGCACCAGTAAATGTCATTTGGCTCGGTGAGATGCGCTATTTCATCGACCCAGGCGAGTAATTTCTGATGCCGCGTGGGTGGGAGGCTTGAAACAATTGGCTTAACAATAGCGTGCATTGTGGTCTCCGATAGTGCGGTAGGCGTGTCGTCGCACGCACATTAAATTATTTTCAGTGCAGGATTATCCCACGCGAGCGGAAATGACCAAAACTAAAACTCTCCTGTTAGGCTTTTTTGCCACAGTTCAAATTTTTAGCGGCAGTGACGACGGCGACCCTTCGCGTCATCAAAATACAATGATGAAAAACGTAAAAATCGCAATCCCCTGTCACTCTGGCGTTGCGAACGTTTTTTTGTGAGGAATCTCATCCACCTTGTAATACGACGTAGCGAATAAGATTGCTCGTCGCACGATAAAACTGTGCTTGGTCGGAACGGCATGGCTATGCTTTTGTTTTGTTTCGTTTTGTTTTTTTTGGCGTGTATCTGCGTGTATCGACGTGTATCTGCGTGTATCGACGTGCACCTGCGTGCATCGGCGTGCATCGGCGTGCATCGGCGGTTAAAAAAATGGTGCGCATGGCGCACCCGACCGTTCCGATTACGCTCGCTGTTGCCCGTAGGTGCGAAATTTTTCTAGAACGATCGCCATCTCATGCTCATCCAATATCGGTATCGGCAGACCTGTTTTTAAGGCTTCTAAATAAATATTGGCGAGCGCTTCTACTTCGACCGCTAGTGCTAATGCATTTGTCAGCGTCTTCCCACAGGCAATGACACCGTGTTGCGCGAGCAAACAGGCGTTACGGTTGGTTAACGCAATGAGCGCGTTATCGGATAGCGCTTGCGTGCCAAATGTGGCGTAAGGTGCGCAGCGAATATTGGCGCCGCCTGCCATCGCAACCATGTAGTGAAATGCAGGTATTTCGCGACCCAATACCGCGAGGGCGGTGGCATGAATCGAGTGAGTATGAACGATTGCGCTAACGTCCGGCCGCGCGGCGTAAATATCATAATGAAAGCGCCATTCGGATGACGGCAAAATTTCGCCCGCAAATGTACCTTCATGCGAGATAAAGACTAATTTCTCAGAGGCTAATTTTTCGTATTCGATGCCCGTTGGCGTGACTAAAAATCCGGTCGAAATTCGCGCACTGACGTTGCCCGCTTTGCCATGGTTAACGCCATATGCATTCATCTTCAGCGCGGTCGTAATAATTTCTGCACGCAACGCCAGGTCGGGAGAATGATTGAGGTTTAAGAAGGTCACAGTTGAATCTTTTTTTATTCTTTGACTAATGAATCCAAAATATTAGCCGGGGCGAAGATGCCGTGCTCGGTGATGATGCCCGTGATGAGTCTCGAGGGGGTAACATCAAAGCCTGGGTTAGCAATTTTAGTCAATTTATCAACAAGCAATATCGGCGAGCTTCTTGCGGCATTATTAGCTGGAAGTCCGCTCACAGAGCGCACTTCTATTTCATCACGCTCCTCAATCTCAATGTCACGCACGCCGTTTTGAATGGTGGGGTCAATAGTGGACGTAGGTGCGGCCACGTAAAACGCGATACCATTATCAAATGCGGCGAGTGCTTTTAAGTAAGTGCCGATTTTGTTGGCGGCGTCGCCATTGGCGCTGATGCGATCTGCGCCCACAATCACCAAATCAATCGCACCATGCTGCATTAAATGCCCGCCGGCGTTATCGACAATATAGGTGTGATCAATGCCCGCCTCGCGCAGCTCCATTGCGGTTAACAGCCCTTGATTGCGCGGTCGGGTTTCGTCCACAAATACGTGAATTGGCAGAGCAGCGTCTTTGGCTAAATACATTGGCGCTAACGCTGTGCCATAGCCCACACAGGCAAGTGCGCCCGCGTTGCAGTGGGTGAGAATATTAATGGGGCGTTGATATTTTTGAAATAAATTTTGCAAAATTGTTAGGCCATTTTCACCAATTGCACGATTGGTGAAAATGTCGTTTTCGGCCATCTCGTACGCGGCGTGCCACGCACGTTCAACCCGATTTCTGATCGGAGTTGCCGCCAAACATCTTTGCATTAAATTTAACGCCCACATAAGATTGACCGCAGTCGGCCGCGTGACTTTTAAGGTATCAATGGCTGAGGCCAGCGCATTGTCTGAATTATTTTTTTCCATCATCAACGCCACGCCATAGGCTGCCGTCACGCCGATTAATGGTGCGCCGCGCACCTGCATGGTAGATATTGCACGCGCCGCGTCTTCCATTGAACAAAGCTCGACGACTTCACGCTGAAACGGTAGCTTAGTTTGGTCGATGATGTAGTGACGCGCCTTGGTGTTAGCAACGGTGGCCACAACAGTGGTCAAAGGGGTAGTCGTGTCAATTTCAGTCCAGATGGAGCGTTTATTGTTAATAATTTTATTCATTGCCCAATTTTACGCAGGTCTTGGGGTGTTGAATTGAAGGCCTAGATTGGCTCGCCCGCCTCACCAGCCAAGAGCGCATCGGTTATAATTTGACTTCTTTTTGGATGCCTTCCTAAGGTTTTCACCATGACACAGTACATATTCGTCACGGGCGGTGTAGTTTCCTCACTTGGGAAGGGCATCGCCGCCGCTTCCCTTGCCGCCATTCTTGAATCACGCGGCATCAAAGTTTCGATGATGAAACTTGATCCGTATATAAACGTTGATCCCGGTACAATGTCGCCATTTCAGCACGGCGAAGTATTCGTGACCGACGATGGGGCGGAGACCGATCTTGATCTCGGTCACTACGAGCGTTTTGTGTCGATGAAGATGAAGAAGGCAAACAACTTCACTACCGGCCAAATTTACGAGCGCGTGATTAATAAAGAGCGGCGCGGTGACTATCTGGGTGCGACTGTCCAGGTCATCCCGCACATCACTGATGAGATCAAAAATTCCATCATTGCAGGCACGGCCGATGCGGATGTTGGCATTATTGAAATTGGCGGCACCGTTGGTGACATTGAGTCACTCCCATTTTTAGAAGCCATTCGGCAAATGGGTGTGGAGCAAGGCCGCGACAATGTGTGCTACATCCACTTGACGCTAGTGCCATATTTGCCCGCTGTGGGCGAAATAAAAACCAAGCCAACGCAGCACAGCGTAAAAGAACTGCGGCAAATTGGCATCCAGCCCGATGTTGTGATGTGCCGTAGTGATCGTCCGCTACCCGATGAAGAGCGCCGCAAAATCGCGCTATTTACCAATGTTGATAAAGGATCCGTCATTTCTTGCTATGACGCCACCTCAATTTATAAAATCCCGAAGATGTTGCACAAGCAAGGGCTAGACGAAATCGTTTGCCGCAAGCTGCACTTGACACCTGAACCAGCTGACCTCACCGAGTGGACCAATATTGTCTTTGCGTTAGAAAATCCAGTGGCTGAAGTTGATTTAGCCATGGTCGGAAAATATGTTGATCTGGCTGACTCGTATAAATCGTTGTCGGAAGCGCTAATCCACGCTGGCATTCAAAACCGTACGCGCGTCAACATTCATTATTTAGACTCAGAAGATATCGAAAAGAATGGTGTTTCCGCACTCGCGAATATGGATGCAGTATTGGTCCCAGGTGGCTTCGGTAAACGCGGCACTGAGGGCAAAATTGCGGCGGTAAAATTTGCGCGCGAAAATAAAGTGCCCTATCTTGGCATTTGCTTAGGGATGCAAATCGCCACCATCGAATTCGCCCGCAATGTGGTGGGGTTGACGGGTGCGAACTCAACTGAGTTTGATGCGGATACTCCACACCCGATTGTGGCACTCATAACCGAGTGGCAAAATCATGACGGCAAGATTGAGCGTCGCGATGGTGACTCTAAAATGGGCGGCACGATGCGGTTAGGCGCGCAACCGTGTACGGTGCGCCCCGATACGCTGGCCTACCGCGTTTATCAATCCACAACGGTAAGCGAGCGTCATCGCCACCGCTATGAAGTCAATAATCATTACGTTCCACGATTAGAGGCAGCAGGCTTAGTAATATCCGCCCGCACAAACGCCGAGTCACTGACGGAAATGGTCGAGCTAGACAGTGCAAAACACCTGCACCCTTGGTTCTACGGTTGCCAGTTTCACCCTGAATTTACGTCAACCCCGCGTCAAGGTCATCCGCTGTTTTCCTCCTACATCAAAGCCGCACTTGAGCAACGCAAAAAAACCCACGGCGATGCGGGATTGCGGGTTGTGCATAGCGCGGCGACGAAGTCGGCTTAGCCGCTTTTAATAAATTTTTTCAACCTACTACTATCTAAATCATGACTGCTATTGTTGACATCATCGCTAGGGAAATTCTTGACTCCCGTGGCAACCCGACCGTTGAATGTGACGTATTGCTAGAGTCAGGCGTGATTGGGCGTGCTGCCGTGCCATCCGGTGCATCGACAGGTTCGCGTGAGGCCATCGAGCTTCGCGACAAAGATCCTAAGCGCTACCTCGGCAAGGGCGTGCTCAAAGCCTGCGAGCATATCAACACCGAAATTTGCGAAGCCATTATTGGGCTTGATGCCTCTGAGCAGGCGTTCATTGATCGCACCATGATTGAGCTTGATGGCACCGAATCCAAATCACGCTTAGGGGCTAATTCAATTCTTGCGGTATCGATGGCGTGCGCCAAAGCAGCAGCGGATGAATCTGGTTTATCGCTTTATCGTTATCTAGGCGGTGCGGCACCGATGCAAATGCCGGTACCGATGATGAATATTATCAACGGCGGTGCACACGCCGATAACTTTCTCGACATTCAAGAGTTCATGATTATTCCAGCAGGCTTGCCGACCTTTCGTGAGGCGCTGCGGGCGGGCGTGGAAGTCTTTCATACCTTGAAAAAAATTCTCCATGCCGAAGGGTATAACACCAACGTCGGTGACGAAGGCGGCTTCGCGCCGAATCTGCCGAATAACGAAGCTGCAATTCAATATGCGGTGAAGGCAATTACCGAGGCTGGCTACATCCCTGGCCAAGATATTTTGGTGGGGCTAGATTGCGCGGCGTCGGAATTTTACAAAGACGGCAAGTATCGTTTTGAATCCGAAAAATTAGCCTTTAGTCCAGCGCAATTCACCGACGTGCTCGCCACATGGTGCGACAAATATCCAATTGTCTCGATCGAAGATGGCATGGCCGAAAACGATTGGGATGGCTGGGCCACAATTACCAAAAAGTTAGGTAAAAAAATCCAGCTAGTCGGCGATGATTTATTTGTCACCAACACCAAAATTTTGCGCGAAGGAATTCAAAAAGGTATCGCCAACTCTATCCTCATCAAGGTAAACCAAATTGGCACGTTGTCTGAAACGTTCGCGGCGATTGAAATGGCCAAGCGCGCTAATTACACCGTCGTCATTTCACATCGTTCAGGCGAGACCGAAGACACCACGATCGCCGACATTGCCGTTGCCACCAACGCGCTGCAAATTAAAACCGGCTCCGCGTCACGCTCAGATCGCATGGCGAAATATAACCAGCTATTGCGAATTGAGGAAGAGTTGGGTGAGGCCGCCAGCTATCCGGGAAAGTCGGCTTATTACAACTTGAAATAACAACTACAAATAACAACTAGCTATGAAATACCTCCCGCACACGCTGTTGGCGCTCATCATTGCCATCCAGTATCCACTCTGGATTGGCAAGGGTAGCTGGTTACGCGTGTGGGAAGTTAATAAGCAATTAACCGAGCATCAAGATAAAAATACCAAGCTCACCCAGCGCAATGCCGGGATAGACGCTGATGTGCGTGATTTGAAAGAAGGCTTAGTTGCCGTTGAAGAGCGTGCCCGAATGGAGCTCGGCATGATTCGCAAAGATGAGACTTTTTATCAAGTTATCACGAAGACAGCGAAGTAGCCGCTGCAAAATGATTCGCTAGTAACAGCGTGTGTTGCAGAAATTCAACGACTAGGTTCTAGGATGACGCGGATAAGATTCCTCACCTAAACGTTTGGAATGACCCGATTGAAAATTAGGTCGTACAACTTGAGCGTTGTCATTCCGACAGAGCATGGTTTCATCATGCGACGAGTAATCTTACCAACTATGATGCGGGACAGTGCTGTTGAAATTTCCGAGACCGCTACACAACGACAACGCGGCCAAATTACAACGCTGTTTGCTAAATGAGGCAGTGCTTGAAATCCTCATGCACAACCACCTGCACGCCGGTTTCTGTACGTCTCATTTGACAAACCCGGCCTTAAACTTTGGCCGCTCGATACGTTGTGCCGAGGTCTCTTTGTTGTTTTATTTTATATATAAATTGTGAACGCTAGCAACGGCGGCTATTTTGGAGCATTTTCACCGCAAACTAGCCGCCAATAGGAGAGTTTATGAAATTAGTTGCCATTAAAAAACACTGTGCAAGCTTTGCTCGTGCGACCGCAGATGTGAAGTGGGAAATGGCGCATGTGTATTCCATCGGCGGCAAAATGTTTGCGATTGCCGCCGCCAATAAAACACGCGGAACCTTTGTTTGCTTTAAGGTGGACGACGAGCGTTTTTTAGAATTAACGGACCGTCCCGGTTTTTTGCCCGCACCGTATTTAGCGCGTGCTAAATGGGTAGAACTCAACGACCTCGATGCGATCACGGATGCTGAACTCAAATCGCTACTCAAACGCGCTTACGATGTTGTGGTCGCCAAGCTCACCAAAAAACAACAGCGCGAGTTTGGTTTGCTGGAAGATTAGCGCGCCTACCCATCATGGCCTAGCCGCAATGCTGCGGGTGATGGAATCGTTCGGGTCAATACAAACGCTGGCATAAACATAAACGTTACGCGCCGACCAAGCACCATTTTTGGCATTGACTACTCGGCGAATCTGTAGGCCAACGACTACATATCTAACCGATATCTTTCCTTCGCCTATGTGCGCTGGCGAACAGTAACGCATACGCGGTTGCGCGATTATCATCATCTATCTGCCGTGCCAACTTCAGCACTCTAATCTGCACAAAGATCTCCGCCAACCAAGGATAACCCAAATGAATATTGCGCCACAGTCGAACGCTGAGCGTTCGCAGTTAGCCTCGCTACTAGACGACATGTCAATATCAATGCTGACAGCGAACGATGAATACGGCCAACTCACCAGCCGACCCATGTCACCGCTTGAAATGGACAGCCACGGCGCAATCTGGTTTTTTACGGACAAGCGCTCCGCCAAGGTCCAACATTTACATGTCATCAATTTAGCGTTTAGTGATGAAGGTAATTCGACCTATGTATCTATTTGTGGGCGCGGTGAGCTGGTGGATGACCGGGCGATGATTGAGCGCTTGTGGACTGAATTTGCGCGGCCCTGGTTTCCAGACGGAGTTGAATCGCCCAATTTAGTGCTGCTCAAAATTATCCCCACTACTGCTGAATTTTGGGATGCGCCGAATAGCAAAATGGTACGCATGTTCGCGATGGCCGCTTCAATTGTGACTGGTAATCCCGTTGCCATGGGTGACAACGAGACCTTGACTGCGCTTTCCACAACCACCTTATCGGTTAATCAGCAACCGCCACCGGTGCCGCCCATCACCATGCCGCCGATGCCAAACGTAATGTAAGTCACCGCCTGATTCCGCCTAGACTGGTGAGCTCGCCAAAACGGAATGGAGACTCTTAGTAACGTCCGTTTTGAAGTGCCCCTTTGGAGGTGTTCTACATTGCAACCAAACATCGCAAACCAATCCAAAGCACACACACCATGTCATATCAGAGCGTAAACCCGTTTGACGGGATAGAGCACGCCGTCTTTTCTGAAACCACCGATGTCGAGTTAGACGTCGCATTAGAAGCCGCTGAACACTGTTTTAAATCTTGGCAGCACACCACATTTGCCGAGCGTGCCGCTATCGCCCATCAGGCAGCTTCACTCATACGTGAGCGAGAAGATAAATTCGCCAGCATGATGACGCTCGAAATGGGCAAGCGGCTGATTGAAGCAAAAGGCGAAGTAGCACTGTCTGCCGACATCATTGATTACTACGCTAAACATGCCGAACATTTTTTATCCACCGAACAACTTCTGCCTGCAACCGGCAGCGCCGTCATTGAAAGCGCACCTTTTGGCGTGCTATTCGGCGTGCAGCCGTGGAATTTTCCGTATTATCAATTGGCGCGTTTTGCGGCGCCGAATTTGATGGCGGGTAATGTGGTGATGGTCAAGCATGCAGGCAATGTGCCGCAATGCGCGATGCTGTTTGAAAAACTCTGGCGCGATGCTGGTGCGCCGCTCGGTGCATATACGAATCTGATGATTTCGTATGACCAAATTAACCGCATTATTGATGACAAACGCATCAAAGGCGTTGCGCTTACAGGCGGTTTAGACGCCGGTGTAAAAATTGCTGCCCAAGCGGGCAAAAGCATGAAAAAAACCACGATGGAACTCGGCGGCAGTGATGCGTTCATCGTGCTTGAGGACGCTGAACTCGATAAGACCGTGGAGTGGGCATTGTGGGCTAAGATGAATAACATGGGCCAGTGTTGCGTAGCGGCAAAACGCTTCATCATCGTGGACGCCCTCTATGATCAATTCCTAGAAAAATTTCAAATCGGCTTAGCCGCATTGAAAGCCGGGAATCCAATGGACAGCGCCACGACGCTAGGGCCGCTCGCAACGGAGGCAGCATTGGTGAAGCTGCTCGATCAAACCAATCGTGCGATAGCCGCAGGGGCAACCTTAGTGATGGGTGGCAAGCGGCTTGATGGTAAGGGCTCATTTATGCAGCCCACCATTTTGGCCGACATTGCGCCCGATAATCCTGCATATAAAGAAGAGTTTTTCGGCCCGGTCGCGTTGCTATTTCGCGTTGAAGATGAAGATGCCGCGATCACGCTTGCAAACGATTCCGAATTCGGCTTAGGTGGGTCGGTATTCACCCGCGATGAAGCGCGCGGCAAGCGTGTTGCTAGTCGCGTTAACACCGGCATGATGTTTGTAAATCACCCAACATGGACTGCGCCTGATTTGCCGTTTGGTGGCATTAAAAATTCCGGCTACGGACGTGAATTGTCCAGCATGGGCATACAAGAATTTGTGAATAAAAAACTGGTGCGGGTGGCAGCCATTGATGCACCTGCGTAAGTCTAGTTGCACTGACGAAGTGTGGCACTAACCTAGAAACGAGGAAATTGTAGCTACGTGCAGCGGCGTATGGCGTAGCAACATTCCGGCGCGGATGGTCGTTTACAAAATCGTCAGGCTAATTTAATTAGCGGTGCCGATTTATGCAACCAGTAGCCGCTTGCTGAAAACGGGACTTCCCAGACTAATCAATATTGTTTAGCAGACGAAACAACTCTTTTTTCACCACGCCATAGCATTCGCAGGTGTGCTTCTCTAATCCGCCACGATTCAGCACGGCAATATGGCCCCGACGGTAGCGAATGTAGCCGGCTTCTTGGAGCTTTCCGGCAGCACTGGTAATACCTTCACGGCGCACGCCCAATAGGTTTGCAATCAGTTCTTGGGTCATAACCAACTCGCTCATCGGCGCGCGGTCAATTGTCAATAACAACCAGCGACAAAGCTGCTGCTCAATCGAATGATGGCGGTAGCAAGCACTTGCTTGGGTTATTTGCGTGATGAGCGCTTGTGTGTAGCGAAGTAACACGCGCTGCATTTGCCCCGCACGGTCAAATTCATTTTTTAACACGCGCCTATCTAGCCGATACGCATGCCCTGCGGTATGCACCACCGCCGAGCTAGGGATTGTGTTACCACCTAGATAGAGCGGGACGCCTACTAGTCCTTCATTGCCAACACCAGCCGACTCCGCCGCTGCACCTGTATCTGTAACGTAGTGCAATGACACCACTGCAGTCGTCGGAAAATAGGCGTGCTGCATTTGTTCGCCAGGCACATATAAACTTTTGCCCAACGGTAATGACATCAACTCAAGTTCCGTTGAAAAATAGCCGATGTCCCTTTCGGCAAGCGCAGCAAGCAGGTGGTTTTGCCGAAAATGTTGCGCCTGAGGCACGCTGCCAGTAGTCATACTGGCCTGTGTGTGGTGATTTCAACACCGATGCCACGATAGCCTAAAAAATTGCATGCTTGATTAAATACCGGTTCACCGCTAACCCGAAATTGCTGTGGTGCATGTCCTGCGACTTGGCGATTAAACACAAAATCAATAAAGGGCAAACGCGCGGCAATTTTCGCCTTTAAAAGTGCGCGTTCGGCTTCATCCCAACCGTCATTTTTAGTTGCTAATTCGCCGCTGGCAACGTTAACAACGACGGCATCAACGTTTAAGCCGAGCATTTCCATCACCGGCCCGGAAACGCGGGTGAAATTACCCGCCTCATCTTGTTCCCAATACCAGTCAGAGGCTAACTCGGTAAGACTACGATATCGCGCTTCACTCTCACGCAATTCAGCGGTACGCTCAGCAACTTTTATTTCTAGTAACGCGTTAACGTCTTCTAATTTTTTATATAAGAGCCTGACTTCAAGCATGTTGTAAATGCGCGTCTTGACTTCCACCAAATCAAATGGCTTCGAGATGAAATCTTTCGCGCCAGTTTGTAACGCTCGGAGCTTATGGTTCGGCTGCGCGGTGAGGGCGATGACGGGAAGATAATCATCGGCTTTATTAGTCTTAAGCGCGGCCATCACTTCAAAGCCATCCATGCCAGGCATTTGCAGGTCTAGCAAAATAAGATCATAGGCGTGCTGTCGATGTAGCGCGGGGACTTCCATCGGCTGCATCGTCGATGCAACTGATGTGTAGCCCGCCTCCTCTAGTAGTTGCGTGAGAAGCTCGACGTTGGCGTCTTGATCATCCACAATCAAAATTTTAGCGTTGAGAATATCCTTCATGTAAACATTCATCTGCAAACTTTCTCGGTTGCTAATTTCATATCAATCTGCGCTAACGCTAAATCAAGCGTTTCCATGAACTCAGTGAATTTAATTGGTTTGGTGAGGTAGCGAAAAAAGCCCGCCTCCAAGCCTTTTCTAATATCGCTCGGAATGGCATTCGCACTTAAGGCGATAACTGGGATGTGGGCGGTTACGGGATCATCTCGCAACATCATTAAGGCCTCAATGCCACTGATGCCAGGCAGGTTAATGTCCATCAGAATTAAATCAGGAAGCATCGTGCGGGCGATTTTGATGCCGGTATCACCATCACGCGCGCACAGCAGCTTAATATCAGGACGCCGTGCAATCAAATCTTGTACCAACATCATATTAGCAGGATTGTCCTCGACGTAGAGCAGCGTATGCTGGCAAAGATTGAGCGAATCGCACGCATCAATTACCAATTCGTCGGTAACAGCTTCCATGACAACTTCTGGGGCATCGGCAATATTTAATTCAATCCAAAACATACTGCCAAGCCCAACTTTGCTATCGACGCCAATTGTCCCGCCCATTAATTCTGTCAGACGTTTTGCCACCACTAAGCCGATACCAGTACCCTCTTCGACATTTGCCTCCTGCCCAAGCCGATTAAACGGCTGAAATAGTTGCGCCTGCATCTCAAGGCTCAATCCAGCGCCGGTATCTTCCACGCCGATGAGTATGCGACGCACATCTACCGACACACATTGCACCGCAACTGACCCGCCCTGCTTGTTGTATTTGATCGCATTGGACAATAGGTTAATCAGCACCTGCTTGAGGCGTGCATGGTCGGCATTTATGAATAGTGCCGCTGACAGTTTCGGGAACGTTATCTTAACGTTGCTCTTTTCAGCCTGCGGGCTCACCATCGTCTGACACTCCTGCATCAACTTGGCGAGCAATACAGGCTCAAGTGACAATGACAACTTACCTGACTCCATTAAGGCCAAATCAAGAATCTCGTTAATGAGATCATGCAAATACCAGCCCGCCTGCAAAATCTGATCAACACTGCGTTTTTGACTAGGTGTAGGTGCCGGCGTGCCAGATTCAATTAACTGCGCGAACCCAAGAATCGTGCTCAACGGCGTGCGAAGCTCGTGGCTCATGTTGGATAAAAAATCTGCCTTCGCCAAATTGGCTTTTTCGGCAATCGCCATCGCCGCCTTTAACTCGACCTCAACCTGCTTGCGTACTGAGTTATCCGTACCAATGAGCAAAAAACCAATGATTTCATTATGGTCATCTCGTAGCGCCGTAATTGATATGATCGCCGGGAAACGGCTGCCGTCTTTACAAATATAGGTAAGCTCATAAATATCTTCAATCCCACGTGAGGCCTTAAACGCGAGTGCCTCAAAACCTGGTTTGATCGTAATACCCAGCTCCAGACTTAACGCCCGACCACGTTCTTCAACTTCTGCGGGGTCATGAATTTCGCTTGGGTTAATGTGATTGACCACCTCAGCGGCTAGGTAGCCCAACATCCGCTCGGCACCAACATTAAAAAATTGAATGAGGCCTTTTTCGTCGGTCGCGATAATTGAAAAATTCGCGCTCGTCAAAATCGCAGTTTGCAGCGCACCCGTTTTGACAAGCGCGATTTGCCGCATCTGCTCATTGATGCTTTCGGTGGAGCGAAGGTCACTCGTCATGAGGACGCTTTCTAGTGTTTTGGACATGGCCGCAATGTTTTTGGTGGTGATGATGTAGGCGCAATCCTGAACAGCCGGTAGGTTGATTACGCGATTCTGGTAAGGGGCAACTATGTATTGGTCGGCACAATTGTTCTGTGCGGTAACGCACAGACGCCGATTTGTAAGCGGGGGTTTAATTGCTGCTTTTTAAGCGCTGAGGTTGGGCATGGACGATTGTTCGCGATCTGAATCGGCAATCATTCGTACAGGCCGTCATCTGCGATAACCCTAGAAACGGCAGTTGACCGCTTGCGATGCTTGAAAGTGCGCGTCCAGTAACGAATTCACTACTTCACATCGTTCACCGATATGGTGACTCACTTGGGTAACTCAGCTACGGGCTTAACTGCCCATTTTTCAAACCCTCTGGCGGCGTTGCTCCTCCTTGCAGGATAAGGCCTCCGTCGTCCGAGTTTTCCAAATGTGGCCTTGCCAGAGTGTCCGAAAAACGCACACTTATGTCCCCACCGGGAACGGTATCCCTCTATGACATACCCGTCCAACTGCCGATTCTAGGATAGCCAATAACGTCTGTACGCTTGCGCACAGACCGAATGTTTGGTGCTGGTTATAACGTTGTATGTGATATCTGAAATTCAACTAATTAACGTAGCGAGTTAACCCGAAATGCAACATTGGTAGTGATGTGGCAATGCGTTTAGTAGGTGTTAGTTGTGGGTGAGTGGGTAAGTGAATGAGTGAGTGATGTAATTGGGGCCAGCTATGATGCCGATTAGGCTTCTGTAGCTGGTCCATTTTTTGCGACATAACAATATTAAAAGTCGTTTATTCACGGTAATTTCCAGCCCTTTATGCTCTAAAGCCTCCGTACTGATTAGAGTTTTAATAAATTTAGTCGTCATCACTTTTTTGCACATTTCATTTCAACTACTTAGCCAATCCCGATGACACCAATACTGCGCGCCAATCCTGTTGCCGTCTCCACCGTAGCGCCCGCCAAATCGCTAATTAAGGTGCTCGACAAGAGCGAACGCGTACAAGATATGGTAGCCGAATGCGCGATAGAACTTTCAGCCGTTAATGGCGCACTAAAGCAAGAACTAGCGGTCGATCAATTGCCAACTGTAGTTGAGTACGCACTAGCAAAAAGTGAGGTGATAGAGACTAAGGTTCAATTGGCGTCTGATGAATTAGCGGTGGTTAATGAATCGCTTGAAGCGCTGCAAGATGAAATTGGCGCGCTTCAAAGCCTGCAAACACAAGGGCTGCAAACACAGCTAGCCGTGGTGACAGAGCAAAAAGATGCAGCGTTGCATGCCGCGCTGCACGACCAACTCACCGGGTTACCCAATCGCGCACTATTCCACGATCGGCTTGACCACGCGCTGGTGCAGGCGAGTCGACACGGCTGGACGTTGGCCGTCTTATTCATTGATTTGGACAAATTCAAATTGGTAAACGATACCCATGGCCATGCCGTTGGTGATAGCCTCCTGATGGCAATTGCACATAACTTGAAAGCAACGGTACGCGCCGACGACACGATCAGTCGCTATGGTGGCGATGAATTTTTAGCGATCCTCACCTACACTGGTGATAAACGCATGATTACGCGCATCGCAGAGAAAATGCTGGACGCCATCCAATCGGCAGTGATTGTTGACGCGAATAGCGCGAATGAAAAAATTCATATCGGCGCTAGCGTTGGTATCGCACTTTATCCAGCAGACGGTTTAACCGCAGATGCGCTTATTGATAGAGCCGACAAAGCGATGTATCGGGTGAAGCAAGATCAATCGGCGATTGGGTTCGTTTAAGAACCGTTAACCCTCTAAGGCGAAATTTAAGACCTAGACAATGTAGGCCGACGCACAGACTTTATCAATTGCATTCGCCAACATCTGCTCTCAATGTTGAACCACATAAAGGAGGAATACCCATGCCACACAATATGCACGCCGCTGTAGTAGAAGCATTCGATGCCCCATTGGTCTTGCGTGAATGGGAAATGCCCTTGCCAAAAGCAGGGCAAGTTGTGGTTAAAACAGAAGCGTGTGGTGTCTGTCATACCGACCTCCACGCCACGCGCGGTGATTGGCCGGTAAAGCCCTCTCCACCGTTTATTCCAGGGCATGAGGGCATTGGTATTGTGTCGGCAATGGGCGCTGGTGTGACGAATGTAAAAGAAGGCGATCGGGTAGGCGTGCCGTGGCTGTATTCAGCTTGCGGACATTGCGAATTTTGCTTATCAGCATGGGAAACGGTTTGTGGCAGCGCGCAATTCGGTGGCTACACCGTCAATGGTGGATTCGCCGACTACATATTAGCTGACCCTAATTATGTAGCGCGTATTCCAGATGGGCTATCCGCCATTGATGCGGCACCTATCATTTGTGCAGGTGTGACTACCTACAAAGGTATAAAAGAAGCAGCCACTAAGCCAGGCGATTGGATGGTTGTTTCTGGTGCGGGCGGACTCGGGCATTTAGCGATTCAATACGCCAAAGCAATGGGCCTTCATGTGTGCGCAGTGGATATTGATGACCATAAGTTGAGCCACGCAAAATTGATGGGGGCTGATGCCACGGTAAACGCAAAATTGCCTGATGCGGTTGAGCAGGTGAAAAAAATTACCAGCGGCGGCGCACATGGCGTACTCATTACCGCACCATCACTGGCGGCATTCAAACAAGGGGTGGCGATGACGCGGAAGCGCGGCACCTGTGTGCTCACAGGACTACCACCGGGCGAATTTCCATTCCCGTTATTTGATGTGGTGCTCAATTGCATCACCGTGCGCGGCTCGCTCGTGGGCACAAGGCAAGACATGGCCGAGGCACTGGCGTTTGCCGCAGAGGGAAAAGTCAAAGCGGATATAGAATTACAACCATTGTCGGCCATAAATGAAGTGCTCGGTCGGCTTGAGCGTGGCGAAGTTGCCGCACGTGTGGTGTTGGAATTTAATTGAGCTTATAAAACATTGACTTCATCAAATGACATAAAAAAAACAGCCGTAACAGAACCAATTGACGCCCCTATTGTTGAGCCAAGCGCTGACGCTAGTGCTGGCGTTGATGCTGACGGTAAGGGGGATGTTAAGGCCGACGCTAACGTTAACGCTAACCCTAATCCCAACGCTCCTGCACCGCCGCCCCAAGCCAACGCCAACCCTAGCGCCACCGAGGCTAACGAAAAAACCATCACCACACGCACTTGGATAAAAGTGTCAATCGCGGCACTTGTGGTGCTCGTGATCGCGCTGTATTTACTGCGCAATGTATTGCTCGGCACACCAGTCAATGTGTACGAGGCTACAAAAGGTGAGCTAGTGCAAAGTGTGGTGGCCAGTGGCCGCATTGCCTCGCCACAGCGCGTGACCATCGCACTGCAAACGACTGGGCGGGTGCTACGGGTGGCAGTGACTGAGGGACAGCGAGTCGAGCGCGGGCAGCTACTGATCGAGCTTGACAATAGCGATAACCAAGCCGGCTTGGCACAGGCAAATGCCGCTGTCGCCTTGGCACAAGCCAAGCTGCGCCAACTGGGCGAAGTAAGCCAGCCATTAGCCGCGCAGGCGCTCGCGCAAGCGCAAGCATCGGCGCGGCAGGCGCGAAAAACGCTCAATCGCAATATTGACTTGGTTGCGAAGGGCTTTATCTCCCAAGCTGCTTTGGATGAGGCAACCCGTGCGGTTGATGTTGCTGATAGTCAAGTGATCGCAGCCCAAGCGCAGGTCAAAACTAATTTACCCAACGGTAGTGACGCCGCTTTGGCGAATGCATCGCTCGCACAGGCGATAGCAGGCGCGGCATTGGCGCAGGTAAAAGTAGCCCAAGGCAAAGTGAGTGCGCCCAGCAGCGGCATATTAATTTCACGCAATGTTGAAGCCGGTGATGTGGTGCAGCCCGGCAAAGCGCTGATGGAGCTAGCCGCAAGCGGGCAAACGCAAGTGTTGGTGCAAATTGATGAGAAAAATTTATCAAAAATAGCGCTCGGCCAAAAAGCGTTTGGCTCAGCGGATGCATTTTCCAACCAACGCTTTGATGCCGTACTCAGCTATATCAATCCCGGCATAGATGCCACCCGCGGCTCGGTGGAGGTAAAGCTTGATGTTACTACGCCGCCCGCCTATTTGCGTCAGGATATGACTGTCTCGGTTGATATTGAAACCGAACGGCGCAACGCCGCAGTGGTAATACCCAGCAACACCATCGAAGACAGTGCCACCGACAAACCGTGGGTGCTGGTTATCCGCGATAAACGTGCGGTGAAACAATTTGTTCAACTCGGCTTACGTGGCGACACGCGCGTTGAAGTGTTAAGCGGCATTAACGAAGGCGAATGGGTGGCACCGAGTTCAAAAACGGGCGTAAAAGCAGACAGCCGCGTACGCGCTAAGTTGGTCGCTGAACCAACGCCTAATTTAAAAAAGTGACGTTAATAAATGAACGCACTGCTACCGTTTGAGTGGATTTTGGCTACGCGTTTTTTACGTGAAGGCTTACTGCAAACACTGTTTATTGTGGCGGGCGTGGCACTTGGTGTGTCGGTGATTGTGTTTATGTCGGCACTACTCACGGGGCTTCAAGGCAGTATTTTTAAAACCTTATTGGATTTTCAAGCGCAAATTGTTATCTCCCCGCCCGATGAAGCGCCACGCAGTTTGCGTGAGGCAGATACCATTGAACTAGCCACACTCGTCCAACCACGCGCGCAACGCACCCGCTCACTAGACCAATGGCAAAAAGTGCGTGACACCACAATGGCCATCCCCGGCGTATTGGTAGTGGCACCGGTGGCGGAGGGGGCCGCCTTTATCTTGCGCGGTGACGCTAATTTAGGCGTGGCGATTCGCGGGGTCGAGCCGGAAAGTTATCTGCGATTAATTGCGTTAAAAGAAAAAATCATTGAAGGCAGTGCTGCGTTAACAAGCACCGACATTATTATTGGCAGCAAAACCGCAAAAGACTTGGGCATCAAAACAGGCGACAAATTAACCATCAGAGCCGCTTCGGGTGTATCAACGGTGCTATTCGTTTCTGGCATTTTTGATTTCGGCAATCGTGGACAGAACGCCGGTAGCGCTTATGTGTCGCTGCGCACCGCACAAAGCTTACTTGCGCTCCCAGGTGGCGTGACCAGCTTGCAGCTTAAGGTGGCGGTGCCATTTGAGGCCGAAGCACTCGCACAGCAAATTGCCGCGCAGCCAAATATTAAAGTGGAAAGCTGGATTGAAACTAACGCTGAATTCTTCAAAGCGCTATCCGGACAAACACTGAGTTTTTTGATGATTCGATTATTTGTCGGCTTGACTGCCGCACTCGGCATTGCTAGCGTGCTGGTGGTGTCGGTAGTGCAAAAATCTAAAGAGATTGGTATTTTGCGCGCCACTGGCACTACTCGGGGCCAAATTCTTGGTGTTTTCTTAGTGCAAGGCGCAATTCTAGGTTTGTTAGGTTCCGTGTTTGGCTCATTAATGGGCTGGGGATTTTTAATTGCTTGGCGCGGCTTTGCGGTCAATGCCGAAGGCGTGCCATTTTTTACCCTCGAAGCTGGGCCACTGCTCTATCTGACAGTCGCCCTAGGTGCTACTGTGGTGGGCACACTATCAGCACTTTTTCCTGCCCAGCGCGCCGCAAGGCTCGACCCGGCAGTAGCAATTCGTGGTTGACATGGGTGACGTGGCTAATCAAAACCCACACGATACGGGTGCGCCGACGCTTGAGCTTACTGGCATTCGAAAATCATACGGCATCGGCACAGCGCATGTACTTGAGGTACTACACGGGATCGATTTAACGCTTCAACGCGGCGAATTTGCCGCCTTGATTGGCCCGTCCGGATCAGGCAAAAGTACCCTACTCAACCTCATCGGTTTGCTCGATAAACCGAGCGCTGGAAGACTATTTTTAACCGGCCAAGAAGCCGAAACATTGCCTGATCATGCATTGACCCGCCTCAGAGGCGATGCGATTGGCTTTGTATTTCAATTCCACAACCTGCTACCTGCTTTTACGGCAGTAGAAAACGTAATGCTGCCGCTGTTGGCTAAGCGCGGCAGACCCGATACCGCAATGCGCGAACGTGCTGAAGATTTAATTGACAAAGTCGGTCTAAAGGCTTGGGGACATCACCTAGCCAACGATTTATCTGGCGGCCAACAGCAGCGCGTGGCGATTGCGCGCGCACTCGCGATGCAGCCCGCACTGGTACTAGCCGATGAACCGACGGGCAACTTGGACACGCAGTCCGCTGACACGATTTTTGATTTGATGCGTAGCGTGTGCCAAACCAGCGGCACCACCTTTTTGATCGTCACCCATGACTCGCGCTTAGCCAAACGCTGTGATCGTATTATTGCGCTAGTGGATGGGCGAATAGACTCTGACAGGCCTAATGCAGCGAACCGTGGTGGCAACGACGATGACAACGTCAATGACAACGACGGTAACAACGCAAGTGGCAATGATAGTGATGCAGCCATCGCCACATCCAAATGAAGTCAGTACGTCGTGAATTAACCTAGCTCACCCCGCAATCGGAGCAAACCGACAAATGTTGCAAGCACTTAGTTAATCTGCTTAAGCAGCACAACATATGAGACGCTAGCGACGGTACGACCAGAGCCAACGATTAGGCTTTCAAATTTGGAGCCTGCGTCAAATGACTTAACAACGATGAATTGGCCCCGGTACTGCCACCGACTCGATGCGCTTTTGATAAATACAGGAATGGCAGTTTTCTGCCGCGTGAACAATTCACTTATAGCACTGGTTCGCATGCCTCTACCGCAAAGTACGACCTCAGGTGCTTGAGGACTGAACTTTTTACTTAAGCACGCGGCGACGATTCTGCCGTCACGGGTGGGCAGGCACGAAACAACGCTTCCACCAAGATTTGCATGAATCTCGGCTCGAGTGTACTCACTGCCAAGCATCATCACCGCGCTTGCTGCGGGTGCGCATCCGATTGATGCGACACCTGACTTTTTCTCAAATTTGGTTCAACCATATAAAACAACTCCCTGAATCACCAACCCCTTGCAATCATTTAGGACACCGTTGACTTGCCAAACATATAACCCTAAAAACGGCAGTTGACCGCTTGCGATGCTTGAAAGTGCGCGTCTAGCAAGGAGGTTAGTGGTTTATCTCGTTCACCAATATGGTGACTTATTTGGCTAACTCGGCTACCGGTGCAATTGCACGTTTTTCAAACTCTCTGGCGGCGTTGCTCTCCTAGCAGGATAAGGCCTCAGTCGTCCGTGTTTGCCAAATGAGGCCTTGCCGGAGAGTCCGAAAAACTGACACTTATGTCCCCAACGGAGACTGTATCCCTTTGGGACACACCCATCCAACTACCATTTCTGTAACGGAGGTCACTTTTTTGCGGAACCGGGGACGAGGCTTTCGCGCCAGTACCCCGCCGCAGTAACCCGCTATTTTTTTGCTTTTTTCACCTTGGATGTAGTTTTGGCCTTCGCAAAATCCTCGGTGCTGGGTGCACTCGGGTCAGAAGGCTTGCGCATGTGCTCTTTGCTTCCATGAGCGATGCGCTCTTGTTTTGCGTGAATATTGGCATACAGGCCAGGTTTGGCTGTCGTCATTTTAATTCCTCTCGGTTTGTGCATGCTCGGCGCGACAGCGTATACAGTCACACCAGCACCGGCAACTATGCAATCGTGAAAGTTGCCTGAGTGTCAGACAAGCGCTTAACCCTCCATAGGACAACTGCTAAAGCCCCGGATGACAACCCCACATCGTTACTCCCGCTTCACAAGCTTACGTTATCATCACTATCTGTTAAATTTAGCTGACCATTTCCATGACCGCAATACCTCTCCCCTCCCCACATCACCCGTGTTAGTCGCAAAATCAAAAGCGTCTGCTAAATCGGCTCAGCGCACATCGACCGCTATCACACCGCTCTCAGATGTAACCAACTCGCCTTGTATGCCCGCGGGGCTGCGTCACACCAGCGACGATACGCCAGGAATTCGCCGTCGCCCATGCGGTAAGGGCTATTCGTACCGCAACGACAACGGCCAAATTGTATCTAACGCAGCTGAACGCGAACGACTAACTAACTTAGCAATTCCCCCGGCTTATCGCGACGTGTGGATTTGCCCGTCGCCCCAAGGGCATTTGCAAGCAACCGGTCGCGATGCGCGGGGCCGTAAACAATATCTTTACCACGTCGACTGGCGGGCTGCGCGCGATGAAACCAAATTTGAGCGCATGTTGGCGTTTGGCTCGGCGCTACCACGCGTTCGCGCAAAGGTAACGCGTGATCTGGCGCAGCCTACGGCTGCCACCGCTGCTGCCACGATAAGCCAGTCGGCAGTGATGGCGGCGCTGGTGCGGCTGCTCGACACCACACTGGTCAGGGTGGGCAACGACGAATACGCGCGCACCAATAAGTCATATGGTCTGACCACACTGCGCAAGCGACATGCAGCGCTTAGTGGCGACCAGCTACGCTTGAAGTTTCGCGGCAAAAGCGGGATAGAGCATGAAGTCGCCTTAAAAGATAAGCGGGTAGCGCGCATCGTTCACCGCTGCCAGACGCTGCCGGGGCAAGAGCTGTTCAAGTACCTTGACGGCACTGGCCAGCTGCACAGTGTTGGGTCTGGAGAGGTCAACGACTATTTGCGCACGGCAAGCGGTGGCGACTTCACCGCAAAGGATTTTCGCACTTGGCACGGAAGCGCCACGGCACTGGCGCTTTTCATGCAGCTGGACGAGGCGGCGCAGGAAGCAATGTCTGCCGCCGACGCCAATCGGCTGATTACAGAGGTAGCGCACCTGCTTGGCAACACCGTGGCGGTATGCCGCAAGTCCTATATCCACCCGGAAGTTCTGGCGTTGCTGCTCAAGACGAAATTCGTATCAGCCGCATTGACGGCAGTGCGACCAAAGCGCAAAGCCGGTCTGACCACGGGCGAGTGTGCGTTTCTGACTTTTCTTCGCGCGCTTGAATAGCTTTTGGTAAGTAAATCGAGGTAGTCAAACGTAGGAGCGGGCATCAATGGGCAGGTTCGAAAAATGCCGAATGGGATCAGGCTAGACGTCTGGCAAACCCGTCGCTCAGATAAATCAGCACCATTTCAAGGTGCAATCCCTTGAAAAAATGCCGGGCAATACCGCTGCCAACCTAGCAATTAATCGGCATCATCAACTTAGCGCGAAGGGTTCGGGTAAATAAAATGGGCGGAATGCTCACTACCTTCCCGTTGATCTTCATCCTAGGAAGCGTAATGCGGTAAGCGTTTTCGCCTGTTGAATCGATCCTTACCCAGCGCGAAAATACGCAAGCGAGTTTGAACTTGCCCCTCTCGGTTGTTAATCCAATCATTTTTTCCAGCGGCTCAAGTGAGCGGCTGGGTAAACCAGAAAAATATGATTGTTCAACCGAGATTTTCCATTAGGGTTTGAGATGATAACGAGGCTATTTTGAGTGTATTTCCTGTTGACTGACCACTGAATAGCGCGCTATTCAAGAGGAAGAAACAGGAAAGACGCCAAAAATAGTCCCTCAGCACTCAAACAGTCCCAAAGGGACGCCTAATGGAAAATCTCGGTTTGACTGGCCAAGAAGCCGAAACATTGCCTGATCATGCATTGACGCGACTCAGAGCCGATGCGATTGGCTTTGTATTTCAATTTCACAACCTGCTACCTGCTTTTACGGTAGTAGAAAACGTGATGCTGCCGCTACAGGCTAGGCGTGGCTGACCCGATACCGCAATGCGCGAACGTGCTGAAGATTTAATCCTGGAAACGGCAGTTGACCGCTTTAGTTGCTTGAGAGTGAGCATGAATAAGCGAGCTTAGCGGTTTAGCACGTTCACCTGTTTGGTGACGCGCGCTAGCGGTGCGATTGCACATCGTTCAAACTCCCTAGCCGCGTTGCTCCTCCTTGTAAGATAAGGGGCCTGCTCTGTCCGTGTTTGCCAAATGAGGCCTTGCTAGAAAGTCCGAAAAATGCACACCTATGTCCCTAACGGGGACGCTATCCCTGTGGGACACATTCGTCCAACTGACGTTTCTAGGTTAATTGACAAAGTCGGTCTTAAAGCTTGGGGACATCACCTAGCCAACGATTTATCTGGCGGCCAACAGCAGCGCGTGGCGATTGCGCATGCCCTCGCGGTGCAGCCCGCACTTGTGCCAGCCGATGAACCGACGGGCAACTTGGACACGCAGTCCGCTGACACGATTTTCGATTTGATGCGTAGCGTGTGCCAAACCAGCGATATTACTTTTTTGAGCGTCACCCACGACCCGCGTTTAGCCAAACGCTGTGATCGTATTATTGCGCTAGTGGATGGGCAAATAGAGTCTGAAAAGCCTGGTGCGGCAACATACGTTCGGACTGACGTCGGCAATGATGGCGGCGCCGCTGTGGCGTTCCCGAATGAAAACTGGGTTAACACGGCAAAGGATCGGCAGCCTCGTGCGAAAAAGAGTTTCGACGAACCCATTTTTAAGCAAAATTCAATACGCTGTCGTTAAGAAATGGGGATTTTAGTTTCAGCCGTCATCGGCTTGAGCTTAACTATTCACCGACGGTATTGGAACGCCAATCACGTTGCCACCTTCGTCTTCCCATGTTTGTTTCGCTTCCTTATCGAACACCTTCGTCTTTGCCTTGTCATTTGCGGCAGTAACGCGGCAAAAATGTCGGGCGACGAACCAGACACCTACACCCGTTAATACCGCGCTCAATACTTGGTTACGTGTTTTCATCATTACTCCGGATAGCAAACGCGGTTCACGTAACTATTACTTGAACCGCGCCGTTGAACATGCATTTCAAATTTTCAAACCAAAACAAATTAGCGCATACCGGTAACTTCGACATCGACACGACGGTCTGGTTGTAGGCACTCGATAAGCTTCGGGGTGGCACGATTGCCGACACATTGATCGGCGTTGGTAATGGAGGTCTCTTCACCCCTACCAATGGCCATGATGCGGCCAGCATCTATCCGACCTGCTGAGACTAAATACGCTTTAACGGCTTCCGCACGGCGCTCGGATAAACGCTGGTTGTATGCGGGTGCACCTAAACGGTCAGTATGCCCAATAACATTAATTTGCTCAAAACGCGTGGTTTGCATCTCGCGTGCAAATGCGTCGAGTGACGCCATACCTTCTGGACGGATATCGGATTTATCAAACGCAAATAGTGATTCTGCTGAAAACGTAACGCGGCGCATTGACGGTGTGAGCGGCAGTGTTGGCGGCGGCGGAGGCGCGACAATCGGTGCTGGCGCTGGCGGCGGCGTTGGCGTTGGCTCAGCATAAGCGACTGGTACCGGTGCTACTGGCATTGCCATACGTGCACGGTTAAATGGGAATACCAGACTTACCATGGCGGTGTTGACATTGCCTTTTCCGCCTGCGCCGTCATGGACGCGATAGCGATCCCCTTCAAGGCGCATCATGAAGCCCGATGAGAATGCATACTGCATACCAGCACCTAGTTTGCCCTGGGTCTTGCGATCACTTGGGGTGCTGTTGACAAAGCTGGCAGACCCGCTACCGTTAAACGCATCTTGTGTGCGCGAGTAATGTCCACCAACACGGGCTAATAGCGCGAAGCGATCTGTCAACGGTAGCGTCGCCACGAGATCTAGACTACCACCACGCACTTTGACTTCACCGTTGACGTTTCCTGTCGGAAAAATACCTGATGAGAAACTGGAGCGGCCTAAGTCAAAGTAGGCGGCTTCAAGAGCCCAATTGCGGTTAAATTGATAACCCCCAAAAACGCGGAACGCACCATCCTTATCATCGCGCCCCGTGATGCCGGTACTAAAAATACCCGGCCTCAGGCGGCTATTAACTAAACCCTGCTCATCATACTTGGCGCGCGATTGCCCACCGGCTAATCCCCAGTAGTAATAGCTGTCACTCCATTCGCTAGGCGAATAAGTCTGCTGCGCCAACGCGGAGGTCGCGGTGGTAGCAGTAAACGCGGTGGCGGCGAGCGCCAAGATAATGGCGTTAGTAAGATTACGTCTTACTGGCGCTGAGATTGTTTTCATTTTTTACTTTCGTTAGGTTGGCTGTATTTATACCCGGCAAAGTCTGCGCGTGTTCTAACGGTGAATCTGTACGCTGTCACACAGAGTGCAAATATCCAACAGAAGCAAACTATTTTGCGGATATGTGATTTAACGTACTGACATATCTAAATGTTTTCTAAACCCGCTGGCAATCATCAGCAGCTGTTTTGTTCATTCGTTTGCGCTACAATTGCAACTGAGGTGCAAAAAAATAATTTTGCATCAACGCTAATTACGAGACTTACCGCACGACATCTAAAGTACAACACTTAAGGGCATACCTTCGATGAACACCAAACCACGCGTGCGTATTTTCCATCTCCGCACAGTTGTTTTAGCTGCCTTGTTTTTGTCAGGCACACAGGGTGCGTCAGCCCAATCTCAGCCGCAACCCCAAGCGCAACCTCGGCCGCAAACTCAGCCAGTTACACCCGATGACAAAAAAGTAGAAAAAATAATTGTTGTCGGCAATCCGCTAGGCGTTACGGACGCACGTGATGTGGTTTCGCCCGTTGGAGTACTAGGCGGCAATGATCTCTTGCTCAGACGTGCGAATACGCTCGGCGAGACGGTTGATGGGTTGCTTGGTGTTTCATCGACTTGGTTCGGCCCTAATGCGGGACGGCCGGTAATACGCGGACTAGATGGCGATAGGGTCAAAGTACTTACAAATTTGGGCGCCTCGTTCGATGCGTCCAGCTTATCCTTTGACCATAATTCGGCCATCGATCCGCTAGCCATTGAACGTATTGAAGTGCTGCGCGGTTCGGCTACACTGCTCTACGGTGGTATGGCAATTGGCGGCGTGGTGAATGTGATTGATAACCGCATACCGAGTACCGCCGTCAACGGCGTACGTGGCGCGTTTGAGGCGCGTGGTGGCGGTGCGGATCGTGAACGTAGCACGTCCGCTTTACTTGAAGCGGGCAATAATATTTTCTCTATTCACGCCGATGCGTTTGATCGGCGCACCGGTGACTATCGTGTCCCAACTAGTACTAACGGCGCAAGCCCCATTATCAATTCGTCGGCGGAGGCTCGCGGCGGCGCGTTAGGCGCATCCATCTCGCTATTGAGCGGTCGGGGCAATGTAGGAATATCGCATTCCCGCTATGACAGCAATTACGGCACGGTAGCGGAGCCAGATGTACGTATCGACATGCAGCAAAGTCGTACAGCAGCGGAATTTAATTTGCGCGAGCTTGGTGGCGCCGTTATCGACAGCGTATTTGTAAAGGCCGCACAGAGCGACTATCAACATATTGAGTTTGAAGGTCGGGCGGTCGGCACAGTATTCAAAAATAAAGGAAGTGATCTACGTGCTGAAGTGAAACACGCCAAATTCGGCAGCCTTGAAGGGGTTATTGGGGTGCAAGCTGAAACGTTTCGCTTTTCTGCTCTAGGTGAAGAAGCATTTGTGCCAAAAACGCGCACACGCAATCAAGCCGTATTTTTATTCGAAGAATTAACAATCAATAAAATGCGCTATGCCGTTGGTGCGCGCTGGGAAAAGAGTCGTGTAAATTCAGAAGGCGCTGCGGACAACTTGCCTGCGCGTTTCGGTGGTGCGTCATCACGTGATTTTTCACTCGGCAGTGCGTCTTTCGGCGGGCGCTACCTAGCAAATCGTGAATGGATAATCACCGCCAACCTAGCGGTAAATGAACGCGCACCAACTTATTATGAGTTGTACGCCGACGGCCCACACGTGGCAACGGCTGCCTATGAGATTGGCAATACCAAACTTAAAAAAGAACGTGCAAACGCCGTTGATGTAGGTGCAACGTGGTTGTTAAATGGCGACAAAAATGGCACGCGTGCCAAGCTGAATTTTTTTCAGCAATCATTCCGCCAATTCGTGGCACTTCGCCGCACCGGTATTGACCGCGATACTGAGGGCAATCGCGGTGTTAGTGATTGCGGCGATGGCACGTCGGTTGAATCAATTTGCCAAGCAACAATTTTTCCGGAATATGGGTATCAAGCCGTCTCTGCTCGACTCCGTGGCGCAGAGGCCGAAGCGGTTTGGCGCGTGATTGGAGCGCCCTACACGCTAGCGCTGACCGCTAAAATCGACAGCGTCCGTGCCGATGATAAAACCAATGGCGAGCCGCTCCCGCGCATTGCCCCGCTACGCACCACATTGGGCGTTGACTACACGTGGCAAGGAATAAACATCAGTACCAGCGCCACACGCCACGCCAAACAAACCCGCGTGCCAACCCAAGATAGCCTTGGCAGCACCGCGGGCTACACCTTATGGAGCGGTATTGCGCAATACAGTTTTGCGTTCGCGCCGCTCGGCAAAGGCACCAACGCGAGCATTTTCATCCGGGGTAACAACCTCACCAATGTGCGCGCATTCAATGCCGCCTCCATTGACACCATTCGCGATCTCGCGCCATTAGCCGGACGCAGTGTAAAAGCAGGCTTGCGGATAGATTTCTAAAGCCCTTATTCGGCGGGAGATTTCGAGCAGTTGTGGCTTAAAACGCTCGCTGATACTAGACTTTATTAGTTTTATTTGATACCACAATATTCAACCGTAGGGCATTACCAATGACCGACGCGCTGGAGAGGCTCATCGCGAGCGCGGCTAACATCGGTGACAGCAGCCAACCCGTAAATGGGTAAAGCAGCCCAGCGGCAATCGGTATGCCGAGCGCGTTGTAGCAAAATGCAAAGGCCAGATTTTGTCGCATGTTACGAATAGTGGCGTTTGATAATTCACGTGCACGGGCAATACCGTTCAAGTCGCCTTTGACCAGCGTGACGGCCGCACTATTCATGGCCACGTCGGTGCCGGTGCCCATTGCAATTCCGATGTCAGCCTTGGCAAGCGCGGGCGCATCGTTAATGCCGTCACCAGCCATCGCCACCATGCGGCCTTCGCGCTGCAATTTTTCGACCATGGCTAATTTGTCCGCCGGTTTGACCTCACCATAAAATTCCGTGATACCAAGGAGCGTCGCCACGTGCTGAGCAGTGGCAACGCCGTCACCTGTTGCCATTACCACCCGTATGCCCGCATCACGCAACTGATTAAGCGCCGCGAGGGAGGTCGCCTTGATCGGATCGGCAACTGCAATAAACCCCGCCAATGTCCCACCAACACCAACATAGACAACACTCGCGCCTTGCCGACGCAATGTATCTGCCGCCGCATCTATCTCAGCAGTGTTGATACCCGCATTTTCTAACATCAGCATATTGCCAAGCACGACTTTCTGCTGATCAACAACACCGCTCACACCAATGCCCGAACTCGCACTAAAGTCGTCCGCCTTGGTGAGGCCTAATTTCCGACTTCGCGCCTCGGCGACAATCGCATGTGCCAGCGGATGCTCGCTCGCTTGATCCAAGCTCGCCGCGATGCGAAGCACGGTTTCATCCGAAAATGTACCCACCGCCATCACTTTACTAAACGCGGGTTTGCCTTCGGTAAGCGTGCCAGTTTTATCCACAATCAAGGTATCAATTTTTCGGAAATTTTCAATTGCGGCGGCGTCGCGAAATAAAATTCCTTGGCTAGCAGCTTTGCCAGTTGCCACCATAATCGACATCGGCGTGGCTAACCCTAACGCGCAGGGGCAAGCGATGATTAGCACGGCAACGGCGTTAATCAAACCAAATACCCAGCTAGGTTCAGGACCAAAAAACCCCCAGACAAAAAATGTGATGCACGCAATGGCAACAACGCTCACTACAAAATAGCCCGCCACGACATCAGCTACGCGCTGCAGCGGCGCTTTCGACCGCTGCGCTTGTGCGACCATTTGCACAATTTGGGCAAGCACAGTGCTGCTACCGACTTTTTGTGCACGTATCGTCAACGCGCCGCTAGTATTAATGGTGGCGCCGATCACGTTGTCGTCGATTGACTTGCTAACAGGCATTGGCTCACCCGTCAGCATTGACTCATCAACCGCACTCATTCCATCAATAACAGTGCCATCGACTGGAATTTTTTCGCCGGGCCTGACGCGCAACGTGTCGCCAATATGCACGTGCGTGAGCGCGATATCCTCCTCGGCGCCGTCGGGATTGATACGACGCGCTGTTGTAGGCGAGAGACCAAGCAGCGACTTAATGGCAGCGGAGGTTTTAGAACGCGCTTTCAACTCCAATATTTGTCCCAGCAACGTCAATGAAATAATGACTGCCGCCGCTTCAAAATAAACCGCAACGCGCCCCATGCTGATGAAATTATCTGGGAATATCTGCGGCGCAACGGTTGCCACCACGCTGTAGAGATAAGCGGCGGCTGTACCGATGCCGATAAGCGTCCACATGTTTGGGCTGCGATTAATCACCGATTCAACACCGCGCACAAAAAATGGCCAGCCTGCCCACAGCACAACTGGCGTGGCAAGTGCTAGCTCGACTATGCTCTGCCAACGAGCGAAGTCGCCGGTAAACCAATTCAGACCGTGACCCGCCATCGCAATTGTTGCCACAATTATCGTCAAGGGCAGTGTTAGCCAAAAGCGATGACGAAAATCGGTTAACTCAGGATTTTCCGTTTCATCGAGTGATGGCATTTCAGCTTCTAGCGCCATGCCACATTTGGGGCACGTCCCCTGGTGGTTCTGCCTAATTTCAGGATGCATGGGGCAGGTGTAGATTGCGCCTTCAACAGCCACAACATCTGGAGCTACAACGGGCTTGGGCGCAAGATATTTATCCGGGTTCGCCATAAATTTTGTTTTACAACCATTGCTACAAAAATAGTAAGTTGTCCCCGCAAACAAATATGATTTTTCTGCGACGGCGGACACCGTCATCCCGCAAACCGGATCTAGCAACGTGTTCACGTCACTCTTCGGTGCACTTTTTTCATTACAGCATGATGTTGCCGTCGTTAAAGGTTCTGGTGCTTCGTGTGGATGATCGTTCATGATGTTCCTCATTGTTTAGCGCTTGGTAATACGCCGTCATGCGTTAGCCATCAAATTTGCCATTATTAGTGCCACCACGAACGCAACCGAGCGAACGTAGCTCACCAACGATTGCGGTCACAACATAACCTACAAGGGCGATCATTGTTGCAACGACTAAACAAAGCCAAGTGTGGTCACAATGAAAGCAACAAATGATCGGGGCAGCAATGAGGACTAATGGGAGGTGACGGGCATCTAAATTCATATTGACTTGTGACAATCTGCTATTGACGCTTGCGCGATGACCAATGTGCATGCTCTACCCGCCAGCAACCGGTTTGCAATTGCAGTACATAGGTCTCAACACCGGCGTTTTTAATCGTTGTACCTTTGTAAGTGCCATCGGTAGTTGTATGCGCGGTACCTAACGCAAGTGTGCCCTCAACCTTTGTTTGTGATGACGTAACAACCGATGACACCGCTTTTGCGAAAATGACATCTTGCTTGAAATGATGGTCAAGATATTCTGCACGAAATAGCTCTGCATGACCTTGTTCAAAAATGCTGACGCGCTCAAACATGGCCTCTTCTGCGAGTGCGGTGTTGCCAGTGGCAATCGCCGTTCTGAGTTTATCCACGACCTGTTTTACTTCTAACAAAGATTCATCGATATTTACAACCGTCGCGAGCGCTTTGGGTTGTACCGACGTTGGCTTTTCATGTGCGAATAAATTTATTGCCGGCAGCAAGAAAAGTGGTGCTGCCATCAGCAAGGTTGCCCAATACATGAACGTAATACGGTTCATTTTGCAACTTCAATGGCTATCACGACGATAGCGCCCTTGCCTTGATTGGCACTGAATTTCACCTTGTCGCCCACCTTGATGTTCTCGAGTAGCTTTATATCAGCAACTTGAAACACCATCGTCATGGCAGGCATGTCCATGTTTTTAATCACGCCGTGTTTGATGGTAATTTTTTTCGCATCTTTATCGATTTTTTTAATTTCACCATCGATTAGCTCTGGCGCTGGCACTGCCGCCTGTTCCACTTTAGATGCCTCTACTTTATTCACATGTGAGGAGGCAAGCGTGCTTTGAGGTGCAGCTGTTAGAGCAACAGAAGTTATTACAGCGGCAATTTCTTTTTTCATGGCGGTTCCTTTAGGTGGTTCAGTTGGTAGGGTTGATACGGCCTTTGATGTATCTGCCGAGACAATAATTGTGCCTTTCATTCCCGCGTCAAAATGACCCGGTATGAGACAGGCAAACATAAATGTACCAGCCTCGGTGAAATGCCAGACTAGGCTAGATTTTTTTCCCGACATCACATGCGCCATGTAGGGCTCATCATGCTCCATATTGGGAAACTTTTTCATCTCGTCAGCGTGCTTGGCTAATTCTTCACTGGAGCCTATGACCATTTCATGCAGCACCTTGCCATTATTTTTCACTACAAACTTAATCGTCTCTCCCTGTTTAACATTGACGACGTCAGGTACAAAGCGCATGGTGTCGCGCATATTGATATTGATGGTGCGGGTGATTCTTTTAACGTCTCCCTCGCGCCCCCAAGGGTAAATTTCCGTTGAAATCGTTTTGTTTAGCAGCCTTGCATGTGATTTGTCGCGATGGGAAAAGGCGTATGGCGAAATCATTAGTAGTACGATAGACAACACGACGGTTTTTATCATCAGTGGAAGCATATTTTTCCTTAATAATGTTTTATAAAATAGTGCTTAGTGGTGGTTACCATTTCCGCTCGGTTTACGCACCGTCACCGTTAATTCACGAATCTCGTTGACCTTGCCAGTACGCGCATCGACATCACCACCGCGTGAGGTAGGCGCTGATAGGGGGTTCATTGATTCACCTGTCCATTCATAGGCAACTGTGCTCTTCGGAAATTGATAATCACCTGGATCTTTGTAGTCATCTTTGGCTTGATTTTTTCGCACCTTTACGGCCGTAAACATGCCGCCCATTTCAATAGGACCGAATTGCCCCACGCCTGTCATCATTGGTAATGTATTGTCAGGCAGCGGCATTTCCATCTCCCCCATGTCGGCCATACCGCGCTCACCCATGACCATGTAGTCAGGAATGAGTTTGTTGATTTTGCTGACCACATCGCGGTGATCGACGCCTATCATCGTCGGCACGTCGTGGCCCATCGCATTCATGGTGTGGTGTGATTTGTGGCAATGAAACGCCCAATCGCCCGGCTCAGTGGCCACAAACTCAAACGCGCGCATTTGCCCGACTGCAATATCAATGGTGACTTCAGGCCAGCGTGCCGAGGGCGGCACAATACCGCCATCAGTTTGCGTCACGATAAATTCATGGCCGTGCAAATGGATGGGATGGTTAGTCATGGTGAGGTTACCGACACGCACCCGCACCCGATCGCCTTGGCGGCAGACCAACGGATCAATGCCTGGGAAGGCGCGCGAATTCCACGTCCAAAGATTGAAATCGAGCATGGTGTTGACCTTTGGCGTGGCACTGCCAGGCTCAACATCATAGGCATTGAGTAAAAAACAGAAATCTCGGTCACAATCTTGGTAGCCCGCCAATGATTTCGGATTTTTCGGATGCGTCTCCCACATGCCCATCATGCCCATTGCCATTTGCGTCATCTCATCGGCATGTGGGTGATACATAAATGTGCCGGGACGACGCGCCTCAAACTCATAAACGAATGTTTTGCCAGGCGCGATTTGCGGCTGCGTTAAGCCGCCGACCCCATCCATACCATTGGGCAAACGCTGCCCATGCCAGTGAATGGTGGTGTGTTCGGGTAATTTATTGGTCACAAATAATCGCACCTTGTCACCTTCCACCACTTCAATTGTGGGGCCGGGCGATTGACCGTTGTAGCCCCACAGGCGCGCTTTCATGCCGGGGGCAATTTCACGGATAACAGGCTCGGCTACTAAGTGAAATTCTTTCCAATCATTTTTCATCCGAAACGGCAGCGTCCAGCCGTTCAGCGTGGCAACCGGGCGATACGGCCGACCTTGATTCGGATAACGCGGTGCTAACATACTCGCGCCGCTTTGCATCTGTGCTTCGGGTACAGCCCCCATGGCGGCGTTACTAACGATGGCGGCGCTCGCTATTACGGTCGCGTTCGATAAAAATTGTCTTCTACTGGTCATTTTTTGCTTTCAATTTATTGAGATACAGTGCCACGTTAGTGTGCTGCTGCCTCGCTCATTGGGGCGTTTGTGTTTAGCGATGACGCACCCGCTGCTGGCTTACCAAGCAAACTTGCCTGCAAGGCGGCATCCGCCAACCAAAAATCGCGCTCTGCATTGATCGCCAATATGACGCTGCCAATTTGGGCGCGCGTGTCCGCTAGCAAATCAAATACGCCAACCAACATACCGTTATATTTCAGCAACATTTCATCGATAATGGCTTTACGTAATGGCACAATTTCATGTCGATAATGCTGCGAGAGTTCATAGGCAACTCGCTGTGCGGCAAATTGCTCGCGCAGATTCGAGTCGGCATTGATACTTGTCGCGAAGACGCGTTGCATGGCGGCAAAATATTCTGCATGCGCTTGGCCACGCTTGGCGTCGCCGACATCAAAGACTGGAATCGCAAATTCCAACTTAACGCCACTTTGCGCTGGGTCACCCGTCTCACTATTGCGAATAGCGGCTAGATGCAGTGCGCCTACATAACTTTCTGCCTTCGCGTAACCATATTTAGTGGCAACCAGCGCCAATTCAGTCGCCGCCATTTGCACGTCAAGCCGCTGCTTGAGTCCAGCTTCTACAATTGCGGCCTGAGATTTAAGCTGTGCCGGCAGATCCGGTAAGCGTGGCGGCAACAATAGTTTTTCGGCCAACGATGTATCGAGCCCGATGGCGCGAATAAGCGCTTCACGGGTGGACAATGCTGACTGTGTGGCGCGCGACAGTTGCGCGGCGGCTTCGGCATAAAACACCTGTTGGCGGGCACGCTGTAATTTGCTGAAATTTCCCACTTTATACATACGCTTGGCAAGTTCAGCACTGGCTTCAGCGGCATCCATGACCTGCTCGGCGTAGGCAAGAGACTGCTGTTGCGCCACCGCGCGTACCCATGCTTGCCTGACATTGTCTGCCAGCTCGACTACGCTGAGTGCGCCACGGAGGCGCGCCGCTGTTTGCAGCGTTTCGGCTATTTTTATGCGTGCTGGCAAATAAATCAGCTCGAGTATTGACACTGACAACATGCGACCAATATCAATATCCACCGCCGCACCTTCGCGACTTGTGAGCCTATCAAAGGTAAATATTGGATTCGACAAACGTGCTGATTGTGTAGCCGCTGCCGACATTGCCGCAGCGTCCGACAGCATTGCTTGAAAGGTTGGGCTCAACGCAAGGGCTAACTTAATGGCGTCGTCGCGTTGCAGGGGTGACGCTAATAGCTGTTCGGCAAACTCACGTGCGGCTATGCGGTCACGACTATTTTTATGCCATTTAGCGTTTGCGCCAATATTCTCAAGGGCGTAGTCATTCACAAATTTAGCGTTATGCTCAACAGCAGTTGCCGCACAGCCGCCAAGTGCAAGCATGGTTATTAACGCTAGACTGATATTTAATTTTTTCATTTTTTTCCCTCCGCATTCGTGGCGGCAGATAGGGGCACGGTTCGGTTCGCCTGTGCGGCTTCTTTGGCATAGACCCGCCATCCGCCGATGTCACGAACCATATGGTTTGCGGCCAACCAGTCGGTGAGCGGCTCGTCCGCACTAAAACGTTGATAACGTTGGAGCGGGGATAGCGCTGATGGCGACTTTACGACGTAATTGGTGGGCGGCTTTGTAACGGCAGTCGGTTTTGCTGGGGTAGCACCACTATGCTGATGTTGCGCCATTGCAGGCGTAGCGATAGCGGCTAATACCACAGCGAGGTTTACGTAATGATGATTCATCGATAGGCTCCGGCGAAAGAAATAAATGGCCGGGAGGATGCTGCAATCAAGGTGTGCAGTCGCGTCTTTGTCGCGGTGCAGTTGCGTCGCAGCTACGTAATGTGCGCGCTGGTACTACTTGATTGGCAAGGAATTCCCGGCCGCTTAGGCGCGGGATGCGGACGGCGGTCGCCGCGGGAGGTCTGGAATAAAACTAACGAACGCATCACTTGATATTGACTGCGGGCAGTCGTGATGCAACGTTATAGGTGCGTTCAGTAAAGCAGGCGGCATTACCGCACCTGCAATGTGACACAACGCGCAGTGACTACAAGTGCTGTCATCTAACGATTCATCGGCAATCGCTTGATGACACGGCAACGCCCGCAATTCACCATCTAAAGGCGTCGCGTCACCGTCGCCATGACTATTGGCTACCGCTGCATAAATTAGCATCGTGGACGCCATCACCCCTGATATCGGTAACCAACCGATCATCACGGCAATCAACCATCTACGATATTTTTTCGTGGCCATATCGGTGAGGTTGCAGTTTCATGGGTTGGTTCAAAAATAAGCGGACGCGGTTACAACATGTGCTTCCACAACAAAATTATCAACTTGAAACGTCGCCATTTGGCGGGGACTTCCAGACATTTATGCGCCGAAATGCCCGTCGATATTAGAGTCTATGCTTCTTCACTAGCGGGTTTTTTGAAAAAAATTAAGTAGCCTAACTAAATAAAAATTACCCATGTCAATGTAGCAACGTAAGTCTTTAAACCAGCGGCGAAAAACCAATCGTTATTGGCTTTTGTCCAATCCATGAATGCTGCCAATACTCAAAGGCCAATAAGCGCCGCCAAACAAACTGTTGGCCAAGAGAGTAACGGGATAGACGTTTTTAGTTCGGTTGCAAGCTCGACACGCGCGTCAGGGACGCTTAACCTTAAAACATAAGTTGCGCCAGCAAGCATTTCCATCGCGATTTTATAGCTATGGAATGCGGCCGTTCAGCAAAGCGCAGTAATAGCGGCAAGCCAGATTAAAAAATAGCGCTGACGACTATTCATCTGAAATTTTTTACCCCGCTCAGCCTGATGACCTAACTCTCCTGCGCCGCAACTTCTTTTTCATCGCTCTCGATTTCGAGCTTGATTTTGTCATCAGCGCCGATGTCAATGGTGACTTTACCGCCGCTTGCGAGTTTGCCGAAGAGAAGCTCATCTGCCAACGCTCGGCGGATGGTATCTTGAATTAGGCGTGACATTGGACGCGCACCCATTTGCGGGTCGAAGCCGTGTTTGGCGAGATATTTTTTGAGCGCATCGGTGAAGGTGGCTTCAACTTTTTTCTCGGTTAACTGTGCCTCGAGCTGCATTAAGAATTTATCAACCACGCGCAAAATGATGGTTTCATCGAGCGGGGCAAATGAGATGGTGGCGTCGAGCCGATTGCGGAATTCGGGTGTAAACATGCGCTTGATTTCCGCCATTTCGTCGCCAGCTTTTTTATCGTTCGTAAAGCCAATCGAGCTTTTGGATAGTTCCGAGGCGCCCGCATTGGTGGTCATGATAATCACTACATTGCGGAAATCTGCTTTGCGCCCATTGTTGTCCGTCAAGGTGCCGTGATCCATCACCTGCAAGAGCACATTGTAAACATCCGGATGCGCCTTTTCGATCTCATCTAGCAGCAATACTGAGTAAGGTTGCTTAGTGATGGCCTCAGTCATCAGCCCGCCTTGGTCGAAGCCGACGTAACCAGGAGGTGCGCCAATCAAACGCGACACCGCGTGGCGTTCCATGTATTCCGACATATCAAAGCGAATCAACTCAATGCCAAGTACAAAGGCAAGTTGTTTGGCAACTTCGGTTTTGCCGACACCGGTCGGGCCTGAAAATAAAAATGAGCCAATTGGTTTGGTGGTGCTGCCTAAGCCTGAGCGCGCCATTTTTATCGCAGCGGCAAGCGCTTCAATCGCTTTGTCTTGACCAAAGACGGTGGCTTTTAAATCACGATCAAGGGTTTTTAATGCATTGCGATCATCGCTCGACACATTGCGTGCGGGAATACGCGCAATTTTGGCGATGATTTCTTCAATTTCGGTTTTGCCGATGGTTTTTTTCTGTTTCGATTTTGGCGCGATCCGTTGCGCGGCACCGGCTTCGTCAATCACGTCGATGGCTTTATCGGGCAGGTGACGATCATTGATGTACTTGGCTGATAATTCAGCCGCAGTCGTGAGTGCAGTCGAGGTGTATTTCACGCCATGATGGGTCTCAAAACGCGACTTTAAGCCTTTCAAAATTTCAATGGTTTCCGACACCGACGGCTCATTAACGTCAATTTTTTGGAAGCGACGTGCGAGGGCATGGTCTTTTTCAAATACACCTCTATACTCTTGGTAGGTGGTGGCACCGATACATTTAAGCTGTCCTGACGATAATGCGGGCTTTAATAAATTAGACGCGTCCAGCGTACCGCCAGAGGCCGAGCCTGCGCCAATAAGCGTATGAATTTCATCAATAAATAAAATTGCATTGGGATTATCGTGAAGCTGCTTCAACACGGCTTTGAGTCTCTGCTCAAAATCGCCACGATATTTCGTCCCAGCCAGCAGTGAACCCATATCTAGCGAGTACACCAACGCCTTGGCTAAAATTTCCGGCACGTCGTTATCAACAATACGCTTGGCAAGCCCTTCGGCAATGGCCGTCTTGCCAACACCCGCTTCACCGACCAGCAACGGGTTATTTTTGCGACGCCGACACAAAATTTGGATCACGCGCTCAACTTCGTGATCACGGCCAATGAGCGGATCAATCTTGCCGTCAATGGCAAGCTGATTTAAATTTTGCGTAAATTGCTCAAGTGCGCCGCCAGTCTCGCCGACCTCAGCAGTCTCACCTTCGGTTTCTGTTTTTTCAGGCGTTTGCGGTGCCGCTTTAGAAATGCCGTGGGAAATAAAATTCACCACATCCAAGCGCGATACACCTTGCTGATGCAAATAATACACCGCGTGCGAATCTTTTTCGCCGTAAATGGCAACCATCACGTTAGCACCCATGACCTCTTTTTTGCCGGACGACTGCACGTGCAAAATAGCGCGCTGAATCACGCGCTGAAAGCCTAGCGTAGGCTGAGTATTGACTTCACCATCGCCGGCAACGATGGGCGTATGTTGCTCGATAAATTCAGTCAAATTTTTGCGTAAATCATCTATTTTGGCCACACAGGCCTTCATCACTTCTTGCGCCGATGGGTTATCTAACAAGGCGAGCAACAAATGCTCTACCGTGATGAACTCATGACGTTTGTGCCGCGCCTCAACAAACGCCGCATGGAGGCTAACTTCGAGTTCGTGCGCAATCATGTTATTCCGTCTCTTTCTGTCTTTATCAGTGCTGCATTGATTTTTTAATCACTAACAATATACGACGACGACGTGAGCTTAGTGTCAATTTCTCGCATATTTTTAAATACATGTCTAACCATATGGGGACGATATGGACACAACTCAATATGGACACAACTCAACAAAATTAAATCTCTTCCATCCCACAACGCAGGGGATGCTCGTACTTACGCGCATTGTCCATGACCTGCTCAACTTTCATTGTGGCGACATCCTTTGGATAAACGCCACACACACCGCGCCCTTCAGTGTGTACTTTCAACATAATCTGGGTAGCACGTTCGTAGCTCTGACCAAACACCCGCGTCAACATATCCACCACAAACTCCATTGGCGTGTAATCGTCGTTATACATCAACACCTGCCACATTGCAGGCGGTTTAGTTTTTAACGGTTTTTCTTGAAGTGCAGTAATACCACGGCTAGGATTGCCCGTATTGCCTTCTCCGTCTTGGTGCTTAGTTGCCATATCGGAAATATTCTAAATTGTCGGGTTGCTAATTAATTTATACATAATCATGTCACGACTTCATCATATGGACAACACCCTGCGCATTTCAAGCCATTGCGAAAAAAATGCCAATATTCGACCGGATTTGTAATTTCGCCACGTTTTGTTGCACTTATATATAAAAAAGCCGGTAAACTCTTGACTAAGTCTGTTTAACTAAGTACAAAGCAGACTTGGAGTTTAGCTTTAAGGTTTTCTGCATTTGCATCTGCGGTTGCGGGCCTTGAAAAGCGAAATATTTCCGGGGCTCTCCAACCCGATTTCTTTTCAATTAAGGATGCATTTGTATGGCAACTGGTACAGTAAAATGGTTCAACGACGCCAAAGGTTATGGCTTTATTACACCCGATGACGGCAGCGAAGATCTTTTCGCGCATTTCTCGGCGATTCAAATGAATGGTTTTAAGACTTTGAAAGAAGGTCAAAAAGTCGCATTTGAAATCACGCAAGGCCCTAAGGGCAAGCAAGCATCAAACATTAACAACGGCTAAGTTTCATGCTGTTGGTTTCAAGCTAAAACCCCGCACTTACCTGCGGGGTTTTTTGTTGCCCACCTATATTGAGATTTTTATGCTGCTCGCATTTAACAAGCCCTATGGCGTCATTTGCCAATTTAGCCCGTCTGGCGATAAGCGGACGCTCAAAAATTATATTGCGACCAAAGATATCTATCCGGCTGGCCGACTTGATACCGATAGCGAGGGTCTAATGCTGCTAACGGATGACGGCATACTGCAAGCTAGGCTAACCGACCCAGAATCAAAATTAACCAAAACGTATTGGGCAGAAGTTGAGGGGCAGGCGACTAACGCGTCTTTGGCGTCTTTATTGGGAAGTCTGGACTTAGGTGACTTCATTACCTCGCCCGCATTACGTGTAGAAGTGATAGCGACCCCGCAAATTTGGCCGCGCGATCCGCCAGTGCGGTTTCGCGCCAATATTCCAACCAGCTGGATAAGTATCACCATTACCGAAGGGAAAAATCGCCAAGTACGCCGCATGACAGCTAAAGTTGGCTTCCCCACGCTGCGGCTTATTCGGGTCGCAATTGGCACGCTAGATTTAATCCAACTGGTGCTTGCCTCGGGAAAAAGCGTAGAAATATCGCAGTTAGATATGGGTTTAGGCATCGCAAGGAGACGCCGAAAGCCAAAAACAAAGGTAAACCCCACTGAATATGAGAAAAAACAATAAAAATTGTTTCATTCGCGTGTCAACCAGCTAAAATGCGTCGCGTTAATCGCCCAGACAGGCAACAGGATCATTGCCAAACTGTGTTCCAGACTCTGTCGTTAACGTTAGCTATACTCACTCACTCTAGGGAAATATGATGAAAAAATTATCCGCTGCTGTTGCCGCTCTTTTTGCCGGTGTTGCTTTGAACGCTGTTGCCCAAACTCCAGCTCCTGCTGCTCCTGCTAAAGCTGCCGCTCCAGTCGCAGCCCCAGCCCCAGTGGCTAAAGCTGCTGAGCCTGCTAAAGCTGTAGCTGCACCTGCCGCTGACAAAGCCGCTGCTGCCCCTGCTAAAAAAGAAGAAAAGAAAGCTAAAAAAGAAAAGACAGCTAAAAAAGAAGACATGAAAAAAGACGCACCAGCTAAGTAATTGGTTTGCGGCGTCTTTATTTAGGCGCTTCAATCTGGTTGCATCGGACAAGGGCGGCTCATTAGAGCCGCCCTTGTCGTTTTTGCGTTTTGTACATCCTTATCTGCAATAATTTTCACATGTCCGAATTAAATTTAAATCGCGTTGTTGTCGGGTTATCCGGCGGGGTAGATTCTGCCGTAACCGCGTTACTTCTAAAACAACAAGGCTACGACGTAATCGGGCTTTTCATGAAAAATTGGGAAGACGACGACGATGATGAGTACTGCTCAACGCGCCAAGATTTTATAGACGCAGCAGCAGCAGCCGATGTAATTGATATTGATTTTGAAGCAGTCAATTTCGCGATTGAGTACAAAGACCGTGTGTTCGCGGAATTTTTACGTGAATACGCCGCGGGTCGCACGCCAAACCCCGATGTGTTGTGCAATGCAGAAATTAAATTTAAAGCCTTTTTAGATCACGCGATGCGTTTAGGCGCACACAAAATTGCCACCGGCCACTATGCAAGAGTGCGTGAACATGACGGCAAATTTGCACTGTTAAAAGGTAGTGACACCATGAAAGACCAGAGCTATTTCCTCCACCGATTAAGTCAAGAACAGCTCTCTAAGGCCATGTTTCCAGTGGGCGAAATCAACAAAACAGATGTTCGCCGTATCGCTGAAAAAGCGGGGCTACCAAATCATGCTAAAAAAGACTCCACCGGCATTTGCTTTATCGGTGAACGCCCATTTCGAGCGTTTCTTGAACGCTATTTACCCAAGCAACCCGGCATCATGCTCACACCGGACGGCAAACTGATCGGCGAGCATCAAGGGCTAATGTATTACACCATCGGTCAACGCCAAGGCTTGGGCATTGGCGGCAAAAAAAATAGCGACGGCACTCCTTGGTTTGTCGCCGATAAACAACTTGCGACAAATACGCTTATTGTGGTGCAAGGGCACGACCACCCGCGACTTAAAAAAAATACTTTGCGTGCGAGCGACCTCAGTTGGATAGCAGACACGCCACCGCAGACGACAAATTGCTACGCTGCAAAAACACGCTATCGACAGTCCGACGCAGCCTGTCAGGTAGAGCTCATTTCTGATGGGAGCATGACGTTAACCTTTACCGAGCCGCAATGGGCGATCACGCCCGGTCAGTCTGCGGTGGTATACGAGGGCGAAATTTGCCTAGGTGGCGGTATCATCGCTTAGCTGGTCGTAAAGACGGCTGCCCTCAATCACGGGATAGGGTTTAGCCGAATTTAGCGTTGGCTGTGTCGCATAACACCTCTGCTCGTGTAAGATTGTACGAATATCGCGCTAATAACAATACACACATACAGCACATGGTAAAACTTGTAGATCTTTTGAACAAAGACGTTGGCAGCCTTGCCGCCAAAGTGCTTAAGGCCGATGTCGGCAATTTGGTCAAAGGTGCTGGCCGCGCGCTAAACACCGATGTCGGCACCATTGCCAAGGGCGCGGGCAAAGTGCTTTCTTACGACTTAAGCGGTTTATTTGCCGCCGACGCCAAACCTGAGAGTGTAAACACAGACTCGTCTGTCACAGCCAGCGCAGCGCCTCTTGCCGAAACACCGGCAGCGCTGGTTGAAACACCAGCGACAAAGTTGATGCCCGCAGCGGCAGATCCGCTAATTACACCAGCAACACCTCCCCCCGATACCGACAATGGCGCTATCACAGCACCGCGGGCCAAACTTACCGAGGTCTTGGTCAATCGACAAAAACACGCCAAGCCAGCGGGCACTACACTGCTAACGCTGATGCCGCTAAACGTCGGCGCATTTTCACGCCCCTCGCAAGCGGCCGTTGGCGATATTGCTACCGACCCTGTCAGTGTTACCTATAGCAGCAGTGTTGAAGCGTTAAGCTTATCGCTGGATGCCTGCTGGGATAATGAAGAATCAACTGAAAAACTCAACCGCCGCCGAGGGGCACTTGAGAATGCACGCAGCGGTGCTGATAACACATGGGTCGCAGGCGTAAATAGCCAAGGCATCGTATTTATATGGCGACGCGAGCAATATTGCTTCGAAATCGTCTCCCCACGCGGAGTTTCACCAGTCGCGCGGTTCTTGGCAGATTTCCCTTTCTAGCATTTGTAACCAAGGTAAACGGCATTTCTACATACGATGAACGCCGCTAATCGTAACAAAAAAATAGCTTGAGCTAGGTGTCATTCCGACCAAACAAAGTCTAATGTTGCGACGAGCAATACCAACATCAAAACTTTCACTACCACTTACAACCAGTCCCTTTGATGGCGTCACGCACAAGCGGTACGACCGCTGCTAAGCCCATGTCAGCATATTCGTCCTTGCAATCGGGGCGCTTCAAGGCTTTATCAAATATTTTTTCAATATCGCGCTTGTCTGCTGGCTTGGCAACCGTCGGGAATGGCAGCAACATCCGTGGCCCACTACCCTCAATGGCAACTTCACGGGCACGCTGACGCAGCTTATCTAAATCCAATGTCAGTGGATTGGATGTAATGGGTTTGACCGGAATAATCGGTAGCAGCGACGATAAGCCATCGCTACCGCCTGAGCTGGCATTAGCGCTCGGATTCAGCACCGTTGCGCTACCGCGTGACACACCGGAGGCTGCATTTTCGAGATTGGATTTGTCATTTGCGGTACTACCTACATTAGCGCGCGAAGTAGGCGCGACGACCGCCTCGGTTTTAACGGTAGTTTCATCTCCTGTTGGTGCAATTGACGTTGAAAGGGCAGGTGCAAACTCGCGTCGAGCCGTTAGCGGGAGGGCTATTTTTTCAATTGGGGTAATGGGCGCAATCGGGGCAATGGGAGCAATTGTTGCGACCGGTGCTGCTGGTATCGGCGGTGCGGCGGCATCGGGTTTTGCAATTGTTACAACTTGAGGGGCGACTGCAGTCACGACTAGCGTCGGCGCAGGTGTTTGCACTGGCGCTGGAATTGGTGTTGACACAAACTCTTTTGTCGCCAGTATGGGGGCGGCAACCGATGTCAGCGGTGCAATAGCAGGTTGAACGTCAGACGTTTCGACGCGCGCGCGCTCAATAATGGGTGGCACATAAATAGCGAAATTATCATCCGCCTTGCTCACCGGCGCCGGCTCAGTTGGCAATAAGATGGCAGCAAAATTAGTGGTCGTGGTGGATTGTGGTGCGGTAATCGGTTCAATATTTAGACTGGGCACCACAAAATTGCTAACAGGGTTTGCGGTCTCAACAGCAATGACGGGTATTGGCTCAATTGTGTTGGTGGCGGTGGCGGTGGTCGTTTCTTGAACATTTTCTCCTCGGCTTTGGGTAGCCTTAGCGGCATCGCTCGATGCTTGTTTGGTCGCTTTACTGGACGCTACCGCGGCAACTGCCGATGACGTTAAAGACGCCGCAGGTCGACCTAGCTGTGCGGTAAAAGTAGATGCCCAGCCACTGCCCGCATCGCGATCACCACGACCGACGCGATTAGCACCATCACTAGCATCACCCAGTAAAACAATCGCCAAAATATGCATGAGCACCGATAACACGATGAACTTCGTCATCGATGGGCGTTCGAGCAACACGGGGCGATAAACGCGTTTTGGCAAAGTGATTTGCATTAAGAAAAGATGTTCAACGACATTAACTGCGTAGGATAGCCTATCTTGAAAAATTAACGCTAATCGGCACATCTGCCATCGTGTTGTGAATCAACGCTGTCAATAATGATACGAATGGCAATGTAGGACAGTTTCATGGGAAAGACAACAACAACATTTATTCTTGACTACGCGTATAGTTTTGCTACTTTTGAGCAACATTATTAGCGCTTCGTGCCTGCCACATATCAATCTAGGCTACGATACGTTTTTGATTTACACCTTGCTACATCATCATTTAGATCTCGTCACAATCGCAACCCAACTTACCAAACATGTTAAATAATCTTTTTAAGAAGACGGCCGCCAAGCCCGCAGAGGACGTCGCTCTGCCTAAACCAAAGGCAAAAACAAAGCCGCTGCCCACCGCCGATACCACTGACTGGCAAGCTAAGATTAGTGCGGCAACAGATGACGCAATGCGGCTCGCTCTAGCGCTCGAAAAAGCGCCCCTTAAAATTCGCTTAAGCGCAATTGAAGCAATTGAAACTGAAGATGGTTTGAAAGCAGCCGAGCGCGAATTTCGTGAACACGACCGCAGCATTCATCGCGAAGCTAAACGTCGTTTGGAATTAAAAGTTGCTGAACGTCTCGCCCGCGTGGAAGCATCAACCTTGATCGTGAGTGCTAATGACTTAGCCGAGCTTGAGCAAATCCCAGCTAATCGCCTAGTCGAACTTGATCGTGCTTGGCATGGTATTGACAATGCACTACTTGAGCCTACGCAAGTCGCCGCATATCAACAAGCCAGTGAAAAAATAATGCAGCTACTGCGCGCGCGCGGCGATTTGCAGATGCTGATTAAACGTTGGACCACCGAAGCAGATCGAGCCTTAGCCGAGCTACAGGCGGGCTCTATCGCGGTGGCTGAAACCGGGCTTGACCGAGACAAACTTGGTTTGGCGTATGAAACGCTTGATCGCCTACTGCAAAATTTACCGGCAATGGCTGACCAAGACGCACTCGCCCGTGATGTCGCGCACAAGCAGGGTTTACTCGAGTCAGCATTACAACTTGCTCGCGCACTTGATGCACGCCTCACTTTTCTGGATGGCGTAATCACCGACAACACGACAGCCGATACCGCCGCTTGGCATGCCTTGCCCGCCATTACCGACACCACCGTAGCGCAATTGTTGAACGCACGATTTGATGCCAGCCGTAAAACTAAACAGCAAACTGAAGAAAGCATTAAAAGGGTAGCGCGCGCCGAGACAGCGGACAAGAGGAAAACTGAAACGGAGGCAAAAATTGTCGCGCTCACCGAACAACTGGACACAGCAGAAGCTGCCCTCGCCGCTGGCCATATTGTCGAAGCAACGACCGCACTTGCCGCCATTGACGCCGCGCTCAAAGACACAACACCGCAACAAAAAACACAAAACCGCATCGGCGCGTTACGTGCAGAAATTGCCCGCCTCAAAGGCTGGCAGCACTGGGGCGGCGGGCGTGTGCGTGAAGATTTGGTGGTTGAAGCCGACGTGCTTGCGAAGGCCATCACCGATGAGAAATTGCATATCAAAACGCACGCGGATGCCATTGAGAAATTACGCGAGCGTTGGAAAGAATTAGATAAATTAGGCGGCGCAACCAATCGCGAACTTTGGGTGAACTTTGATAACGCCTTAAAAACCGCGTACTTGCCAGTATCTGCGCAGCTCGCTAAATTAAAAGCGGTGCGGCAAGATAACTTGAGCGCACGTAATTTACTCATTGCGGCGCTTGATGGCGTAAGGCCTGCGGCGGAGAAAAATGCGGTAGACGACGAGGAAAAACCGGGGGTCAACACCGAGCAACTGCGCGAATTATCGAAGGCGCTAGATCACTTTCAGGTGGAGTGGCGCAAGATGGGGCCGGTAGAGCACACGGTGCCGCATAAGGCGCAAGATAGCCTACTGAATCGCATGAAAGCTAGCGTAGCACGACTAGAAACACCACTCAACAATGCGCGTCAAATTGAGACATCAAAGCGAGAGAAACTCATCATACGGGCTAAAGCTTTAACCGCTAATAGCCAGCAACGCGAGAACATCAATAAAGTACGCGAGCTGCAAGCCGAATGGCAACAATGTGCGAAATCATTACCGCTACCACGCCAAGTCGAAAATAAACTCTGGGCTGAATTCAAGGCCGCCACTGATGCCGTATTTCAGGCGAGAGATGCCGCAAACACCGCGCGGGACGGTGTGTTTCAGGCCAACGCGAAGGTGCGGGATGAATTAATTGCCAAGCTAAACGCGCTCAGTGCTGATAGCGCGCCGAATGAAATTAAACGCACATTGATTGAAGTAGAACAGGCATGGCGTAAAGCCGGCGACGCCCCTCGCGCCATCGCTGACAAAATTGAGCAGCGCTACCGCACCGCACGCGATACGGTGACGCAATACGCCGCCGGCAGCGCTAAGCGCGCATGGCAAAAAACCACCGATTCACTACGTGCCAAGTTAGCACTTTGCGTTGAGGCTGAATCGGGCACGGCGCCTAATACAGACGCCCTGATCGAAAGCTGGAATGCCGCAGCAACGTTGCCTGCTGTTTGGGAAAACCCGTTGCGCCTGCGTCTTGATGCAGCCGTAGCGAGCAACAGTCTGGCTATCGTAAATAACAATCATTGCCTTCTCAAATTAGAGACGGCCTTGGAGATGGATTCCCCTGCAGAATTTCAATTGGCTCGCCGAGAGATGAAGCTACTCGCGATGAAAACGGCGATTCAAATGCGGCAAGCCGTGACGGTAACGAACGCGGATATTGAGCAATTAATCGCAGCCGCTATCAGTGCGCCGATGCCTGAAAGCCTAGCATCTACGCGCCTTTTTGCGATATTGCAGCACTTAGTCAATCGTCCACTGACAAAATAATGCGTGTCGCTTTGTGCATAATTGCTGCAGCCTGCATTAGCATAGCTTCACCCGTCTGGGCGCAACAGCCCGTTAAGATCGAGCGCTTCAGCCGTGATGGACCAATGGTGGGCGTGCTGGCAACAATCAATTTATCGCACCCGCAGGTAAAAATAAAAGTAGCGCTCGCCGACAACCGCGACCCTGATAGCGACGGCCCCTGCGTCGGCCAGCTTGATGTGCCGTCACACGTTGCGCGCAAAGAAGATTTTGTGGTCACGCTGAATGCGAGTTTTTTTGGCGCGCCGACAGTCAAAGAAGTTGATGGGCAAAAGGTGCGCTACTTTGTTGGCAATTGCACCACGCTGAGCGGCTGGCATTTTTCACAAGGCAAGCTATTCGGTAAACCCGCTAACGAAAAACTCCGCGCCACCATGCTCATTATGGAAGACGGCAGCGTCGCCTTAAAAGGCAATGTGCGCGAGCTTCCCGCAAAAACGCGCTACGCGGTGAGCGGCAATGTAATGGTACTCATTGACGGCAATAATGTTGCCACCGATAAAGACGGTATTCGCCATCCACGCAGCGTAGTCGGCTTGAGCCAAGATAGTAAGACGCTGTATTTAATCGCTATTGATGGTCGTCAGCCAAGTGTGAGCCGTGGTGCAAACATGTTTGAGTTAGGTGAGTATCTAAAGAGTATCGGCGCTTATAACGCAATAAATCTCGATGGCGGCGGCAGTACCGCGATGGTAGTTAAAGATAGTCGCACAGGTGTCTATGGCGTAGCCAATCAACCCTCTGAAGTGTCAACCGATGGCTTTAGCGTGAAGATGGAACGGCCGGTTGCGGATGTGATTGGTGTGGTGATTACGTCAATGGTAATTGAGACAAAAAAATAAATTAGCATCTCATCAAAGCGCCACTGAATACAACGCCAACGCCTCCGGATCATTTGGCATTTGCATCATCTTTTCAAACTGACAGCCTATTTTTTTAATTAGCGCAACTGATGCCGTATTGCTCGGCAGTACAATCGCTACCACCCGCGATTTATTCAGCACCTCACGCCCGTACGCCAGCAAGCGCACGCGGCCTCAACCGGATAGCCTAGACCGCGCCATGCGGGCATAAATGCAAAGCCTATATCAACATCATCTAAGCCATTACGCTTGATTAGGCCGCACATACCGATGGGCGAGCCATCTTTGAGGGTATTCAAATACAATCCGTGGTCATTACGCTCATAATTAACGAGGTAGCTTTTGGTCAAATAAGCATGTGCTTCGTCAAGCGTATGAACATCGCAGTCGCCGATATTACTGGCTAACAAACATTGCATTCGCCATCAATCAAAAGCGCCATAAAAAACGGCGCACCGTCTAATGTGAAGCGGCGTAACTGTAGTCTTTCGGTTTCAATAATTGTTGTCATTACTTTTTCCTAACTATTTTATGAATCATAAATCATTCGCCCTGTTAATTATTTTCACGTTGTTCGGTTGCGCCCATCAGCTACCTAATCCGGCTAATGCTACTTACGACACCATCATTACCAATGGTCGTATTGTTGACGGTACCGGTAACAATTGGGTGCGCGGTGATATCGCAATTCGTGACGGGAAAATTGCAGCCATCGGCAAATTGAAGAACGAGCTTACCAAGCCGCAGGCCACCCGCGTAATCGATGCCAAGGGAATGATTGTGTCGCCCGGCTTTATCGATGTGCATGGCCACATCGAATTTGGTTTGTTTGAACGCCCAACTGCCGACAACTATATTTACAACGGCGTCACCACCGTCATTACCGGTAACTGCGGTGGATCATTTGATAGCTTGCAAGAATTTTTCACGCGCATTGATCGCGAGCGCACCTCAATCAATGTGGCATCACTTGTCGGCCACAATACCGTGCGCCGTCAAGTGATGGGCTTAAATAATCGGGCGGCTTCACCCACGGATCAACGCAATATGGAGGGCCTTGTGGACGCGGCCATGCGCAATGGCGCAGTGGGACTTTCAACCGGCTTGATTTATTTGCCCGGCGTGTATAGCGATACGGCCGAGGTGGTTGGTCTGGCAAAGGTAGCGGCGAAGCATCAGGGCATTTATGCCTCGCACATACGTAATGAAGGCAGCCGTGTGGTCGAGGCCATTAACGAGGCGCTCGATATCGGCCGTACCGCGAATATGCCGGTACAAATTTCGCATTTCAAAGTCAGTGCGCCCGTAAATTGGGGGCGCTCAGTGGAGACGCTCGGCTTAATTGAAAATGCTAGGCGTGGCGGACTTGATGTGACCATCGATCAATATCCCTACACCGCATCCAGCACTGGTTTAAGCATCATGCTGCCCGACTGGGCGCGTGAAGGTGGCGACGAAGCGATAAAGCAACGCCTGCTTGACCCCACACAACGCAAAAAAATTGCGGCGGAAGTATTAGCCACCGCCGTTGCGTCAAAGCGAGATGGCTTTGGCTATGCCGTAATCGCCCGACATGCAGCAGACACCACCCTCAATGGCAAAAGCATTGCAGAAATAACCTTCGCGCGTGGCGGTGGCACCGCAATGGCAGCGGGTGCAGAAACTGTGATTGATTTGCTTATCGCCGGTGGCGCACAAATGATTTTTCACGGCATGTCAGAGGATGATGTGCGCTTTTTTATGCGCTACCCATTCAACATGATCGCTGCCGATGGTGGCGTGCAAAACGGTCGCGGTATGCCGCATCCGCGCAGCTACGGCACGAACGCACGCGTATTGGCCAAGTATGTGCGGGACGAAAAAATAATTACGCTGGAGGACTCGATCCGCCGCATGACTTCCCTTGCCGCGCAGAAATTTCAGCTGTCAAATCGCGGCTTACTGCGCGAAGGCTATGCGGCGGACATTGTTATTTTTGATGAAAATACCGTGTCCGATAAAGCCACATTCGCTAACCCGCATCAATTTTCGACTGGCTTTGAATATGTATTGGTAAATGGTGCAGTCACTGTTGAAGCGGGCAAACACAATGGTATGCGAGGTGGCGTGGCGCTGCGTGGGCCGGCTTATGTTGGAAAATGAGTTGGCAACTGAGTTGGCAATTCAGCACCCAAATAAATCGCCACACAGCCAGGCAAGAAAGTTGGAAAATAAATCACCCACGCTCTATACATTTCGCCGCTGCCCGTATGCAATACGCGCCAGACTCGCCATCAAGGTGAGCGGTATCAGCGTGGATGAAGTTGAGGTTAAATTAAGTGATAAACCCGCCGCGCTGATCGCGATTTCCCCGAAAGCCACCGTGCCAGTGCTGCACCTTGCTGACGGCACGGTGATTGATGAAAGTCAGGAAATCATGCGCTGGGCGTTAGCACTTCACGATCCAGATGGTTGGCTGGTGGGTGGCGAAAAAGACGATGACGATATAAACACACTCATTTACACCAACGACACCAGCTTCAAGCAGGCGCTTGATTGTTATAAGTATCCGGATCGCTTCCCTGAGCACACGCAAGCGCACTATCGCGATGTCGACGCGGCTGTTTTTCTAAGCGCCCTTGAGACGCGCTTAAGTGAAACGCGTTTTTTGTGTGGCAACAACATCACCTTAGCCGACGCCGCCATCTTTCCCTTCGTGCGGCAGTTTGCGGCGGTCGATATTGATTGGTTTAACGCCTCACCTTTTGCTGCACTACGTAACTGGCATGGAGCGTGGCAAGCGTCAGCGCTTTTTCAATCCATAATGAAAAATTAAAAGTCGCCTATTGGCGGTCGTTTTGAAGAAAAATTGGTTGGAAGTAGCCGTGGATAATGCACTTTTATATTTTTATATTTATTTAGGTGTCGACATCGTAAAACTAACGCAGACCCTGTCGCCGCTATGCAAATGAGCGTACGATACACACACTATGAGCCACCCACCCGCCCCCACAAAACCTGTCGCTGCCGCCACGGCCAGCGCCAAACCGGAAGTCCCAATGACCGAAGCAGAACTCGTCGCCTTAACGGCGGAACGTATTTATATTCAAATGGTAGGCAACGCGGTCGTGTTTGGTGACAACAGCGCCAAAATGTCGGCGAGTCCAGAAAGTTTGGCAAAAGTAAGCTTTGATTTATCGCAAGCGTTTCACAAGGCTGCAAATTCGCGCAAAGTGGTTGTCGCACCGACCGTTGCGAATTTCGACGCTAATATGTGCGATTTTGATGCGTGGTCGGTCAAGCCTGCGGGTTGACGGGTTTTGCCATCTTCAAGTAAAGCTTTTTTTACCGCCGATAAACGCCTATTAACACCGATGCCCGCAGACAGACGTCGATAAAAACGGAAAAGGTCAACTGGCTGCTTTACTTTTTGTTTCGCCTATCAGCGTATCTATAGAAAAAATAAATTCCACAATTTACACAGTTTGTAGGTCGGGCAAGGTCTGTTTGCCCTTCATTGCGTAATGAAGACCAATTGTTGGGCAAATGAGGCCTGAATCTACAGTCGCTACCAATTGATCATTGGTGCGCACGTCATAGTTTACGTTGTCGGCATCCATTGTCCACCACATCGGTTTTACACGTCGCTAAACCATAAACCCTAAATTAGTATTTGAAAAATTACCGATGTTAGGCAGCACCATCGACATATCGGTGCTGCTCACACCAAACCAGCGGGCCAGCGTGGCGGCGTATTGATCCACTGAGGTGGTGGGCAAGAGGCGACCGGAGCCGACCTCATCATTGTTATTAAGACCCATCACTGGGAAAGTGCCGTAGTATTGGCGACCTTTAACGGCGCCACCCATGATGAAATGATGCGAGCCCCAACCATGATCAGAGCCATCGCCGTTGCTGGTGAGGGTGCGGCCAAAGTCCGATGCGGTGAAAGTGGTGACGCTATTACTCATATTCATCGATTCCAAATTGGCGTTGAAATATGCCAACGCGTTGCCAAGCTGGGCGTGTAGGAGCGGCTGCGTTAGGAGTTGGTCGTCATGGGTATCAAAGCCATTGAGTGAGACTAAAAATATTTGTCGCTTCGCCCCAAGGCTCGCCCGTGATGCGATCATGCGCGAGACAATCCGAAGTTGCGCGGCTAGTGAATTGGTGGTGAGGTCTGTTGGCAACGGGAAATCAATATTGCTGGCGAAGGCGCTAGACAGTTGCTGGTCAGCCGCGATAGAGCGGCTGGTGGTCGCGGCCAAGTCACGGCTCATCAGGCTGGTGCCACCGTCGTTGATAATCGCACGCATCAAATTTGGCGCGGCGGTCGAGCCAAATAAGGTATTGCCCAAGCCTGCGATAGCGACCGAGCCGGATGTCCCTAGCTGGTAGGCTGCCACCGTATTGCCGGCTAAAAATATGGCGCTTCCGGCGAGTGAATTACAGGTAAATACTGGGTTGGTGTTGAGCCCAGCAAACATATCGCCAATTCGCCCACCCCAGCCGCGTCTGGCACCCTCGGGAGAGCTGGCCTGCCAGACCGACTGCTGGTCATTATGCGAAAACAATTTCGGCGGCAGCGGCACGCTTAGGTTGGTAAATTGCGTTTTTGTGGTCGGCACGACGAGTGGGCCGACATTCGCCATGATGGCTAATTTATTTTGATCCCATAGCGTTTTTAGCGGTGCTAATTCTTTCGCAAGCGCGAATTCCCGCCCGGCGTTGTTGCCGGTGAGCGCGACGCTCGGCGTGAGTGGCAGTAAACCGGCGCGCGGGAGTGAGATCGAGGCGCGTGCGCTAGTGTAGGCATTAAACGACGCGGTGTCATAGGTCACAATCGTATTGTTATGGTCATTCGCGCCATATAAAAATACGCAGACGAGCGCCTTGTAGTCATTTGCCGTTTGTGCCGCCGCCGCGCCGATGCCCGCTAAATTCAGTGCAAATGGTGCTGCAGCGCCGGCCACTGACAATTTCCCGGCCATTTGCAAAAACTCGCGCTTAGAACAATTTAAGGTGTGTACGCTGGGGGCATTCACGGTTTGTGGATTATTTTTCATATTAACCTTAAGCCTAGTTTTGCAAAATATATTCAGGGGACACCATCGTCAAGTAAATGGCTAAATACACACGGTTGCGCCGATCAGCATCTGGATTGGCGGTGCCGATATTCACGCTCGTGATAGCACTTCGTATGCGCGCACGGGTGATGTCGGTGAGCTTCGCGGAAAGCAACAAACTAACCCGATTTAGCAGCGCATCAGGATCGCCCGACATGGCTATTTCTACGCTGTAATTTGGCTGGATATCGCGTACACCATTCACCGTTGCCCCTACACCTGCTGAGACATTGATGCGCATGTAATTTAGGTAGCCCGCCACCGACGTTTCGTTGGTAATTTGCGCCTCTGGCGAAACCAACCCTGCTGTGCCCATAAAGCTATTCGCGGGAATATAGCCCGGGCGATAAAAATTAAATACCGACGGTGAATACATCGGCGACTGGTTCAGCGACGTAGAAGGATCAAGGGTCGCACCCAATAAAAACCGCCCGTCGCGCGAAGTCGCGCCAAATGATCGGAGCCAATTGACAAAGCGTACGGCAGGCTCACGCAACTTACCTGTCTCGCTGTTGGTTTCAGTTAAATCACGCGCTTCAACGTCTAACAATATCGCGCGCATAACCGCTTTCATGTCGCCTCTGACACCTGCACCATTATTGTTAAACACCGTCGCCACCCGTGACACATAGCCAGCGGTTGGGTTGCTGGTGACTAAACGTTGTATTAATTGCTCGCCTACAAATGGCCCGACGTTCGGATGATTAAACAAGGTGTCTAAGGCAATTTTTATGTCGGCATTGGTGTTGGCAACGGTGGAAGCCGGAATAGTGACGCCTAAAAATTTTTTCTCCGAAATCGAATGAAATTGGTTGTAGGCCTGCATCGGAATGATCTCGCGATTCGGTGAGGTGGCTAGCCCACCGCCGTTAAAGCGATTGTCAGACGTATCCGGCCCGCCCCAGCTTAAGCCTGTAAACACCTTAGCAAGGCCGGTAATATCGGCATTGCTGTAGGTATCAATGGGCAGCCCATTGGCATCAAGCTTCCAAGTGCCATCCAAATTTAATTGATACAAGCCAATCGTAAACAACTGCATGACTTCACGAGCGTAATTTTCATCTGGCACCGCGCCAGTGGCGGCGTTTTCCTTTTGGTTGCCGCGCGACGATAAATAAATACCCATCATTGGCGAGTACGTCACACTTTCTAAAATATCGCGGTAATTGCCAAACGCCCTTTCTCCCAGCATATCAAGGTAGTTACCCGGGCCGCGCGGAAATTGAAACGATAAATTGCTCGATAACGAGATAACTAACAATTGCGATAACGAGTAGGCCACGCGTTGCCGTAGCTGATCATCCGCGCTGGTGAATGTCTTCCACATACTCCAATTAAACGCTGCCTGCCCGCGCTGTTGATCGCTTGGCAATGTGTTCAAATAAGCAACAATGGCGGGCAAATGTTTGGTTTGCGGTTTCGCCATTTGCGCGTCAATCCATGCGGCGTTGCCGATAGCGGCCACATTATCGATTTCAGCCATGGTTGCGCCGAATGTGGCTTGCGCCAATAAGCGTGAAGCGGCTTGTTGGTTTTTAGTGGCAACGGAGATAAGCTTACTCGTGGTTCCTTGAAATACGGCGAAGTTTACGGCTGAAGTGGACGACTGCGGCACAAATCCTGGCGCATTGCCAGCATTGGCGATGACGGTTGGTGCCGCATTATTTCGATTTGCTTGCCAGAGCGTTAAGGTGCCATCGGGGCGCAGCCAAACCACATCAAAAACGCCGTCGCCATTAAAATCACCCGTCGCGTAAGGCTGCCAGCCCGGGTCGCTTACTGGCAGTGCGGCAATGGTATTAGGCAGGACGGAGATAGTCGCGGTGCAGGTGACCTCGCGATTTTCAGGGTCGCCAGTGAATGATGGCGGGCTAATGCCGGTGGCATTTAACGACATCAACGAGGTTTGCCCATTGCTAGGATTACGCAACAAGATATCGCCGCGCCCATTGCCGGTGAAGTCTGCAAATGCGCTGGCGACAAAGCCTGCGGGTATCGTGCCCGCCGCGTAGTTGGCACAGGTGCGCGCAGCCGTTGCCATGAGCACACGCACCTGACCGGTTGGGCTGATGTACACCATATCGAGTGCGCCATCATTGTTTAAATCTGCCGCACCGAGCAGCTGCCAATCGAGCGGCGCACCGCCGCGTTTACGCACCGTCGGCGAGCCTGTGGGGTTGGTAAACCAAATGTATGACACGCCAGTGTCCGGTGAATTCGGCACGACGTAGCGCCACACTAAATCACCACGACCATCGCCATCTAGGTCACCGACGGCCTGCACATCCCAGACCTGTTTTACCTGACGAAAAAGTCGCTCATTGGGAGATTGAAAATCATTCCAGCTACGCACATCGCCAAATTCACCTTGGGTAATATTTTGAAACGCTAAATCGGATTTGCCATTACCATCAAAATCGGTCGCGCCGACTAACCGAAATTGCGCGCCAGGGTCTGCCAACGGGGTAAATTGAAATTGGTTGCCGACCAAGCGACCCGCTAACAATTGCAGCATGCCGCTAACGTTGGTTGAACGAACCAGCAACACGCTTTTGTTGTTGCCGTCAATATCAATACCGCCGCGTTTGGATAAGGGTGGCGGCGCTTGCGCGAAAGCATTAACGCTTGCCGCCATCAGTAAGCCCGTCATCCAACGCGTCAAACAATAGTGTTTTGATTGCTGCATAGTTCCCTCAACTGTTTTAGTTCAACGAGTCGATTATTAGCCAAGTTATCAAAAGGCGCTAATCCGAAAATGTAATCAAACGTCACAATAAATTTTGCGCGCCCAGTCGTGGGGAAATTTTTGAATTATTCCGCAACAAATTACCGACTAATCAATAAATCTTAAAAGTCGCCTATTGGCGGGCATTTTGGGCATAAATTGCCCCAAAATAGCCGTCAATAGTCGAGTTTCATATTTTATGCCAACACCAGTGCCATGGCTCAAACACGTAGCCTGATGTATTGCCGAGCGGATACGAAAGCGTGAATCCAAATGTGCCTGCATGCGCAATAAGCCATGCATAGTCGTCGGTGTCAGCAAAGCCTGCGTCAAGTCGAGGATAAGCTGCTGATGCAATATCAATGGCGCGGCCAGTATGGTGCTCGCTATAGCCGGGTGGCGCGAGGCTCTGCAATATGTCACCGATATTGACGCCGTTACTGAGCTTATGTTGTATCAGCTCAATTTGTCGCGCGACGCTACGATATGCAGACTGCACAATCAATTGGACACCACCCTCTTCAGCGGCGGCTTTCATTTCAAACCAAGCATTGGCGGCTTCGGGCAGAAGCTGGTACTCGCGACCGTCATCGTTCTTCGCGATACTGACAAGTAACGTCTGGTCAGCCTCCGCATACAAGGTGAGTCGGCGCAATGAAATCATTTTGTCGCTAATACCGACGTTCGCGAGCGCGGCTTGCTGTACTTCAATAGATGTCATTTTTTGTATGCGGAAAAGTTGCGCCAATTTTATCGATGTCGCAAAACGACAAATATTAGTCGTCTTCATGGCAGGCATCTTGGCCACAAAATTCTATATTGAAATAAGTCCGCAACATAACAATAAAGGAGAGCTGCCATGTTTCATTTACGTCAACTAGGTCATTTTTGTGCGAGTCTACTGCTAGCGTTATTTATCACAATGCCATTGTCGGCTTATGCGCAATGCCGCACCGTCGAAGCTGAACCAAATAACACCGATGCAAGTGCGAATGCCGCTGTATGTTCAGGCGCAGCGATCGGTGGCGTGATGAGTAGTGGCAGTGACCTAGATTGGTATAAGTTGACGGTGACGGGCGCAGGCACACTATCCATTAGCTTGAGTCACGCAAGCGGCGTGGATTTTGATTGGTTTTTATATCCGGCCACTGGCGCCTATATCGCTTACGCGTCAACATCGAATAATCCTGAAACCGGCAGCAAAGCCATCACCGCTGCTGGCACTTACTATGTGCGCGTGAAGCGCTTTCGCGGCACAGGTGCCTACACGCTGAACATCACCGGACCCATCGCCGGCGCAGGCACAAGTTTGCCGACACCCACCATTGGCGCATTTAGTGTGCCAACAAAAACGGTAGGTGACGCTGCCTTCAACCTGACCGCACCCACCTCTAATAGCGCGAGCGCCTTTAGCTACACCAGCAGCAATATCGCAGTGGCGACGGTATCTGGCGCATTAGTCACAATCCTCAGCGCGGGCAGCAGCACGATTACCGCCTCACAAGCCGCCAACACCAGCTACGCCGCGGGTAGTGCCAGCGCCGTCTTTACGGTGAATGGAGGTGTTACAGCTTGGCCATGTACGCTACCCACCGGCGTGAATTTGGGCAAGCTCGGCAGCACCAATGATGTGACACGTTCCACTACCGGCGGCACGGTATTGATGGGCGGCGGAGCCGATGTGGATACAGCCATTCAATGGATGATCGCTAAATCTGGCGGTGGCGATGCGGTGATTTTGCGTGCCACCGGTAGCAATGCCTACAACAGCTACATCAATGGACTGGGAACGTTAAATTCAGTGCAAACGTTATTGATCGATACCGTCGCTGAAGGCGACAACGCCTGCGTGGGTGAAACCATTCGCCGTGCGGAACTGGTATTTATCGCCGGTGGTGACCAGCAAAGCTACATCACGTTTTTTAATAACCGCGCGGTGGGCAATGCGCTTAACTATCTCATCAACACCAAGAAAGTACCGGTCGGCGGCACCAGCGCAGGCATGATGATCCAAAGCCAATACACCCACCCAGGCGGCGCGCCCAATGACGCCACCGTACTGAATAACCCAACTGCAGTTGCCGTGAGCAATAATTTTTTAACCAATGCGCGCTTAACCAATACCGTGACGGATACGCATTTTTCGCAGCGCACCCGTCAGGCGCGATTGATGTCATTTATGGCGTCAACCATTTATAACTTCGGCGTGACTTGGCAAAACGTGCGCGGCATAGCCTGCGATGAAGCCACCGCTTATGCGCTCGATGACAATGGCACCGGCAAGGTTTTTGGCACTAATTATTGCTTCTTCGCGAAAGCCACAGGCGCGCCCGAAGTGTTGGCACCCAACACGGCACTAACTTGGGATGTTACTCAGCAAGCCCTAAATGTCTATCGCATCCAAGGCACCGCAACCGGTAGCGGCACATTTAATGTCAACACCTTTAGCGGCACCGGCGGCGTGACCCAATTTTGGTCGGCTAATCGAGGGACATTTACGGTACGGTAGTTGGTTGAAAGCTGAACGACAATTGCTGTTCAAAATGGTACTGGTAATTGTTGTAAAACGCGGGGCGGCTATACTATTCAAAGCAAATTAGCCGCCACCGTTTTAGGATTTTCTATGCGCTTCACCCGCAAATTCGTTATTTCAGCCTGTTTAGCTGTCGCCGCCACCACGCTCAGCGCGTGTAGCACCTCTAAAAATAATGTCACCTCAGCAAACAGCGCGCCTGCCCCAAAATTAGTCGTGCTGTTGGTTGTCGATGGCCTGCCCATGTGGCAGGTGACGAGCTATGAATCGCAATTTGCGAAAGATGGTTTTCGGCGGTTTCTTGACCGTGGTGCCACCTACAACAACGCTTTCTACAACTTCGCCCGCACCGTGACCGCCGCCGGGCACGCCACCATTCTTACCGGCGCATACCCAAATCGCACCGGCATTATCGATAACGAGTGGCGCGATACCAACACTTGGCAAGTTGTGTACAACACCGAAGATGCAGCGCATACATACATCGACCATATAACACCGCCATTAAGTGGCACCAGCCCAAAAAATTTACGCGCCGAAACCCTTGGCGACGTATTAAAACGCGTGTCGCCACAAAGTAAAGTGATTGCGATATCCGCCAAAGACCGTGGCGCCATTTTGCCTGCGGGTAAATTGGGCACGGCCTACATGTATATGAACACCACCGGTAAATTTGCCTCCACCACTTACTACATGGCCGCGCATCCGCAATGGGTAACGGACTATCAAGCGAATAGTCCGACTGACCGTTATTTCAATAAAACCTGGAACCCACTATTAACGGAATCAGCGTACAAGCAATCATCTCCCGATGGTGCATCGTGGCAAGTCGATGGCGCAATGGCGAAATTGCCGATGTTTTTTGGCAATAGCGCGCCTGATGCTACACCCACACGAGCGTTTTATGCGCGCTTGCTACAAAGCCCCTTTGGCAATGAAATTACGCTCAACTTTGCGCGTGCGGCGATTCAAGGCGAAGCGCTTGGGGTGGATAGTGCGCCAGATATTTTGTCGATAAGTCTATCGAGCCATGACTACGTGAACCATGCTTGGGGACCAGAATCACGTTTGTCACACGACCATTTGCTGTGGCTGGATCGCGCACTAGAAAAATTCTTTGTTGATCTTGATGCACGTATCGGTAGAGATAATTATGCCGCCGTACTCACCGCCGATCATGGCTTTACGCTAACACCTGAATATGCAAAATCAATTGGCAAAGATGCGGGGCGCGCCAACATATCGCTCATCGGCGGTAGGCTCAATATTGAGCTTGAAAAAAAATACGGTGAAGGTAAATGGGTGCGAGGATTTTCATCCAATATGGTGGTACTCAACCACGCGCTTCTGCGCGAAAAAAATGTGGACGCCGCCATGATGGAGCGTGATGCAAGCCAATACTTAAAGACTGAGCCCGAAATTATTACCGCCCTCACCCGCACAGAGCTTATCAATGGCACAGTGGACTCAGCCGCGCCCTTCGGCACGCTACTTAAAAACTCTTTTTACGCCGAACGATCAGGCGACGTGGCCTATGTGTTGAAACGCTACTGGTTTGCCAATACGCGCACGGCAGGCAGCACCCACGGCTCGCCACATGATTACGATCGACACGTGCCGATATTGCTTTACGGTGCGCCTTGGGTGACACCGAAGCGTCATGATGAGGCGGTTGAAGTGACTGACATCGCGCCTACGCTGGCTGCAATATTGAAGATAGCGGCGCCTGCGCAGTCGCAGGGCAAGGTACTGCCGCAGTTAAACGCGAGGCAAAGCATACGTTGACTTGTCATGCCGACAGCGCGCGTAGATATCGCGCGACGAGGAATTTTAGCCTCGTGACTTAGACGTTTAGACATTGAGCGCGGGTGAGATTCTTCACGAAAAGTCGTTCGGAATGACAGTTGGACTAACGCGCTAGCAACAGTAATTTGTGCGGTGGATTACTTCCTATCCACACTTTCAGCACCACTGGCTAACGTAAACACCTGCGACATTTCACCTGCCTTGCAAACTTGGCAGCACCGCTCGCACTCACGTAGATTTTTTTGCCCCACGCCGTAATTATGCGTGCCGGTTCGGGTAGTGCGTTGGCCGGAGTTGCTAATCTGGCCCGATACCGATTGCGTTATCACCCAAGCGCCCCAGCAAATTTTTTCGCCCTCAACGCAATCAATCTTTAGCTGTTGCACCGCCGTATCAGGCCTCACCGAAAACGCGCGGGTTTTGCCGGGCCAGTGCGCGCCAGAATCCCCGCGCGAGAAAAGCTTAAGGCTCAAATCACGTTCAGTGTCGTTCACAAATTGAAACGTCATTTCAGCCGCGTGGACGCCGCGACTAGCACCTGTGAGGACTACGGCGGCTAAACATAGAGCAACGAACAATCGAATCATGATGTATCCCTTAAAAATAATATAGGCGAATAATTAAGCCTGCAAAAACGCGTCAACGACACCCTTTAATTTAATCAATAGCGGCCGACCCTTACGATCCACCGCCTTGCCCGCCGCCACCTTCACCCAACCTTCGCTAATACAGTACTCCTCGACATCAGTACGCTCACGACCGTTCAGACGAATACCCACGCCGCGCTCAAAAAATTCGGCAAAATGGTGTGGGCTCTTTGGATCAATTGACAGGCGGTCAGGAAGTGTGGGGGGTGGGGAAACTGGCGGGGGCTGGATTGAGTCGGACATTTGAGTTTTAACGTTTTTGCTGTTGGGGTAGGAATAATAACGTCAAACTGCTGCTAATTTTAATTGTGGTGGCTACTGCATTTCAACCACTGGTTAAGCTACTCAAGGACTCAACATAGTAGATGCCACTTATCTACAGCATTTTTTAATGAAGATTGCCTTGCCGCCGCAGCACGAAATATCGAACGACTCTAGCGCTAATATTTATACTTTTTTTGCTTTTTTGTATCATGTGCAATGCCTGCGATGACGCTAGACCAAACCGTTGCGCCAGCATTTCAAGTCACGGAATACGAAACCAACTTAACACGACATCATAACAAAATCAGTTGAGAGAAAGGCCGCAGTCGAGCATGTAATTAACACGACAGGCAAATCAAACTTTAGCCCGACTACCAGTGCCGCCTACTTCAAAAACATCGACGCTGATTTGCTATCTTTTATCCTTTAAATAAGGCCCTAAAAATTTATCGCCGTTGAAATGAATCATGTGTTCAGGATTGTCGGCAATCCAGACCTCGGTTTCCCATGCAATGTCATTCGCAAATTTGCGGTAGGCGGCGCGATTTGCGAACGCAGTAGCATACACAATATCGGCTTTGCATGATGCGGTCACCTCTTCAAATTTTGCCCTACGCAACTCCGTAATTGGGTTAGAAGTATCGACAGCTTCAATCAGAAATAGCCAGTTTTTCTTTTTACTGTAGGCAACGATATCTGGAAGCTTGTCATGCGCCAGCTCAAAAAATCCAAGCGTTTTAAGTTCAGTTTCGCGATGAAATAAATTCTTCTTTTCAGTGTCGCCAAAATACAAAACTTCAGCGCCACCCCCGAACAGCGGTAAAAAATGTTCGACGACCGCTTTTTGCACGCTATTGTGTGCTCCCGCACTGAGTGAAAAAAGTTGCTCGCCGATCGTCAACGGAATTCTTGCGAGGCCGCGTTTGCGGGCTTGCGCTTCAATTAGCGATTTGCGATTGCTCATTAATTTTTTGAGCGCGTCCTCCCAAAGCGGTGTTTTATACAAACGCACTACCGCTGCGAAGTCAGAGCTCATGGCGTAAGCGCGGGTGCCGTCGTTAGTTTTGGCATCTGAATTTTCGGATGCTTTTAAAACTACACCAGCCTCAACCGGCAGGATCAAATCTTTTCGGCGAATATCGTCGTAAGAGCTATCGGCGATAGCTTCGCCTAAATGATTATTCAGCCAGCGAATTACGTCGCGCGAGCGAAGGCGATGCATGTCGGCTTCGGATTTCGCTTCGCTCCAGCGCATGCCCGGTTTCATCCCGGCGACGGCTAAAAATGCTTTTGCCATTTTTTCTTTACGGCGCGTGGTTAATCTTTCCAGCGGAATACTAAATGCGTGCAAAATTTCATGCGTTTCATGCAACAGCGCATCAATCGCTTTTGCTTTCTTAGTTGCCATCGTTAACCGAGCAGAAGCTCAGGCTGGCGCGGTAGTCGCGTCGCGCTTACCCTGTTTGGCTCAGAGCACTTCTTCGGTTGGTTGGCCGTTTCCAGATGCTGGCGCACGGCTTGTGCCAAAGCGTAGCCCAGCATAGGTGGCACAGCATTGCCAATTTGATTAAATTGGCTTGTCGTACTGCCAGAAAATTGGAACCAATCGGGGAAGCTTTGTAAACGTGCGGCCTCCCTTACGCTCAAACGTTTGCGCCTACCATCTGCCAGCCGAATTCGATGCATATCGCCTGTAGCGCCCGCGAGATTGCGGCAGGTGAGTGTGCGAGCGGGGCGGCTCAAATCCAGATCACGCGGATTGATACATTTGGAGGCGCGTTCATATTTCGCCACATATTCATCCATGCTAGCGGTGAGGAAATTGCTATCAGCCAACACTTGATTTGCAAGATCGCCTAAGGCCGCACCCGCCGAAATACGTGCACTCATCAGGCTAGTAAATTCAAACGACCCATCATGCCCAAACACAACAACACGTTCACGGTTTTGCGGTACCAGATAATCCACGGCATTGACCAGAAAACAATCCACCACGTAGCCGAGGGTTTCTAGTTTATCGATCACTTCATCCAGATACCATTTGTTGCGATACAGTAGACCGCGCACGTTTTCAAACATAAATAGTTTTGGCTTTACCTGCTGAACGGCAGCAATAAACGCAGGGAAACCATCGCGCGAATCGTTCAAGCCCAACTGATGCCCGCCGACGCTGAACGGCTGGCAAGGCGGGCCGCCAATGACAATATCGGCAGCGGGAAAAATGGTTTCGGGTGTTAAGAAAATTTCATCGCATGGCCCGTGAAGATTGCCGCGATATGTAGCGCTACCCGCGGCATCCATCTCGTAACCGATTGTCTCGAACCCCGCTGATTCAAAGCCCAACGCCAACCCGCCGCAGCCTGCAAACAGATCAAGCGCGGTGAATTTTTTCGCACCGTCTAGCGAGAGAATTTTAGCAAGGAGCTCGGAGTAGTTGTAATCTGGGTTCACAAGGGGGAGTAACTCTCGCTCAGTTAATTAAACGCTGTGTTATTAAGGAGTTTTGAGGCATTTATGACTGAAAACGTACTCTGGACGTAGGGTTTAATGGTTTGTTTCAATTAAAAATATGGAGTCTCATATCTTAAAAATCCGTTAGATTAGCGTTGTATTGCGGGCATGTCAGCCTGATGAGTCTTGAGGTTGCTGTATCAAGCCTGTGGGTCAGCGTATGGCGGCATGTCCGATTCTTTTTCAACCCG
>Ga0105049_10000112_pt1 | contig 78494 bp, 63 predicted proteins | sample MAT06_FD_78087 | JGI IMG/M metagenome (GOLD analysis project Ga0105049, IMG submission 78087) | Freshwater microbial communities from Lake Fryxell liftoff mats and glacier meltwater in Antarctica - MAT-06 | ecosystem: Environmental > Aquatic > Freshwater > Ice > Liftoff microbial mat | place...
CAAGGTTTACAATGTGCTGAAAATGGCCCCGCATACAGCCCTTGAACTCACCTCAGACACTTGGAGCCATAGTTATTCGAGAGAAAAGGCTGCGTATCCAATGCCGGGATTGCGAGAGAACAAGTTCTGGACCTCCATCGGTCGTGTAGACAACGCCTACGGCGACCGAAACCTTGTTTGTACCTGTCCTCCGATGGAGATGTACGAGGACGCCTTGGTGTAATCTAACTTGTCCTTTCAAAGAACAGTGCGCCAATTTTCCCGCGCTCAGGGGACTCCGTCGTAGTGCTTGAAGTAATCCACTGCCATGGCCTGCAGCCTTGTATTAGTGGCGTCTGGACTCATTTCAGTATTGTGCACACTCACATTGAAAATGATGTGGCCCAGAGCCTGTGGAAAATAGTTTGCCTTTCCCGCGTCAGTGAATGAAGAACAGTCCTTCTCTCTTCCTTTCATACTTTGCCAACGGCATTGAGCTCTTATCAATTTTCCATCGGTATATCAACGAATCGCACACGCGTCCCAGATCACGGAGAGAGTATGAAAATATTCGGAGTAAACCGGCCCAACTTCCGCATTCATCCCCGACTTTCTACCCTTGTGATGAACGGATATGCTCCACACGCGAGATAGTTTCTTGGGATCGAACTTTTAAAAAAGCTCCCGTGATTCAAACACATCAATCTCATGGTTCACCCCGTCCTTTTCCCTATAAATCCAAAATGCCGGACAGAATCCCCTTCCTTATGGTATTCGACAACGGATTTCAAACATGCCGAATGAAAACTTATCCCGCGAATCAATCTCACAGGCTCTAAAGTTGAAGTCTCCTTTCATGTACTTCATGCCATCACTCATCCAAATACTAAATGCACTGTCTCGAGTTGTATAGGGCTCCGTCCAAAGCTCTCGATTTCCTCCCCCTACGCGTACCATTTCAGGATCAACCAATGCATACAGCTTTCTCGAAACAGGTCTCGCGACATGCCTTCAGCCACTAGCCAAACCTTTTGATTCACTCTGGCATGATTGAACTCATCACGAAAGGGTGCGGGACTCTTCCACTCCTTCACGGAAAACAGTAATGGTGTCCACCTCAACCTGTGCTCCCAATTGTAGCAAGATGCGTAAACTTCCAAGCACCTTGAAAAAACCAGTCGGAAAGCTCCCATGACACCTTACGCTGATTTAAGCCAGATTGAGTCGAAGCTGACAGAAATTACTGTCGCTCACTTGAAGCCCTTTGGTCCCCGGACTACAGCGACTTTGCCCCATATTCGCAGAACAAAACATGAATTCCATTCGCACCCATTTTGAAGAAGCCCATGGGCTGATTTCAACAATTCTGTCCGATCCGTCCTTCATGCATTCCGTGCGGGAGGCGGGTGAGATCATGTGCGATGCGCTGCGCTCTGGAGGGAAAATCATTTCCTGCGGAAATGGGGGAAGCATGTGCGATGCGATGCACTTCGCGGAAGAACTTACTGGCCGGTATCGCGACAATCGCGTCTCTCTTCCTGCAATAAGCATTTCCGATCCTTCGCACCTCACTTGTGTGGGCAATGACTATGGATTTCAGTTTGTGTTTTCACGATTCATTGAGGGTGTAGGAAAAGAGGGCGATGTGCTTCTTGGAATTTCTACAAGCGGGAATTCAGGCAACGTTATTGAAGCCGCCAAGACGGCGCGCGTCAAGGGAATGAAAGTTATTATTCTCTCTGGAAAAGACGGTGGTGCTCTCGCCCCGCTTGCAGATGCGGAAGTGCGGGTTCCATGGAACGGCTATGCCGATCGCATTCAGGAAATTCATATCAAGGTCATCCATTCATTGATTGACTACATCGAGAAAAACACCCTGTGATTTCTCCCCCCATTTCATCCGATAAATTATAGGCCGTTCGAATTATTTATAGTCCCGGCTACGGTCTGCGGAGCGTGTTATTTGCTATCAAACAGAACACACTCATGCTCGTAAAAACATTTGGAAGCGCCGTATTCGGGGTAAGCTCAACGACTATAACCATTGAAGTCAATTCGGAAAAGGGAGCGTCAATGGCCATCGTGGGTCTTCCTGATACAGCCGTGAAGGAGGCCCAGCAACGCATCAAGGCGGCACTTTCGCAATGTGGCTATCTGCTTCCCGTACGAAACATTACCATCAACATGGCCCCAGCGGATGTGCGCAAAGAGGGGTCTGCCTATGATCTGCCTCTTGCTCTTGGCATTCTCGCAGCTACCGAACAGGTGAAATCCGAAGGAATATCAGAATACATCATCATGGGCGAACTCTCGCTAGATGGCGGAGTCCGGCCAATAAGCGGCGTCCTTCCAATGGCCATTCAGGCAAAAAAGGAAGGGTACAAAGGGATGTTCATTCCCGCTCAAAATGCCCGCGAAGGCGCCATTGTAAGTGGCCTCGACGTCTATGGCCTGTCCCACATATCCGAACTCATCTCATTCTTTCAAGACAATGCTCCTTTAGAAAAAACAATTGTGAATACTCGCGAAGAATTCTATAACCGACTCGACAAATATCCCGTCGACTTCAGTGATGTAAAGGGCCAGGAAAACATCAAGCGCGCATTCGAAATAGCTGCTTCTGGCGGACACAATGTGATTCTCATCGGACCGCCGGGGGCAGGAAAAACTATGCTGGCTAAAAGATTGCCAACCATACTTCCTCCGCTCAATCTTGCCGAGGCTCTCGAAACAACTAAGATTCATAGCGTGGCCGGAAAGCTCAGAAAAAACGAGGCCCTAGTGTCCACAAGACCTTTTCGATCTCCGCACCACACCATCTCCGACGTTGCTCTAGTTGGCGGTGGTAGTTTCCCGCAACCCGGTGAAATTTCTCTCGCGCACAACGGAGTGCTCTTCCTAGATGAGTTACCCGAATTCAAACGAACCGTTCTTGAAGTTATGCGCCAGCCCTTGGAAGACCGCGTGGTCACAATCAGTCGCAGTCGCTTTTCTATTGAATTTCCCGCGAGCTTTATGCTGATCGCATCAATGAATCCCTGTCCATGCGGATTCTACAACCATCCTGAAAAAGAATGCGTGTGCGGCCCTGGCGTGGTGCAGAAATACCTAAACAAAGTAAGCGGTCCATTGCTCGATCGAATCGATATCCACATTGAAGTTACGCCTGTAAGTTACGACCAACTCTCAGAAACCCGACGAGGCGAAGCAAGCTCAGAAATCCGTGAGCGCGTAATGCGCGCCCGCCAGCTTCAAGAGAGCCGCTTCTCCGGACAGTCAACGGTACACTGCAACGCACAAATGGACAGCCGCACGTTGAAAGAACATTGTAGCATTCAAGAAAGCGGGCACGTCTTACTGAAAAATGCAATGAACCGTCTCAAGCTTTCTGCCCGCGCCTATGACCGTATTCTAAAAGTGGCGAGAACCATTGCTGACCTCGATGGAGCAGAAGCAATTGCTACTCATCATCTTGCAGAAGCAATACAGTACCGCAGTCTCGATCGGGAAAACTGGGCCGGGTAATCCGGGTTTCTATTTACATTGCCTGCACTATGGCATTAATCAAAACAGTTAGAGGCTTCGCTCCTCAATTTGGCGAGCGCTGCTTCTTTGCGGAAACAGCGACTCTTGTGGGTGACATCATAATGGGCGATGAATGCAGCGTTTGGTTCAACGCGGTTGTGCGCGGCGACGTAAACGCAATTCGCATCGGGAAAAAAGTGAACATTCAGGACAACGCGGTGATCCATTGCACGTATCAAAAAGCAGCAACCTCCATAGGCAACAATGTGAGCATTGGACACAACGCAATAGTTCATGGTTGTACCATTCACGACAATGTGCTGATCGGAATGGGCGCAATCGTAATGGACAATTGCGTGATAGAATCCAACTCTATAATCGCTGCGGGCGCAGTTGTGCTGGAAGGAACCCATGTGGCCTCAGGAAGCCTTTATGCCGGTGTTCCTGCAAAAAAAATTAAGGAAGTCTCCAAGGAATTATTCGAGGGAGAAATACAACGTATTGCAAATAATTATCTCATGTACGCTAGTTGGTTCAAAGAATAATCCATAGTTAGAGATTGGCTCTCACAAGCTTTTCAAGACAGTCGACAAACGAACTGTCCTCATTGAGACTAGGAACCAATTGAACCTTTTCACCACCGAATTTTTCAAACAACTCCTGGTACTCATCCCCGATTTCGATTGTTGTCTCCAAACAATCCGCAACAAAAGCTGGTGAAAACACGAGCAATTTCTTTGCCCCTTTTTTGCCCAACTCTTCAATCACTTTGTCGGAAAACGGCTCGATCCATCCGCTTCCAAGTCTGCTTTGAAAGCAAACTGTATAATCCTTTTCACTCAACCCCATACCTTCAGCTATAAGCCGCGTGGTTGCATAACAAGTGGCCTTGTAGCAGAACTTATTTTCCTCATTGATCTCGTGCTCGCAACTGTGGTTGCGGCATACACGATCTTCATACACCTTGTCAACCTGCCGCTCGGGAAGGCCATGGTAGCTGAACAACACGCGATCATATTCCTTCAGATCAAATCGCTTTCCATTCTCCACAAAACCACGGATGTAGTCTGGCTGATTAAAAAACTGTGAGACAATTTTCACATCAGGAATCACCCACCACTCCTTCATTATTCGCATCGCCTTCTCAATCACACTGCCTCCTGAGGCAGACGCATACTGAGGAAACATTGGTATCAAAATGATCTTTTCTGGATTCCACTGCCGGATCTCTTCAAGAACAATATCCATGGAGGGGTTCTGGTAACGCATTGCAAGAAATACCCGCTGATTTGGCGTGAGTCGTTCCTGAAGCAATCGCTTTACCTGAAAGCCCGAATGAATAAGCGGCGACCCATTTGCCGTCCAAAGTTTCTTGTAGATTTTTGCACTCTTGCGATGGCGAAACGGAACGATAATTCCATTGACCAGCAGAGCTCGTCCGATCCAAGGGAGATCGATCACACGAGGGTCGTTTAAAAACTCTGTGAGGTATTTGTAGACATCACGAGGCCTCGGGCTATCCGGTGAGCCCAAGTTGACAAGCAGAATTGCTGATTTCTCTTCCATAATCGGTTGCAAAGGAACAATGTTCCGGTGAAACAAAACGGGCTTACCCCTCAGGATGTTCAACGCCTATCTTTGGTCGCTTAACCCACGCTCTATGCTCCGCTCCATGACCGGCTTTGGAAAAGCTGAAGGAATTATTGGCTCAAAAAAATTCACTGTCGAGGTAAAATCTCTGAACAGCAAACAACTCGACCTTAATCTCCGGATGCCCGGAACGTATCGCGAAAAAGAGATGGAGCTGAGAAGCTGGCTCAGCGAAAATATCCAAAGGGGCAAGGCGGACGCTCTTGTTTACTACGAAAGTCTGGAGCCCGAAAAGCGCATGAGCATCAACAAACCTCTCATGGAGAGCTACTACAAGGATCTCAAGGAGGTGGCAGATAAAGTAGGAATGCACCAAGCGGACTACCTGAATGCCCTGATGCGTATCCCTGAAGTAATGAAGCCGGAATCGCAGGAGTTCGACGAGGCCGAATGGGCTCATCTCTTCGCGTTAATCAAAGAGTCCTACACGCGTTTTGATCAATACCGTAAAACAGAGGGAAAAAAACTCTACGACGACTTCGAACTTCGTCTATCGCTAATTATGAAACTTCGCGGCGAATTGGAAGATCCTATTCGGTTGCGCCGAGAACGCATTCGGGAAAAGCTCAAAACAAACCTTGCTGAGTTTATTCCTCTCGACAAAATTGACCCGAATCGATTTGAGCAGGAAGTTATCTATTACCTCGAACGATTCGATGTGTCAGAGGAGTTGCAGCGCCTCCAAACCAATTGCGAGCATTTCGAGGACGAGCTTAAACTTGAAGGCCAGGGTAAAAAGCTCGGATTCATCAGTCAGGAAATTGGTCGGGAGGTCAATACTATTGGATCCAAGGCCAACGACTCCGACATGCAGCGCGTAGTCGTTCACATGAAGGATGAATTGGAAAAAATCAAAGAGCAGATCAACAACGTGCTCTGATTCTCTCGCATTCAAACTGATTTCTCATCTTTGCATTTCAACCCTCTTTCGTGAGCCAGGGAAAAGCCATCATATTTTCAGCCCCAAGCGGTGCCGGTAAAACAACCATTGTGCGCCATCTTCTGAGTGTACCTGAGTTCCGTCTATCCTTTTCAACATCTGCCACAAGCAGACAAAAACGGGGGCATGAGGAAAACGGAAAGGACTATTTCTTCATCTCTCCCGAGGAGTTTCGTGCGCGTATCACAGTTGGTGAGTTTCTTGAGTGGGAAGAGGTTTATAAAGATCAATATTACGGAACCCTAAAATCTGAGGTTGCCCGCATTTGGCAAGAGGGGCGCAACGTCATTTTTGATGTAGACGTTGTGGGCGGATTGAATCTCAAGAAAAGTTTCGGAGAAAACGGTATTGCAGTATTTGTGCAGCCGCTAAGCATTGAGGTGCTTCGATACCGACTCCGTAATCGTTCTACCGAAACCGCGGAAAAAATTGCCATGAGAATCGAAAAGGCCCAACATGAAATGACGTTTGCCGAGCAATTCGACTACATCCTCATCAACGATCAATTGGAGCCGGCTTTAAAAACCGCGGAGACGAAGGTTCGCGAATTCCTAAACTCTTGAAAACGGGATTGCTCTTCGGGTCCTTCAATCCCATCCATCAGGGTCATCTCATCGTTGCGGAGCACTTTATCGGACATTCGCTTGCAGACGAAGTCTGGCTAATTGTAAGTCCACAAAACCCCTTTAAAAGCCCGGCCGATCTGTTGCCTCAGAACGATCGGCTCGAGATGGCACGTTTAGCCGTTGAATCCAATCCCCGTCTTCGGATCTCAGATATAGAATTTAGCCTTCCCACTCCGTCCTACACCATTGACACGCTGCGACAACTTCAAACGCTGCATCCCGAAAGAGAATTCTCTCTCATCATCGGAGAAGACAATGTGATGGGTTTTTATGGCTGGAAAAATTATACTGAAATTCTGAGCGCCTTCAAGGTTTGCGTGTTTCCCCGACACACTGCTGTGCTCTCAGTCGAGCCTGCTCAAGACCTTTCAAAACAGATGATTCGGGTGAGCGCTCCACGCATTGAAATCTCTGCGACAATGATTCGAGAACACATCCATAGAGGGAGGAGCATTCGATATCTGGTTCCTGACAAAGTGAGGGAATACATCACAGCGAAAAGGCTGTACGCTCTCTAGCCCAGTCCCACCAATAGTTATGTGACTCTTACACTCATTTGGCATAGTGCTTGTCTTCACTGGGCATAACCAAAAAATCCAGAGTTATGATCGAGCTAAAGCACAAGTACACCGCAATGAAGCAACAAGCAGTTGAGATGATGCAATGCGGAAACGTCACCGCCTATTTGGCCAAGCTTGTCGCCCTCCACGACCTCCGCATGCAGTTGATCCAGATTAGCACACCTAAGTGATAATTCAGTTCTTAAACTGAACTACTTAAAAACACCCGGCAGATCTCTGTCGGGTGTTTTTTTATGGTTTTTGTTAAGACCCAACTCTCCACCTAAGCCCGAGATAGCCCATTCTTCCAAACACTGGACCCCATACCAATGACGCATCGAAATACTCGCTGGAGGGATTATCCGCTGATATAATCGGATTCATAATCATGAAATTGCCAAGATTTTCTCCCCCTAAATATACTTCTAAGCGATCAGAAAAATGATGGGCAACTTGTGCATTGAAAATCCAATATGCATCACCCCATGAGTGCATCATAAACTCATGAGGATTGCTGAAGGTATTTGGCAGGCGCTGTCTCCCAAGCCACCGTGCAGTCAAGTCAAATGACCACTTTGATCCCGTCTCTGTTTTTTTTGTCTCGTAGGCCACATTCGTAAAGAAGCGGTGTTTAGCTACAAGTGGCCGCTGCTCAAGTCTATCGCCGTATTGAGTTCGCGCGTCCAACCAGCGATAAGCCAACCGCCAATCCATCCGCTTGATGGGAGACCACTGCAATTCTGCTTGCGCGCTGTTCGACCAGCTTTGTCCTTCAAGATTGTAAAATTGTACCTCACGAGGCGTTTCCCAATCCACTACAATTTGATTCGTAAAACTTGTGCGATACACATCCATTGTAAAAGCCGCGTCACGGTAAAAGAGCTTAAACTTCTGCCCGAAGACGACACCGAAAGTCCACGCCTCTTCTATTTTCAATCCAAAGGGCCAAACTGAACCGTCCCCCTGAATAGAGATCGTCCGATTGCTGGCAAGCATTCCGATATTGTCCATCACCAGATTGGGTGAGCGATATCCCTTGCCTGCAGCCAATTTGAGCGAGGTATGATCCGCGAGACTCCATCTCGCGTGCAGTCTGGGCGTGAGCAAGGCTCCGTATGTGTTGTGATAATCTCCACGCAAACCACCGACGACACTAAGGCGATCGCCTTTATTCCAAGTGAATTCCGTGAACACTCCTGGAACCGATTCCATTCGACCGAAATCCGCCGTGTCCAGCACCTCTTTGTAATCGTCCATTACATAACTCGCCCCGGCCGTAAATCGAAGATCTTCAGTGATTTCTGATGCGTACATCAAATTCACCCGCGCTGACACTTGCTGGCCAGTATAGGAGCGCAAGCCATAAACTCCGCGCTGATCATGCCACGAAACACTCACCTGAGAGCCCAAACTGCTTCCTGATTTTTCAGGAAAAACAAATCCCGTCTTTGCTGACAACTCTGCCCGATTGGTCGTTGTGTTCACTCCCCAAAGCTGCGACCGGACATCATCCTTAGGGTCATAGTCATATTGCCCACTCGTGTTTTCATGATGCGACCAGACTAACGCATATTCTCCACGCAAGCCCTTCGGACCCACATATTTCCATTCATTGCGAAGTATCGTGTTGAGAAAAAGGGGATTGTCCAAAAAGCCATCTCTGTTCATGTCAAATCGCTTTTGCGCTGATGCTGCATGGGCCAGCCACATGCTTGTCCAGCGCTCACTCACTGTGCTTCGCGCGACCAAATTCAACTCGTATCGTCCCTGTGAGCCGGCATAGGCATTTACAAAGACTCGCTCTTTCATCTCGTCCGATTTGTGCGCCACGTTAATTTGACCGGTCATACTTTCATATCCCGCAATTACACTCCCCGCTCCTTTGGTAATAGAAATCTCACGCACCCACGGGCCCGGCAAATAACCAAGGCCATAGATCGAAGAAAGACCACGAACTGTGGGTATGTTGTCAAACATCACTTGCGTATACCGTCCGTCAAGCCCGAGCATTTTAATTTGTCGGGTGCCAGTAATCGCGTCGGTAAACGAAGCATCTACAGAGGCGTTTGTCTCAAAGCTTTCCGACAAACTACAGCAGGCCGCTTTGCACAATTCCTTTTCGTTCAGGGTCTGAAATTTTTGAGCATCGAAAAGGTTGAGTTCCTGAGCCTTTTGCTCCACTTCGATAATGACCGTAGGGCCATCAGCCAACTGGGTGAGCGCAATATCGACCTCCTGAACACTCTCGGAAATAGTCGTCTTTTCTTCCGCATAGCCCACTAGACGACATATCAGCACATTCGTATCCGGACTCCTGCTGATTTGAAATTCCCCATTTTCATTTGTCGTTGCTCCGATGGATGTGTTTTGCCATATCAGAATTGCCCCCACAAGAATTTCCCCGCTTTCTCTATCGAAAACCCTCCCGCTGATTCCGCCTGGCAACTGAGACCATCCAGCAAGGCTGCCCGAAAGAATCAGGCAAAGCAATGCAAGCGCTCTCATAATCAGTGATTGTGTTCGTGTTCACGGTACTTGCAGCAGTCGTGTACTGTTTGATAGGCTTCCTCAGAAGCCATTGACCTTGAGGTATCATGGCCCGCAGCATTCAGCAGATTATGTAGCTTGTCCTCTGTGATCTTTTTGGGCTGATAAACCACCGTTACCTGATGCGCATCCAACTCGTAGGAAACGGAGCGCACACCCGGTACGTCCAGCGCTCGCTCGATGCGCTCTTTGCACATCTCACATACGCCGGCCACCCAAAAGGAGGTTGTGACAGGTGTTTTTCCTTGAGCAGAGGACGTAACGCTAGCTCCTAAAAGCATAGCGAAGAGAAAAATGATTTTAATGGATTTCATGTGACTTGATTTATAGGAATAATACGAAAAAGTGCAAGTGATCATTCGTTAGGAATGATGCCGAACCTTCTTATTATCCATAAACGATCAAGGCGCAATAAAGACAATACCGTTTGAGCTTCGGTGAGGGAGCGTCGTCCGAAATTGAAGAAAGAGTGGCCTTCAGCTCACTATTCGCTGACGCCCGGCGGAAGACTGCTGGTGAGGTAAATGATCCGAGTGATTTAACCAGGTCGGTTTGCCCGGCTAAGTGTTCATCTTCCAGTCGAAAGTCAAGCACGGCATCGCACGAACAGCCTGAGCAACATGCCCCGTCACCTTGACCAGAATCACAGCACGAATCAGAAAACGTCACAAGGCTCAGCACAGACTCGTCGCTGCAACAAGCGTGGGCGTGCAGGTGCACACCCGTAGTGAGTACTACGTAAAGCGCAACTAATCCGATTCTAAGCAATTTAACCATAGGTCTGATTTCCAAAGGTATAGATATTTGCGTTAGAATGCTCAGATGTTGAGTGCCCATTTTTTATTCGATGGTTGCAATCTCAGCTAACTCAAACCCCCAGCTCCAATTTTGATTTCTGCACCCGGCTCTTCATGCTTTCAACCCTCGCGCGATATTCAGATGGGTCTTTCAACGTTCCACAAAAGGAGAAATAGAATTTGATCTTGGGTTCTGTTCCGCTTGGCCGGACGGAAACGCGGCTTCCGTCGGCGAGGATAAATTGGAGGACATTCGATTTCGGAAGATCAAGAGGATTTCTTTCACCGCTTAGCACATTGAGGGAAAAAGATTCTTGAATATCTACAACTTCCACCACGTTAGACCCTGCAAGGGTCGTCGGGGGCTCAATTCGATAGCGATACATCATTTCATCAATTTCCTTCATTCCAGAAATTCCCTTTCTGGTGATGCTCAAAAGCTCATCGTAGTACAACCCACATTCCACATAAATTTCCATCAACAGATCCCACATTAATTTGCCATTTGTCTTGCACCAGGCCGCTATTTCTGCAAACTTCACTGATGAAATCACGGCGTCCTTATCGCGCACGAACTCGCCGACTAAATAGCCATAACTTTCTTCGCCTCCCGCCACAAACGTTCCCCTTCCTTCCATTTCGCGGATTATGCCGGCGATGTATTTAAATCCTGTTAGCGTTTTGTAACAGGGCACTCCAAAGTGGGATGCAATAGCTGGAAACAATTCAGAAGTGACTATCGTGCTAGCAATGTATTGAGTGCCGGTTAAACGGTCTTGCTTTTTCCATTGCATCAGTTCATACCAGATCAATATACTGCCAGCCTGATTGCCACTAAGAAGTGCCATTTGGCCCTGTGGATTTCGAATTGCAACCCCCACGCGATCTGCGTCTGGGTCATTTCCCATCAACAAATCTGCGTTCACTTCATCGGCAACCAAAAGTGCGAGATGAAGTGCTTCTTTCTCTTCTGGGTTTGGGGACACAACCGTTGGGAAATTTCCATCCGGTTCCGCCTGACTTTCTACTATATGAACATGTCTGAAACCCGCCCGATTTAGGGCCTTTGGAACCAATGTAATTCCTGCACCATGAATCGGTGTGAATACAATACTTAGATCTTGGGCGGCAGCGATTTCTGCTTTCGCATGAATCAGTGAATTCACCTGATCCAAATAACTGGTTTCTACTTCCTGGGGTGGGCTTTGAATCAGCTTCGGGTTACCCTCGAACTTAACCTCTCCAATTCCGGCAACGGCCCGCACTTCGTTAATTATTCCTTTGTCGTGAGGCGGCAGAACCTGGGCTCCGTCTTCCCAATACACTTTATACCCATTATATTCCTTAGGATTATGTGACGCCGTGACCACAATTCCAGCAGTGCAATTCAAATAACGCACGGCAAAAGAAAGCAGTGGAGTGGGTCGAAGCTCTTCAAAAAGAAATACGCGAATACCATTTGCCGAAAGGACGTCTGCCGCTGTTTGTGCAAAAAATGAAGATTGATTTCGAGAATCGTAAGCGATGGCCACAGAAGGGCTGTCTGGCCGATTTTTCAAAATGTAATTTGCCAAGCCCTGTGTCGCCATTCCAACGGTGTACCGGTTCATACGCATAGTTCCCACACCCATGATCCCGCGCAATCCGCCGGTCCCAAATTCCAACTCACCATAGAATGATTCCGTCAGCGTGTCATGATCTTCCAGCAAAAGTCGGCGCACCTCATCTTGTGTTTGACCATCCACTTGTGGGCGCAGCCAAGCCTCTGCCTTCCGTATTGTTTCAGGAGATACCTTTTCAGTCTTTTCCATTTAATCCTTTCGATGAAATACATTTCGCTAAAGCATCCTTCCAGTGCATCGGTTCGATATCTGTTCCCGCATAAAACCGAGACGAGTCCAACTTTGAATAGACGGGACGTTTGGCCTTGGTAGGATAGGAGTCGGTCGTCACCGGAATCACCTGAGTGCGCAGGTCATGACCTTCGATAATCGCTTTTGCAAATTCCCACCAACTCGACTCGCCCCCATGCGAATAGTGATAAATGCCATACTCGATTGGTTGTGTTTCCACAATTAATCGTCTCATCCACCTTAGAATATCCGTAGCCATAACAAAGGCAAACGTCGGCGAAGCCACTTGATCGCTGACCACTTTGAGTGTGTCTTGTTCCTTGGCCAGACGCAACATTGTTCGGTAAAAATTGTGCCCACAAAGCCCATAAAGCCAAGATGTTCTCACAATCAAATACCTGTGGCTTGCGCCGTCTATGAGCTGCTCCCCTTCCAGTTTCGTCCGACCATAAGCCGAAAGCGGTGCGGTGGCGTCGGTCTCGATGTAAGGTGTATTTGCGTTTCCGTCGAAGACGTAATCTGTTGAGAAATGAACCAATAGTGATTCGATCGCTTGACACTCCCTGGCTAAAAACTCTGGAGCTTTCGCATTGAGTATATGCGCCATCTCCTCTTCTGATTCCGCCCGTTCCACGTTGGTGTAGGCGGCGCAGTTAATAACCACGTTCGGCTTGTGCTCTTGCAAAAACGAAGTCACGTGGCTTCCTAGTGTCACATCCAGCATTATGCGGTCTGCGAATAAAAAGTCGAAGTCTATATTCCCGACTGCCGCGTCTCGGAAAGCCATTCCAAGCTGACCGTTAGCGCCGGTAACAAGAATAAGAGGTTTATGTCGATCGTGAGTGGCCATTGTTTGCCCTGCGAAAATAGTCTGACTACCGTGTATATCAGTCTTCGTAGCTTTGACATGGCACAATCATTGGCTTCTCCCACAAAACACTGCGCCATGAAACGTGTATACCTTTCAATTCTGCTCGCCCTGATCATAGTGTCCATCAGCGCTCAGCAACGCCGCCGCACAGGATCCCTCGCTTTTGGAATTCAAGTCGTTCAGCCTACAGGAAATTACGCCAATGTGTATGATGGATATCCTGCCGGTCTATCTGGCAACTTCTCTATTCCACTTGGCCGATCTCCTTTCGAGGCTGGTGGCGGCTTCTCTTGGAATGCGATGGGCTCTCAGGAAGAGGACATCAGCGTCTTGATGGGTCAAGATGTGGATGGTGATGATATTTACGAAATGGGAACCATGCGCATTCGTAGCAATAATTACCGATACATGCTTCTGGGGCGATTCCGTCCGTTTGTAGGTCGGGTTCAGGTTTATGCTGATGCTCTTGCAGGCGTGGAGTCATTCAGTACAAAAACGGATATTCAATTAGAAAATCAAGGCTATTCGGAAGTAATAGAATCCGATGTCGATCACCGCGACTTTACGTTCAATTATGGATGGGCCCTTGGTGCGCGCATTCAGCTTGCTCAAGGTATCTATCTCGATGGGCGATTTGAGAAGCTTCAGGGTGGCTTAGCAAGATATGTAGACCCGGAAACCATTGAGGTCAATGCTCAAGACAATGGCCTTCAATTCGATGTGCGAGAATCACAGACGGATAAGTTTACCTATCAACTCGGCGTAGCGTTTCAATTCTAGTTTAAAATTATTTCGCTCGCATCGCGTCTACCGGGTTGAGGCGTGATGCACTCAACGCCGGAGCTATTCCGGAAACAACCCCAACGGCTACGGCTATCGAAATGCCCATTACGATGCGTGGCAGGGGCAGGATAAACTGGAAGTCCGTAACAAGATTGAGAAGGCCGATTACTCCCTGTACAGCAATCAATCCCATGACCCCTCCAATGAGGCAGAGCGCCACTGACTCGAAAAGAAACTGAAGCAGCACAAAATAATTCTTTGCTCCCAAAGCCTTTTGAATTCCGATAATATTGGTACGCTCCTTTACTGATACAAACATGATGTTCGCAATGCTAAAGGCTCCCACCAAAATGGCAAAGATTCCAATGATGATGCCGACTACGTTGAAAACACCCACAATGCTGTCCACAAAACCGGTAAGCATAGAAGACTCAATCACTGAAAAGTCAGTGTCTGATTTTGGTTTGAGGCCACGCACTTCTCGCATCACCGGAATCAACTCCCCTTTTAACTCTGCGGAGCTAACGCCTTTTGAGGCCTTCACAACAATTTTGGAATTGCTCGACTCCTGAGGAATTAGCCGTGTGGCAAAACGGCTAGGCATCATTACACTTTGATCGAAACCGCTGCCAAACAGTGAAGCGCCCTCCTTCTTAATTACCCCAATTACCAAAACTGTTAGGCCACCCACTTTGATTTCCTTTCCGATTGGATCTTGGCCCTGAAAAAGCATCTCATTTACGTCAGCTCCAATGATGGCAACATTCCGGCCTCCATCGCACTCTAACTGCATAAAATAGCGCCCCTCTACAAGATCAAATGCAATGGTTTCCTTATACTCATATGTGACTCCTGCAATATTTGCATCGGAAACAAGATTGTTCTTGTATTCCGCCGTTTTCATTCCTCCAGACTCAAAAGCCATCGCGCTGTATCCGCTCAGTCGATCTCTCAATCGATCCATGTCTGATTCCTTTGGTTCGCGGCGGCGCATATACTTCCACCACTCATACTCTTCTGCACCGTCTTCTGGACCAATCGGCCACTTTTGGATAAACACGAGGTCGGTCCCGATTGAATCAAGACTCTCCTTCATGTCGGCCTCCATGCTGTCTACCACGCTCAACACAAAAATGATAGAGAATATACCGATCGAAACTCCAAGCAACGATAGTGCAGTACGAAGCTTATTTACCACGAGCGCCTGCCATGCAAATAAAAAGCTTTCCTTAATGAGCCGAAGTATGAGTTTCATTTCGAAGTAAAGCTACCGCTCACGACTTCTATCCGGTCCGATAATTTGATAAGCGGCGTGGATATAATTTTCGCGGGTTAGTTCTGTTATATGACCTTCGCGTCTCCCGTGCCAAAACCATCCACCTCTATCCGATATTTCGCAGCAGTCATCGGGCTGCTTCTGGCTCATCATGGGGAGGGACAGATCAATGCGGGTAGGCAAAAAAGGGTTGCGGTAAACGACACGTTGGTTCTCGACAGCTTGAGTATTTTTCCTGGAAGACTCATCCTTTTGGCTGGCGCGGACACTATTCCTGATTCTCTCTATCGCGCAAAGTACCAGACTGGGACTGTCTATTTCAAGCGCCTTCCAGAGGGCGACTCGCTCACCGCCATTTATGACGTCCTTCCATTTGTGATACGTAGCACCTATCAACACAAGGACCCTGCTGTCTTAATTCTGGCCGAGGGCCGACCAATCAGCAAGTACACGATTACATCTGCCGGCGATCGTTCTGCGCTCTTTGATGATCAAAGCCTGAATAAAAGCGGAAGCATTTCAAGAGGAATTGCTTTTGGAAACGCACAAAACTTAAGTGTCAATTCCTCGCTAAATCTTCAGATGAGTGGAAAAATAACAGAGCGGTACAGTCTCCTTGCTTCCGTATCAGATGACAACATCCCGATACAGCCAGAAGGCAATACACAGCAGCTTCAAGACTTTGATCAGGTGTTTATTCAAGTATTTGACGACCGCAACAAATTGATTGCAGGCGACTTCATTCTGCGTCGGCCGGAGGGCTATTTTCTCAACTACTTCAAACGGTCACAGGGAGCCTACGTGCAGTCCACTGGAATCAACCTCTCCAGCGGCCCTATTGAACGCACTATGAGCGTAGAGGCATCCGCATCAGTCTCTAAAGGGCGCTTTTCTCGCAACGTTATTCAGGGAGTCGAAGGCAATCAAGGGCCGTATCGACTCGTGGGAGAAAACAACGAGTTATTTATCGTGGTGCTCGCTGGTACAGAGGCCGTATATATTGATGGAAGGCTCATGGAGCGAGGTCAGGATAAGGACTATGTGATTGACTATAATTCTGCCGAGATCACATTTACACCCAAACAATTCATTACAAAAGACCGGCGAATTACCGTTGAATTTCAATATTCGGATAAGCGCTACGCAAGGCCGCTCATTCATACCGCCGTGCAAGTGCAGACCCCTAAGGCCAATTACCACCTCAATGTTTTTTCTGAGCATGATGCGAAAAACCAACCCCTTCAGCAAGAATTGAGCGATAGGGATAAACGGGTACTTGCACTCGCCGGTGATAATCCAATCCTCGCAGTAACAAACGGCGCAGACAGTGTTGGATTCTCCGACAACTCTGTGTTGTACGCACTGCGCGATTCCCTTTCATTCGACTCCGTATTTGTCTATTCCACGCACCCTGATAGCGCGCTGTACCGACTCACTTTCACATTTGTAGGAGCTGGCAATGGCGACTACATAGAAGATGGATTCACAGCAAGCGGCAGAAAATTCAAATGGACACTCCCGGAAATAGTTGACCAGGTGTGGATTCGTCGGGGAAGCTATGCTCCGGTGATTACGCTCTTCGCTCCTCAGAAAAAACAAATGATCACAGCGGGCATGACCTGGAATCCGGGGGGGCGCGTAAAGGGTCATAGCACGTTACTAACGGAAGGGGCCATATCAGTCAATGATCGTAATACATTTTCCTCAGTTGATTCAGGAGATGACATCGGCTTCGCGTGGAAAGGTGGTTACCTATGGAAACGCTCTTCTTCTTCAAGTCCAGATACACTTATTGGGAAAGCGCGAAAAAACGGCTTAGAAATTTCAGCCGGATATGAATATACTAGTCGCGACTTCAGCCGTATCGAACGCTTCCGGGACGTCGAGTTTGAGCGCAACTGGAATGTTCAAAGATTGTCTTTACTCAATGACCAGCACATCGGCTCTGTGCTATTCAAGACAGAAATTCCGGATGTTGGAACTGCTGGGATTGGTGCCGATATGTTTGCGATTGGACAGAGTTATCTCGGCAGAAGGGTACAGGCACTCTCGCGCATTTCAACTAAAAAAGGAACGCGAGCAATTGTCAATGCGTCCTGGCTGGAGAGCTCAGGTCAAGTCAATTCTTCATTTATTCGACACAAATCGGACCTCTCCCAGAAGCTTGGCGCGCTTAAAATTGGATTTCGGGATGAGCATGAATACAACAGGTATTACCTGAACGATAGTGACAGTCTTTCTGCTCTTTCCTACCGGTTCTACGACTGGGAGCTTTCGTTAGGAAATTCAGATACTGCAAATTATCAGATTTCCGCATTCTACCGCGACCGCTGGGACGAGCGACCCTCGCCTGATCTTTCCAGAGCTTCACGAGCTGACCATTATGGCGCAGTGGTGGGCATAAATGGCAAAACCGGCAACCGGATTAGGGCACAGATCAGCAACCGGAGACTTCGTGTCATCGATCCCGAACTTTTTACACAGCAGCCCGAAAACACACTTCTCACAAGAGTTGAATATTCCTTCCGTTTTGCGGATGGTCTTCTTCATGGCTCTACATTTTACGAAGTGGGAAGTGGACTTGAACAGCGTCGAGAATTCATCTATTTAGAGGTGCCTGCAGGCCAAGGGAATTATGTCTGGATAGACTACAATGAAAATGGCTCCAAAGAACTCAACGAGTTCGAGATTGCACAGTTTGCTTACGAGGCAAACTACATCAGAAGCTTTGTGCAAACGAATGACTACGTGCGAACATTTACGAATCAGTTCAGTCAAACGCTTTGGATCACTCCGTCACAACGCTGGAAAAAACCCTCTAATCGGTTTCAGAAAATCGTGGGCAGATTCAGCAATCAAACATCGTTTCGAGCAGATCGAAAGACTCAGCGAGAAAACAAAAACGAGAGATTGAATCCTTTTATAACGAGCATTGCGGACAGCACCTTGCTTTCTCTCAACGGTTCATTTCGGAACGTGGTGTTCTTCAACAAATCCAACCCCACTTTTGGTGCTGACCTTACCCTACAGAATGTAAGCAACAAATCACTGCTCAGCAGCGGTTTCGAATCACGGTCTGATGGCTTTACTCAACTTGCCGTTAGGTGGAATTTCTACAAAGCGTTCACCTTCGTACTCGAGGGAAGGGAGGGGTCGCGCAGGGTGGCATCCGATTTCCTTGCTGGTCGAAATTATTTACTCAACCAGCTTTCAATACGGCCGAAGTTGAACTGGCAACCAGGCACAGTCAGCCGGTTTAGTCTTTCTGGCGAGTTCACCGACAAACAAAACAGTTCCATTGATGGTGGTGAACTTGCCACAATTCGCAAGGCGGGCTTTGATTGGACCGTGAACAACCCCGAGAAAGGCCTTGTACAAGCTAATTTTCAGGTGGTGTCCATTAGTTACAGCGGAGAAGCAAACACCTCCCTTTCATTTGATATGCTTGAAGGACTGGCCCCAGGGATCAACCTTACTTGGGGGGCTGGACTTCAGCGGACTGTCGCCAACAACCTTCAACTTAATGTCATTTACAACGGACGGAAGCCCGGGGAGCTAAGGATCATTCATAGCGGGGGCGTACAGGTGCGGGCCTTTTTCTAACACAAACGCCGTCACTGACGACGGCGTTTGTATAACCAAAACCAACTTGAATGACTTCCGGCGATCCGGAATAAAAAAATTACTTGTCGTTAAAAATCCAGATCCCCTGAATTCCAACGCGAATTGGAGAAGTAGCTGTAATATTCATGACTTTATCGGTTTAACAATCTAAAGATCAGTTCGATTTATACTAATGACCCCGCACCAATACATCTGCGGTCAGAATTTTGAAGCAATCGGAGCAATTCGAGCGGGCAACGGAATAAGAAAAGGTCCAGATGAGATATTCTGAACCGCCTAACCAGATCTCACTCCACTTTTATTCACCACAGAAAGCCCTGAAAACGCCCGTTTTGCGAAGGTTTTTAAAAAGAGTGTTGAAAAGTGTTTGGTGGAGGGAGATTTCGTATTATTTTCGCAGCCCGTTTTTCGGAATAGAAACGGGTTAGAAATCAGTCGAAATGGATACGTTGACCTACAAAACACTCTCTGCCAATAAAGAATCTGCTCAAAAGCAGTGGCTATTGGTAGATGCTACCGACAAGACTCTCGGGCGTCTCTGCAGCGAAATTGCAGCTTTGCTCCGTGGTAAACACAAACCCTTGTTCACTCCCCACGCCGATTGTGGCGATCATGTGGTCGTGATCAATGCGGATAAAGTTCACCTTACTGGTGGCAAGTGGGACCAAAAGACGTATATCCGCTACACGGGATATCCAGGAGGTCAGCGCTTCACAACTCCACGTGAGTTGATGGCAAAAAGCCCCACTGCAATGATCGAAATGGCTGTTCGTGGTATGCTGCCTAAGAACCGTCTTGGTCGCGAAGTATTCCGCAACCTCTATGCATATGCCGGCACCGAGCATCTGCAGGAGGCGCAGCAACCAAAAGCATACGAACTTAAAGGATAAGAATTTTTCATGTCGGCAATCACCAACACATCCGGACGTCGTAAGAACGCCGTTGCGCGTATCTACCTCAGCGAGGGCACAGGAAATATCACTGTAAACGGCAAGGACTATAAGAACTACTTCCCGTCACTGGTTCTCCAGTACAAAGTCTTGCAGCCTTTCCAGATTACAGGGAATGACAACAAGTATGATGTGAAGGCCAACCTCAATGGAGGCGGAACTACGGGACAGGCGGAGGCACTCCGTTTGGCTGTGAGTAAAGCTCTGATTGAACTCAATCCAGAGTGGAAGTCAGCGCTGAAGGCTCAAGGCCTGACCACACGCGATCCACGTATGGTGGAGCGTAAGAAGTTTGGTCAAAAGAAAGCAAGGAAGCGTTTTCAGTTCTCTAAGCGTTAATCGCCGGAGACCGCTATCCTGCTTGTTTAGCATCCAAACTGTCCGGACTCATTTGCGCTTGGCAAATGGCTACCAGATGGTTGCTTAAGTGAACGTAAACAAGAGAATAAATCACATAATGGCAAGAGTTACTTTCGAAGAATTGCTGGACAGCGGTGTGCACTTTGGCCACCTCAGCCGCAAATGGAACCCCAACATGGCCCCTTACATTTTCGGGGAGAAAAAAGGGATCCACATCATTGATCTGAACAAGACAGTTGTGAAGCTGGATGAGGCGTGCAACGCCCTCAAACAGATTGCAAAGTCAGGCAAGAAAATCCTTTTCGTTGCCACTAAGAAGCAGGCAAAAGATATCGTTTCTGAAAAAGTAAGCGCCATCGGAATGCCGTTTGTAACAGAGCGCTGGCCTGGTGGAATGTTGACCAACTTCGTCACCATTCGCAAGGCTGTTCGCAAAATGTCTTCTATTGAGAAAATGGAAGCAGACGGCACCGCGGCTACAATGAGCAAGCGTGAGCGTTTGCAGCTTAACCGTATGTTGCTGAAAATGCGCAAAAACATCGGTTCAATTGCAGACATGAATCGCGTGCCTGCCGCGCTTTTCGTGGTGGATGTGATGAAGGAGCATATCGCTGTAGCTGAGGCAAAAAAACTCGGTATTCCGGTCTTCGCAATGGTTGATACTAACAGCGATCCCCGTCTGATTGAGTTCGCAATCCCCGCCAATGATGACGCAACAAAATCCATCACTAAAATCATGGATGTCGTTATTGAAGCTATTGCTGAAGGTCTCTCAGACCGCAAAGTTGAGAAAGACAAAGGCGAAGACGCACCGACAGAAACCAAGTCTGAGGCCAAGACTGAAGGTCGCCCACGCAAAAAGGCTCCTGCTCAGTCTTAATACTTGCTTCCTTTTCGGATATCATTAACGACTTATTGTTGTACACTAATTTATTGACCCATGAATATTACTGCAGCTGATGTAAATAAACTCCGCACCATCACTGGCGCTGGTATGATGGATTGTAAGAAAGCCCTAGTAGAAGCCGAGGGCGACTACGACAAGGCGATCGAATTGCTTCGCAAAAAAGGTCAAAAGGTCGCTGCCAACCGCAGTGATCGTGACGCCCGTGAAGGTCTCGTGCTCGCGAAACTCGCTGAAAACGGTTCACACGGAGTGATGATTGTTCTGAACTGCGAAACAGACTTTGTAGCCAAGAATGAGAATTTCGGCAATGTGGCAAATGCCATTCTTGAAACGGCTCTAGCCAACAGCCCGGCCTCATTAGGTGACCTTAAGTCGCTTATTTTTCCCGGCACTTCTCTGTCAATCGACGAAAAAATAACTGAGGAGATCGGAAAGATTGGTGAGAAGATCGACCTCTCTTTTTTCGGAACGGTTAACGCTGCTCAAGTATTCTGCTATAACCATCCCGGCAACAAACTCGCTGCAATGGTTGGCTTCAACAAGGCTACCAGCGCGGAGGTTTCGAAAGATGTGGCAATGCAGGTTGCCGCTATGGCACCAGTTGCACTCGACGAGTCATCTGTTCCAGAAGAGCTGAAGTTGAAAGAAATTGAAATTGGCAAAGAGCTCGCGATGAACGAAGGCAAGCCTGCTGAGATGGCAGAGAAAATTGCACTCGGCCGTCTGAATAAGTGGTTCAAAGAGACGACTCTTCTGAATCAGGAGTTCATCAAAGACAGCAAACTTTCTGTAAGTCAGTATCTCCAGTCAACCGATAAGGATTTGACCGTTACTGAGTTCGTTCGTTTTGCATTGAATTAATTTGGGATTTCTACCTAAAGAAAGGGCGATCAATATTGATCGCCCTTTTGCTTTTCTAACGATCCGATTGAACCCTTTTCGCTCAGCTCTTGTTTGAAATGGGAATAAATGATCTTCCGCCTGTGTGTATATGGCCCACTGCGGTTAATTTCGCCACGCATACCAACTGAACAAAAGAAGAATACGCTATGGCATCGGCTCTTTTCAAATCTTCACTCGTCAAAAAATTCTGGATGGGCCTTACGGGGCTATTCCTGATCATTTTCCTTGTCGTGCACGCTGGAATTAACTCCATGATCTTTTTCAACGATAATGGAGCCACGTTCAATGAGTGGGCTCACTTCATGGGGTCTAATGTGATCATTCGCACCGCCGAGATCGGGTTGTTCGCGGGCCTTCTTCTTCACATAGTAGACGGACTTTTGCTTTATTTCCAAAATCGCAAAGCCCGTCCGGTGAAATACACCTATGAAAATGCTTCGTCGAGCAGCAAGTGGTATTCGCGGAGCATGGCCTTACTCGGCACTTTACTTTTGCTCTTTTTGATCATCCACATGGCGCATTTCTGGGTTAAAACCCGCGTTACCGAATTGAGTATAGATCAAAAAGAAATGTTCATTGATGGGCACGCATACGAAAACCTCTACGGCGAAATGGTGCTCATTTTTACCAACCCATTCATCGTTGTCTTATACGTACTCTCGTGTTTTGCGCTGTTTTGGCATCTGCTCCACGGTTTCAGAAGCGCATTCCAATCGCTTGGCCTCGGTCAGCATAAGTACAAGGAGACTATTGCGCTAGTCGGCGATGCGTTTTCTGTCTTGATCTCTGTTCTCTTTGCATCCATGCCAATCGCACTCTATTTCGGTTTGGTTTAATCCTATTTCCAACGAAGTTCCCACGAAGCTATGAAGTTAGAAGCTAAAATCCCAGAAGGTCCGGTCGATCAAAAGTGGACCCGCTACAAGAACTCCGTTCGTCTTGTAACTCCATCCAACAAGCGCAACATTGAAGTAATCATCGTGGGTACGGGCTTGGCTGGCGCCTCAGCGGCGGCATCGCTTGCTGAAATGGGTTACTCAGTGAAAGCATTTTGCTTTCAGGATAGCCCGCGTCGAGCGCACTCTATTGCGGCACAGGGGGGCATCAATGCGGCCAAGAACTACATGAACGATGGCGACAGCGTTTACCGCCTCTTTTACGATACCATAAAGGGTGGAGATTATCGCTCCCGCGAAGGAAATGTGCATCGTCTTGCAGAGGTAAGTGCGAGCATCATTGATCAATGTGTTGCTCAAGGAGTTCCTTTTGCGCGCGATTACGGCGGACTTCTCGACAACCGTTCTTTCGGGGGCACTCAGGTATCTCGCACTTTTTATGCGAAAGGACAAACCGGACAGCAGCTGCTCCTGGGGGCCTATTCGGCGCTGAGTCGTCAAATCGGCAAGGGAACGGTCAAAATGTACAACCGGCATGAAATGCTCGACGTTGTGTTGATCGGAGGAAAGGCTCGGGGCATTATTGCCCGCAACATGGTGACTGGCGAATTAGAGCGTCATTCTGCCCATGCCGTAGTGCTTTGCACCGGTGGATATGGCAATGTGTTTTTTCTGTCTACTAATGCCATGGGATCCAACGTAGCGGCTGCGTGGAGAGCCCATCGTCGTGGTGCGTATTTCGCCAATGCTTGTTTTACGCAGATCCACCCAACCTGCATTCCCGTTAGCGGCGATCATCAGTCTAAGCTCACACTCATGTCAGAGTCTCTACGCAACGACGGAAGGATTTGGGTCCCTAAGTTCAAAGAAGACGCTGAGGCAATTCGTGCAAAAAAACTTCGTCCAACAGATCTGCCTGAAGATCGCCGAGACTATTTCCTCGAGCGGCGCTATCCTGCGTTTGGAAATCTTGTTCCCCGCGACGTGGCCTCACGCGCGGCTAAAGAACGGTGCGATGCCGGATTTGGTGTCAATTCCACAGGAGAGGCGGTGTATCTTGACTTCAGTTCTGCATTCATGCGGTTTGGAAAAACTGAGGTGAATATTCGCGGATTGCACAATGCGACAGAAAATGAAATAAGGTCATTGGGAGAAAAAGTTGTAGAAAATAAATACGGAAACCTTTTTCAGATGTACGAGCAGATCGTTGCTGAAAATCCGTATAAAACTCCCATGATGATTTACCCCGCGGTACACTACACGATGGGGGGACTTTGGGTCGACTATGAATTGATGACAACCGTTCCAGGCCTGTACGCCTGTGGAGAAGCTAATTTCAGCGATCACGGAGCCAACCGTTTGGGCGCATCTGCGCTGATGCAGGGGTTGGCAGATGGCTATTTTGTGCTTCCATACACCATCGGCAATTTCCTCGCCGACGAGATTCGAACTGGAGCGATTCCAACCGATACGGCGGAGTTTACTGAGGCAGAGAATGGCGTGCGTGCGCGCCTCGAAAGTTTCCTTCAGTCAGAAGGAAACAATCCTGTTGATTTCTACCACAAGCAGTTGGGCAAAATAATGTGGGATAAATGCGGAATGGCGCGCAGCAAGGAGGGGCTGGAGCAGGCCATTCAAGAAATTCGTGCATTGCGTGCAGAATACCGCACCGGTATAAAAGTTCCGGGAAGCATGAAGGGGATGAATCCAGAATTGGAAAAAGCCGCTCGGGTAGAGGATTTTCTTGAGCTCGGAGAAATGATGTGCATGGATGCATTGGAGCGCAATGAATCATGCGGAGGTCACTTCCGTGAAGAGTTTCAGACTGAGGAGGGTGAAGCGCTTCGTCAGGATGATACATACGGAGCTGTGTTCGCCTGGGAATTCAGCGGAGATCCTTCTGCTCCCATCCTCAATCGCGAAGAGCTGATTTACGAAAACATTAAAGTTCAACAACGATCATACAAGTGATTATGAGCAGCCAAAACATGACGTTGAAATTAAAAATCTGGCGCCAGAAGGATAGCTTCGAGAAAGGCCGGATGACAGAATACACGCTCGGCGGCATTTCGCCAGATATGTCCTTTCTGGAAATGATTGACGTGCTGAACGACGGTTTGATCCGCAAGGGCGATGACCCAGTAGCATTCGATCATGACTGTCGCGAAGGCATTTGTGGGATGTGCAGTATGTTCATTAATGGAGAAGCGCACGGCCCCAATCGCGGAGTAACGACTTGCCAGCTCCACATGCGCTCCTTCAACGATGGCGATACGATCTATATCGAGCCTTGGCGCAGTGCGGGATTTCCTGTAATCAAAGACCTCATGGTTGACCGGAGCGCGTTTGATCGCATCATACAAGCTGGTGGATTTGTGTCGGTGAACACCTCTGGACGCACGCTCGACGCGAATGCGATTCCGATTCCAAAGGACGATGCAGATACCGCTTTTGATGCTGCGACCTGCATCGGTTGTGGCGCATGTGTGGCCACGTGTCCAAACAGCTCTGCGATGCTTTTTGTGGGTGCGAAAATTTCTCAATTCGCTCTTTTGCCACAGGGCCATCCCGAGCGCAAGGGGCGAGTGTTGAATATGGTCAAGCAAATGGACGATGAGGGCTTTGGCAACTGTTCCAACATCGGAGCGTGCGAGGTTCAATGCCCAAAAAACATTTCATTGGAGGTAATTGCTCGGATGAATCGAGAGTACATCTCGGCATCGCTGAAGCCCGAGAATTAAGGTTCCGGGTTCAATTCCAATTGAACAGGCGCCATTCCCTTCTCTTCAATTTTTTTATAAAACTCACTCTCCTTCAACGACGGTAGAATGAGCCCTGAGAAGCCATAAATGCGACGGTAGAAGAAAGACTCTTCCTTCTGCTTCTCCGGCAGAAGGCCATACTTCGCGTCCAATGCATTGATAAAAAGAAACACAAGGCTAAGAATCAATAAATACTTAGTCAATGAAAACGCTGCGCCTGCTGAACTGTTCAGCTTGTCGCCGCCACCTGATTTAACAGCTTTGGTAATCACTTTTCCTAGAAAAAACAGACCAATACCAACGCACAGTAGGATCAACACAAAAGACACAACGGGCAAGTATTCTGCTTTCACATCAAGCTTATCCCGAAGAATTCCAGTCATACCGTCCGAAAGGTGAATGGCCAAATAAACCCCAACAAACAAGGCAAGAAGCGAAAAAATCTCCATTACGAATCCGTTCTTCCAGCCCCGCCAGATAGCGAAGCCCATAGGAATCAGCAGAATGAGATCAAGGTAACTTACCACGGTGGTCAAATTTCCACCCTCCTGCTCCCTTTTCATTCGTCACATCTTCCGAATATCAACACCCCAAGTTGAATAGCGATACCGCCATCGGGGCTACATTTGCAGCCAAATTATGAAGTCGATGAACGCTTATGATGTGGTGATAATTGGATCGGGGCCCGGCGGATATGTTGGTGCAATCCGATGCGCACAACTTGGCTTGAAAACCGCGCTGATTGAAAAGTATAGCACTCTTGGTGGAACTTGTCTCAATGTGGGCTGCATTCCGTCAAAAGCCCTGCTCGACTCTTCAGAGCATTATCATCAGGCCGTTCATACGTTCACAGAGCACGGAATTGATCTGAGTTCTGCCCCCAAAGTGAACCTGACTCAGATGATCAAGCGCAAACAAGACGTGGTGGATCAAACGGTTGGCGGGATCAATTTTTTAATGAAGAAAAACAAGATCGACGTGTATACCGGACACGGGTCTTTTCTTGATAAAAACACCATTCAAATCACTAAGGCCGACGGCACCTCTGAGCAGGTAACAGGCAAAAATGTAATCATTTCTACCGGCTCAAAGCCTGCGTCATTGCCATTCATCACGATTGACAAAAAGCGTATTATCACAAGCACAGAGGCACTGAAGCTAACCGAAGTGCCCAAGCATTTGGTCATCATCGGAGGTGGTGTAATCGGATTGGAGTTGGGAAGTGTATATGCGCGCCTTGGTGCAAAAGTCAGTGTGGTCGAATACATGGATAGCCTGATTCCAACCATGGATCGCACCATGGGCAAAGAGCTTCAGAAGTCGCTGAAGAAACTTGGCTTCGAACTTTACCTCTCTCATAAAGTAAAAGCCGTTTCAACAAATGGCAAGGCGGTTACTATCAAAGCAGACACTGCGAAGGGTGAAGAAGTTGTGATTGAGGGGGACTATTGCCTCGTAGCTGTGGGTCGCAAGCCCTACACCGACAGCCTCGGACTTGACAAGGTTGGTATAAAACTGGACACCCGCGGGCGCGTAGAAGTTGACGCTCATTTGCAAACGAATGTTCCCGGTATATACGCCATTGGCGATGTGATAAAAGGCGCAATGCTCGCGCACAAAGCAGAAGAGGAAGGAACGTTTGTGGCCGAAGTGATTGCTGGACAAAAACCGCACATCAATTATCTGCTTATACCTGGCGTGGTATACACTTGGCCCGAAGTGGCAAGTGTCGGCTATACTGAAGAACAGCTCAAGGAAAATGGCACGCCTTACAAGGTGGGTTCATTCCCTTTCAAGGCTAGTGGTCGGGCGCGCATAAGCATGGATACAGATGGTTTGGTGAAAGTACTCGCACACAAAGACACCGATGAAATTTTAGGCGTTCACATGATTGGTCCACGGTGCGCCGACATGATTGCAGAGGCTGTTGTGGCAATGGAATTCAGGGCAAGCGCTGAAGACATTACGCGTATTTCCCACGCTCATCCCACGTTCACAGAAAGTTTCCGCGAAGCGGCTTTGGACGCAACGGGGAAAAGGGCTATACACATTTAATTACAACGGCATATTCGAGTGCTTCTTACGAGGCATCTTCTCTGATTTGTTTTGAAGCATAGCAAAAGCACGAATCAACTTTTCTCGGGTTTGTGAGGGCAGAATGACTTCATCCACATAACCACGTTCAACAGCGCTGTAAGGATTCGCAAAAAGCTCTGCATATTCTGACTCTTTCTCCTTCCACTTCTCTTGAGGATTCGCGGCTTCACTAATTTCTTTTTTGAAAATAATTTCTGCGGCACCCTTCGCTCCCATCACCGCGATTTCTGCTGTGGGCCACGCGTAATTCATATCGGCCCCAATATGCTTGCTGTTCATCACATCATAAGCTCCACCGTATGCTTTACGTGTGATCACCGTAACGCGTGGAACTGTGGCCTCGCTAAACGCATAAAGGAGTTTTGCTCCATTGGAAATAATACCATTCCACTCCTGATCAGTGCCTGGCAAAAACCCGGGAACGTCCTCAAACACAAGAAGAGGAATATTGAACGCATCGCAAAAACGCACAAAACGTGCAGCCTTGTTGCTGCTCCGTATGTCGAGCACACCTGCGAGATAAGCTGGCTGATTGGCCACAATACCTATGCTCCGGCCGGCAAGACGCGCAAAGCCGACAATTATATTCTCCGCAAAATTCTTGTGTACTTCAAACCATGTCTTGTCGTCGATCACCTCATGAATCACCTCATGCATGTCGTAAGGCTGATTCGGATTTACAGGAATAATGGAATCCAGTTTGGTGCGCTCTTCTGACCCTATCTGATAAGGCAACGACGGGGCCTGCTCCTCACAATTCTGAGGAATATAGCTCACCATATCACGAATCAATTGCAGACATGCCGCATCATTGGGCGCTGTAAACTGAGTTACCCCGCTTTTCGTGCTGTGGGTAGAGGCTCCACCCAATTCCTCGCTGGTTACCTCTTCATGAGTAACTGTTTTGACCACATTGGGCCCTGTGACAAACATGTAACTGGTCTGTTCGACCATCACGATAAAGTCCGTGAGCGCCGGGCTATATACCGCTCCACCAGCGCACGGGCCCATGATTGCGCTGATCTGCGGCACAACTCCACTCGCCTGCACATTGCGATGGAAAATATTTGCATAAGCCCCAAGCGAAACCACACCCTCTTGGATTCGCGCACCTCCGCTATCGTTCAATCCGATTACTGGAGCACCATTCTTCATGGCGAGATCCATTATCCGACAGATTTTCTCGGCGTGCGCCTCTGCAAGCGAGCCTCCCATTACGGTAAAGTCTTGTGAAAAGATGTAGATCAACCGGCCGTGAATAGTGCCATAGCCTGTCACTACGCCATCACCCGGATATTTCTCCTTTTCCAATCCAAAATTGGTGCTTCGGTGCGTGACCAACATTCCTATTTCCTCAAAGGACCCCTCGTCAAGAAGCAACTGCACCCTCTCACGTGCCGTGAGTTTACCCTTTTTGTGCTGAGATTCTATTCTCTTTTCTCCACCACCCAAAAGCGCCTGCTCCTGTTTCTTTCGCAATAACTGATGTCTGTCGGTCATGGTTTGGTCGTAATCTTTGCGTCCAAAAGTAGGTAGCGATGGACGATTGATCATTGGGAAATTGATCTGGCCATAACCTCCTGCCCTCACTCATGCAATTCGACACACCCGTTCGCTCTGCATTCCAATGGCTACGGTCCAGCCAGGGCATTGCATTGCTCGTGATCACAATCACGACCTGGACCTCTGTGTCTCACTTTTATCCCGATAACAATTATCGCACAGTTGTTCAAATGGACGGTGATGGCTATTACGCCTATCTCCCGTTTGTCTTCGAAACACAGGGTTCAACCTATCAAACCTTCGCTGACTATTCCTATCAGGCTGACACTATTCCACACTTTTTGAGGTCCGCGGGAAATGGGTTCGTAAATAAATATTTCGCAGGTGAGGCGGTGCTGCTTACTCCATTCTATTTAACGAGTAAATTACTCGTTCACCCCGACCCAGAACACCCGGGATACAGTCGAGCGAACCTGATGTCTGTCGCCATTGGGGCGATGTTCTATTTCGCTATAGGAATTCTCCTGTTTCGTCGCTTTTTGCGTAGTTATGGGTTCTCTGAACCTGTTATTAGCACTCTGCTCATCGGGCTGACATTTGGAACAAATCTGTGGTGGTATGTGGCGAGGGAGCCTTCAATGAGTCATGTCTACTCCTTTTTTCTTGTGTGTTCATTGCTTCTTCTTTTTCAAGAGTATGCCGCAGGAAAGCGTGGGGTACGTCCCATTCTCCTTTTTGCTTGTGCTGGGTTGCTTGCCCTGACACGCCCAACGGACGCCTTGATTGCGCTCTTCATTCCTCTGTTTTTAAATAGATCACACCTTATTCTTCTCGCTCGCAACTGGCTCGGTTGGCTTATTCTTATTTGCGTTGTCAGCATTCAGCCAATTCTCTATTTCATTCAATGTGGAGAATGGGCCGTGTGGAGCTATGCCGATGAAGGGTTCAACTTTTCAGACCCCTATCTCTGGAGCACTTGGTTTTCCTGGCTCAAGGGGTTGGGCATCTATTTTCCGTTCCTTTTGCTCGTGTTTCCTGGGTTTTATTTTTTTTGGAAAAAGAAAAGGAAGGTACCTTCATTCTGGCTCATTGCAGGTCTTTTCGTCGTGTTCTACATTCTCTCTTCCTGGCATGCCTGGCACTACGGGTGGAGTTTTGGAATGCGTGCCTACATTCAATTCTATCCTTTTTTACTCCTTTCGATCGGGTATTTGATTGAGGCCGCCATGGGCCATTTGTCCACGCGCCTTGTTCTTGGCGTCTTTATCATTTACGCGCTACTTCACACCTTTTCCGCTGCTCAAATTGCCTCCATTGATTATGGCTTTATTCAAAACATTACACAAGAGGATTGGTCTCAATTGCTCTTTCGCGACGAAGATGAGATCAGACAAACTATTAAGGAAACAAAGGTCCGCTAAACATCAATTACACCACTTTGGATCTGCCGGGAATACTCTCGAGAAGTTGTCTAGTATAGTGCGACTTGGGCCGGTAAAACACTTCATCAGCGGTGCCTATTTCTTCTACCTTTCCTTTGCGCATCACCATGATCCGATCGCTCATATAATACACGACATTTAGGTCGTGGGAAATGAACAGATAGGTCAAATCCAAATTCGCCTTTAGCTCATTGAGCAGGTTCAATACCTGTGCCTGAACGGAAACATCAAGCGCAGATACAGATTCATCACAGATCAGCAATGAGGGTTCCACCGCAAGTGCCCGAGCAATAACGACGCGCTGGCGCTGGCCACCAGAAAACTCATGCGGATACCGGTTGTAATGTTCCTCTCCAAGCCCCACCTGATTGAGAAGTTGTATCACACGTTCACGCCTCTTAGAAGCGGAATCTCTTAGTCCGTAAAAAGCAATCGGCTCACTAATCATTTGTCCGACTGTCATCGTAGAATTCAAGGCGGAGTAAGGGTCCTGAAAAACGATCTGTATATGTTTAAATACCTCACGTCGCTGGCCTTTTGTGGCCTGAACCAAATCCATTCCTTTGAACCAAATTTCACCAGAAGTGGGAGGTACAAGGCCCAGCAACGCACGACTCAAGGTCGTTTTGCCGCATCCGCTCTCGCCGACAAGGCCAAGGGTTTCTCCCGTGTGAATTGAAAATGACACGTGATCTATTGCAAGAAAGGCGGGCTTACTTCCCTTCCCAAAAACTCCTCTCGTAGCATAACTCTTCGTCAACCCGTTCACTAACACGAGTGCTTCCGAATGACTCTCCGTCGGCCGGCGAATGCCTCCTTCGCCATTTTCCTCAAGCAGCGCAAAGCCCTTTTTCTCTGGAGTGGGTCGAGCGGCTAGTAGCCGCTGGGTATATTGATGTTGAGGTCTTTCGAGCACATCTTGAACCGATCCTTGCTCTACGACTTCGCCTTTCCGCATAACAATTACCTCGTCGGCCATCTCGGCCACAAGGGAAAGATCATGAGTGATAAAAAGAAGGCCCATGCCGTACTTTTCCTGAAGGCCCCGAAGCAGCGCCAGTACCGATCTCTGAACCGTTACATCCAACGCTGTGGTGGGTTCGTCTGCGATCAGAACGTCTGGCGCACAACTCAGCGCCATTGCTATCATGACGCGCTGGCGTTGGCCACCCGACATTTCATGTGGATACTTCGAAAACGCCTGTTCAGGATATGGAATCAACACCTCTTCAAACAATCGAATAGTCTCTTGGCGGGCTTGCGAAAAGGCCATTAATCGATGCGTTGTCAAACACTCTGCAACTTGCGCCCCACAGGTCATAACAGGGTTGAGCGCAGTCATCGGCTCTTGAAAAATCATTGCAATTTTTCGTCCTCGAAGTGAGGTCCAAAAGGTATCGCCTGGTGCAATCTCTTTGTTATCGCCTCCTGAAATGCTTGACGAAACAACCATTTGGCCTCCGGTATAGCGTGTTTGCGCCTTGGGGTGAAGGTCCAGAAGAGTTAGGCTAGTGACAGATTTGCCACTGCCGGACTCACCTACAATTGCCGTTGTTTTTCCTCTCCGGATCGAGAGCGAAACTTTCTTGACCGCTTCAATGGCTCTTCCTTCGCGGAGAAAGGACACTCCCAAGTCATCGATTCGAATAAGTATGTCGTTATTCTGACTCATTGAAATTGATCCGCAACGCGGGGAAATTATTGTTTCGTAAGGAATCCTGCACAGCGATGTTCATTAATCTGCCATTGCGAGACATGGTTCGCCAATTCAACTGAGTTCCGCTCCTTTTGGGCGCTCCAAATTTAGAGCGGTACAAACCCATGATTTCACCCTTAAGCGAGCTGAGCACTTCATGGTGCGCGGACATAATAATCATAGAGATATCATAGAGCCCTTTTTCGTCAAAATCGTAAGAGATCTCGTAGAATACAGAGTCACCCGAATGCAGCGGAAGCTTATACACCAATTCATCTGGCATTGAAAACACAGCGGGTGCCATTTCGGCCTGGATAACCGTGCTGGGCTGATCTCCCATATTCACTCCTCTCAAATCAGCAGCGCCTAATTCACCCACCAAATGTTCTGCCTTCTCGCCTCCGTTGGGTGAGCTTGCACATGCACAGACTACCGATGCGAATGCAAGCGCAGTCAAATATTCTAAGTACGCCCCACCCATTTGGTATCGAAGGTAGCCTGTTAAAGCCAAGAATCTATGACCCCATTGAACGGCCTAATCCTCTGCCAGCAACTGGGAGATAAACATTTCCAGACGGTCGGTATAGTGCAAATAATAATCCCCGGTGCTTGGTCCGTAAAAACCGGTGTGGATCTTTCGCACCTGCCCTCGCTTATCTAGGATGAGTATTGTGGGGAATGACATTACCTTGTTAAGCATTGGAAACACCTTCCCAGCGTCAGATTTGTTTCCCCCAATAAAAACAGGATAATTCACCTTGAGATCGCTTACATGACTTTTAATTACCTCAATGTTCTCATTTAAATCATTTGAGCGTTCGAAGGCGACGGGGATAACCTGAAGACCCTTGTCCTTGTACTCCTCGTGCAAGCCTTCAAGAAAAAGACTTTCGTCCGAACAATTGGGGCACCAAGACCCAAAAATCTGAACAACTGTGACTTTATTCTTAAACGAAGACATATCAAACTGCATTAGTTTGCCATCGAAATCGGTCGCCGAAAACTGAAAGGGCCCAGATCCGGGAAGAATATATGTCAGTGAATCAGGATCACGAAGGCTCGCCTGGTCGTTCTTGCGAGCCTCCCATGGCTCACTCCAGTGGATCCCGCTAAAAAATGATCCGTCTACTATACTATCATTTCTGCAAGTTCCTTCAAAATAGAACAGATGAGAACCATCAAAGCAAGACAGCCACAACTTGTCCTTAACCTTTTTTCCTTGTAGAAAACGATAGTCTCCTGCCTCTGTAAGAAAAGTTCCGGACACATGGTCGTCCCAGAAATCAAATATCCCAATAGCCCGATAGCGCTCTGTTGTATCATCGGGTGAAAATGTGACTTCAAATATCTGCCGCTCAATGAGACCATCCTCCGGGTTCGCGCGCAAGCCTGTGTATTTGGCTTTAAACGGAATGGAATACAATGAGTCCCGAGTTGGGTCAGTAAGCCGACCGGTAAGAACGGAGTCGCCGGCTAACTTTCCATCAAGAAACGTTTGAAACAATGGCATTTTCACGTGAAAGGCAGACTTGGCCCACTCCACCGAGTCGAGCTCAATTTGCTCCCCGTTATTTAGAATAGTAAAGTGCCCAGCAGAATCGATTATGAGGCGGATGGGGATCAATTCCTGATGGCCGGATTGACTTATATCGAACATCAATTCCCACTCTCCCGGCCGAGGCCTGAGATCTTGGGGAGCTCGAGTACTGCATGAATAAATGAGGGCTATAAGACCGACGCTAAGACAAAACGAAGCTTTCAATGAAATTAAGATTTAGCTCGACCAAGATAGGTAGACGGCCCATGGCATTTATTACAAAATCGTCAAAATAAATTGAACCTAACATGCTCCAAAATCTCCTATTCACACCTCTCTAAATCCGGAACCCACTCCCAGACTGTGCGTTCGCCTGCAGTCAACGGTTGAATTGTCATGCCTCAGAAGTCGAATTTAATACCCTGAGCCAATGGCAGGCTTGTAGAATAATTGAGAGTATTGGTCTGCCGGCGCATATAGTTTTTCCATGCATCTGACCCGCTTTCACGCCCACCACCAGTTTCCTTTTCGCCACCAAACGCACCGCCAATCTCTGCGCCGCTTGTGCCAATATTAACATTAGCAATGCCGCAGTCCGATCCCTCCACGCTCAGGAATCGCTCCGCCTCACGCATGTTGGTAGTCATGATTGCGCTGGAAAGGCCCTGCTTCACACCATTCTGCATGGCAATTGCCTCTTCCAATTCACGGTATTTCATGATGTATAGAATCGGTGCAAAAGTCTCGTGTTGCACAATGGGCAGCGAGCTATCCTTCACTTCGATAATGCAAGGCTTCACATAACATCCGCTTTCATAGCCTTCACCTGACAGAATTCCGCCTTCTACAACCATCTTCCCGCCCTGGTCTTTCGCCTCGGCGATCGACTTTTCGTAGGCCTCCACAGCAGCCCGGTCAATAAGTGGTCCCATATGATTCTGCTGATCTAGTGGGTTTCCAATGCGCAACTGGCCATATGCCTTGACAAGCTTTTGCTTCACTTCCTCATACACCGATTCATGAATAATGAGTCGGCGCGTGCTGGTGCACCGCTGACCTGCAGTTCCGCAAGCGCCGAAAACCGTGCCGATCATGGTCATCTGAAGATCCGCGTTTGGTGTAACAATTATCGCATTATTGCCGCCAAGTTCCAATAGTGTTTTTCCGAAACGTTCGGCCACAGCAACGCCGACAATGCGGCCCATGCGCGTGCTTCCAGTGGCAGAGATCAACGCGACACGCTCATCGCGAGTCATCATTTCCCCCACCTTATAATCCCCAGAAATAAGAGAAGATATTCCTTCCGGCAGATTATTGTCCTTCGCTACTTCGTTCCAGATATTCTGACAAGCCACACCGCAAAGCGGAGCCTTTTCCGAAGGCTTCCAAATGCACACATCCCCACAAATCCACGCAAGTGCGGCATTCCAACTCCATACTGCTACCGGAAAATTAAACGCTGAAATGATACCTACAATTCCCAGTGGATGCCACTGCTCATACATGCGATGGCCTGGGCGCTCGCTGTGCATGGTCAACCCATAAAGTTGTCGGCTCAAGCCAACCGCAAAATCGCAAATGTCAATCATCTCCTGCACTTCTCCGAGCCCTTCCTGAAGAGACTTTCCCATTTCATAGCTCACCAACTTGCCCAAGTTTGATTTGTGCTCACGCAAGCGATCACCAAACTGTCTCACGATTTCTCCGCGTTTAGGCGCAGGCACCATTCTCCAATACTTAAACGCTTCTTCCGCCTTAGCCATCACCTGATCATATTCCTCCCTAGTCGTCGCTGTAACACCACCAATCAAAGCGCCCTCCACGGGAGAGTGTGAGTAGAACTGAGAGCCGCTGCCCATGAAGTGGGTTCCTGTGCTCGTTCCTGAATTGGTTTGCCTAAGCCCCAATGATTCGAGAACTTCAGGGTCAAGAAAGGTTGTAGAAATCATGATAGTGTAATTTTTCGGGTGCAAAGGTACAGCCCCAATTGGGGATAAAACATAAATAGACTTTCACGTGAAATATCAGTCTTCCGCTGACTCTCCCACGACATCTACGACCAATTTGGCGTCTCTATTAGCCACTTCCCAAGCGGTATAAAAAACCAATTGGCCAATGCGCGCCATTTTATCATAGAAAATTTTTTCAGCATCATCACCTGGGCGATGATAATCCTCATGCACACCACTAAAATAAAAAATGACCGGAATATTCTTCTTGGCAAAATTGTAATGATCAGACCGATAGTAAAACCGATTCGGATCTGCTGGGTCATTGAAGGTATAGTCCAGGTTGATCTTCGTGTGTGTCCCATTTGCTTGCTCCGAAATTGCGTGTAGTTCTGTACTCAACTTATCTGATCCAATCAGGTAAACGTAGTTTTCGTTATCGGCATGTTGCTCGTCTACCCGGCCAATCATATCGATATTCAGATTGCACACGGTGTTTTCCAAAGGAAAAACAGGGTACTCCGTATACCATTCACTTCCGAGAAGTCCCTTTTCTTCGCCACTTACATTAAGAATCAAAACGCTCCTTCGGGTGCCATTTCCTGCGGCTTTAGCGGCCACAAAGGCCTCAGCAAGTTCAAGAGTGGTTACCGTTCCAGACCCATCATCATCAGCTCCATTATTTATCTCTCCTTTCACAATTCCGATGTGATCATAATGTGCTGAAATAATTACGACTTCAGACTTCAGCATTTCATCGGAACCTTCAATAAAAGCCAACACATTCTGCGATTCAATCCTCTCCACATCACGTTTCACGTGAATAATTCCATCTTGAGTAAACATCCTTCTCGCCCCTTTACCCTTCTTATTCCACCTCTTCACTAAATCGGCAATAGGGCATTTAAATGCTTTGTTAGCTAATTGATCTCCCACTCGGGGGGAAACGAAAAAAAATGGAATCAAGCCCTTCTCTTCCGCTCCTTCCTCATTCGGATAATCCAAGGCCATTCGGGGCGATTCCAACCAAAAGCGCGCGCGTGGAATGAATTGATCATAATCTTGTTGAATTATGATTAATCCTTTCGCACCTCGCTTAGCGGCCGCATCAATCTTCGCCCCGGCATCATACGTCCACTCGCTCTGTTCCTGATTCTTGGTCAGCACTGATAGCCCATTCTTGTCGATCGGTTCGCCGGATAGACAGACCACGACTTTATTATCTACAACAAGAGAAGAATAATCAGAATAGATGGGATCATCGATGCCAAAACCCACAAATACTAATTCACCTAAAGCCATCTCCCCTTCAAAAGAAAACGAATTGAAGAAATAAAAGTCCTCAATGAAATCAAACCGAGTGTCGCCCAGATTCATATATGACGTGGAAATACGCTCTTGCTTTAGCGGATAATTCTGGAGATACGAACCATTCATGCACGCGGGTATTCCTAGACTTTTATAGTATGTCGACAAATACTCGGCGGCCTTTCGCTGCCCAGCCTTTCCCGTTTCTCTTCCCTCATATTCATCAGAGGCTATTATCTCCAGATGCTGTCTCAACTCCTCCGGTCTAATTCTACGGGCATATTCCTCTGCACCTTGAGCAAAAAGATGATCCACGTGAAAGCCGAGACTCAGACATAAGACTATGATCCATTTATTCCTTTGCATCTAACAAGAGATTTTTGAAACACGATTAGCATGCCTACCACCTTCAAACGGAGTAGTTAGAAAAATTCCAACCATTGTTAGCGCATCTTCAGTTGAAACAAAACGAGCGGGTATGCATATAATATTGGCATCATTGTGCTCCCTCGCCAGTCTAGCAATTTCCGCGGTCCAACAAAGAGCTGCCCTTATCCCTTGGTGTTTATTCGCCGTAATACACACTCCATTCGCTGAGCCACAAATCAAAACTCCTACACCACCATCCTCCTCTACGGCCAGCGCTGTTGGATGCGCGAAATCCGGATAATCTACACTATCAATGGAAAAGGTGCCGTGATCAATCCAATCAACGGATTCATCCTCAAGTAACGTCATCAGATTTTGCTTGAGTTCAAAACCAGCATGATCGGATCCAATGTGAATTCTCATACACTATTATTTTGCCTATAAAAGTAGCTACTCGGTGAATACTCGTCGCATACCTAATCTTCGGCCCGATCAATGCTAAGTATGGCCAATTCGTCCTTTTCGTATCTCAATATACGCTCTTATCATTTTACAACCTCTAAGAATCAATGATTTACACCCAAATGAGCCGTAATTCACAACTTTTGAGCAATACCGCAGTTTCATCCGTGTACAACTTCTCAATAATTTCATTTGACATTTACAACGCTTTGAATGCTTACTCCATAGTTCCCATATTCTTTATGCGCTTTACATCCAAATATCATCTCTTTACAAACATAAAAATCCTCCTTTATGCACCTTCATGCACATCACCAATTTTACAAACCCACATAATTCACTAAATTGTGTGCTCGTATCTAACTCACTTAAATTCAAAGCAACAAATGGTAATAACTTGTTCAAAGCCATCTCTTAACTTGTTGGTAACGCCAAAGTCAAGCTTCATGACTCACTTTTTATGAACCTATTCACACTCCCTATTAGATACTACTATTCTTTCTTAAAGAAATATATGATATTAGATGTAAAGAACTAAAGATGAAAACTGAGCACTTGATTCGCACAGCTGTGGTCACCTTTGTGGTCTTGATGACCATGACTGTAGCCATAGCCCAAAGTGATTTTACCCAGTTTTTCTATGAGGATGGCACTGTGTCCAGTGAAGGTTTCATGAGCAATGGAAAACCAGACGGTTATTGGAAAACTTACTACCCTGGTTCGATTTTGAAAACCGAAGGAAACAGGAAGAAATACCAACTTGATTCTACATGGAAATTCTACAGAGCTGACGGGTCTTTGGAGCGAATAATAACTTATTCCGAAGATATCAAATCTGGGTTGGAACAAGTGTTTGAACTCAAGGGAACAGTTTCTGAAGAATACACAAACGAAAACAACATAAGGCAAGGACAAGCAAGATATTTTTATGATTCCAGCGAAGTTTGGAAAATTGTCCAATTCGTAAACAACAAGGAAGAAGGAAAAGGACTCGAGTTAGCTAAGGATGGGCGAATCATCACAATGATGACGTATCGCAATGGCTTTTTATATGCCTCTGAAAGGATCAATCGATTTGATGCTCAAGGGCAACGCACTGGCCTATGGAAAGATCTCTATCCAAATGGTCAAACGAAAGAAGAAGGAATGTGGTCAGTAGACAAGCGGAATGGAGTCTTTAAATTTTTCGATCGACGGGGGCTATTGGAGCGTATTGAAAAGTACGTGGATGGAGAATTAGTGACGGGCGATGATAGCAGTTCCGTGCTTGATGTGCGTCGAGAATATGATGAAGAAGGAAGGGTTCGAGTGGTAGGGAGTTATAGGGAAGGCAAAAAGCAGGGAACCTTCAGGAATTACGATGACAATGGAGTAGAGGAGGGAGCATCTATTTATGAAAAGGACGAACTGGTCGGAGAAGGATTATTGGATTCAATTGGACGTCGTCAAGGTGATTGGAAATTGTATTATCCGGAAGGGGGAGTGCGCTCAGAAGGAACCTATGTGGATGGATTGAAGGAAGGTCCGTGGATGTTTTATTTCAAAACCGGAAAGGTGGAGCAGAAAGGAGCTTACAAAGCTGATCTTCCAGTGGGAAATTGGAATTGGTATTATGCCAATGGAGCGATTCACAGGGATGAAACTTATCGGAGGGGAAAGGAAGATGGTCATGCTGTGGAATATGATTCCACGGGTTTCGTAATCAATGAGGGCGATTATATCGATGGACAGAAAACGGGGTTGTGGAACTTGACTATAAATGATCATTCCGAGAAGGGAGAGTACGAGGATGGTGAACGTAATGGTGAATGGGTTTGGTTCTATGCGTCAGGAAAAAAAGCTTTTGAAGGTGAATTTCAATTGGGGATTCCAATTGGAAAACATCGCTTTTGGTATGACTCGGGCCAACTGAAGATGAAGGGCGACCACCAAGGCGGGGAGTTATATGGACCGTGGCAGTATTTTGATGAATCCGGATTGCTTATCGTGGAGTCTGAATACCAAGGCGGGGTGGTGGTTAGAATAAATGGTAAGAAAATAAAAACTGGGAAAAATCAGGAGGCTCCCTAGTATAATGGAAAACTTCATTGACGAGTTACTGATGCAGCAGGAAGATTTTACCGTTGTCCTAGCTGCATCGGATTTCTGTGTTAAGCGCTGCAGCACGCCTTTTCTTTTTCTAGTTCGCAAACGAGAAGAAGAGTGTATTGGACTTCCTTTTTTGAAGTTGTTTGATTTGCCGGAGGAAAGTAATTGGAAGCAGCACACCCAACAGAGTATGGTAGCTCATGGAATGTGCTTAGACAATATAACCTCAAAAGAGTTCAAGTTCATCTTTACTCCGCTTCGAAGCTCTTTGGACGAGTGGATTGTAGTGAGAGTAATACGGCGAAAGGGAGACCCACGATTGATAAAGCACGTGCAACTTATAGAGAATAATGTTGCGGGAATGTTTCAGAGCAATACCCGAGGTATACTGATCGACTGCAACAGGGCCTTTGCAGAAATGTTAGGTTATGCCAGTCGCAATGAAATGATAGGAATTCAAACACGCGACCTTTACTACACCGCTGTTGAGCGCTCGACCTTCATAAAGGCTTTGAGAGGTGCGGGACGTTTGATGAATTTTGAGATTGCACTTCGTTGCAAGGATGGATCAAAAATTTATTGTCTTGAAAATACGTACCTCAATCGGGACGACGAAGGCGAGGAGATTATTACCGGAACTATTGTAGACATTACGCCCCAAAGGATAGCGGACGAGGCCATTCATGAAAGTGAGGAGCGTCTTGCAGCCTTGGCGAGTGTGTCACATGAAGCGGTGGTTTTTCTTGAGGAGGACCTGATTGTGGATTGTAATGATCAGTTCGCACTGCTTTTCGAATTCATCAATTCACGTGAAATGGTGGGGTCCAGAATAGTGGATTTTTTTGCAGCAAATGATGTAAAGAAGCTCATCATTGCAATGGACGTGTCCAGTACGAACAAAACGGAAATTCGGGCCCTTAGCCGAACATCACAGCCGCTAATACTCGAGGTTTCGGGAATCTACATTAAGCTAAGGGGAAAGGTACTAAGGGTGTTTGTGATTGCGGATGTTACTGCAAGAAAGAAGACAGAATTTACTCTTGAGCAAACTGTGGTGCGGTTGAGAAATGTGCTGGACAATGCGCCGAATGCAATCATCATTACAACGGATGGGGCAATAAGGTATAGCAATCAGGCCGCGCAGAAAATTTTGGGTGTAAAGTATGAAGATGATTTATATGACCAGAGTTTTCTAAGTTGGGTGTCGGAGGCTCATGCGAATGAGATAGATGGAGATTTTGATTTTGTGGCCGAAGGAGGAGTTGTAGATTATAAGGAAATTCGGGTGCTGAGAAAAGATGGAACAGAGGTTGACGTGGGAATCAATTCAACCCTTACAGTGTTTGAAAACCGCCCGTCGGTTCAAATTTCTTTGACGAATATTACAGAGCGGGTTCAGTTGATTGCCGAGCAAATGCGCGTCAGGATTATAGAAGAGATCAACACTGTTCTCAAAAAGGAAATTGAAGAACATAAGATTACCCAACACAAATTGCAAGAGCAAGAAAGGTACACTCGAAATCTTATTGAAAGCTCGCTGGATATGATCATCGCATGCGATTGTGATTATGGGATTACTGAATTCAACAACGCAGCTGAGCAGCAGTTCGGATTGAGCCGCACGGCGGCTCTAGCCGAAGATTTTGAAATTCTTTTTGCTAAAAAGCAGGAATGCGATCAGATTAAAGATGCCCTGAAACTTAAGGGAGAGTACTTCGGCGACGCATTAAACATTCGTAAGAATGGCGAGGCGTTTCAATCACTCCTTTCCGTTTCGATGATTCGAGATAGCGATGGAAAAGTCATCGGATCTATGGTGGTGGCCAGGGATATTAGCGAGTATAGAGCGAATGAGCGTATTGCTCTTGAGCAAAAGGCCAAGCTTGAGTCGATTTTTAATAGCACAGAAAATATGATGATGTGGACTATGGATCGCAATTATTGCGTGACCACATTTAACTCGAATTTTTCCCATTGGCTCACCGATTCCCTCACCGAAAACATCGAAATGGGAGAGAACGTGTTTTCAATTTTAAGAAAGCATGTTGATCAGAATGTGTATCAAAATCAACTCGATGCGATGGAAATCGCTTTCTCAGGTCGTCACCAGCAATTTGAACTTGCACTGCAGACCAGCGAGAAGAAAACAATCTGGCTTCAAATGTTCCTCAATCCCGTGTATCTCAATGGTGTTCAGGAGGAGGTTTCTTGTTTGGTCTACGATACCACAGATCGAAAAACCATTGAACGGAAAATTAGAGAAGCCCTAAAAGAGAAGGAAGTCCTACTTCAGGAAATTCACCATCGTGTAAAAAACAACCTTCAAGTGATTAGCAGCATCCTCAACTTGCAGTCATCATACGTTCAAGATCCGGCCACGCTAGAAATTTTGCAGGAAAGTCAGAACAGGATCAAGAGCATGTCGTTTATTCATGAAACGCTTTACCGGACATCAGATTTTAGTAGCATTAATTTTTCGGAGTACCTGCGGACCTTAGCCAATAACTTGATCCAGACCTATGGCATAACCAAGAATAAGGTGCGTTTTTATCCGAATCTTGATGATGTGACTATTCATATTGATCAGGCAATTCCTTGCGGACTCATTGTAAACGAATTGATCAGTAATTCATTGAAATATGCATTTGAAGGAAGAGAGAGCGGTGACCTTTTTCTTGATCTAAAGCAGTCTGGAACTACCATTGCTCTGCGTGTTTCAGACAATGGAATAGGACTGCCGGCGGGGTTTCGCTATGAGAAAACCGACTCGCTTGGCGTACAATTAGTATATACCCTTACAGAGCAATTGGACGGTGTCATCAAAGTGAGCAGCAAACCGGAAGAAGGAACTGAGTTTTTGGTTACTTTTGAAATGACCTAGTCGCATCCGACTTAAATCCGTAACTCACAGAGCACTACTTAATTATCCCCGATGGCTACCAATATTCTTGTGGTTGAAGACGAAAGCATAGTCCGAAAAGACATAGAGCGCAGCCTTATAAAATTGGGATATAATGTGATCGGGCAGGCAGACACCGGCGAAAAGGCGATAGAGCTAGCGGATCAGCTTAAGCCAGATCTGGCCCTCATGGACATCATGCTTAAGGGCGAAATGACAGGCATTGAAGCGGCAGAGATTATTAAGGGAAAAACAGATATTCCAGTCATCTTTCTCACGGCGTATGCGGATGAGGCCACGCTGAACAAGGCAAAAATTACCGAGCCACACGGTTATATCCTCAAGCCGTTTAAGGAGGTTGACTTGCACACCACGATTGAATTGGCCCTTCACAAGCATAAGAAGGAACAGGAGATCAAAGTGGAGAATGAACTCTTACGTTCACTCACAAGCTTTAAAGCTACCGCAGACTATCTGTTCATTAAACATCAATCGAGGCTGATGAAAATCAATACCGCCGACGTACTGTACGTGGAGGCCCTGAAAGATTATGTTCAGGTGATTTCAAAGGATCACAAATTCATCATTCATACAACGATGAAGGACGTGGAGAAAAAGCTTCCGCCAAAAGTCTTTCAGCGAGTTCACCGGTCATTCATCGTTAACATGGACAAAATTTCTTACATCCATGCTGGCGATCTAGTAATTGCTGAAGGTGACATTACCAAGGAAATACCAGTGGGCGGAAACTATCGCGACGAGCTTGCCCAGCGCATTAACGTCCTCTAAGTTTTTTCAGTTATCGTAAAAGCGTAACAACCCCGTTCATTCGGGTAAGAGTTGGACTTTCTGCTGATTTCAGGTCCAACTGCCAGTTATAAACGCCATCTGCTGACATTACGCCTTGATTCAGGTACTGTCCATTCCAGCATCCCTCCGGGTCTTTCGTTTCAAAAACAACCTTTCCCCATCGGTCAAATACTGAAAACACAAAGTGAATGGGCGTAAAACCGGACATTACAGGCTTGAATACCTCGTTATGGCCATTCCCATCAGGAGTAAAGGCAGTTGGGATGTACACGAGCATCTCAGAATTGACCTGAATTACGCGCGTAGTCGTATCACTACAGCCAAAGGTGTTGGTTACAATTTGAGTAATCTCAAAAGCGTCCCACGTCTGATATTGATGTTGTCCACTTTCGAAGGAGGCTGTTCCACCATCTCCAAAGTCATAGCTCCAAAACGCAACGTCTGAACTGGCCGTGTTTTCAACGGTTACAAATGGTGCTGACATATAAAGTTCATCGCGCAGTGCATTGAATCCCGCCTCTGGAACAGGATTCACTTGAACGGCATTCTGTTCTGTGAGTTCTGACTCGCAGCCGGCATCAGTGGTAACGACCAGACGAACATCATAAAGCCCCGGGCTTGGCGCAAGGATCAAGTCAGAAGATGAATTGCTAACGAGCATATCATCAAAGTACCAAGCAAAAGAAAGCAAATCAGAAGGTGATTGTACCGAACTCATGTCGAGCAGGCCGATTGCGGTATGCGCACATGCGATATCTGTATCGACCACGAAGGCAACTTCAGGCTCGGGGTATACAGTGATTGTTTGATTCACCACAGTGGTGCAGCCAAGGTTGGAATACACTGTAAGCACAATGGGAAACGTTCCCGCATCTGGATACAGATGATCCGCGGTTGTGCCGTGCTCCTCCGGAACACCAGCACCAAAATTCCAGACATGATCAGTAAGACCACCATAGGCGATAGATGAGGTGCACTCAAATTGAACTTCATTTCCTTCGCATGTCGCACCAACTGAGAACGTGACGTCTGGAGATGGACGCACCAATACTGATTGGACGCTTGTATTGTCGCACCCCTCAGCACTGGTCACAACGAGGGTCATTGAAGCCGCAGTGTAATCCGAGTATATATAGCTTGCGGATGCGGTCGAATCTACGATTACACCATTTACCTCCCACTCCCATGAAGTGATTTGACCGGATGAAATGGTGGAAGTAGATTGAAATGGTACAGGTACATTTTCGCAAGTGATATCATATACAAAAGAGGACACAGGAACTGGCCAAATTGTAAATGATTCCGATGCGAGAGACACACACCCATGGTTGCTTGTCATGCTCACATTTAGTGCATAATTCCCACTTGTATCGAAGAGGATTGCTCCCGGTTGGTATCCCGCCAAAGCATATGGACCAACTGACCAGTTGGTTTGCTCAATAGAGCCGGATGAAATTGTGCTTTCATTGACGAGATCTAGAGGCAAATCCTGACAAGTAGAATTGAGTATGAACGATGCCAGAGGAGAAGGATGAACAACGATTGAACTAAGGGCTTCGTTGGTACATCCATTTGTGTCAGTGAAAGAGTAAGTCAAAGGATAAGTGCCAGCACCTACGATTGGATCAAAAGAGCTTACGACCGCGCCGTTCATGGTGTACACGCCCCCCGCTGGGGTCACTTGATTCAGCGCAATCTCGGGGCTATTGTCGCAGATGTCGGTGATCGATGAAAGTTGAATAACGGGCAAATTGTGCACGAGTACTGTTTCTTCTGCGGTGGATGTGCATCCGTTTTCGTCTGTATACGCATAGCTCACATCATATTGGCCCGGTGTGTTAGTCATATCGAACGAGTTGTTGGAAATCCCATCAACGGAGTATTGTCCGGGAAAATCATTGGGGAGGCCTCCGTATAGGTCAAATGATGGCTCGCCTAGGCAATATGAATTGTCCAACGTGAGGGATACCAGCGGAAGCTCGTTTACCACAACGTCTAATTCAGCCGTATACTCGCAGTCGCCATAAAATCCGGTGAGAAAATAAGTGGCAGACGATCCGGGGTTTAGTGTGAACTCACCCGCGGTTGTTCCCGGCGTAACCGGCGTTCCAGTACCCCAAACGTAGGTGTCGCCATTGGTTATTTCAACAAAAACGGTTTCGCCAGTGCAAACCTCCGAGTCGTACACATAATCGAGCGTGAATTCACTTACAGAAATAGGATCGGAGCACTCCACGAGTACGTTGCAGCCGTTTGGGTCGGTCATAATCAATGAGGGACAAAACACGCCCGCATCAAGGTAGCCGTGGCCGCTTATTGTGCTTCCTGAGGGGTCGCCGTATCCGTCGTTAAAATCCCAGAAATAAGTAAAGTAGGTATCGCTGATGTTGAATGCAGACAAGACCACATCAAAGGGTGCACAGTTTACAGGCTCAAGCTCGACAGAGAACGGTCCGATCACTCCACCGTAATTGAAAATATCAGGCATCAGGAGCGTATCTACGCATCCAAAAGAGTTCGAGACAATCAAAGTAACATCGTACACGCCTAACGGGTAGGTATGAAAAGCAAGGTCGCCAGAGCCGGTCTGGCCATCACCGAAATTCCACGAAATAGACTCATAAACTCCCGTTGATGTATTGTCAAATGACACCCCATAAAGGCACGCATTAAGTGCACTGGTGTATGTAAATGAGGCCGAGGGGGTGAGTACCTGCACCGCAGCGGGCTGGCAGGTTGTGCGCAGACACCCTGAGGTGTTTGTGGCGGAAAGGCATACATCATAAGATCCACTAGTAGCATATGCGTGATCTGCATTGGCAGTAGACGCGTTATTGTTAGAGCCGGAGGAAGGATCTCCGAAGGACCATGAATAACTTGTTGCGGAACCTAGTGAGGTGTTGGTGAATGCAACAGCGTCGTCTTGACACGCATTAGGCGTGCTTACTGTGAAGGATGGAATGATAGGAAAATCGATAGGAATCTCTTGAGCGACCGTTGAACTGCACCCGTCGGCATCAATTGCGGTAAGGGTCACTTCGAGAGGTTGGCCATAGTTGTATGGGGGCAGATACACATGTTCGGGTGCAGAATCCGTAGACGTTTGACCATCGCCAAAACTCCATTCCCAGCTAACCAGATTGTCGAGAACGGGGCTAAATGAAAGCCGAACCTCATCACAGTCATCAAGCAGAGTTGGCTCAAAACTGGCGAAGTCAGTTCCCGAGCTTACGCATACAGCTGAAGGATAGAAGGCATCTGCCGTGCAGCCAAACTCGTCCTCAGAGTGCACTTGAAAATCGTAACATCCAGCCTGCTCAAATGAAATCGTCGGCCAGAAATTCTCTATGGATGAGAACTCGCTATGGTCGACCACTCCATTGTGGGAATAATCAACCGACCAAATTCCAGTCGCTGCCAGCCATTGAATATTCACAGAATCTCCATTGGAAATGGTGACTAGCCAATTGTCAGACGAGACACTTGAGTGAATATTTACCAGTGCAGGGGGGCAATCACTGATTAGGTCGAACGTCATTTCGGCGCTTGGAGGAAATAGGTTGATTGTAGCCGTCGACTCATCCGGACAGCCTAGAATATCGTTGATTGCTGTGAGAGTGACCTCATAAATACCTGGCGAAGGAAAAATGTGAGTCAAGTCTTCTTGATTAAACACCGAGGCGGAACCATCACCAAAATCCCAAATGAGGCCATCAGCCTCAATGGATAGATCTCCAAAGGACACTTCGAGTAAGTTGGAGCAGTCTATGTTAAAATCGAAGATTGAAACCGGTGGCGTGATGTAGAGGTAGTTGTCGAAAGTCACTGTCGAATTGCATGCTTGGTTGAATACGGTTAGTGTTATGTCAAAGTACCCGGTGTCTTGATAATCGTGTGTGAGGCACAATTCACCATCGTCCATTGTGACCCAGCCTGACGCGTCTCCGAAGTTCCAAGAGAATTGATTGCCATTGCTTGCAGGAATGCAAAACTCAATAGACTCTCCCGCACATGAAAGGGTAGTATTTGAGGTGAATCCCGGATTAGCGGAATGAAGCACCAGAACTGGAGCGGAAGAGGTCCAACTCGCTTCACATCCACTAGCGGTGACGATGTTCAAAGTGATATCGAAAGTTCCTGCAGAGGGAAACTCCCAAATGGGAAATTGCCCCGTAGCATCAATGAGTTGGTCGCCATTGAAATCCCAGTTCCACTCTGTAACGGGACTCGTGGTGGTTGCGTTTGCCGCGGTTATTTCAAAGGGCTCGCCGGCACAGGTAAACACGGGATGATCAAATGTGACAGATGCGGGCTGTACCACGATCAGATTGTTTTGAGTCTGCTGAGAAGAACATCCAGAGGAATTCGAAACGAATTGTGTGATGTTGTAGTTGCCGTAGGTAGTAAATGTGTGCGAGTACGGACTTCCTGTGCCAACACTGGTTCCATTAACATACCAAGTAGAATTTAGGCCAGTTCCGAAGGTCGTGTTTTGGAAGGTCACAGAAAACGGGACCTCGCACGAGGTTGTTTGATTGGTAGTGAAAGACACGACAAGGCCGGGTTGAACTATTACTGAAGCTCCGCTAAAGGTGGCCGAGCAGCCACTAGAGTATGTGGCCGTGAGGGATGGCGTATAGGTTCCGGGAGATTGGAAGACATATATGGAGTTCGCCGAGAAGGAGTCGGCTGTTCCATCCCCATTAAAGTCCCAGCTGTATTGACTCGCCGCAGGGCTGGTTTGATTGGTGAATGAGACAGCAGAGCCAGTGCAGGCGCTCGAAGTGCTTGCGGTGAACAAAGGATTTGCGCTACTTAGAACAGTTACATTTTGACAAGTAGAAGCGACGCAGCCATTTACATCGGTTACTTCCAAGCAGGCAGGAAAAGTTGCGGCGCCACTGTATGTGTGGTCTATTGAGCCTGTTCCGGATTGAGTTTGAGACATTGAATCCCCAAAGTCCCAAACGCTGGAGAGCGGTCCGTTTCCTGTGGAACTATTTTGAAATGCCACGACCGCAGGCACTGGACAGGTGATTGTCGGGGACGCAGAAAATACGGCAATCGGAAAGGTGTTCAAAATCTGAACCATCCCTCCATTCGCAACGGCCGCGAAGCAGCCATTGGCGTCCTGTATAGAAAGGACAGGGGTATATGTGCCTACATTGGTATAGACATGTGATGCAGAAGATCCTGAGCCCGTAGACCCATTTCCAAAGTCCCAGGTCCAACTTGTAATTGGAGCGCTTCCAGGGGCACTTGTACTTGTAAATTGGATTGGTAATGGAAAGCATCCAACGGCGTCATCTGCCACGAATGAAGCGGCCGGATTGGCGAATACGGTGATGTAATTGGCAAGTGTTTGTGTTTGATTACCATTCACGGTGAGACTGACGGTATAGTTCCCGGGCATAGAAAAGATCGCAACATATTGTGCACTGCTGGCGGTCAGTGTCGTTCCATCAGGACGTGTTATTGTCCAGGCGTAACTGCTAATTGAACCAGCGGCGGGAGAGGTTACCGATACGATTACGCCCATAGGCGAACATCCGGAGGTTGAGTTCGCGGAGAAGCTAACCTGGGAAAGCAGGGGCTTGCCGGCAATTATCAAAAGGAAGATGAATATTCTCTGTAGCACGAGAAAGGGTTTTAAGGGTGCACCTTTCTACGCATACAGACGAAATAAGGTTTCACGAGCTTTTCACGTGAAACTGAGCAAGCGGGCCCGTGAACTTTGGTTACCTGCCCAAACGAACGAGAAGAACGGAGATGTCGGCAGGATTAACACCGCTGATGCGACTGGCCTGACCCAATGTATCTGGTTGGATTTTATTGAGTTTCTGTCGGGCCTCAATACTCAAATTAGTAATTGTGTTGTAGTCCAAATCAGTTGGTAGAAGGACGTGATCCAGCCGACTCAATTTATCAGCGAGCTCCCTTTCTTTCTCAATATATCCCTTGTACTTGATGAATATTTCTGCCTGTTCCAACACATCCGTTCGAAAGTTGGAGGGGATTCGATGGGTTTCTAAGCGATCGCCGAGGATTATTTGAAGTTCTGGAAGAGAAATCTGAGGCCGGCCTAGAATGAGATCGGCCTTTGTCTTCTGGAGGATAGGCGTGCTTCCCTGATCCACCAAAAGCGGGTTGATTTCGTCAGGCGAGAGGCTAATTCCATCCAATTGTTTTAAGATGTCCAATTTGGCCGAATGCTTCTCCTCTACCCGCTTGAGTCGGCCATCGGAGGCGAGCCCTATGGCATGAGAAAGAGGCGTAAGACGCTCGTCGGCGTTGTCTTGTCTTAGAAGGGTTCTGTATTCTGCCCGGCTTGTAAACATGCGATAAGGCTCGTCTGTGCCTTTTGTGATGAGGTCATCGATCAAAACACCGATGTAGGCTTCGGCCCGACTTAGCACAAAGGGCCCTTGGTCGCTGATGGATAGAGTTGCGTTAATACCTGCAATGAGGCCCTGACAGGCCGCTTCTTCATATCCGGTGGTTCCATTGATCTGTCCAGCGAGAAAGAGGCCTTCCACGGCCTTGCTTTGAAGTGTGTGCGAAAGTTGGTCAGGTGGAAAGTAGTCGTATTCAATCGCATAGCCTGGACGGAACATTTTGGCTTGACGCAGTCCTGGAATCTCGCGGAGCGCCCTTAGTTGCACATCTTCGGGTAGGCTTGTAGAAAACCCATTGATATAGATTTCCACTGTGGATCGGCCTTCAGGCTCAATGAATAGTTGGTGGCGATCCTTGTCCGCAAAGCGGGTTATTTTATCCTCTATGGAAGGGCAGTACCGGGGTCCAAGCCCTTGAATGCGCCCAGTGAACATAGGCGACTGTTCGAACCCCGTGGCCAGAATTTCGTGAACCAAGTTGTTCGTATAAGTGATCCAGCAGGAGCGCTGGTCGGTCGGTGGAGGCGTGTCCAAAAAGGAGAACTTACCAGGTCGTTCGTCTCCAGGTTGTTCCGTCATTTCGTTATAGTCCAGAGATCTTCCGTCGAGCCGAGGCGGCGTTCCGGTCTTCATCCTACCGCTTTTAAGCCCAATACTTACAAGCTGCTCGGTAATGCCCTCTGACCGTTTCTCTCCCAGGCGGCCGCCACCAAACTGTTTTTCGCCGATATGAATAACCCCGTTTAGGAAAGTCCCCGCAGTGACAACCACAGCCTTGGAGTGAAACGTAATTCCCAATGCAGTTACAACCCCGACTATACGGTTGTTTTCTATTAGAAGTTTGCTCACCATGTCCTGCCAAAAGTCGACTCTCGGAGTTTGCTCCAGCATTATTCGCCACTCTTCCGAAAAGCGCATTCGGTCGTTTTGAGTTCGGGGACTCCACATAGCAGGGCCTTTAGAGCGATTGAGCATTCTAAACTGGATTGAGGTTTTATCTGAGACAATCCCGCTATAGCCTCCAAGGGCGTCTATTTCTCTGACAATCTGTCCTTTAGCTATTCCCCCCATGGCCGGATTACAACTCATTTGACCAATTTTGGTCATGTCCATTGTGATTAAAAGGACTGATTTTTTGAGATTCGCTGCTGCAGCGGCCGCCTCGTTTCCTGCATGGCCGGCACCAATAACAATTATGTCGTAGTTTGAATTCATTTTATGTGTTTCACGTGAAACGCCCGCTTGAGTATAATTTTGTGAAGTTTTGAGAGAATTCAAAGAGTTGATTTACGAGCGAGATAACCGTTCTCTTTTGCTCTGATAATTGCTATTTGATTTTTTGTTTTATCTTCATAACCAATAAGATGTAATACACCATGGAGCATTACGCGGCTCATTTCATCATTGAATTCAAGCTTCATTTTGTCTGAATTTTCTCTGACGCGATCGACGCTGATGAATAAGTCGCCGCTGATTTTGGCCCCATTGTCAGAGGTGTAATCAAAAGTGATAATGTCAGTGAAAAAATCATGCTCCAAAAATTCAGTGTTGATCTGAAGCAAATAATGGTCGGTGCAGAAAATGTATTGAATCAGCCCCATTTGCCGGCCCTCCTGCGCAATGACGGAGCGAATCCAAGTGCGACAAACACCCTTTTTCGGGTGATTGTATCCAATGTATTCTGATTGAAATGAAATACGGCCCATACAGGCCGCAAAGGTGCAACCAAATGCACTACACACCCACATAGTCGGCGATGGTCTGCGCTCGGCGCAAATCCAGGGCGATTAGGCCAGCTGCTCTTCCATCACGTTGAACTCAAGGACAACTATACGGCCTTTGTCATTAAAGCGGCACTCGTCGGCTAAATTGCGCATGAGGAAGACTCCGCGTCCGTGGGGCTTCTCAATGTTCTCTGGGGCGGTTGGATCGGGTAGGTTGTCATAATCGAATCCCGGTCCCTCATCTTCCACAATAAACTGAAGACGTTTTTCACCGATTGAATCAAAGGTTACTGACACCTGTTTCGATGGGTCAAGTTTGTTTCCATGAACAATCGCATTGTTGACCGCTTCAGTCATGGAGATTAAGATCTCACCGTAAAAATCTTCTTTGACCTCGAACTCTTCACACACTTCGTCCACCAGTTTTTCAACGAGGTGAATGTTCTCTATTACCGAAGGAAATCGAAGAGTGCGCTGTGTGGCTGACATAGGGTTTTATATTTCGGGAGGTTCACGAAAAACCAGTCCCGGTGTCAAAATTGATAAAAAAGACGGTTAGTTCCAACCCAAATTGAGGAATAAACCAACCCGCGATTGTTCACGAGGGATCAGTTAGTCCCAATCCGATTGAAGTAGGCGTTTACTTTTTCACGATAGTAGGGCTTCAGATTAGGCGGTACCGTGCGCAAGAGCTCTGTTTCCCGTTCCTTTCTGCGCATATAGTCGGCGTAGCGTTGAGGGTTGCTGATCGGATTTGTAAGAGCCTCGTTGCTCTTTCGCTGATTATCCTGCTCCCGAACGCGCTCGGCATTCTCTGCCTTCAAAAGACGGATGAGGATGTCTTGTTGACGACGAAGCGACTCTTCGGTTATTTGGTCATTTACGATGTCCTTCTGAAGCTGCTCCATATCCTTGGCAATCTGCTTCATTTCATTTCCATTTCCGCTTCCGTCTTGGTTTAGTTCACCGGCCTTATCTTCCATCAGTCTGCGAATCGCAGCCTGTTTAGCCGCTGTCTCTGCAAGTTGTTTACTCATCTGACCATCTTGACCTTTGTTCTCCCCTTTATTCTTTCCTTCCTTTTTCATTTGCTCAAGTTGCTTTGACAGAGCCTCCTGCATTTTTTTCACATCTCCGGCGGATGGTTTGGGCTTGCTTCCATTACCCCCCGGCTTTTCGCAATTGCCTTGTCCCGGCTTGCTGCACGACGCCTGCTGTTGCATTTGCTTCAACGCCTCATCAAGCATCAGGGCTAAATTATTGAAACTGGTCATCACGTATTGCTGTGAGATGGTAATGTCAGGCGTTTTGCGATCGGGCACGCCAGCGAGCGCTTTCCCCATATGATCATTGATCTGGTTGATCTCGTGGTTCACTGCCGCAGATATTTGGGGAACGCGCTTGCTTAGGGCAAACAACGAATCTTCCACCATTCGTGCGTCATCCTTTAGCTTGCGCTGGATCTGCCCGAGCGAATTGTACTTAGGATCTTTCATGTCAATAGATTTGAACTGGCTCATCAATGATTCCTGATCAAAACTCAGATCAATGATGTTTTCAAGAAGCGCTCTTAAAGCCTCCATATCTTCCTGCTCCTGCTCCTGTTCGCCGGACTCCATGGCCATTTGCATCTGATCGGCCATCTCTTTCATTTTTTTTCCTGCGCTTTTCTGAGACTTGCTGGCACTACTCTTTTTGTTTTTCTGTAGCTCATCAGAACTCTTCTCTTGCTCTTGCTGAATCTCCTCTTCTTTCTGTTCGGTCTCAGGCATGGAATTCGGATTTTCTAACTCTTCATTGAGCTTTTCAAGGTCATCCATTTCCTTTTTCAACTCATCGAATTTTTTGTTGAGCTCGTCCTGCTCCTTTTTCAGCTCCTCTGAGTCGCTACTTTTCTTCTCACTTTCTTCGGCAAGCTTTTCCTGTGCTTCGGCAAGCTTCTTCAACTCATCAATTGTGCGTTCCATTTTTTGCTCCCACTCTAATTGCTTGAACTGCTCAAGCGCCCGATCTAATTCTTTTTCAAGATCTTCATTTGACAAATTCATTTGATCAAGTTGCTCCTGAAGTTTGTCCTTGTCTAGTTCTTCCATGAGCTTCTGAAGCTCATCCATCATCTTCTGTAGTTCTGGTGACATGATCTGTTCCATCAACTGCTCGAGTTGCTCCTGCTTTTGTAGGATGTTTTCGTTTTGTTGTTGAAGCTCGTTTTGCTGTTGATTCTTCTGATCATTTTTCTGTTGAATCTCTTGTACCTGTTTCTGAAGCTTCTGTTGAAGCTTCAGAAGGTCTTCCATTTTCTTTTTATCCTGCCAAGACAGCTCTTGCTTCTCCAACATCTGTCGGCTCAACTCTTCCAGCTCCTTCTGAAGCTTTTGGGCATCCTTGATGCTGCTTTCAAGTTTGTCCTTAATGTCTTCGTTTTGCTTGTTCAGGTCTTCGGCAAGCGCTTCTTCGGTTGGGATAATGTATTGCTTCACGGCGCTGCGAGCACTCTTACTGCCGTTAACGCCATCGTTGTCCCAAATTTCGAAGAAGTAATTGAACTGTATGCCCGGGGAAAGTCCTAAATCCCGAAGGTTCCATGTGTAGAAAAAAACATCTGCATTGAATTCTTTGCTGACAGGGATTTCTAAGGCCTGTTCGTCTTCCTGGGTTCCCTCAGAATTTGCTCGAGTATAATGAAACACCAACCGCCGAAAACCATAGTCATCACGCACGTCACCGGTAAAATACACCAAGCCAAAGCTTGCAGAATCGCGGACCTCCTCAACAGAAATAGAAGGCACTTGATCGGCGACAACTTGAATTCGATAAGACAAACTGTCGGTAGGCATTGCCCTGTCGTTCGATGGCAAAACGGAGTATCCGCTATTGTGCTTCGCAACGTAAGAAAATGAAAACGAGTTGTCTTCATCGCGCAAGACATAAAGGCTATCTGCCAAGCGCATTTGAATTTTAGTCGTATTGCGTGTAGTGAACTGCCAGCTGATTCGGGTTCCCTCCGGGATGGTGAGATCTCCAGCATTGCTAACCACTTCAGGAGCCCGTCGGAGATAGGCGGGATAGTTTAGCGTGGCTGAAAAATCAACGAGCCTAGCCGCGGGTAAAACCTCCAAAAGAAAAGGCTTCGAATAGAAACCGGCCGCATATAATTTAAATGGAAGGTCAAGCTGCACGTTTCGGAAAGTGTAGCTATGATGATTCTCATCGTCATTGGTCATTATGAATTGCTGATCGTTGAACTCTACGTAAAGGGTGTTCGGTATTTCTGAACCGGTAATCGCAAAGTCCAGAGTAATGCTCTGACCCTCTACAACAGACAACGTCTCGTTCAACAAGTTAAATTGAAATGGACTTTCCTCAGTCATGTCTTGACTGTGTCTCAATAGCCTGTCGGTTGGACGAGTGAGCACAGTGGCATCTGTGAAGAGGATCAGCAAGAGTATTCCGACCGGAGGCAAGGCATAACGGAGGTGCTTTTTATTTTCGCGGAAATCGATTGCCGACGAAAAGGGAACTGGACGCATCGCTTGTATGCGCTGATTAATACTGGCCAAGATCAAACTATTGTCTTGGGTAGAATCCGCCTGTGCTCTAAGCTGCAATGTGTTAAGGAGCTTATCACTCACCTCTGGAAAGTGTCCGCCAATAATTGTTGCAGCCTGTTCGTGTGAAATCACTTTGCCCAACCGAAACAGGTGCATAAGTGGCGTGGCGACAAACCGTGCGAGGACGTAAACCGCGGAGCCAATGAAGGACCAAAACAGCACGGTGCGCACAGCAATGCTGAACGAGCCAAAATACTCCAACAGCGCAACAAGTAAATAGCTGCCCACTAATAAAGCGAGCGCATAAAGAGCGCCTCGTATAATCTGATTCTTGTAATACTTCCGGATGAACTCATCCAGCTTTTGAATCAACAAGGCATACACGGTATTCAGTTCTCCACTCATCGCTTCTTCTCCAGTTTTGATCTGCATAACGTGCAGAGTGAATCAAAAGTACATGTTAATTCTACCTTTTGAAAGATCAATTCAAGGGTGAAGGCGGGCTTTGCCTTTTTTAACGCTGCTCCAGAATTTTGAATTCCGCCAATTTCCACTCACCTGCCATCTGCATCCAAAGGAAACTTCTGGCCGCTCGATATACCCCTCGCTGTGAGGTAAACCAAACCGTTTTATACATCGAAGTTTCCAACTCTCCGTTATGTAGACGCAAGACCTCAATTCCGAAAATGGCTTGCTTTTCCTTTTGAAACACATCGAGCTGATCAAGCGCTTGTTGTTTGGTATAATGTGTTAGACTCATTGCGTTTTGGTCAAAGAGAACAGATTTCTAGCATGGAATTAGACCAGATGGAAACCTTGAGGGAGTTTTGCCGTATCAATGTATGGTAATCGCGTATCATAATTTGTGCAAACGAAAGTTTCAATGGCAACAAACGAGCGCGTAAAGCAGTTCATCTAGATATAACAATCACTTAAAGCGCTTCATATGATTCACCGACTCGCAGCATTAGAAGATTGGTTCAATCGACGATTTGGATGGTTTTTCACCAATGGGTTCAAGGACAGGGTTTGAATTAAATGTCAATACACACGTTTTGTGCTTCGGTAAAAAAGCGCAAAGCGTCTTCACCACCCTCTCGCCCTACTCCGGAATTTTTCACGCCACCAAAAGGTGTCCGGAGATCACGTAGCAGCCACGTATTTATCCAGACAATGCCGGTCTCTAATCCAGCGGCCATGCGATGTGCGCGACTCAGATGCGTGGTCCAAACCGAAGCAGACAAGCCGTATTCAGTGGAGTTTGCCAATTGAAGAGCCTCATGCTCATCATTAAAGGGCATAACAGTTACCACAGGACCGAAAATTTCCTCTTGATTGGTTCTGCACGTTTGGTCTAGTCCGGTAATAATGGTCGGCTCAACATAGTACCCCCCAGCTAATTCTCCGTCAAGAAGGACTCTTTTTCCTCCCGTTAGAACAGTACCGCCTTCGCGCTGGGCCAGCTCGATATATGAAAGCACTTTGTTCATGTGCTGCTCACTCACCAGCGCGCCCATCTTGGAATTTGGGTCCATTGGATCAGACGGCGTAAGCTCTTTTACTTTGGTTACGAATGCTAAAATGAATTTCTCATAAAGACCTTCCTGAACGAGTATACGCGAGCCACAAAGACATATTTGACCTTGATTTGAAAAGGAGGACCTCACAGTAGTTGAGATCATTTTATCAAAATCACAATCACTAAAAATAATATTCGCGTTTTTGCCACCTAATTCGAGACTAAGCTTTTTGAATCTTGGTGCGGCATATGCGGCAATTGCAGCCCCCGTGGCCGTGCCTCCCGTGAACGAGATGGCTTTTACAGAAGGGTTTTCAATGATTGCCTGACCCGCTTTTGGCCCGAGGCCGTGAATAACGTTTAACACACCGGGAGGAAGACCGGCCTTCACACATAACCGACAAAGAAGAAACGCTGTCATCGGTGTTATTTCGGAGGGTTTCGCTACCACACAGTTGCCGGCGGCCAAAGCGGGTGCTATTTTCCACGTGAAAAGATAAAGGGGCAGGTTCCATGGCGAAATGCATCCAACAACCCCGATTGGTTTGCGGTTGGTATAATTGATCACCCGATTTTCCATGAGGTGGGCTTCCGTGTGAAAGTGCAGAATTGCTGAGGAGAAAAAGCGAATATTCGCTTCTGCACGAGGGATATCGACTTTTCGGGAGTGAGCAATCGGCTTACCAGAATCTATTGTCTCTGCCTTGGCAAGCTCTTCCTGATTTTCAGCAATTAGATCGGCGAGACGGGCCATTATCTCGGACCGTTCTGCGGCAGGCGTATTTGACCAGCCTGGAAATGCCTTCCGCCCGGCCTCCACTGCCTTGGCCACATCTGCAGCATCAGAATCTGGAATTTGTGATTAAACAGAACCCGTTATAGGGCTCACATTAGGAAGATAAACGCCGCTTATTGGAGCCTCGAATTGACCGTTGATGAAGTTGAGTATGTGCTGCATAAATCGGATTGAAGGATATAAAAGTAGCGGGACTTCTAAAAAGAGTTGGCAAAATGAATCAAGTCGCGTTAAATTTGCAGCCGCTTTCCGCGGAAGGCGCAGACGATTGCCCGATCGTCTAAGGGCAGGACAACTGATTTTGGTTCAGTTAATGTTGGTTCGAATCCAGCTCGGGCAACTTAAAAAGCCTCGCACTTGCGAGGCTTTTTTCATTATCGCAAGCGAAGTGTGGTGCCCACCGAAACCTCTTTCCCTGACTCTATTTTGTTCTTTTTGTACAGCTTGTTGAGTCGCATGCCGAACAGCTGTGAGACACCTCTCATCGTATCACCCTCTTTTACCACATAGGTGGGCTCGCTTCCAGAAGAGCGCTTCGGCTGAAGATACACTAAAGCCCCAGCCCCCAAGGCCTCTCCATTATTCAGGTCGTTGTATTTCCTAATTTGCCAAGGCGCCATTTCGAGATCTGCTGCAATTGATTCAATGGAGTCACCGGCCCTCGCAATTACGTATTTAACTCTATTTGCAGAGAGTTGAACAGATCGACCAGTCGAAAGATTCACCGGCTCGGCGGAGTCTGGATCCCAGCCCTTTCGTTTCTGTTTGGTTTGGGGCTCTGGTTTGTGCTCGGCTAAATCGGATGTGCCCACGGAGCGTTCCGGAAGCTTGTTTTTTTTGATGTAACCCAAGCCAATCTCATCGTACTGAGCAAGGCTATGTGTCTCTATTAGACGAATTAACAACTGCGGGTATTGTGGATTGGTGGCATATCCACACTGCTTTAAACCATGTGCCCACCCCTTGTAGTCAGTCACCTTCAATTCAAAAAGTGAGACGTACCGTTTCTTTTTAAGAAACACAGAATGATCATCGAACGATTCGCGGGCGTTGGAGTATTTGCGGAAGCATTCTGCGCGGGTTTCATCGTCTTCGCGAATTGTTTTGCCCGTCCAATCGCTGTGGCATTTTATCCCGAAATGATTGTTCCCATCAATCGCGAGGCGAGAATTGCCATTGCCGCTTTCGAGCATTCCTTGAGCTAGGGTAATGCTGGCAGGAACACCGTGCGCTGCCATTTGATAGATAGCCTCATCTTTCCAAAGCGAAAGATAGTCGCCGGCGGTCAGCTTCCCAGGAGGATGAGCATCCATATGAAGGAAAGCGAAAAACAGTAGGGGCAAGAGAACGTGACGCATAATTGCCGGAAATTTTCCCGAGCTATAAAAAAAAACCATACCAGCCGAAGCAATACACCTCTGCTGGCTAAGTTTTCACAACGAAATGTGGACAGGAGTATTATTCGAGGGCGGAAACTGGGAGCACTTTATCGAAGTCTTCCTGCTTTGAAAGCGTTCCATCCGGACCGTAGAAGCTCCAGACTCCGGACCTCACGCCTTTGGCATACTGGCCGTCCATGAACAGCTTTCCGTTTTCGTGCCACGTTTTGTACGGGCCGTCAAGCGTGTCTTCAGCATAGGTGTTCAAACTCCAAGGACTACCGTTTTCGTAGAAAGAACGAGACTGACCATTTTTTCTGCCGCCTTCATAGTTCCATTCACGAAAGATTTTGCTGTTTTCGTAGAGTTCTGTTTCACTTAATACTTCATTGGTTTCGGCATTGTAAGCGGATACTTTTTTAGGAGTGCCATTTTGGTAGGTTGATACAATGCGCTTTTTTACTGTGTCATTCGGAGGGCCGCCACAGGAGGAGCAAAAAGCAATTATGAACAGAAGAATGTAACGAATCATTTTTCCCGGTTGATAGTGAAATGCACGAGATGCTCGAGTGAGTGGCGGGCATCATTGTCTTCGAAGGTCGAGAGAATTTCGATAGCCTTGTCCCGAAACTCTTCCATTTTTTTCACCGCATAATTAACCCCTCCGGCATTTTTTACCACCTCAAGAAGTTGTGACACTCGCGCGTTATCTTTATTATAATTCTTTATGGTGTTGATCAGGAATTTCCGCGTAGGCTTATCAGAAACATTCAGGGCATGAATTAGAGGAAGAGTCATTTTGCGCTCGGCAATGTCAATTCCCGTGGCCTTTCCTGTGTTTTTACCGAGGCCATAGTCGAAAAGGTCATCTTTGATTTGGAAAGCAAGGCCCACATAAGTTCCAAACTCGGTCATCCTTAGGAGTTGCTCCTCGGTGGCTGCAGCAGCTGATGCTCCGCTTGCGCAACATGCTGCAATCAACGAGGCTGTTTTTTGACGAATTATGGTATAATAGATATCCTCGGTGATGTCAAGCAGCCGCGACTTCTCTTGTTGCAACAGTTCTCCCTCACTCATTTCCCTCACGGCTTTACTCACGATATGAAGCAACTGAAATTCATTGCGATCAATACTCATTAATAGCCCCTTAGAAAGCAAGTAGTCACCAACTAGAACAGCGATTTTATTTTTCCAAAGAGCGTTGATTGAAAAGAATCCCCGACGCGTCTGGGCGTCGTCAACTACATCATCATGCACAAGGGTTGCGGTGTGCAAAAGCTCTATCACAGCGGCCGCGATGTAGGAGGATTCAGTAATTCCGCCACACAACTTGCTGGTGAGAAAGACAAACATTGGGCGCATCTGCTTACCCTTTCTACGGATAATGTAGTGAGAAACGCGATCTAGAAGCTTGTTTTCGCTGCGAAGAGCCTTGCGAAAGAACACTTCAAACTCCTCCATTTCGGAGGCAATTGGCCGTTGGATTTGAGCGAGTGCGTTCAAGGAGGTCAAAGGTACGTTGAGCCGGAGTTTGATCTGATTCTACAATTTGCATGCGGATGTTGATATGTATCCAGAAATACCAGCGCACGGTGCGCGTAGAAGAAATAATTTTGCCCGCAGAATTTTCACTAACAACGTTTTCTATGAATCTTATTTATCCCGTTTTTGTTCGCCCGGCAGTTTCGATTTTGCTCTTTTTTGGGATGCTACAATTGGCAACCCCCTCATTGGCCCAATGCCCAAACACGAATGTTTTCTACGTGGATCTGTCTACTTCAGGGGCGGGTGACTCGCAGACAATCGGTGACATGTTCGGGGGCGAATACGCTACGGCAACCGTATGCACCGGAGCCAGTTATGTCTTTTCAACGTGTGGCGCTTCTTACGACACCGAGCTAACGGTTTACAACAATTCAAACGGGCAAGTGCTTGGGTATAGTGATGACGAATGCGGCGTGCAGTCTGAAGTGGTATGGACTTCGACCTTCAATGGTGTCGTAAGGCTTTTGGTCAATGAATACCCGTGTGCATCAAACTTCGCGGCAACACTTCTCTCTGTTACCCAACTGAGCGATTGCGGCGGCGGCGGTGGCCAGGATGTTCCTTGCCCCAACGACAACGCACTCTGGCTTGACTTGACCCCGGCTGGCTCAGGCTTGACTGAAATCACCGAGTGTATTTTTGGAGGAGAGTATGTGACCGTTCAAGTGTGTGCCGGCGCAGACTACACATTTTCAACCTGCGGCTCTGATTGGGATACGCAGATCTCGGTCTATGACAACCTTTCAGGTGTTGCGCTTGGTGCAAACGACGACAACTGTGGCCTTCAATCGTCACTTAATTGGGTTGCGCCATTTACGGGAACGATTCGTGTTTTGGTGGATGCATATCCATGTACAGATCTAGAGGAGTGTGCCACACTGATGGTGACTCAGAATTCTGGCTGCGTAGTGTCGGGCTGTTCGATTAATGAAGTCTATCTGGATCAAATGGGTTGTGAGGGAGAGGCGAATTGGGTCAACTATTCCGTAGATTATTCGGGCGACTGCACAGTAGACTTCATGTATGTGTGGACTGAAACAATTGATTGGGAGGAGGTAAACCTTCAGGGCCTTGGCTTGGGCTCATTGGATGAGATCGGAATTCTTCACTCGTTTGACAATACGTATTACGAGTTTTACTTTGTGTTGAGCAATGGCACGACATCTTTAACCTATTCGAGTGAAACAGGATCTTGTTCAGCGGAATTATGCGAGGGTCTTGAAATAGCTTACACAGATCTGGGGTGCTTTACCATGGGCGGCGGCGCACCAGTGCCGTTAGGCAGCATTACTCCTTTCTTTAGCGGAGCGTGCAGTGTGGCAGGTGTTTATGCTTCTTTAAATGGCGGGCCTTCCGAATATTTGGATTTAAATGAATTTGGATTTGTAAGTGGCGATGCCATTGAGTTGTTGTTTAATCAGGAGAATGCGACTTACGAAGTTTGGTATGTACTTTCAGACGGAGCAGAGTCACCAGTTGCAATTTTTGAAACGGGCTCCTGTGCGAGCGGCGAAACGATTTGCGATTGCGTCGGTACGCAGCTTCCAATTGAAGCATTGGCTTGGTTGGGAGACGGTTTTTATGATGATGGTTCTTTCGAATGGTCACCCGAGGTATTTGTTGACTTCAATTGTTCCACATGGGGATTTGACTGCGGCGATGGCGGCGGGATTGTGGTGGATCCATACGGAGTTTGTCAAGGCAATTTGCCACCAGCGAACGGCTGCGTGAATGAAGACTGCTATGAGGTGACACTAGAGTTTGCCACAGACTGCTTTCCTGAGGACAACGTGCTCTCCATTTACAATTCTGATGGTCTCCCAGTATTGATTTTGGGCTCGGACGTGTTTGCAGATGAGTTAACTCAATACAGTGTTGATTTGTGCCTGCCAGCAGGGTGTTATCTGTTTGAGATTACAGATGGATTTGGAGACGGGTTAGCGGGCTGCGATCCTTCGGGTTATGCCGGTGTTTTCGACCCTGCCATAAGCGATTATCAAGTCTTTACAGATGCGTTTTTTGGCTCCTTGTTTACAGGCGATTTTTGTTTGGGTCCAATATCAACGTGTGAAAATCTTGACTTGCTCTTCGAGGAAGTGCCCTGTCTTCAGGAGGATGGAGTTTTGGCTCCAGCCAAAGAATTGGTGTTCCTTTATGACGGGGACTGTATTGTTGAAAGTGTAGGCATATCCAATTCGGGTGGGGCATTTGAAGTGTTTGATGTGATTGCTCAGGATTGGACAAATGGGGAGGTTGTACTTCTGTACAATCTTCAACCCAATACTTCCTACACTGTTTTTTACACATTGGATGACGGATCTACATCAGGTCTTTTCACGTTCACAACCGGAAGTTGCTCGGATGATATTACGATTTGTGACTGCAACGGAGCAAGCCATACTATTGGCGTGCTGACTTGGCTAGGTGATGATTTTGCTGACGATGGCGAGTTTAATTGGGACGGACAGCCGGTTAGCTTTAATTGCAGCACGTGGGCATTTGACTGCGGTGATATCGAAGGTGCGCCTGTCGTTGATCCTTTTGGCGTGTGCACGGGAAGTTTGCCACCAAATAATGGATGTACACCAGAGGACGTATTAGGATGTACAGATCCCGAAGCGCTGAATTTCGACCCGTTTGCGACAGTCAACGACGGAAGTTGCTACTACAACATACTTGCCGGATGTACCGACGAAGGTGCGTGCAACTTCAACCCACTCGCAATTGCGGATATGGCTCATGTCAATACCTGACTTGTGCCGGCTGCACGGATAATTCCGCAATAAATTTTGACCCGAACTCCACTATCGATGACGGCTCATGTATTCCACAGTGCGCAATGCCTGCGCTTCAGATCACCACCTTTTGTGCGGTCGAGGATGAAGACCATTTCTTTATCACCATCACCACAACGGATGTTGGAAACGCATCCCCATATTTGGTTACCAATAATGGTGGCGCTAGCGATGGAATTATTACAGCCCCAGGCACAGTAATCAGCGGACCTTATCTGAACGGAACATCGGTTACACTTACTATTGAATCGATGCTTTTTGAGGCTTGTGTAATGACTGTTCCCGGCTTGAGTGACGACTGCTCTGCTGAGGTTGTAGTTGGATGCACTGATCCATTTGCCACCAACTTTAATCCTGAAGCTTCTGAAGATGACGGATCGTGCCTGTATGCGTTCGAGATCTGCGATTGTGCGGGAATCGAGTTTTCACCAGCAGTTCTTTTGGCTCTTGGCGATGGAATTCCTGATACCGGAGCAGGCGGAGCAGTAGACTTCAACTGTGAGACATGGGGATTCGATTGTGGGGACATTTCTGGAGCGCCAAATAATGATCCATTTGGTGTTTGCGATGGTAATCTACCGCCGCTGTTTGGATGTGATGTAGGCGTAGATGAACGCGATGGATTTGCCATTCACGTATTCCCCAATCCAAGCGAAGGCTCGTTCACGGTGAACACAAATGGTTTGAATGGAATGGCACATATTCGAGTCCTTGATCAATCTGGCCGGCTTGTCCACCAAGAGAGACTGTTGCTATCAAACGGCTCACCCCAGTTGATTAATCTTCAACAAATAGCCTCTGGCAGCTATCACATGATCGTAGTATCTGAAGGTGGCGTCGCAAACCAGTTGATTGTTATTCATAGATAGTATTTAATGATGTGATCTAAAGGGCTCGGAACTTCCGGGCCTTTTATTTTTCAAGGTGGAAAACCTTGCCAGGCGCTGCGTGTATGACTCCACGGAACTCAAGATTTAAGAGCAAAGAGGATATTTGACTAACGGGCCTTCCTGTTTGGATAGCTATCTGATCAAGCCCCAATGCACTTGCACGAAGAAGGGCAACGACCTCCTCTTCATCCGGATCTAGGCCTTCAAACAAACGTGTTTGCGAGGTGATTGTCGCTCCACCCGTCTGCCAGTTCATGTACTCCGCCAGATCATTGGGATTGGTCAAAATTGCGGCCACGTGCCGTCGGATTAATTGATTACAACCCTTGCTGTGAGTGTCGGAATGTCGGCCAGGAAGTGCGAACACGTCTCGCCCGTAACCATGAGCGAGATGGGCGGTAATCATGCTGCCGCCGCGCTCATCCGTTTCCACCACGACGGTGCAGTCAGCAAGTCCGGCGATGATCCTGTTTCGCATAGGGAATAACTCCCTGTCGGGCCTGGTGCCAGATACAAACTCTGTAACCAATCCACCCGTGGAAAGCATCTCGCGGGCCACCGTGGAATGCAGCGCCGGATAAACGCGATCCAGCCCGTGTGCCAGACATGCAACGGTGCTCAACCCTGATTTCAAACTTGCCCTGTGGGCACAAACGTCGATCCCATAAGCAAGCCCACTTACGATCAGAGGTGAATGTGGCACAAGGGCCTGCACAAGTTGCTCGCAAAATGCTTTACCGTATGACGTGGCTGCACGCGTACCCACAATGCTCACTACATGTGAATTGTTGAAGTTGATGTGGCCCCGGGTAAATATTAAAATGGGAGCGTCTGCACAATGCTTTAGCCGTTCAGGATAGTGCGGGTCGGTAAAGAAGAGGGGAGACACGTTATTGTTTGCCACGAAGAGGGCCTCTTGTTCCGCCTTCCGCAGAAGGTCAGGATTCTTTAGTTCCTTAATCGTTGCCCAACTAATTTCGGGAATCTTATTTAGGACGTCCGGTCGAGCAGTGATAATTTCGCTTGCGGAACCGCAGTAGGACAGGAGAAGACGACTCTTTACTGGGCCCACGCCGTGGGCAAGACTAAGAGCGATTTGATAGATAAGTTGATCCATGGTATATTTTCTAGGTGATGTGAATCACGAAGGAAATGCAAATGAGGCACAGGATTTCCTGCACACCAGTCCATAAATTATGCGGATTTATTTGTTTTCTGCGATGTATTGCTCAATCGCCATGCTCATGCTCGGAGCTTTAGGATTTGGAGCCAATACATCGATTCGAAGACTCGCGTCTTTCACAGCCTGAGCAGTTGTCGGACCAAACACAGCAATGCGCGTATTATTTTGTTTGAAGTCCGGGAAGTTCTTAAACAGAGATTCAATATCAGAAGGCGAGAAAAACACAAGCATGTCGTACTTCACATCTGCAAGGTCAGAAAGGTCACTGCATACTGTGCGATACATCATTGCCTTAGTAAACCGAATGCCATCTTTCTCAAGAGTCTCTGGAATGCTTGGCTTTAAGATGTCGGAACAGGGAAGAAGGAAATTCTCGGTCTTGTGCTTTTTGATAGAATCCATCAACTCACTGAACTTTCCATTTCCATAAAATATTTTTCGCTTTCTGTATTGAATATATTTCTGAAGATAAAATGCGATTGCTTCAGACATACAGAAGTACTTCATCGTGTCGGGCACGGTGATGCGCATATCCTTGGTTAAACGAAAGAAGTGGTCTACGGCATTTCGGCTGGTAAAAACGACCGCAGTATGCTCAAGAATATCCACCCGTTGCTGGCGGAAATCCAACGATTCGACACCCTCTACATGAATGAATGGGCGGTAGTCCACCTTGAACTTGTGCTTTTTTGCAAGTTCGGTGTAAGGGTTCTTTTCATTCCCGGGGTCCTGTTGTGTAATGAGAACAGTCTTAATCTTATCCGTCATATCTAGTTCTTCCTACAGGTTATTGATTACACCGCAAAACCGTCGATTCTTTCGCTAGAGACTTATAGCCTTAGCTGCTGCTGCCAGCGGTAAAAATTCGAGTGTGCAAATGTAGAAAAAGATATAAAACGAGGGAATGTTTGAGCGAAAGGCATTCTGAACCCCCCGAAACCAGCGGTATAACAGGACAATTCCGAACAATCCGAACCCAGAAAGAACGTACCAGCGGGCATGATCGGGGTCAGAATAGGATGCCAATAATGCGGATGGAATCAAAATCAAGCCAGCGATCCGGTTAAGCAAAAAGAGTGAATACCGGTATTCGGAGAGGGTAAAGTCGTTGCTTGCCAGATGAGTGATATATTGAATCACCAGGCCCTTAAATTGATACAAGACCGCGATTCCCAGCACGAGTATCGAATAGAGCAGTACACCATGAAGGTGTGGATAATGCTGCGCAATCTTTTCCGAACCCGTGTAGTATACCAGCAGGCCGAGAATGAGGCAGAAGTTGATGAAATGTGCCAGTTTGGACCGCCGGTGTTGCGTTTCTTCCCTCATGTCTTGGCGCATCAGTCGGATGTTAAACGCATTATGCCAAAGTCTCGAGATATTTCCCGGATCAGAATTTCGGCTCCATGCCACAAGGATCAGACAAAGCAAAAAGACCAGAAAAGTCCAGTCGTCCGCAAGGAATGTGTCGGGGCGAGGAAAAGGAACCTGACTCATGAATTAACGGATCATTTTCATGAAACCAACCTCTGCTTCGGTGAGATGTCGGAAGCGACCTCTTGGAAGATCCTTTTTGGTGAGACCCGCAAGCATGACGCGGTCCAGTTTTTTCACTGTATACCCAAAATGTTCCATGATGCGGCGCACAATCCGGTTTCTTCCACTATTTATGCGGATTCCGATTTGTTTGGAATCCTTGGCATCCCCCACAAAATCCACCTCTTCAACCTTCACGAATCCGTCCTCTAATTCAACGCCCTTTCGCATTTGCTCGATGTGATCCCAAGAGATTTTTTCACTGGTCTCGATGTGATAAAGCTTGGGAAAGCCATGTTTTGGATGCGTGAGGCGTTTGGCCATCTCCCCGTCGTTGGTGAACAGTAACAAGCCGGTAGTGGTGCGATCAAGGCGCCCCACTGGATACACTCGCTCTTTGCAGGCCGAAATCACAAGTTCCATCACAGTGCGCCGCCCTTCCGGATCTTTGGCTGTGGTGATATAGTCCTTTGGTTTGTTGAGCAGCACATAGCGAAACCTCTCAGGGCGTATTACTCGGTCATCATATTGAACCACATCTATTTGAGGGTCCACTTTTGTTCCCAATTCCGTACAAATCTTTCCGTTTACACTGACAAGACCGAGTTCGATGAGTTCATCTGCTTCTCTTCGAGAGGCAATTCCCGCATTGGACAAAAAGCGATTCAATCGCATGAGACCTTCTCGTTCCGTTTTTGATATGAACGATTTTTTTGGGGTAAATGCCTTGTATAGGGGCGAGCTTTCTCCGGACCCTTTTTCTTTGGGCTTTTTGGGGTTTCTTGGATTCGGTTTGGGTTTGGAGGAAGATGCCATGTTCAATATAATAAGGGCACAAAGGTAGTTGTTCTCTGAGCCTCATACAGGGATCAGGCATACGGGAAAAAGGCGCCCTCAAAATGCTCGACCGAATCGGTTGTCGAATTTGTGATGATAGAAATGATGTCAAAGCGAGGCTCAAGCTGAACCTGTTTGCGCTGAATGTAGATGTCGGCCGCCCGCACAATGGATTTTCGCTTGGCACTATTCACAGACTCCCAAGGGGCCCCATACTGATCGCTAGCCCGGGATTTAACCTCAGCAAAGACAATATGAGTCGCGTTGGTGGCAATGAGATCAATCTCCAGTTTGCCGGCAAACCAGTTTTTTTCGATCACGCGGTACCCGATCGATTCTAAATGTGCGGCAGCTCTTTCTTCGGCCTTCATGCCTTTCGAGCGAGTAGATTCCTTTTCGTGCATGATCCAGAGGTATTTTTGCCGAAATTACTTTGACATGAAACGTCCTCTTGCCGCATTGATCCTATTAATTACGGCATGTTATGCGCATTGTCAGTCAGATGTTCCATCAGAATTCTCCAAACTTGGCAGAAAAGGTCAACTCTCAGTCTATTGGGGCTACAATCGCGCTTACTACAATAAGAGCGACATACATTTCAAGGGTGCTAATTATGATTTCACCTTGCATCAGGCGCGCGGCGAGGATATGCCAGAGAAGTTTGATCCGGAAGTGTACTTCAACCTAACGCAACTTACAATTCCTCAATTCAATTTTCGTGTTGGGTATTTTGTGGGTGAGAACACGTCAATATCTATCGGTTGGGATCACATGAAGTATCGGTTGATCACCACACAGCTTCTCAAAATTTCGGGAACGATCAGCGATGAGGTTTACGATATGGAGGGCTATACAGGAACTTTTGATCATGACTACATTCTTTATAAACCCGGGTTTGTGGATTTTCACCATAGTGACGGATTCAACTTTATCCGAGTGGCGCTCGAACAGCGCGTTCCCATCATTTCGGATCGAAAAGGAAATCACCTTGTAGCCTTTTTTGGTGGAGTGTCACTAGGCGTATTAATGCCATGGACCGATTTCACGTTCTTCGGAGAGCACTTCCGGAACAAACCACACTTTGCAGGTTATGGAGCAAGTATAAACGCGGGGTTCCGCTATGAATTCTTTAAGTGGTTTTTCCTTCAAGCGAATGCCCAGGCGGGAAGAGCCAATATGCCGGATATTGTTTTGGAAAACGAACTGGCCAGCCGTGCGAGTCAGAAAATCTCTTTCTTCGAGAGGAGCTGGGCGCTTGGTGGATATATTCCATTGGGTTCTAGAAAAAAAGAAAAATGACCGCCGAAGCAGTCATTTAAAATCCGAAAAACGGATGAAGGTTATTTCAGGATCAAGTCTGTTTGACCAATCAAGTTGTTGCTCTCATACACGTAAATTTTGTAGCTTCCTTTCTTCAGTACGCCCTGTGTGGTATAATAGACGCACACATCGGTATCTGCATTTTGATAATCAATTTCACGAGAAACACTGGCGTTTTCCTGTTTTCCTTCTACCACAACGGCGCCAGAATCCTTTCCGGGCAATACAGAGCCACCCGGCGCAATAATCCGGAGATAAAGGTTTTTAGTCCCAGGCTTAATGATTGGGTTTTTCCGAACGGTAAAGCAGGTTTTGAGCATCTCACTTTTCGCAGCCCGATCGGTGTCAGCTTGCTTTCCGGAACTGCGAAGGTTAATTCCTGTAGAAGCAAATCCTCCAGTGGAAAGTACAGACCCTTTATTGATAATTTCTTTAGTGGTCGAAAGGTCAGACTCTAATTCTTTACTTCTGTTTTCCGCAGTATTGGCACGGTCAGCCTCTTGTTGCTTTTCAGCAAATAGGCGATCATTGGCTTGTTGCAGCGAGTCAATCTGATGGATATAACCCTTCATAATTGTGCGAAGCGTTTCAGTTTCCTTTTTCAGTTTGGTGATATCGTAGTCTTTGTTTTTCGACTTTTTGATTAGAGCGTCGAGATCAGACTGTTGACCCTCAATTTTGAGCAGCATGTCCTCGTTATCAGTTTCCAAGGTGTCATAAGCCATTTTCATTTGCTCCAATTCGACCTGAAGAACGTCTCGCTCGTCCATAACAGCGTTGCGCTCCCGATCGATATAGACGATGGTTTCATTTTTATTATTCAGTTGGAAGGCCATATATCCCAGTATGGCGAGAAGCACTACGATGGTGCCGATATACACTTTGTTACTCATGTCAATGTTGGTATAATTATTATAAGAGGCTAAATTAGTCAAGTGAGCTAAGGTTTAAGCGGCGGTCTGGGTCTTTTATTCTAGCCGAGTTGGTTGATAACCCCAACAGGAAATTCGCGAAGGCTATGACCGTGAGACTAAATCAACGTTTCAACCGAGGGTCAAACAATACTATATTTGCAACCGCAACAAAAAATGGTCCTGTGGCCGAGTGGCTAGGCTCAGCTCTGCAAAAGCTGCTACAGCGGTTCGAATCCGCTCGGGACCTCCACAAAAAGGGAGAAGGCTTCTGCCATCTCCCTTTTTCTATTTAAATGGATTTGGCCGCGATAGGAGCATTGGATTGGTCCCCGATGAATATGTCTGCCGGAAATCCTGACGGCATGTCCATCCAAACCAAAGTGTCCGAGTCCGAGTAGCTCAAGCGATCGGATGGGTTTCGAAAATTAGTTTGTGCGTCTGATGGACTGAAATAGCCGAGGCACCATGTCAAATCTCCTCTATCTTTGCGTCCGCCTTCTAAGGGTGTAAAATTCAGACCATGGGCAAAATTGGACCAACGGAAATTATCCTCATTCTCGCCATTATTCTTCTTCTTTTCGGAGGAAAAAAAATCCCTGAACTGATGCGTGGACTTGGCCGCGGAGTCAGAGAGTTTAAAGACGCAAGCAAGGGCGAATCGGCAGAAAAGGATGCGCTGGACAACAAGTAAGCTCCGCCGCGTGATATGGTGAAGCGCTTTAATAGTATTTCAGAAATTCAGGGCGAGTTGGCAGCCGGGACCCTCACGATTCCCGAACTAACTCAGTATTACTTGGATCGTATTCATTCGCATGAACATTTGAACGCCTTTCTCGAAGTCTGGGCTGAGGAGGCGATTCAAAAGGCGATTGAGGTTCAGGAAAAATGGAAGAGCGGAACCTCTGGACGATTGGCAGGAATGGTTATCGCCCTCAAAGACAATATCTGTTACCGCAATCATAAGGTCAGCGCGTCTTCGCGCATTCTCGGGGACTTTGAGTCGCTTTTCGACAGCACTGTGGTTGAGCGCCTTCAGGCAGAAGACGCGATTTTCATAGGGCGGTGCAATTGTGACGAGTTTGCAATGGGCTCTTCCAATGAAAACTCAGCATTTGGCCCCGTTTCCAACCCCCTTGACGAATCACGTGTTCCCGGAGGCTCTTCCGGCGGATCAGCCGCGGCCGTAGCGGCCGATTTGTGCCTGGCGGCACTCGGCAGCGACACGGGGGGCTCAATCAGACAACCCGCGTCTCTCACAGGAATCGTTGGTTTGAAGCCGACTTATGGCCGTGTGAGTCGCCATGGCCTTATAGCTTATGCGTCAAGTTTTGACCAGATAGGCCCTATGACGGCCTCTGTAGAAGACGCCGCGCTATTGCTTGAGATTATGGCAGGACCGGATGCATTTGATGGCACAGCAATCCAAGAGGCCCCAGCGACTTATAGCGCAATAAAGCCCGTGGAGGGCAAATTGCGCATCGCCTATTTGCGGGATTGTATCGATAGTCCAGGACTCAATCCGGAGGTGCGCGCGAGACTTATGCAAGTGATAGAAGAGTTGAGATCAGAGGGTCACGTTGTTGAGCCGGTTGACTTCCCCTACTTGGATTATATCGTTCCAGCATACTACGTGCTTACCACGGCAGAGGCATCTTCCAATCTGGCGCGCTTTGATGGAATTCATTACGGATACCGCAGCCCGGATGCAGTGGGCATTGAGGCCACATATAGAAAGAGCCGCAGCGAAGGATTTGGACCGGAAGTTAAACGCCGTATCATGCTAGGTACGTTTGTACTTAGCTCCGGTTACTATGACGCTTACTACACCCGGGGTCAGCGAGTGCGACAAATTATCCGCACCGCCACGAATCAAATTTTTGAGCAATACGCCTTTATTCTTACCCCGACGACTACCAATGAGGCATTTGCTTTGGGAGATAACACCAAAGACCCGATTGCTATGTATTTGGAAGACATTTTCACTGTACAGGCCAATCTGGCGGGAATTCCCGCCATCAGCCTGCCTCTAGGAACTAAGTCTTCAGGCCTTCCTTTTGGCATTCAGGTGATGGGGCCATCGGGCAGCGAGGAAACTATTTTTTCATTTTCTTCTTACCTGATGGACCGCTTTTCGTCGAACCACTAATTGGCTTCATCCACTTTCTGCGGCATTTAATAACTCTGTGTAAAAGTGTTCCTTGAAGTGGCTTTGCTGGGCACGAAACAATAAGGAACTTCGGCTCGTAGTTATAGTTGCATGCCAAATGGCTTCCGAGAGCCATTTTTTTATTATCATCGCACCCCGTGTTATCAACTAAGTAAGGAGACCAACATGAAGAAGATCACGATCATTCTGAGCATTTGCTTCGCCGCATTATCGCTGAACGCCAATGCTGTGAGCGACACGATTCCGCCACAACCAGCGATTCGCCCCGATGACCCCCAGATTCTTGCAATTGATAAAATGTTAGTGTCCGGATACCTCAATCACTTTTGCTATTCAAGTGATCAGAAGGTGCTCAACGCGTATAAATATGAAGCGGAAGTTGTGCCGAAGTTTGCTCCCGAACTCATTGCGGAGAGAATGAGGGTTCTCGATAGCGAAACGCCATTTGATCTCGTGTATAATCCAACCGTTCAAGGATTCATCGATTTGTATAGCGTGCGCCGCCGGGAACTAACAGGCAAAGTGCTTGGGATGTCAGAGCTTTACTTTCCACTTTTTGAGGAGTCGCTAAGCAAATATGATATTCCGCAGGAGATGAAATATCTCGCGGTAATCGAATCCGCGCTGAATCCGACCGCCATTTCACCCGCGGGAGCAGGAGGGCTGTGGCAGTTTATGGTGAGCACGGGGAAAATGTACGGGTTGAATGTTTCGAGCTATCAGGACGACCGTTTTGACCCAATCAAATCCACTGAAGCGGCATGCAAATACCTGCGCTATTTATATGGATTATATGGCAACTGGGAATTAGCCCTTGCTGCCTACAACAGCGGCCCAGGAAATGTGAACAAGGCGATTCGCCGTTCCGGGGGCAAGAAAGATTTCTGGGAGATCAAAGCTTTTCTTCCAAAGGAAACCCAGGGCTACGTGCCTGCCTTTATCGCCGTGAACTATGTGATGAACTATGCATCCGAGTATAATTTATACCCCCGGACAGCATCATTCTCTTTTTATGAAACCGACACGGTGCACGTCAGTCGGCGCATAGATTTCAATGCACTTGCTGGCCTATTGGCCATGTCTAATGAAGACCTGGCCTTTCTGAATCCGACATATAAAATGGGGGAAATTCCAGAGAATGGACGCCAACATTATTTGATCCTTCCGGTGGATAAGGTCGGTGCTTTTATCACCAATGAGCAATTGGCTTATGATCGAAGTGCGATTCGCCAGAATGAACCGGTATATGCTGTGGCCAACACCAAGTCGGCGACCACCCAAAACACGGACGGAACACCGAAAGTCGTTTATCAAGAATCATGGACTTCGCACAAGGTTAAGAAGGGCGAGTCCTTAGGAGGGATAGCCAACAAGTACAATGTCTCACTCGCACAAATCAAGAAGTGGAACCGTATTAAAGGCAGTGTGATTCACCCTGGTCAGAAGCTCAAGATCGAACACAGGGTGAAGAAAGTAATCTATGAACAAGGGGAGCAGGCCGCCGAGAATAAAACTCCGGAGGAGCAGGATTCAGCAAGTGAGCCTGTAAAAGAAGACGCGGTTGCCGAAAAGCCAAAGACGGAAGAGAAAAAAGCAGCGGCCCCGACTTACAAGTACTACGTAATACAGCCTGGCGACACCTTGTATAAAATTGCCTCTCGTCATGAAGGTGTGACTGTGAATGGAATCAAAACACTTAATTCGGGTTTGAGAGAACACAAACTGGTTGTTGGACAAAAAATTAAACTCAAGCAAATCGGCTAGGAATGGAAGCAGGACAGGGCAAGCAGGTTGAGGTACACTACACGCTGCACGTAGACGGGCCGGAAGGCGAGGTTGTAGAAAAGACCACAGAAGGAGAACCATTGCGGTTTATTTTGGGAGTAGACCCGATGCTGCCAAAGTTTGAAACGGCGATACGAGGCCTAAATGCAGGCGAAAAATTTACCGTTGCAATTCTTTGTGCCGACGCCTATGGCGATGAAGATGAAGAACTGTATATGGAATTCCCGAAAAGCGAATTCATTGGGGACGACGGAGAATGGGACGACGAATTGTTTGCAGAGGGAGAAGTAATTCCGATGCAAACTCATGACGGTCAGGTAGTCCACGGCGTTGTTTCAGAAGTCAAGCTGAATTCGTTGGTGATTGATTTTAATCACCCACTTGCAGGAGAAAATCTTTATTTTGAGGGAGAGGTTGTCGGTGTTGCCGAACCTATTTGATCATTCTGTACTGTTGATAAAGACTAAAGGCCGCTGGTAAGAACACCAGCGGCTTTTCTTTTTTTTGTGGTTCTTCCTGAACGCGTCAAATGAGTAAGATAAAGGGTTACGGAGCATCGGCTGGTCGTATATCGTCATTCTCTACAGTAGTAGGGATTACATTGGTGTTGACGATGATTGGCGTGTTGAGCATATTGATGCTTGTGGGCGGCGCAGTTACCAGACACTTCAGAGAGCAACTCACGGTTCAAGTGATGCTAAAGGACGGAGCCGAAGAGCCGGAAATCTTGCGCCTTCAGAAATACCTCGAGGGCAAGTCGTTTGCGGGAAGCGTGAAATACACTTCTAAGGAGGAAGCCGCGCGCATTATGCAAGCCGAACTTGGAGAAGAGTTTGTCGACTTTCTTGGATACAATCCGCTTCCCGCATCGCTTGATGTAAAGGTCCATCCAGACTTTGGTGCATTAGATAGTTTGGCAGTTTATGTGAGCGACATTGCTGCAAGTTCGATCGTTCAAGAAGTAGTTTACCATCAGAACCTGCTTCAGCAGATTAATGAGAATCTTGCGAGATGGGGATTAGGCTTAACTATCGTGGGGCTGCTTTTTCTCATCATTGCCATCGTGTTGATCGTGAACACGATCGAGCTCGCCATTTTTTCGCAGCGGTTCATTATTCGAAGCATGCAGCTTGTGGGGGCTACCCACTGGTTTATTCAGCGCCCGTTTTTGCGACGCGGACTTAGCTACGGTTTTACCGGAGCCATTTGCGCCATTACGCTGATTTCATTGGGCCTGTTCTTTTTCAGGGTCGAGTTGGCCGATGTGATCGACATCCTGATGTTCGAAAACCGATTTCTTTTTATGATTGCTAGTGTGCTTGCGACGGGACTATTGGTCTCATGGCTGGCAACGGCCTATGCCGTTCGGCGGTTCATTCGGCTGCGTCTTGATCAGTTGCACTAGCCGATCATCCATCCGCAAACGCCGTTTATCCATTTTATGACGCATTTGACTCGGTTTTGGAAGAAAACCCCCACCGGTGCTGCAATTTTGAAAGAAAGATCAGCGTTCGTTGGATTCACTGCATTTCCTTCATGCTAGAACGGCGGGGATTTAGTATGTTTGGCGGCCTGAAAAAGGAAGGTGTCCAATAAACACCTGAAAATCCAAATCAACCCGGAATCAAAAATTTTGTACAAACCATTTAAATCTGACGTGTTATGAGCAATAAGCAAACGCAGAACAGTAGCGACTTCAGTTCTATTTTTCCGTATATCGCCATTCCATTGGCGTTGATAACGGCGGTGCTACTCTACGTATTTGTGTTAGGAGCAGGATCAAACTTTGAAGACGGTGACCCCGTGAAGGGCCATCCGTTGAACGTTCTTGGCACCATTCACAAAGGGGGATTTGTTGTGCCATTGCTGATTGCAACCAACCTGATCGTTTTGATCTTCTTCTTTGAGCGCTTATTCAGTCTGAATGCAGCGCGCGGCAAGGGCAACACGGAGCGTTTCGTGCGCAATATTCGTTCACTTTTAAAGAATGGTCAGATTGATGGAGCCATTTCAGAGTGCGACAAGCAGAAGGGTTCTGTAGCCTCCGTTGTAAAAGCGGGCCTTCTCAAGTACAAGGCTGTTGACGCCGACGGTTCAATGGACCACGAAAGCAAAGTAACCGTAATCAAGCAAGAGCTTGAAGAGGCAACTTCACTTGAATTGCCAATGCTCTCAAAGAACAATGTTATCCTTTCTACAATGGCGTCACTCGGTGTACTTGTGGGTCTTTTGGGTACCGTACGTGGTATGATCACGTCATTCGAAGCGATGGCTCAAGCCGGTGCTCCAGATGCCACAGCTCTTTCACTTGGTATCTCTGAGGCCTTGATCAACACCTTCCTCGGCATCTTGGCCTCAGCTCTGGCGATCATTTTCTTTAACTTCTTCAGCACGCGTGTCGACAACCTCACCTATGCAATGGATGAGGCGGGCTTCTCAATCACTCAGACGTTCGAGGCAAAGCACTCGAAATAATCAGTTTGCGCAAGCAACTGTGAGCTTAATTAACTAAACACTGATTGAACGATGCCAAAAGTCAAAATGCCAAAGAGCGCACCTAGTCTGGATATGACGCCCATGGTTGACCTGGGCTTCCTGCTGGTGACGTTCTTCATCCTGACTGCTAAGTTTCGCCCAAACGAGCCTTTGATTGTAGACAGTCCGTCATCGACATCTCAGTTTTTGCTTCCCGAAAAAGTGATGCTGATCACTATTGACCCGGATGGCAGAATCTATTTCGATCTGGCAGGAAAGGATATTCGCACAGCCATGCTTCAAGGCATGGTAGAACGGTATCCAAGTCTTCAACTCACAGAAACCTCGCTTCAGCGGTTTTCTGTAATGGGAATGTTTGGAATGCCGGTTTCTCAGCTTTCACAATACGTGAATGCAGATGAAAAATCGAAATTGGCAATGGACAATCAGACAGAAGGAATTCCAACGGACTCTTTAAACAATGAGTTGGCAGATTGGATTCAGGAAGGATATGAAGCATTTCTTTCTGACGCTCAAGCGAAAGGCGTAAGCCTAGAAGAGCTGAAGAAGAATGATAAATTGCGACTCAGCTATGCCATCAAGGCAGATGGTCAAACGGATTACGGGAAGGTGGAGAAAGTGATCGACATCTTCCGCGACAAGCAAATTTACCAGTTTAACATGGTGACCACACTTGAATCCGGCGACGCCGAATAAGAGGTCATTAATAATCGCACCGAAGCAATGGCTGAAATAATAGATGGTGGTGGAAGCGAAAGCAAAGGCGGGAAGAAAAGGCCCAAGAAAGGACATGTCCACTTGGACATGACTCCCATGGTTGACCTTGCGTTTCTTCTGTTGACCTTCTTCATCCTCGCAACCTCACTTAACAAACCAAAGGCACTGGAGATCATCTATCCAAAGGAAGTGGAGGATATTGAAGAGAAGACCAAGTTGGCCGACGAACTAGCAACGACCCTTCTGATCGGAGAAGATGATGAGGATTTATTTTACTATCTCGGGAAATACCGCCCGGATACCACCGAGCTCATCCAAACGAATTTCTCAAAAGATGGATTTCGTAAAGTGCTCTTGGAGCGCAATGAAAAGATCAACGAGCAGGTAAAGGTTCTGAAAGGGAAACTAGCTACCAAGGAGATTAGCGATAGTCTCTACAAAGCTACTTACGGGAAAATTGTGAACGACTCTCTGGCTCCTTTTGTGATTGTCAAAACGATTGACGAAAGCAAATGGCGCAATGTGGTAAACGCAATAGATGAGCTGAACATCACGAACGTGAAGAAAAGAGCAATTGTGGACATGGCAGAAACAGAGGCGATCGCTGTGAGACAGAAAGTTGCTGACATGAAGAATCAATAATTCGAATCGCGTTGAACGGATCGAATCAAGGGATGTACGGACTACTCGAACAATAAAAACTTAAAGCATGACCTCCATAATCATAGTGCTTGCATTTGCCGCGCTAATCGCGGTGATCGGATATCAGCAAGGATGGAATAGCGTGTTTTCTCCTTCACGCAATGACCTAGTCTTTGAAGGAAAAAATAAAGACTATGGCGCATACCAAATACGCAAAGGGTATAACAGGTCGCTGGCCATGGCCGTATTCGGCACAATTCTCGGCGTTACGGCAATTAGCGTTGCTCCGATGATTTTGAAAGGGGCGGAAGAAATGGGGACTGAAAATGAAGTG
>Ga0105049_10000114_pt1 | contig 78249 bp, 63 predicted proteins | sample MAT06_FD_78087 | JGI IMG/M metagenome (GOLD analysis project Ga0105049, IMG submission 78087) | Freshwater microbial communities from Lake Fryxell liftoff mats and glacier meltwater in Antarctica - MAT-06 | ecosystem: Environmental > Aquatic > Freshwater > Ice > Liftoff microbial mat | place...
GCCGGCTCTCACCAGGAAAACCGGCCTTCTCTTATATGTAGGACGACCGGCGTCTCCTGACAGTTCAGGCGCTGTTCGATTTCTTACTTTTCTTTGGGCGCGCAAGCGGCTTCGCGGACTCCAGCTGGCCGGAAGCAGCATCCAGACGCACCTCCCTATCTCCCCGTAATCGTAGGCTTAGGGCACTTCGTCCGAGGCGTTTCGCCCGCTGGATTTGGCCGAGCTGGGAACGCCCAAGCAGCAGAGGCTGCCCCCCTGCGTCCAAAATCACTGGCGGGGGACCCGCCGCGAGTTGGTCGGCCAAAGCGTTGAGGTGGCCGACTATCCCAGGAGAAAGCTGGCTGAGCAGCGGCAGGAGTTCGTTGCGGATGCGAACCCGCAGAAATCGCGGATCGACGTTGGAAGGATCATTGCTGAAAGGGATCCGGTGCCGCGCCAGGTGGCTGAGCACCGTTGGCTTGTCGGCACGAATCATGGGCCGCAGCAGATTGCCATCCTGGGGGGCAAGCACGGCCAACCCGCGGGGGCCCGCGCCCCTCAACAGACGTTCGAGGACAGTCTCCGCGCGGTCGCCAGCGTGGTGGGCTGTCACCAGAAAGTCCGCCTGCTCGGCCTCTAGCTCCCGACGGAGCAATCCGTAACGCGCCTCGCGTGCCCGCGCCTGCAGATTCGAACCGGCGTGCAGTTGAATTTTTTCCCGCTTCAGATGAACGCCCAATTGCCCAGCGAAGGCTTCCGCCAGATTGAGCTCTTGAGCGGCTTGCTCTCTGAGCCCGTGATCAACAGCCAACGCCGTGAGCTGAAAATTGAGCTTCGTTCGCAAACTCGAGAGCACATGCAAGAGAGCCATGGAATCCCCGCCCCCGGAGAGAGCCAGCAGCAGCTTCGAACCCGGCTCAAGCTGGCATTCTTCACGCAACGTGCGCGTCACGAGCGTGAACAGCGTCGGCGGATGCGAGCGCGTCATCTTTTCACTGACCGAGCTCGAATTCCTTGCAGAAAACAACGTGTGGAGTTAACTTAAGACTGCGCCATCTGTGATCGGCATTCGGATACCCGTTTCCGCAGCGGCCACTCTCGGCATCAAAATAGGCGCAAGCTTCGCAGGAAAAGCGCAGCCGATAGAGCTCCGCTTCTTCCATAAAACGTTGATCAACCGGGGTAATCACCTGCGCTCACTTACGGGAACGGCTGGGCGGGCTGCCCACGCTGGAAGAAAAACTCAAAATTACCGGTGACTTTGCTCTTGATCGATTCTGCCAACTCTGGGTGCGCGACCAACTCACGAGGATCGGCAAAGTCAGCGCTGAAGGAGCCGCGCGTGAGGCGTTGGTCCGAATCCTTCTCGTTGGAATTCCCGCTGAACAATTTGTCGAAATTCACGCTGCCGGCCATCGAATAGACCGCGCCGTTGCTGCCCCGACAACTGCTGTGCAGAGAGAGCGTGAGGCTCGCAATCGGCGTCTCCCCGAGGCTGCGCGGGGCACCGGGCGGCGTCACACCATTCGGGAGCCCGACAGCGAGATCCTGTCCGAGCGAAGCGCGGGCGCGCTCAAGATCGTAGACCACGATCACGAGGCCATCCGAAAACTCGGCGATATCGTCCCCGCGTTGAATACGAATCATCAGCGATTTTTCGTCAAACCCTTGAGCCGCGAAAAACGTGGGCGCCAAATTGAAGGGCCCATTCCAGCAACCCGTCAAGAGCAACTGCTCACTCTGCACGTCACCCGTGCCTTGACCCGTGGTGCAACCGCCCACGAACACCGCAGCCGCGCCGACCAACGCGCACGCCAGACGCCGCTTCACGACAACGACTCCGCTGGCTCGCGGGCGTTGCTAACCGGTACGGATTCGACGATGAGCCCGCCACCGAGCACGCGTTCACCGCGGTAAAAGACCGCATATTGACCCGGCACCACTGAAGCTAACGGCTCCTTGAACGTCACCTGGAGAGCTCCCTCCAACGTGCGCGAAACCTGGCACGGCACCGTATGCGGAGAATACCGCACCGCCACTTCAGCTTCTCCTGGTAGCGCGAAATCATCCGACAGGACGGCCTCGGCTAGCTTGGCTCCGCTTGAAAGCAGCTGTTCGCGCCGACCTAGCCGCACGATCCCCTGCTCAGGCTCGACGGCAACGACGTAGGCACGGTAGCCGAGCGCTACGCCTAGGTTATGGCGCTGCCCCACTGTGTAGCCGTGAGTTCCCGCGTGTTCACCGACTGATTGACCCGCCGCATCCACGAGTGTCCCGGGGCGCAATCGGTCACCGGCACGTTCGGCCACAAACGCGTCATAACGCCCGGTTGGCACAAAACACAACTCCTGACTCTCACCCTTTTGAGCGCCGGGAAGGTCCAAATTCAGAGCTTCTTGCCGGACCTCGGCTTTCGTAGCCTCGCCCAGGGGGAACACCAGCCGACTGAGAATTTCTTGGGGGAGCATGTGTAAAAAATAGCTTTGATCCTTTTTGGGATCTCGCCCGCGATACAGGCGTGCCATGCCACCTTCCTGGACAATCCGAGCGTAGTGCCCCGTTGCAATCTGCGCAGCTCCGAGGCGATTCGCCAGGCCCAAGAGCTCACGCATCTTGACGCCTCGATTGCAGCGCACGCAGGGGCTCGGCGTCACCCCGCCGAGATAGCCATCGACAAAAGGTTCGACGACTTCGGTTCGGAACAACTCGCGGCGATCAAAAGCAAAATGAGGGAAGCCCAAAACATCGGCCACACGGCGTGCGTCGTGAACATCCTCGGGAGCGCAACAACGGCCCCGCACGGAATCATCGTCTGGGTAATCCCAGAGGTGGAGTGTGACCCCCACGACCTCGAACCCCTGGCGCAACAAAAGCGCTGCCGCCACAGAGGAATCGACACCTCCGCTCATGGCGACCAAAACGCGCGTTGACACGGCCCAAAGCTTAGTCGTCCGACCCGCTGAAATCGAGCAAAGCTTCCCCGAAAACGAAACCCCCTGGCCCGAGCTCAGGCCGCGTGCGCACGCAAACGCTTGGTCAACCGCTCAATGGCCCGCGAATGCAGGCGGCTTGCCCACGATTTGCTCAACCCAAGCTCCTCGGCAACGTGATCAAAGCGCTCGCCACCCAGGTAATGCCGCCGCACCAGGGTGGCCTCTTGATCCGGAAGCTCACCAATCGCTTGCGTCACCAATTGGAGTAGCTGCGCCTTGCCCAGCGCCTCCTCGGGTGACTCATCCGGAGCGACGGAAGTGAGTTCACCTTCTTCGCCACGCACTGTTTCGCTGAGGAGCCCGGTTGCCATCGCCGTTGCCATCGCAGCCAAGTGATCGGCAAGGGCCTGGTGTGCTTGCGCTAAGGCACTACCAGGTGGAGGCTCAAGCTGCGCATCCTCTGCCTTACCCGCGCTGTAGAGGTTCGCTGCCTGAAGCGCGTGGAGCCGTGCGTGCACACGCCGTGGCAGACGCCCCGTTGCACGCACGCCATCAATCACCGCTCCGCGCACCCGGAAATTCGCATAGGCCTTGAATGGCACGCCTCGCTCCGGCTCAAAACGCCGAGCCGCCTCTAACAAGCCCTCGCGGCCAAAGCTTCTCAGATCGTCGAGCTCCATGCTCCCACCTAAGGTCCGTGCGAGCTGCCGCACAATGATCTCAACCAGCACGAGCTGCTGCTCGAAGCGTTGGAGAACCTCTGGCGAATCGACAACCTTGGCCACGTCGACCTAGACCCTACCCCAGCGCGGCGGGCTCTTCTCTTCCTTTTTCGAAATGGCACGATCCGGCTGCTTGGGCGCACATTCAGTGCTTTTTGGCGCCGAACGTGTCAGAGTCCGGGGACGATGCCGCGCTTTAGCCGTGTAGCTGCGATGTACACGTATATAGCCATCCCAACGGGGTTGATGCTCTACGTACTGCGGGATGGATCGCCACTCCTCATCAAGGATGCCTGGCTCAAGCTGCCTGAAGCGGCCAGCCACACGTATAGCCTCTTGATTGGTTGCGCGTTCGGATGCTTGGTCGCGCTGATAACGCGCCCGATGGTCCTCCGTCTCAGCTGGGCCAAGGAGTTACATTCGACGCTGCGCCCGTTCGCTCGCGGGCTTTCGGGTATGGCCGTAGTTGGGTTGGCGCTGCTCAGCGCCATCTGCGAGGAATTCTTGTTTCGCGGACTGCTTCAGCCTTGGCTAGGCCTGCTCCCGCAGGCTCTGCTGTTCGGTCTCGTGCACCAGGTGCCTGGCAAGAGCCGGTGGGTTTGGGTGGCATGGGCGGCACTGATGGGGGCGTGCCTCGGAAGTATTTTTCAACTGACGGGTTCGTTGCTCGGGCCGATCGCCGCGCACGCGCTGATCAATGGCTTTAACCTCTCCTTTCTGAAGCGTCATGATGCTGGCGCTGCGCGGCGCCAGTTGGGCGGCCTTTTGGGGCAGATGTAGGGTAAAAATCAGCCCGTCGGAGGCGCCGCCAACTCATGGTAAGCTGGCCGTCAGCAATTTCGCTTCCCGCACCTGCCGGAACCATTGACCGCTCCTCTGATTGTCCTGCCAACACTGTTGCCTCCCGAAGAGCGGCCCCGCGTCCTCGTCGTGGACGACGAAAAGTTCATCCGGGACATCTTGGCGGACTTCCTCGGAATGGAAGGCTACATGGTCCGCACGGCCGAAGACGGCACGGGCGCGGTGCGAGAGCTTGAGAAGGCCAAATATGATCTGGTGATCACGGATCTCAAAATGCCCAAAATGGGAGGTCTGGACCTTCTGAAAGAGATCGCGCGCAGCTACCCCGACACACTCACCATCATCATGACCGGTTTTGGCACCGTCGAAACCGCTATCGACGCCATGAAGAGGGGGGCTTACGACTACGTGCTGAAGCCCTTCAAAGTCGAAGAGATCCTGCGCATCGCGGAGCGTGGTTTGGAAAAACAGCGCCTTGCTGCCGAGAATCTCCGGTTGCGTGAAGCGCTCTCGCTCTACAAAGTTTCCGAGGCGATCGCTTCGAGTCTTTCGTTGGATGAAGTCGTAGCAACACTGGAGGCCAACGCGCTCGAAGAATTGCGCGCCGACCTCGTGCTGACTTGGTTGGATGACGGAAAGGGAGGATTCTTTGAGCGTTCTGTGAAGTGCACGAGTGACTATTCATCCGACGAAGTGCTTGGACAGATTGATAGCAAAGAGGTGCTCCGGCGCCTCACCGAGAGTGAGCTCATCCTCGCGCAAGGCCCTCGCGCCATGGCCTTGTTTGAGGTGCAACCGAGGCGAGGCGCCCACAGCCTGGTGATTGTGCCGTTAAAAATGCACCAGCGCCTGCTCGGATTCGTTGCAGCAGTGTCGGTAACGCCCAGCAAGCGTTTCGAGGAAGGGCAACGAAAGCTGCTGAGCATCACGGCTTCACGCGCGGCCGCGGCGATCGCGAATGCGCGCCTGTACGAAGACTTGCAAGCGACCTTCCAGCAAACCATTCAGAGCCTTGCGAACACGATCGACAAGATGGATCGGTACACCGCCGGCCACTCCCAGCGAGTTGCCCGCTACGCCGTGCAACTCGCGCAATGGATCGGACTCGATGCTGTCGAAGTTGAAACGGTTCGGCAAGCCGCACTGATGCACGACATCGGAAAGATCGGTTGCGTGATGAACCTCAACAAGCCCGGCAAGCTGACGCAAGATGAGTACGAGGTTTTCAAGAAGCACCCAGGGCACGGACGCGAAATCCTGGATCCGATTCGATTTCTTGAACCCGTCATCCCCGGTGTGCATCTGCACCACGAGCGCTGGGATGGCCGCGGTTACCCGCTCGGGCTCGCCGGAAAGAACATTCCATTGATCGCACGCATCATCTCTGTGGCAGATACCTATGACGCGATGACCAGCGACCGCGCCTACCGCCGAGCTCTGCCTCACGAAGTGACGATCAATGAGATTGAACGCTGTTCTACCCTGCAATTTGACCCGGATCTGGTCGGTGTCTTCACCGAGAATATCGAAAACTTGCGAGAACACCTCAAAGAGACCGGCGTCGAAATTCCAGAGTAGTGCGTGCCCGCGAATTAGTTGAGCATGAGCGTGCGAACGATCACTGGCTACTGGCTTGGAACTCGCCCCTACACCGAGGTTCTTGAGTTGCAGGAGCAGCTCCACGCGGCCCGCCGCCAAAAACGCATCGGAGATTCCGTTCTCTTCCTTGAGCACACCCCCGTTGTGACCTTTGGACGAGGCGGCAAGGAGGCTCATTTGTTGGCGTCTCCCGGCGTGCTTGAAGAACGCGGCGTGGAACTAGTGAGGACAGGCCGCGGCGGCGACGTGACACTGCACGCTCCGGGGCAGTTAGTCTGTTACCCAATCGTCGATCTAGCGCCCGATCGCCAGGATGTTCGCGCCTACGTGAATTTGCTGACGCACGTGATGCAGGCGATCATTTCGCCCTCTGGGATCGCCGCGGGCACCCTCCCCGGTTATGTGGGTCTTTGGGTCGATGCCGACGCCCCACACAGCTGGCAAGGGGCTGAATTCGCAGGTGACCCGAAGAAAATCGGTGCCATTGGAGTCCGCATTTCACGCTGGGTCACGCTCCACGGTTTCGCGCTCAACTTGTCGATCGATTTGCGCTCCTTCAGCTTGATCGTGCCCTGCGGGATCCGCGAATACGGCGTGACGTCCGTCAAGGAACTCTCGGGGGTCGCCCCTGAGACACGGGTCGCAGCCGAGCTCGGGCTGACTCAGCTGGCGCTCGCCCTTCGATCGACCACGGGTCCTCTGCGGGATCTAGAGGGGCTTCAGCTCAACCAATACTTTGAGCGCGTCGCGTCAGTTGTGAGCTGAGCCTTCCGCAATCTTAGCCGTGCGCAGGTACATTTGTGCGATTTTATGGTTGGGCTGGATGCGCAGCACTTCTTCAAGTTCGGCCTTGGCTGACGTGAGCTGCCCTTCCTGGAGCAGAATGCTGGCAAACGCCAGGCGTGCCTGCACGAAGTTCGCATCGGTTTCGCGGGCGATGCGCAGATGCTCCTTGGCACGCGAAAGATCGCCGGCGTCGCGATAAACAACCGCTAATTTGGTGCGAAGATCGAGAAAACTCGGCCTCAACGCCACAGCTTTCTCAAGCTCGCGTGCGGCTTCGCCAGGCATGCCAATGTCCGAATAGGCCTGCGCTATTTCGGCGTGCATGTTCGCAATGCGGCCCATCGCAAAGCTATCCGGAGCGTGACCGGACCCGGTGTCGCGGAGCGCGGCGTACAAGCCACGGGCTTGGTCGTAACGACCGAGGTCATTGCAAACAACCATCAGGTTGAGTCGCGCCTCTGTGTAGCTTGGGCTCAGCTCTACGGCACGCTCAAAGTTTTTTTGAGCGCGCTCGAAGTCGCCGTTGCTGTGAGCTATCACGCCCAGCATATTGTAAACATCCGCGAAGCGGTCGTTCTGTTCGACGACTTGCCGCAACAAGTACTCTGCCTTATCGTACTCATTCTGCTCGAAGTGTTGGCGAGCGAGAGCAAGGAGTTGCTTCAGATGTTCGTCCATGGCGCCGGGGACTGTGCCGCCAAACCTCGGGCGCGCCAAGCGGCATCCCCGCGGAGCTACAGCGGAAACTGACCTGAGGTGAACACCTGCTCACCCTCCGGAGACCACGCTCGCTTGCTCACGCGCCGGTCGGCTGCTACCAGACTGCCTTGTGCCAACGTCACCGGAATCGGGCGGGCCCACTCATGTCGGCAGGATCGTCGATCCGTTGGCCGTTGAGGCGCCCGAAGAACTCTCCGAATCCGACTTGTCTACGCGCCATCCGGTCCGCGAGCGACTCTTAGAACGAGCGCGCGACGCGAGTGCGCGAGGAGCCGGCAGCACGAACCGACAGTTGGAACCAAGAGCTCCCGCGCGACCACGGCTCAAGCGTCGCTCGCAGCAACTCTCGCCGACACTGCGGGCCATCTTCGGCACGCTCATGGGCCTTGCCGTGATCGCGACACTCGTGGCCTTGGCAATGAATCTGGATAAGGAACAGAACTTGAGTTTGCTCGGGAAACCTGCGCCGAGTCTAAGCGCACCAAGCGCACCAAGCGCACCAAGCGCACCGGCTGCGTTGGCAGCTCCCGTGGCCAGAGCCACGACTGCCGTGCCACTAGCCCCAGGCCCCTGGCGAATTGACGACGCCAAGGGGGATCCCGCACTTCGAATCATCCGCGGAACGTTCAAAAGCCGCCCCTTTCTCAGCGCTATTCAGGCTGCTGGCCTGGACGCCAAGCAGGCTTATCGAGCCATGGCTGCGCTGAAGGATGTCAGAAACTTGAACCGTTGTGGGCCCAACCACGAGTTCATTGCACTTGTCCAGCGCGGACCAGGCACACTCAAGGCTTTCGAATACCTTGAAAACAAAGAAACCGTATTCCAAGCCAAGGCCAACGAGAACGGCTACTTGGTGGGCGTCAAACTCGATCTTCAGATCCGACGCGAGCAAACAGAGGGGGCCTTATTGCTGACCTCTTCGGACTTTTCAGCAGCAGCCAAACAAGCGGGCTTCGACCCAAGCCTCCGCACGGTGCTTGCCGACGCACTGCAAGGCCACGAAGGGCTTGCGGAGCTCACATTCCCCGCCACAATCCGTGTGGTCGCCCAGGAGGTCACCGTACGAGGGGCCTTCTCGCGCTACGCGGGGATTGAAGCGGCCGAAATCAAACAGGCCGACGGGGAACTCCTCCGCCTCTATTATTTTCGTGGCGACAACATCAAAGGCTATTTTGACGCTAAAGGACGCTCATTTCACGAGGGTGGCTGGCGCAAGCCGATCCCGGGAGCGCCCATTACCTCTCTGTTCAATCCGAAGCGCATGCACCCGGTTCTTCACAAGATCATGCCGCACCAGGGCACCGACTTCGGCGCCGCGACGGGAGAGCCCGTTTACTCGGCCTCCTTCGGTACCGTAAAATCGATTGGTCCTGGGGGCCCAAGCGGTAATCTGGTAGTGCTTACGCATGCGGGCGGGATTGAGACGGGCTACGCTCACCTTTCTCGCTTTGCTGAAGGTCTAAAAGTTGGGGAAAAAGTGAAGCGACAGCAGCTCGTGGGGTATGTGGGCTCAACGGGGCGCTCGACAGGGCCTCACCTGCATTTCAGTGTCAAGAAGAATGGTGTGTTCGTAGACTCCGCCACGCTTCACCTCGACGGATTAACAACGATGCCAAGTGCTGAGCAGCCTGCTTTTGAGGAAATTCGCCGCAAATATGACGCACTTTTGGACCATATTCCGCTCCCCGCCCTACCCCCCACGGCGGTAGCCCCTACCGCGCCCGAGGGGATTGGGACTCAAGCACCACCCACCAGTGCAACCGCCGCTCAGTTTGACGAAGCTGATCTCGGCTCGGGCGTAGCTGATCCGCCGGCAAGTCCGGCAAATCCGGCAAGTCCAAGCGCACAAGCCGCCCCGCCAGCGAAGGCAGCACCTCCTTCTGGCCCGAACGTGATCTATCTCAACGATACTGATTTACAGAAGCTCCAATCGGCCACCGAGGACGGTCAAATCGATCCCTAAGGGCTCACGTCCGGGCTCGGTGTTGGGCTCCAATCCTGCCGATTCTTGGTTGAAATCGTGAATAAGAAGGTGCTGCCCCTGGGCTCTCTTGGCTCAACCCAAGCCTTCCCACCGTGCGCCTCGGCGATATGCTTAACAAGTGCCAGACCAATGCCGCTGCCACGCGTGCGCTTCTGGGCCGTTTCTTTGCCACGCACAAACCGCTCGAAGATGCGTTTGCGTTCTTCTGGCAAAATACCCGGGCCTTCGTCCGCCACACGGATCTCGATGAACGCGTCCACTTCACGCACGCTCACGGTGACCTGCTTGCCGTCTGCCGCGTACTTGAGCGCATTGTCCACTAGGTTGATCACCGCTATTTCGATCGAGCGCTCATCCAACTGTACCGAGGGGAGATTGGTGGCAAGATTCGTGTGGATAGCAAAACCTTCCTGCTCGGCACGCAATCGACACACTTCTATTGCACGGAGCACCACCTCCGCCGGGCGGCACTCGACGAATTCGTAGGCGGCTTTACCTCGCTCCACTTTGGCAAAATCGAGAACGTTTTCGATCAGAGCCCCCAGGCGCTCACTCTCACTGACAATAATGCGCAGATACTGGTCACGCTTCTCGTCACTTTCAACGCGTCCGCTTTGCAACAGCTCCCCGAACATACGCACGAGGGAGAGTGGTGTTTTCAACTCGTGCGATACATTCGCCACGAAATCGCTCTTGAGGTTTGAGAGATTCCGCTCGCGAGCCGCCGCCACCAGGATCACAATCACGCCCGCGATAACCACTAAACCCGAAAGAGAAACAAGCGCGATCTCAACGATACGGCGCCGGGCCACTGCGGCACCCAATTCTTCGGCGGACGTCATGGTGACATTGAGACTCCATTTGTAGAGCGTGGTTTCGAATTGACGCCCAATCGTCAGTCCACCACGGCTAAGCGGTGGTCCATAAATAATTCTTCCGTCGGCATCCACCACATTCACGCGGCTCTGCTGATCTGACTCCGGGTATAGGCTCGGAAAAAGCTCGTGGATCACGCGCGGAACGTCGTGCCACAACACCACCAAGTAAGTTCGCCCTGCTACCTCGCGTTCCCAGTGGCTGACAAGATAGCTCTGACCCTTGTACGTCTTGTGCAGATGGCGAAGCTCGTCGCTATCGGGTGCTCCGAGCTTCATGTCCGAGAACATGTTGCCTACTAGGAGTCGCCTAAAGTGCTCATCTTCCACACCGGGCGCGCGCGACGCGAACGCCACCACCTCTCGACTGGACGAACTGAGATCCACGAGCAAAACTGCGCGAATCGTCGGAGTTTGGATGCCGGCCACCTCCAGCCATTGATCGCCGAAGTCCTTTCGCCTGCCGACATCCAGCAGCGATTTGACTGCGTTATCCTGCTCGATAATGCGCTTATCTAGCCGATCCGCCCGCTCGTTGGCCAGCGCGAGCGTTGCCTCCACGACGGACTGTTCCCGGAGCTTTTCCAACTGGAAGCTGCTGCGAAACATCACGCCCATCAATACGAGCTCCGCCAACACGATGGCAGGCAAGAGAAAGAACGTGAGGTGCCGTTCTTGGGTTCGCTCCGCCACGGTCGGCAGGATAGCTAAGCGGCGCGGCTAACGCACCCAGCCCGGGAAAGGAAAATCTCAGCGCGCCAGTGGACGATTGCTCAAGACGACCTCTGGATCCAAAACGATGGGGCGATTGGTCAAGAATTCCGCGAAGCGCTCCGCAATGTAAGCAAGCGCGTTCACCTCATTTTCGAAGAACTCGCCCCCATCCGCTGGGTCCGCAAGCTCGATGAGCCCCAGATAGCGGCCGCCCACGTGCACCGGCACAGCCACCGCGTGGGCAAGAACAGCGCCCAACGTCCGCCAGCGTGGCTGCGAGGCCACATCTCCTTTCAAGCGCGTGGGCACTGGCCGCCGCATGATCGTGGCAATCCACGGCTCACGGTCGGGAATGCGGGACAGCAGCACGCGCTCCTGGTTCTCACCCTTGGCGCGAACCAGCACGAAATCCCCAACGTTGATGTCAAAAACGTGAATCAAACAGTACTTCGAAGGAATCATCTTGGAGGCCACCTCCAGGACAAAATCTGCACCCTCCGTGACTCCTCGACAAAACGAGAGCTCGTGCATCTTATCGAAAAGCTCTGACACAAGATCAGCGATTGGATCTCGGGACCTCTGAGCCACTGAAGACCGATTCAACCCGCCCGCAACACTTGGGGCCCCACGCGCAGCATCAGCCGCTACCGCCGGCAGCGTACTGAGCGGGGGGACGGAAACCTGGGGCAGCCCCGCGCTACCAAAAGGCCATTGACTGGTGCGTGCTGGATCGGACGGAAAAATGAGCACGGGCGCCCCCTTCCAATCCTTCCAGACTAACGTCGCGAGCGGTGCTCGCTCAGGCTCAGTCGTGAATTTGTGGTCGAACACTGCGAGCTGTACGAACTTACGGGCATGCTGCTTCTCCAGCGCCCGCATCACCTCTTGGATCTTACTCCAGAGCAGGCGCTCCGCATCGCTCAGACTGCCGCCGGGGTTTACAAAGTACGCGTACTCTCGATAGGCGAGCGGCGCGTTTGCGGAAGGCTCGACCTCACGCTGAGCCATCAAACTGTGCTCCGGCAGAGCCATAGCCTCAAGAGAAGGAGACCCGCTGGCAGCGGCGGGCAGAGGTATGGAACTTTTGGGCATGGGAACCTGGGCCGATAATGGCTCGGGACGGGAGCTTTGCAACCCCGCGGCAATCGTTTCGAGACGATGCTGGATCGGAGTACTCGAAACATTTGAGGTGCATTCTGGACCCGGCGCTTTTTCGCGGGCAAGCGACGTGGTACACGCGAGTGCGCTTCATGAAGACGTGGCTTTTAAGGCCAGCACACTGGCTCACAGAGCAGCTGAAAAAGAGCCCCGGCGAGGCCTACTTGTACGCGTTCTTTGCCGGGCTTTCAGTGCTTCTAGCAGCCTGTTGGTTCTACTCTTCAATGAGACTGCAAACCCTGTACTCGGTCGCGTGGTCCGACGACAGCTATCGCGAGTGGATCCGAACCGCGGCTCAACCCGAGGCTGGGCCTTGGTCCGCCCCGTTGGACGATGTCTTTATTCACTTTGATTTTGCCAGATCAGCGGCGCGGGGGCACCCGTTCGAGTGGTCAGTGGGGAACGGTTATTCGAGCGGGGACACAAGCCTCCTGTATCCGTTTGTTCTCGCTATAGGTTATCTACTTGGTTTCCACGAAAACCTCATGTACTTCGCAGCGCTCGTTGCGTGCGTGAGTATTTTTGGGGCACTCCTCGCGGGGCGCTCGCTCTTCCGTTCGCTGCCCACCTGGACTTCTTACCTGGCGCCAATCGTGCTGCTGTGCATCGGCGCGTTGGATTGGACGTTCTTCAGTGGCATGGAGGTAGCCCTCTTCATCGGGCTTTGGGGACTTAGCTTCGTGATTTGGGATGAAGTTTGTCGTGCCCCGGCGAATGGCCCTGTTCCGCACCGATCTCTCGGCTGGCTCGGTATTTCCGGTGCGCTCCTCGTTGCGACGCGACCCGAAGCGGTGACAACGGTTGCGGTGCTGAGCGTCACCGCACTTTGGAGCCGTCGCTCAGGCTTGGGCCCCGCTGGCGCTCTCCGAGGCCTAGCGCTCACCGCGGGCCCAGGAGCCCTCGTCGTGATTTCACAGAGCCTAGCCAACTACTTTCTTACCGGAGAAACAGCTGCAGCTGGCGCGATCGCCAAGCTGGAGCTTCACCACCCCTATCTAACGTACCACCAAGTGTGGGACGCGTGGCGATCCAACGTGATGTACCAAGCGCGGCGCATCACGGAGTATCACTTCTCGGAAGTGCCCTGGCTCGGCTGGCTAGTCTGGCTGTTCGGAGCCGTGCCGCTCATTCCTCGAAGCACACGACGAGTAGCTGTGATGCTCTGGGTGAGCCTGATCCTGTGGGCGTTCATGGTGGGATTAAACGGCCAGGTGCGCTGGCAGAATGAACGCTACGCGATGCCGGCAGTGGCTTGGCTGCTGCTGCTGGCGGCTCTCGGGCTTGGTGTGGTGTTGGCGCGAGCTGTCCGAGGGCTGGAAGAACGGAGATATCGCTGGGTAGGGTTGGGTGTCCTTTCCATCGTGGCAAGCGCCATCTTCGGGATCTTTCAAGTGGCTCGCTTTCGGGATCAGGTATGGTTCTTCGGCCGCGCGTCGCGCAACATTTGGGACCAACACGTGAGTGTTGGGCGCCTGCTCGGTGAAAGGGTCAAGCCGCGCCGAGTTCTGGTGGGCGATGCGGGGGCGATTCCGTACGTGTCGGATCGGCCTGCACTCGATATCATCGGCCTTGGAGGATATTCGAATCTGCCATTTGCCAGGGCAACTCGGCTCGGTGTGGCTGCGGCGATTGAGCTGATTGGGCGTATACCAAACGCCGAGAGGCCCGACCTGATGGCGATCTATCCTTCGTGGTGGGGAGATTTTCCGCTGTTTTTTGGGCGGGAAATCGCCGAGGTTCCGGTGCGTGGCAATGTGATTGCGGGAGGCGCGAGCAAGGTGCTGTACGTGGCAGATTGGTCGCCGCTTTGGCTCAGCGATCAACCCCACAGGCTAACATCCGAACAGTCCCTGGTAGATTCACTCGATTTTGCTGACCTGGTGAATGAAAAGGCACATGGCTACCTGCCGCCGGCACGGGGTGCCGGCTACGTCAGCATGAAGATCCTGACCTACGCGGATGAACGTCAGACTCCGGTCTGGGATGCGGCGCGAATTGCGGACGTGGGCGAGCGTCTTGAGTTCACGCTTCAGGGGCTAAAAGCCAAAAAGCCGGCACGAATCGTGGTGCGCGTGGCTCCGCTCCACGAGGAGCATTGGGGCTTGAGCATCAACGGCCAAGAGCTGCCCACCCCGCCATTTGTTGCTTCAGATCACTGGCAAGACGTCGAGGTCCCGATCCCCGAGACGGCGAGCTCTCCCACGCTCCACGTGAAACTCACCTCGAAAACCCACTCCATCACTTGGTATCATCTCTGGCTAGTTCAGTGAGGACCCGTTGAGCACCCCTTTTGGACCCATGGGGCTGCCCGAAGATCCGGTGGCCTGGGTGGCGCTCGGAACCGCTCTCTTGATTGCCTGGGCATCCCGAAAAGAGAGTCGCTGGCGCCTAAAGCTCAGCCTCGTTTCAGAAGAGCGAAAAATGCTCTCCGTGGCCATTCTGGCGGCACTCGCCTGCGTTCTTTCGCTCGGCTATGTCGCCCATTATCTCCGCGGCGGCCCGCGCATCATTGATGCCACGAGCTATTATCTTGAGGCCCGCACGTTTGCAGCCGGACACTTTGCCCTCGCAATGCCAGAGCCGAACGGCTCCTTTCTCGGTCGATTTCTGTTGCCGAATCTGGAGGGTCAGACCCAAGCAGTGATCTTCCCTCCAGGCTATCCGGCTCTGCTGGCGCTCGGCTTCTGGCTCAAGGCCCCCATGCTGATCGGACCACTCATTGCCGCCTGTTTGGTGGTCGCCAGCTACGCACTCGGACGTGAAGTCTTCCAGAGCCATGCGCTCGGGCTCGTGGCTGCTGTGCTGTCTGTGGTGTGTGCGGCGCTCCGCTACCACACCGCCGATACCATGTCGCATGGGTTTTCGGCGCTGCTGTTGCTGCTCGCCTTGCTTGGAAGTTTCCGTGGTTCACGGGCAGCAAGCTTGATGAGCGGACTGGCACTGGGTTGGCTGCTAGCAACGCGACCCGTGACGGGCGGTGTTGGGCTGGTCTTGTGTGCGCCTTGGCTCATCCGCACCAAAGGCTGGCCGGCGCTCTTGGGCCTGGTGCCAGGGTTGGCCTTGCTCATCGCTTACCAGAAGGCAAACACAGGCTCCTATTTCACTTCCCTTCAGTTTGCCTATTATTCGCTGTCAGACGGCCCAGAAAACTGCTTCCGGCTCGGCTTTGGCAGTGGCATCGGCTGTCGTTTTGAACACGGAGAGTTCGTTCAACGCGAGCTCCCCAACGGCTACGGCCCGCTTGAAGCCAGCCTGGTTACGCTGCGCCGGCTGGGTTGGCACTTAGGTGATGTGGCGAATTTTGTCCCGGCGGCGCTGTTGTTACCCTGGGCGGGCTTCTCGAGCTTCAGAAACACGAAGGCGCGGACCCTGCTCGGCACCATCCTGTTGGTAATCGCCGGATACGCACTCTTCTATTTCGACGGCAACTATCCAGGCGGCGGCGCCCGGCTATTTGCAGACATCTTGCCTCTGGAACACATCCTTTTGGCCCACGCCGTGCTGACGCTCGGGCTCACGCGCTGGCTCATGCCTGCCGCGCTCTTCGGTTTTGCATTCCACGTGAGCCACGGGCACCAGGCTTTGCGTGACCGGGAGGGAGGGCGACCGATGTATGAAGCGCAAGTGCTGGCGGAGGCTCGTGTGACGCACGGACTCGTGTTTGTTGGCACCGATCATGGATTCAATTTGGGCTTCGATCCCAGTCTTCAATCGGCGGCAGCCGGCATCCTGGTAGCCCGCACGACCCGAGATGACCGCGAATATGCACTTTGGAAAAGCCTGGGCGAACCTCCCGCCTATCGCTACGAATTCGACGCTTGGCACCCGAATGCGATGCCAGTGCTGAAGGTACTTAACCTCACGCGCACTCCCCCCAACAACACTACAGATTCACTTCTATTCGAGCTAGAACGTGAATGGCCACCTCTCAAGCGCGTCGCTGGCTGGGCCAAGCCCTCTTTTTCGGGGGCAACCTGTATCTCGCTTGGGCGCGGACTGCGTCTCCTGCCTTCCCCACACGGTGAAGCGGTAGTCCAGATCGAGCTTCCGAGGCTTGCTGTCCCAAAGAGCGAGCTTGAGCTCAACTATCTGGCTCGGGACCCGGGGGGCACACTCAGCATATTCCTGGTATCGAATGGCTCTCGAAGCCTCCTTCTGGATGACTTTTCGACCATCGCAGGGTCCTGTCAAACGCTGAGGGTCCGAGTAGACACCACCCGGTTGCCGGGAAGCCCTGGGCCGCTGCGGCTAGAATTCGATAGAGCAGGGCCAGAAATACTCCTAGATAGCCTGCGCGTGACGAAGACAACCCGATAAAAATTGGGCGAGCGTCCGACCAATCTGTCCAAAGGGCCGGGGCGGGCCCGGCCCGGAACGAAAAGTCGTTGACAATCCAAGCCTTGAACGGGGAGCATGTACGGGAAGTCTTCGAGGGAGGCTCCGTACAGATGACCAAGAGCGAGCTGATTGAGGTTATCTCAGCCAATGGCGAACTCACCAAAGCTCGCGCTGAAATGGTTGTCAATTGCATCTTTGACTCGATGGTGCACGCCCTCCAGGCAGGAGAGGGCATCGAGATCCGTGGCTTTGGTAGCTTCTCGGTGAGGCCTTATAAGCCGTACGACGGGCGGAATCCGCGCACTGGCGAGCCGGTCCCGGTCGCGGCCAAACGCCTCCCTTTCTTTAAGGTCGGCAAGGAGCTCAAGGAGCTCGTGAACGATGACGCGCCAGCCCCCGCTGGGCGCAACCCCGCCGCTGCCTCAGGCGATAACAATCCGTCCACGAAGTGAAGCCTTCCGAACCAACGCCTAACGGGTGGCTCAGGAACACCTGCGTTCGCAGCTCGGCTGCAGCGCTGCTTCTGGCAGCGTTCGGTTGCACGGGGTCGGCTCAACCTCCGCTCACATCTAGCGGTTTGCCGTCACCTCCCCTGTTGCTGGGTAGCGCGGAGGAGTACGTGCCCGCGGCGGGTTTACGCTGGTTATTCGCGGCCGACGTGGCTGAGCTAGCCGCCCGCAAGGACCTTTTGGAAGTGCTTGAGCCAGTAGTTCCGAAGGAGCGCCTGGTGCTGTTTGGGAAGGCCAGCGGCTTCGAACTGGGGCGTATTAAACGTTTGGTTATCGCCGGATTCGATTATTCAACGCTCTATGTTGTTGAAACAGAGGGCGACAACTCGGAAATTGAAACGCGCTTCATGGAACGGCTGCGCCACGAACCGCTCACCACTCACCCCCATCCGCAGCTCATCACCACTACAGGTATCGCAGGTGGAGCCCCGCAGCGAATGGTGCGCCTTCTCAACCATCTGGTGGCGATCTCGGTCGGCGATCCTACCCCTGCGCGAGCTGTGGAGGCCTACGCGCGCCGTCGGCTCAAGAAATCGCCCTCCGTGTTTAAAGGGGCCGCCTTTGGCCGCCTGCCATTGAGCCTATTGAACGGAAAGCTTCTCTTCTTTGCGCCTGGCCCGTTCAAAGAAGAATGGGCGAGTGGCGCTCTCGGGCTCTTTCAAGCCTCGCTTGCCCTTGGAGCTAAGGCCGATTTCCAAAAAGCGTCGGAACTCATGCTCTCCGTCTCGCTCGCCGGCAGCTTCGACCATGATCCGGCAGCTCCTGATCGTCTGCTCCTGAGCTGGAAAGATGTCTCGGAAAGTTCGCTCGGGCATTTGCTTGGACTACACGAACCCACTGTTCCACCACGTGTCACCCAACTCGCGGATTCACTTCGTCTGGACGTGACGCTGCGGACAGCACCCATCGTCGCTGGGCTCTATGCGGCAGTGGGCGCAGAGGTTTGGCAATTCTTAGAGATGAACCCGAAAAATAGCAGCGTTGACGCGGAACGCGATCTGCTTCCGGCAAGCAGACCTACTCAGGATTGACTGCGAGCGCCGATCGGACTATGAGGCGGAAGATCAAGTGAGCGTGCGCGGAGCAACGCAGCTAAGCAGGAGAGGCGGAATGGAATCCACAGCAACATCACCAGGTGAAGCTTCCGCCCAACTTTCTGTCAACGATCGCCCATTCAAGGTCGGCGATAGAGCGGTACATCCGGGACACGGCGTCGGAGAAGTGATAGCGCTTGAAGGACGCGACTTCGGCGGGAGCAAGCACACGTGCTACGTGCTCAAAATGGTGGACACAGGCCTGAAGGTCATGGTCCCTACGAGCGCAGTGAAGCGCGTGGGCCTGCGCGCCGTCATGAAGAAGCGCGCTGCGGAAGGCATCCTGGATATCTTGCGCTCGAAGGAAGTAGCCGTTGACGCCCAGCCCTGGAATCGACGTTTGCGGGCCTATACTGAGCTCTTGAAGAGCGGCGCTCCGGACCAGATCGCTCAGGTGCTCCGTGACATGTATCGCCTCAAATTCGACAAGGCGCTGTCTTTTGGGGAACGCCGGCTGCTTGACCAAGCTCGGAGCCTCTTAGTTCACGAGCTTGCCCTGGCGAAGTGCGTGGATCGGGTCGCGATCGAGGCCGAAATCCAGCAAATTTTCGCCACTTAACCACCAAGCCTTCAGCGCGGGAAGCTTGGGCCGTTGGGATCTTCGGTTCCCATGCTTGCAGATCGCCCCGCCCTGGCTCTGGGTCAATTCAACGCTGACGACGAAGCGCGCCTCACGAGTGCGGCCCAAGCGTCCGCCTTCGTCTTGCACACCTGCCACGACGCCAATGAGGCCACACGCTGGCTCGCCGAGAACCAACCGCACGCCATGTTGGTTGACACCGCTTCCATCGAGCCCGAAACGATAGCCATGCGCGCGCGCGCTGAGGCAAGGCACGCACAGGTTCCTGTTTTGGCAATGAGCCACGAGCTCAGCGACCTTGGATTCGCTACGGCATTCGCCTGGGGCGCCGACGATCTCGTACTGAGCACCAATGAACAAGCCTTGGTGGGTCGCTTGCGCAGGCTCCCTCGCGAGGCCCCCGTTTCGCCAGTGGCCAGCCGAGGTGTCGCACTCGTTGCGGAAAATGATCCGGTGCGGCGGCTCCTACTCGGTAGGGTGCTGAGAAACGCCGGCTACGAGATCACCTTCGCAGTGACTCCCGAAGATACCTGCGCGTTTGCGACCAATCCTGAACTCCAGGTGGTGGTTTCGAATTCCGAGCTCTGTGGGGAGCCCGCGGCTTTCGTCGCGAGCGCGCGCGAGGCTGGGTCTCTGGCCGTCTGCGTGATCCATACGCCTCCGAAAAATCTCAAAGCTCTCCATCTGGCGCTCGCAGATCTTACGGGCGTTGCTGCAGCAGATGGCTTCGCCCCACCAGAAAATGTTCTGTTCATCTCCAATGAACTGAAAAACGGTCATCGCTTCAACCAACGCGGGAGCGCACGCATCCTGTACGGCACCACCGTAGCCTTTCGCGGCGCTGGCAGGCACGCCGATGATTTTGGCTACAGTTACAACATCAGTAGCGGTGGGCTCTACGTACGGACGTTGTTCCCACCGGAGGACGACACCGTGTGGATCGAGCTCAGCCCTCCCCGAACCGAACGCCGCGTGCGCCTGGAGGGCCAAGTCGCGTGGCGCCGACTCTTAGGGCCTCAGCAGCAGGCAACCGTCCCACCTGGATTCGGCCTGCGGATCACCGACGCCACTAAAGCCGATTTGCTGGCATGGCAAGAAGGCTACGAAACGATCCGGGAAGCCTTGAGCTGAGAGTTCGGCTAGGCTCGCGCCGTATTCGATGCCCCTCGCTCCCGGTGATCTGATCGCTCAAAAATACCGGCTTGTGCGAAAGCTCGGGGAAGGCGCGATGGGCATCGTCTACGAGGGACTCCATGAGCGCCTGAAGACCTCGGTGGCGCTCAAATTCCTGCACAAACATTTGGCAGAACGGCCAGGGCTTGGGGCGCGCTTCCTTCAAGAGGCGCAGCTTGCCGCGAGTATTCGCAACCCTCACGTTGCAACGGTGTGGGATGTTGACCTCACAGCGGATCAGATCCCCTTCATGGTGATGGAGCTTCTGCACGGCGAAACGCTGCGCGCACTCTTGGATCGTGAGCGGCGGCTCAGCCTACCGCAAACAGTCGATTTCTCAGTTCAGATCTTGATCGGCCTCGGAGCTCTGCACGAGCTTTCGATCGTTCACCGAGATCTCAAGCCGGATAACGTGTTCGCGACTCAAGAACGCGATGGCGTGGTGCTCAAGCTGATCGACTTTGGCATTGCAAAGCTGCGACTCCCGCAAGCTGACGGCGACAAGCTCACCGCTGCAGGCATGATCCTCGGAACCCCCGAATACATGGCGCCCGAACAGATCGTGGAAGCCGCCAGTGTGGATCAGCGCGCGGATATCTACTCGGTGGGAGCCTTGATCTACGAAATGCTCTCGGGCCAGACTGTTGTGAAGCCAACCAGCCTGGAAGCAACCCTGCTAGCGGTTCAGACTGGGCAGATCCGCCCAATCGGGGAGCTCATACCGGGTTTGCCCAAAGCGTTCGAAGCGATGGTGATGCGTGCGCTCAGCCTGAATCGTGAGCAACGCTTTCAAACTGCCGCGGCATTCAAGGAAACGCTCGTGCCTTTCTTGGCTTCTGGGCCCGGTGCCACCGTACGCGTCTCAACCCAACTGATCGAAGCAGAAATTGCCCGCGCGAGCACCTTTCCTGCCCCCCAAGTGGTGCCGAGTGAGTCCGAGCGCGACCGAGCCCATGGTTCGGCTGGCCCAAACCCAAACCCAAACCCAAACCCAAACCCAAACCCAAACCCAAACCCAAACTCACCGCAGTATTTTCCCTCACCAACGGCAAGCCAGCCTCGTCGCTCCAACGCGCCCATCGTGATCCTCGGTGTCGTCGCCCTGCTGTTGGGAGTCGCCATCGGTGTGATCTATTTCTTCCAGCTCCCATCAAAAACGGATAGCACCTGGCCAATTGTGGAGCCGCTTGCCACTACACCAGCAAGCGAGTCAGCCGTGGAAGTGAAGCCTGAATTTCCGACGCCCACTTCAACAGTTAGCAACCCTCACGCAACTGCAACTAACCAACGCCCACCCGCGCGGGCGCCCACGCGTCCGCTCCCGCCCAACTCAGGAGCGCCCGACGCCGGAGCGGCAGCAAGCGCGCCGCCACCATTCTCTATTCCTCTGCCAAGCGGCCTACCTAGCGGGTTTCCTTCTGCCATCAGCATACCCACGGCGCTGCCTTCTGAGTTTCCAATTCCGCTGCCGCCGTGGCCCGGATTTCCCCAGCCTACTCCCCCAAACGCGGCACCTCCCGACGCGGGGAGCCCTGCCATACCCCCTTAATTTAGCCCAACGACTCAATACAGAAACTTTCCCGAATCCAGCGCTTGCGAAGCTAGACTCGCCCCGTGTCCAACACCCCGGATCCTTTCGTGACCAGCATGCCAGCGGCCTACGTTCGGCGGGCTTCGCTTGATATGCAGTTGGCTCACTCAAGGATCGCGGCACTCCGAGACGGCTCGCTCGTGAGTGTTGGCGCGTTCCCGAGCGATCAAGCAGAAAGTGTAGCTTTGTGTGTGGTCGCAGAAGATCGCCCCGGGCTGCTCGCGACCATCAGCGCAGCACTCTACGCGCAAGGCTTCAACGTGATCGACGCTGAAGCCTACACGCGCGCCCGGAATGACGGCGTGAAAGAGGCGGTGGATTTGTTTTGGGTGCGACGTGTGTCGGCCAATGCTCAGCACTTGGGCGTGCTGCCAGGCGAGCTTTTAGCGCTGAAGGCAACCCTGATAGAGTTGTTGGAGGGGCGTACAGCGCCGGTTGCTCCGCCGCGAAGTGTTGGGACAGGAGAAGAAACGCGCGTGCGCTTCTCGGAAAGCGAGGACGGCAGCTTCTCAACGCTGGAAGTTCAGAGTTCTGATCGGCCTGGCTTGCTGTTGGCGCTCACGCAAGCGCTGTTCAACGCGAACGTGCAGATTGTCGGATGCCAAGTGAAAACAATCGGCGAAATAGTCTCGGATCGCTTCGAGCTTACCGAGAGAAACGGGCATCCGATACGCCCTGACCGGCAACTGGAAATCCAAGTTGCGATCCTGTCTGTGATTGGGGATTCCCTGCTCAATTAGCCGCTATCGAGCGCGTGAACCGAGGACACGCCCGCTCACGCTGAAAGCCGCGAGCTGCCGCTTCAGAACGGGTGCCGTAGCTGTCTTCATGCGCGAAACTTCCTTGGGCGTTCCCGCCGCCACGACTCGCCCCCCACCTTTGCCGCCTTCTGGACCGAGCTCAACCAGATAGTCTGCACCGGCGAGCACGAGTGGGTGATGCTCGATGACGACCAACGTGTCCCCACGTTCGACGAGCCTGTCGAGCACACGGATCAGCTTGCCCACATCGGACAGGTGCAGCCCGGTGGTGGGTTCATCTAACACGTAGAGCGTGGGCTCGTGCCGTCGGCTAGCGGTCAGCTCTGCCGCAAGCTTCAAGCGCTGAGCTTCCCCACCCGACAACGTGTGCGAACCTTGGCCGAGTGCAATGTAGCCTGCCCCAAGCTCGCAAAGTGTCCGCAGCGGCTGCATAATGGCCGGATGCTGGGCAAAGAATCCGCTCGCCTGCTCTGCCGTTAACTTCAAAACTTGTCCGATATTGAGCCCAGCCCAACGCACTTTGAGCGTGCGAGCTTCAAATCGTTGACCCTCGCAGGCGCCGCACGGCGTGACCACATCGGGCAAAAAACTCATCTCATGCGTGATAAAGCCTTGGCCCTCACACACTTCGCAGCGGCCACCCGCATTGCTGTTGAACGAAAAACGCGCGGGGCCGAAACCTTCGACTTGGGCCTCGGGTGCCTGCGCGAAGAGCGCACGAATTGCATCAAAAATCCCGAGAAACGTGGCGGGTGTCGAACGCGGTGTGCGGCCGATCGGGGATTGATCCACGACGCAAGCGCGAACGATGCCGTCGATCCCGCGCAAGGTTTTGAACTTACCTGGCGCCTCCGTCTCGAGCTTAAGCTTTTGGCGGAGCGCAGGCAGCAGCACCTGGCGAACCAGCGTACTCTTTCCTGAGCCGCTCACCCCAGCAACGGCATTGAAACGCCCCTTGGCGAATCGGACGTCGACGCTCTGAAGATTGTGCTCACTCACGCCACGCAACTCAAGCCACGCACTCTCTTCCAGGGAGCGAGCGACTCGACACTCAGGTGGCGAACTGAGCGCACGCCCCGTTGGGGATTCTGGGTTCTCGAGTACCGATTGGGCTGAACCCGCCGCGACGATCTGGCCGCCCTCGGCGCCGCCACACGGCCCGACATCGATCAGAAAATCTGCCGCTCGAATCGTTTCTTCGTCGTGCTCAACAACCAAAACGGTCGAACCCAACGCCACCAAGCTGTGCAAATTCTTCAATAAACGGCCAGTATCGCGCGGATGCAGCCCAATCGTGGGCTCATCCAAAACGTACAAGGCGCCCGTGAGCCCCGCACCCAATTGAGCCGCCAAGCGCAACCGTTGCAGCTCACCACCCGAAAGTGTGAGCGCGGGACGCCCAAGAGCCAGGTAATCGAGACCCACGTCTCCCAGAAACTGCAAGCGGCGTGCGAGTTCAGCTTTGATGGGTTGCAGGATGAGCGCTTGCTCTCCAGGCGCCGCCAGAGCGCGCACCGCCTCGCGTGCCTCGCCCACGGAAAGACTGCAAAATTCATGAAACCGGTAGCCTTGAACCCGTACCGAACGCGGGATCGGTGCCAAACGGCTGCCGCCACAATCCGAGCACACGCGCACGACGGGCGGCACGCCTTTCTTCTGCTTCACCCCGACTTCGAGCGAACCATCTCCATCACACGTCGCGCACTTGCCTTGCAACGCGTTGAACGAGAACCACCGCGGATCCAACTTGGGAATAGCAAAGGCGCAAATCGGGCAGGCCAGCTTGGTCGAAAAGAGCTCATCACCCTGGCTCGTCCGAAGCTTCACGCACCCATGACCCCAAAAAAGTGCTCGCTCCAATTCGGCACGCGGCAAGCTATTTGCAGGAAGATCTTCGGCGAATAGCAGATCGATGGCGTGTTCCCGGTTTCGCGTCAGTCGCGGAGGCGCGGCCGTTTCAACTCGCTGCCCATCGCACACTGCGTAAGCGACTCCGGCGCGTGCAGCCGCCGCAAACACATCGAGATAGGTGCCCTTCCGATCCTCCACCACCGGTGCCAACAAGGACACACGGCCGCGCCGTGCCGCGATCGATTTCAGAACCGATTCCAGACTACTGGGCGCAATGGCTGCATCGTGCTCCGGGCAATGTGCCGTTCCGAGCTTAGCAAACAACAGACGCAGGTAGTGGCCGGCTTCTGTGACCGTAGCGACCGTCGATTTCTTGCTACTCCGCGTGGTGCGTTGTTCAAGCGCGATCGACGGCGGCACGCCTACCACGCGGTCCACATCTGGGCGGGGCATGTTCGGGAGAAACTGGCGCGCGTAGGGAGTGAGCGTTTCGAGAAACCTGCGTTGACCTTCAGCAAAAATCACGTCGAAGGCGAGCGTGCTCTTGCCTGAACCACTCGGCCCGGTGATGACCGTCAGCGCATCATGGGGGATTTTGACCGAAACACCTTTCAGATTGTGCTCCCGAGCGGACACGACTTCGAGCACTCTCGCGCTTGAAATAGCGGTCTTTTTCGACTTGCTCCTGGGCGGTAGCGCTAACCTGTGACTTTTCTTGGCCGCCAGAAGGGCACGACCTGTCGGGCAATCGACGGCTTCGACTTGCTCAGGCGTTCCGGTTGCGAGCACTCGGCCGCCCTTGGCTCCTCCGCCTGGGCCTAGCTCGATAAGATAGTCTGCATTGCGAATGATTCCGAGATCGTGCTCCACGAGGAGCACACTCGCCCCAGCATCAAGCAGCGCGTCCATCCCTTTCAAAACATGCTCGACCTCATCGGCGTGCAAGCCGGCGCTGGGCTCATCCAATACAAACAACACACCAGGCTTCACTTCCGCCAGCGCGCGCGCAAGTTTGAGCCGTTGCGCTTCGCCACCGGAGAGTGTCGAGAGCGCTTGACCAAGCGGCAAATACCCCATCCCAAGGTACGCGAGCGGCCCTAAGCGCCGCTGCACTTGGCGTTCATCGTCAAAGAGCTGCAATGTGGCCGCAACACTTTCAGACAGCAGCTCCGCGACATTTCGCCCCTTCAGCTTCACCCCCAAAACAGACTCCGAAAAGCGCTTACCCTGGCACACGGGACACAATAAGCGAACATCCGCGAGAAACTGCATCTCCACAGTCTCAAAACCTTCGCCCGAACACGCTTCACAGCGTCCCCCACTCACGTTGAATGAGAAATCAGAAGCGGACAGCCCATTCACCACCGCCTCGGGTTGGGCCGCGAGGCGCGCCCGAATGAAGTCCCAAGCCTTAGTGTAGGTGGCAGCATTGCCACGCGAGGTACGCCCGAGCGGAGATTGATCCACCAACACCACGCTCTGCACGGATTTTGGAGACTGCAACCCGAGCGTAGTCCCGGGACTCTCCACGTCCGTTTCACCAAAACGGCGGGCGAGAGTTCGATACAAGATATCGACTGCCAGCGTGCTCTTGCCCGAACCACTCGGTCCCGTGATGACACTGAGAACGCCCGTTGGGATCCGGACGTCCAACGCTTTTAGGTTGTTAGCTGTCGCACCGGTGATTTCCAGGTAGTCGGTCGGCGTGCGCAACATTCGAGTTCGGCGTGCCACATGCCGCACCGCGCGTGCAGTCGCTGTCGTCTTCGCGATAACCTGCACGGGGGTGCCATCAGCCACGATCTCACCGCCGGCCTGGCCCGCCTGGGGCCCCAGTTCGATCACGCGATCTGCCGCCAAAATCACGCTCGGATCGTGCTCGATCACAAGCACCGTGTTGCCACGCTCGGCCAACTCACTGAACAGGCTCGTGAGCGGAACGATATCCGAGGCATGCAGCCCCACCGTGGGCTCGTCGATCACAAATAGCGCGTTGTTGAGCGATGTGCCGAGTGCTGCAGTGAGCGTCACACGTTGAGCTTCTCCACCCGAAAGCGTTCGCGCTTGTCGATCTAAGGTAAGATAGCCGAGGCCCACGCGGCAAAGATACTGAAGGCGACATAACAACTCCTCGCGAATCAGTCGCCCTTGAACGGTTCTTGGCTCAAACCGCGCGAGCAGCTTCTCGGCTTCGAAAACTTCCAGGGCGTGCATGTCTGCAAGCGTTTGCGAGGCAACCTGATACCCGAGCGCATCTGAATTGAGCCGCTTGCCGCCACAGGCCTGGCAAGGATCGTAGCTGCGGTAGCGCGAGAGCAAGACGCGAACATGCATCTTATAGGTCCGTGTTTCTAGCCACGCGAACCAACCCATGACGCCTGGAAAGGTCGTCTCTGAGAACTCGCCATCGCCCCAGAGGATCCGCTCCCGGTCCTTTTTCGAGAGTTCGCGGTACGGGCGATCCCAGGCGATCTTGTGGCGCTGACAGAGCTTCTTCAGACCCTCCCGCTCCCAAGTCGTGGAGCCCCCGCGCCAAGGACGAATCGCATTCAGCTTGAGGCTCAGGCTCTCATCCGGAATCACCTTTTCGAGATCAATCCCGAGCGTGCGCCCAAAACCGCGGCACTTAGGACAGGCTCCGAGCGGCGACGCGTAGGAAAAAAGCCCAGGCCGCGCAGCTTCAAAAACCTCACCACCCACAGGGCAGCAAATTCCTCGCGGGAGGCGAACCGTCTCGCCATCGCTCGTCACGTCCACCACGGCGCTTCGATTCCACCCTGTTTCGAGCGCGCTCGCAAGGCGTTCCGAGGCGTTCCGACTGAGTGCCAGGCGATCCAGCACAACGCCAACATTCTTAGACCCAAGCACCTCGGACGGCTTCAGCTGCTCGAGATCACGCACCTCACCTTGAATGATCCAACGCGTGTACCCATCCCGCAGCAGCGCTTGCCTGAACTCCAGATAGGCGTCGACGTCCGGAACAGCCAGCGGATAGCTTACAACGGCGCGCTGACCCGGCCAACGCTCCAGCACCGATTGCGCGGCACCATTCGGCTCCAAGCGGACCGCAACGCACCCGTGCGCGGGGCACACGGGCAGCGCCTCTCGCAGAAAGAGCGCCGAGAGGTACGGTTCGAGATCCGCCATGGTGGCGAGCGTCGAACGCGAACTCTTGATGGGGGCTTTGCGATCCACGGCAATCCCTGCCGAAACAGGGTCGAGGCTCAGCACCGGTGGGCGTTCGAGGCGTTCCAGAAACTGCCGCGCGTAGGGGCTGAAGCTCTCAACAAAGCGCCGCTGACCTTCTGAGTAGAGCGTATCGAGCGCTAGGCTGCTCTTTCCCGAACCGGAAACGCCGGTGATGGCGATAACACGGCCCGGCTCTAAAACAAGATCGACGCCCTTAAGGTTGTGAGTGGTGGCACCCTTCAGAATGGTCGGCAGCATGCTTGGCGCCGCCTTCCATAGCACCGGCAGCTTGAACTCGGGGTCGGCCGCAAGAAAAAGTGCAGAGCTGGGTTCTCGCGCGCGGGAAACCACGGCAGACTCGCGCACCGCATGGCCAAGGCAACTCAAAAGCCAGAGAGAGCCATCACGTTGGTGGCGAAAAATCGCCGTGCTAATTTCGAATACGAACTCGGAGATAAGCTCGAAGCGGGGATCATGTTGATTGGTAGTGAGGTACGGGCGCTCCGCGACCACGGCGCCGATCTGTCAGACGCGTGGGTGGACATTGATGTGCGGGGCGAGGCCTGGGTGAAAGGGTTGCGCATTCCTATGCTCAAGTTCGCGGCCTTTGCTCACGAAGAGAAGCGCCCGCGAAAGCTCTTGATCCACCGCATCGAAATCGATCGCCTGAAGGGTGCCCTGGAGCGCGAGGGCATGACACTCGTGGCGACTCGCCTCTACTTTAAGGGGCGCCACGCGAAGCTGGAAGTCTCCACCGCAAAAGGTCGCAAGCACCACGACAAGCGGCAATATCTTAAAGATCGCGAGGAGAATCGCGAGGCACAACAGGCTGTCAGGAAGTACCGGGGAGCCTGATGGCAGGGGTTAACTTAGTCCCTTCAGGGCATGCCCAGATCGTTGAGATCGATGAGATGCATGTGGTGCTTCACGCCGATCGCGCCTTTCCACCGGGGTCCACGCTCCGAGGCGCACTTCTGCCGGATGGCGAAGGCGTGCAAGTCAAAGTCACCAGCTGCAAGCGCGACGGTGAACCCTTTATTTTGCGGGGACGCTTTGTGACGCTCTCGCGAGCCCTCCGCGACAAGCTGCTCGCCACGCTCGTCCAAACGCCCACGTCCAACGGGCCTGAGCTCTAGTGTTCGCTCGGGCCCAACGTTGCCAACACCGAGGCCCCAACCCATGCGCCCGAAAGCTCCGCAGACGAAGCGCCGACCGAGTTCTGCCAACGGACAGGTCGAAGCAGCCACCCTAACTCAGGCCGCAATCCCAGCATGAGCCCGGGCGTGCTCGACCATTCAAGAGCCGGCTCGAATGCGGCACGGGCCGTCCACTCGATGTTTCGATTGCCACCGGCTTGATTCATGTCGGTGAGCGCAGCCGCCACGCGAAACCCGATAGCGCCGACCCACGCGTTCGCCAATTTCGTCGAGTAGCGGGGAGAAATCGACACTTCCCACCAGTTTAACGGCGCCGAAGCACCCTGCTCGAAGGCTCGCCCTGCCGCCCAGGCACCCGCGAGATCCAAGCCGAGATTCTCCGGCAAGCGCAGCACAAGCTCGGCGCGTGCACCCATCAGCCACGCACTCTCGCCCGCCAACGCGCCGAACGCCCCTGCACGAAGTGCTGGCATGGACAGCCGTGTCTCCGCACGCTGCTTCTGCCAACGCCGCTGAGCCGCGCGTCTGTTTTCCACTTCATAGGCGAGCAGGGCAAGTGAGTGCGCACGCAAACGCATACCCAGCTCTGCCGCGGTGAGCGCAATTCGCCGCGCGCGCAGATGCGGGTTGCCCTGCAGCGAAACACGCCGCGATCCGTGGAGGTGACCACGCTCCCAAAGTTCAACGAGAGCTAACGATGGCTCTGAGCTGATGCGAAAAAACAGCGTTGGCGGGAAACGCTTGCCTTCCGCATCAACAAACTCGGAAAGCTGGCTTTCGCCCAGCTCCAACGCGATCAATCTGCGCGTTAGAACCGGATCTAGAAAACGCTCCGCAGCAGCCTCAATCTCAACAAGAATGGAGGGCGAAGCCTTCGCGAGCGAACCCAGTCTCGACTGACCTCTGAGCGAGCTTTCGCCAAACTTCGGCTGAGCGCCATGGGCCGCCGCTGACAACCCGCAAAAAGTGGCTACAAGTAGGCTAGCGAGCTGCGGCTTCACTCGGGACCACTGCCGTCGGCGCAGCCTGCCCCTCCACAGCATCACTCCCGGCTCCTGGCTCGATCGGCGCGCTCGATGCCGTCTCTGGCGTAGCGGCAACCGGCTGCTGCAGCTGCTCGCCGAGCTCTCGCAGGCGCAAGCTTTCTGGGAACTCTGCTTCATAGCTCTTAGCTAACCGCCTTGCCTCGTCTGCTTGACCCTTCGTGATCAGAGCCTCCAACTGCCGGACCACCGCATCTTCAGCGAAATCCCCCTGCGGCGACAAGCGCTGGTACTGAGCAAATGCGGCTGCCGCGCCCACTGGGTCGCCGACCTGCTCCAACATGTTCCCGAGGGTCCAAGCAGCGAGCGGGGCTTCGGGACTGCCCGAAAACTGCCCGAGAACTTTGCGAAGTGCCTGCAAAGCACGGCCTTTTTGCCCGGTCGCCCGAGCAACATCCACGCTAGCCATCAATCGGTCTGCCGTGGCCGTTGCCAAAAGTTGATCAAATCCGCCCTCTTCTTCGACCGCCCGGAGCGCGCTCACATAATCCCCAAGATTGGCCAGACGCATCCACTCCGGTGACCCCAATCCTCCCGAAGCATTGGCTACGGCGGAAGCCGTGGGGCCAGGGGAGGGCAGAGGAACCTCTGCTTGCTCACTTCCAAGCGGTGCCAGCCGAGTGGTCTTCGAAACTCCTGAAGCGGCAGCTCGCTTGGCCCCACGCCGCGCGGCCGCCGGTTCACCACGAGGGATCGCTGCGCTTTCCTTCACGGCACCGGAAACGGGCCATAGGCGTGTGGCTGGCTCAGCTGCCACTTGGGCGGAAGGAACTTCGTGGCCATTCAGCTGCATCCCGAGCCACAAGCCCGCCGCAAAGGTGACGCTCGCCAAGGCGAGCGCCCACACGCGTGGAGCCCGTGAATAACGAGCTAGCGGTGCTTCGTTTTCAAGCCTTTGCCAAATGCGCTCCACAGCCGCTTGGGCTCCGGCATTCTTCAAGAGTCTTTGATCGATTCGGGGTAACTGCGATGTCATGACTTGCTCGGTTCTTCTGAATCATCGTCGGAGGCCGGGTGGCGGTACTTCGCGAGCAGATGAGTTTGCGCGCGCGAAATGCGTCGTTTGGCCGTCGCCACCGAACACTCGGCGAGCTGGCTGACGCCCTGCAAATCGTGGTGCTCCACGTAGCGCAGCGTCCAAGCAATTCGATCATCCGCCGGCAACTCCAAAAGCGCCGTGTAAACTTGAAACAGCTCCGCGCGCGCCTCAGGCCCGGCGTCACTCGAAACCAACATATCGATATCCAAGCGGTCCACCGCAGCACGCTGGCCTAGACCAATCCCGAAAACATTCATCAGCCTGCCACGTCGCAACCGCGTCTTGACCAAGCGAACCACAATCGACCCTAGCCAGGGGCGAAAGGCCCCAGGATCCCGCAGGGCATCGGTCCGTTGGGCTGCCCGTAAGAAAGCATCGTGCACGACGTCTTCGACGTCGCAGGCGTTGCCCTGAATCCGCACTGCCAGGTTAATCGCGAACGTCGCGTGCCTCCGGTAGAGCGCCTCGAATGCGACCGCATCTCCTTGGCGCATTAAAACGACCAGCTGATCGTCTCCGAGCGCTGCGACCACCGACGGGAGTGAGGCGGCCGCACCGGGGCCAGACTCTGCCACCAATCTGAGGTGGCCTCGGGACGCGGGGAAACGGGGCATTGGAGTTCAGTATGGACGCTCGAGCCGTGCCTTTCAGCTCAGCCGCGCGAAACTAGGGTCGGTCTTGGTTGTTTTACCTTCATTTATAGAGGCCGCGCCCAGATCCCATTCAGCCGGCAGGCCGAATGTTGAGTCTGGGTGAGCCATCCTGAGGGGGTGGAGCGTCTGGTGGGGGCTGGACTCGCAACTACTTAATCCCGCGGGTCAGTTTTTAGGAGGAACCTCATATGAAGAAGATTCTACTCGCTCTCCCGATGGCCGCTCTGCTCGTTGCTTGCGGTGGCGCTGCCACCCCTGAGGCCGAAGCTCCGGCCGCTCCTGCTGCTGCTGCTGCTGCTGAAGAAGCTGCTCCTGCTGCTGACGCTGCTCCCGCTGCTGAAGAAGCAGCTCCTGCTGCTGAAGCTGCTCCCGCTGCTGAAGCTGCTCCTGCTGCTGAGTAATACGAGCGACCGCATTGCGGTTGGATGATGTTCGGCTGGGAGAGGTAACTCTCCTGGCCGTCATTTTTTTGTGTGCCCTGGCTAGGCAGCCGGGCCGGACGTGAGGTCTACAACTAGCCGCGTTCGGCCGATCAGCAGCTCATCTCCGTGGGCCAGCTCCTGTTCACCCCGGATCCGTACGAACACCCCCGTGCGGGAAGCAAGATCAGAAAGCACAACACTTCCGGCTTGCTCCTCCACCACGCAGTGTTGCTCCGAGAGGAGCGGGTCATCCGGGAACAGCAGATCGCCAATTGCGGACCCAACCTGCAGTGTCTTGCCGCGTGCGACACTGCAGGCTCCTTGCGCTCCATTCTCGATCATTTGGGTCACCCTAAATGACGATTGCCACTTGGGCGACGAATAGAAATACGTCGGCGCGGGGTCGGGCCCGTCATCTGCAACCGGATTCTTGTCGATGCGCAGCAGCTGATCGCCCACAACGAATTCATCTCCAAAATCCAATTCAACCGGCGTTCTAATTCGCAAGAACACGCCGTTACCGCCATCGAGATCCTCAAGCCAAAGCCGGCTGTCTTTGTAGCTCAATTGAGCTTCGCGTGGATGGCAGAACACCTCGCCGTGAAGCTGTATATCTCCGGCAGAGCCCACGACTGCACTCTCCCCAGATGGGGAATAGCGGTCGGGCCCACCTGCCAGGCTTCGTAGAACGTGCAGAGTGAAGAGCGACTTCTGGGGTGCACCTGCCCGTTTCATGAGAGGCAACGCTTGCTCACCCTGGGGCGACGCCGGAGCCGCCTCGGGAGGCCGAATGAGCGTCGCTCGTTGCTGGCGTTTGTTCGCGATCTTCATCGCATCCACGCTCGGTGCGTTCACCAGAACCTCGACGCCGCCGATTGCACGCCCCGCAATAATCTCGTTAAATTTGCCTTCGCGAAGCGCTAAGACCATCTCCAGGTGTTGGGCCTTCATGAGCGAGCGGACAAACTCGGCCACATCGGTGCGGGAAACGGCCTGGGCGTAGCTGCGCTTGTGGCTCTTGATCACGCGACCACCGTCAGCAAATAGATGCGTGATAATGTGAGGTTGATCGAGTCCAGAATCTTCGGTCTGGACGTGGAAAACCTGCTCCTGACACTTGATGTTGTTGTTGAAACCCATCTGCGCACGCCGAAAATTCGGCCGCCGCATCTCGCCTTCAAGCTTTGCGAGGCCTTCAGCCCCAAAAGCCGAACGCGCTTCAGCGAGTGCGGGATGCGCACCTGCCATCCCCTCCATGTGCTCAAAAGCTTCTTGCGCAACACGAGCGCTGGGATCGATGCGCAGCGCCTCAGCGAGCAACGCTTGCCCTTGTTGATCGTTAGGGCCCGTTGCAGCCCAAACACACAGAAGCTGGACAGCCTGGTCCGGTTGACTCTTTTCAACCAGCCACTTGGCAACGCGTAGCGCCGACTCGCGCACTTCTACTACGTTGTCCAAAGCGCCACTCATGAGACAGGAGATCTAAGCTTACCACCCTTAGGAGCCACCAGAACCCTCTGAAGCACGACACCCCGGGAAGGCCCGTGGGCCACCTCGATTCCGGGGGGGGCTTGCTCCTCCTCGGGAGCGGAGCTAGGTTCCGCCCTCCCGGCACCTGCCGACCCCCACCTGATCGAGAGAGAGCCATGAAGGACGGCATTCACCCCGAATACGAGCCCGCCACCGCCACCTGCGCCTGCGGAAGCACTTTCCAGACGCGTTCGACGCGGAAGGAGCTCGCGGTCGACATCTGCGCGGCTTGCCATCCTTTCTTCACGGGTAAGCAGCGCCTCGTGGATACTCAGGGTCGCGTTGATCGATTCCGCCGCCGGTACGCTACCAACCCTACCTGAGCTGGCCGAGTCGAAAGGAGCGCGAACTGACGCTCTGCTCCTTGCCTGGCGCCCATGATCCCCATCGAGAAACTGCAGTCCCTAAGCCGGCGCTCAGAGGAGATCGACGAACTCCTTTGCGATCCAACGATCAACCGCGATCCCAAACGCCTGAACGAGCTGAATCGGGAACGGGTTCATCTCAGCCTGGTCGTTGCCGCATTTCGCGAGTGGCAGACGCTCTCGCGACAGATTGATGAAGACCGCCAGGCACTGACCGATCCGGAGCTTGGTGAGCTGGCGCAAGAGGAGTTACCGGGCCTGGAGCGGAAGCTGGCAGAGCTTGAGACCAAGATCCAAGTTCTCCTCCTTCCGCGCGATCCCAACGACGAGAAGAATACCATCCTGGAAATCCGGGCGGGTACGGGTGGTGAAGAGGCAGCGCTTTTTGCGGCGGACCTGTTTCGCATGTACACGCGCTATGCCGAATCTCGAAACTGGAAGGTTGAAGTGCTCGCGAGGAGCGAGGCTCAGGCAGGTGGTTTCAAAGAAATTATTGCGCTCGTCACTGGTAATCGGGTTTTTTCCAGCCTGAAGCTTGAAGGCGGCGTCCATCGGGTGCAGCGGGTACCGGCGACTGAGGCACAGGGACGCATTCATACCTCTACCGCCACGGTTGCAGTGCTGCCCGAAGCTGAAGAGGTGGACTTCGTTCTCAATGAAGAGGAACTCCGCTTTGACATCGCAGCCGCGGGTGGACCTGGTGGCCAGGGTGTCAACACGACGAACAGCGCGGTTCAAGTCACGCATCTACCCACTGGGATGATCGTGAAATGCCAAGATGAGCGCAGCCAGATCAAGAACAAATCGAAGGCCTTAAAGGTGTTGAGGAGCCGGCTGCTTGATCTTGAGCAGCAGAAACAGGCCGACCTCATTCGGGACGAACGGCGCAGTATGGTGAAAGCTGGCGATCGTTCCGAGAAAATCCGCACCTATAGCTTCCCACAGAACCGGCTAACCGATCACCGCATCGGGCTCACGCTCTACAAACTGGATCGAGTGATGGAAGGTGATCTCGCAGAGCTCGTGGATGCCGTGGTTGCCTGGGAGCAAGCTATGCGGCTCGAGGAAGCTCATTGAGAGCCGTATGAGCCAGCATGTCCCAGGAGCAGAGGCGCTGCTTTGCGCGTTGGTGCTCGCCCCAAATAGTTATTCGCGCAATCGGTTTTTTGAGCTTTTCACCGATCCGAAGGCCACGCGTGCCCGGCGCCGTGCGAGCAAGCTCCGCGGCATCATCCGCCAGCTGCTGGGCGACAGGAGCCCGCGCGCGGAACTGACTGGCGAGCAGCTGCTCGAAGATGGTCAGGTTCTGATTCGTTATCAGGTGAAGCAAATTGGCTATGCGCGCACGGTGGCGCTCAGTGCGATCGAAGCGTCGGTTCTGAAGTACGCCCTCCACCGCGCAGAGGGTGCTCCGCTTGATCCTGCCGACCGTCAACGCGTGGAGGCAGCGCTGCAGGGCCTTACCCCGCCGTTCACACCAGACAGCGCTTGATCACACGCTCAGGAATCGAGACGTGTACAGCTCGCGGCAATGCGAATCCAAACCGAACGCTCCCCCTCTGAAAGCATAGGCTCGCGCGGAAGGTCGGTCTTGAATTCGCGCACTGCAGGCGCCTCACGTTTGGAGAGCTGCAACGTTGCTCGCTCGACATCTCCAATCTGACCGTGAACTCCAACGAACAGGGCTCGCAAATCTGGCCCCGTGGCGCGGCGTGGCACGGACTTGATGTGAACCTGTTGGCCTGAAGCCAAGCGAGCCGATAGCCCAGAAAGCGGTTGAATCACTGGATCCCGCCAGAAATCCAGGCTTCCGGGCAGGCCCTGCCCCACCCACTCGGCCACCGGCAAGGCCCTGCAACTTTCGGCAAAATGGAGCTTCAGCCCCTGACCTTCAGCAAATCTTTCGACTTCCCCGACCGCCACATCGCCATCGGCAGTTATTGAAAGTGAAGCCACATCTAGGCTGATACGTGGCCCTTTTGGTGGCTCAACGTTCAGCGCCTCACGAACACCGGCCTGGCTCGGCAGAAGATTCCCAGGGTTGAGTAAGCCATCAGGATCCCAAGCCCGACGCAAGGCTTTCTGCAACAGCGCGCCCCCATGCCCCCACTCCTCGTGCAAGAACGCGAGCTTGCTGCGACCGATGCCGTGATGATGGCTAATCGTGGCGCCCGTCGCCAGTGCGGAAGTGAGCGCAAGCCGCCAAATACGATCGTACTTTGCCAACGATTCCGCTTCGTTGTGCGCAGAACCAACGAACGTAAAATAAATACTGCAGCCGTCAGGGTAGGCATGACTCAAGTGCGCCAACACCAGCGCTTCTTCAGAAACGGCACTACGCACGGCGTCGTAGACCGCGTTGAGCTTGGACCAACTCGCTGCAATTTCGAAGGTGTCTGAAAAAGCACCCGCTCGGAATACGCCTGACTGCTTGAAACTCACCGCGTAGCGGTTAGCAAACCAGCGCTCTCCCGGCTTGGCTCCCCGATCCAGACCGGACTCCGCGCGACAATACGCACGCGCGCGTTCCATGTCTGCGGCAATTTCCTCGTTTTCACCCTCAAACACGAGGATCAGCAGACAGCGCACGAGATTGAGCCCCTCCACGGCTTTGAGTGCGCTGAACCCGACCTTTGAGAACTGAAGCGCTCCCCGAAGCACCGCGTGCTTCAAGCGTTCCGCGATCGGACTCGGAGCTTCAGGCTGATGCTTCTTGCCGGACTGATCGAAGAGCCAAGAATCAAGGGGATCGTAGAGCCGAGTGACCGAGGGGCGCAGCCCGTGTTGAAAGATACTCCTCAAGGCCTGCATGCCCTGCTCCATGCACGAAAAATCAAATGCCAAGAAGCCCTGCGCAGCCGGCTTTGGGTGCAAGCGCAACGTCGCACTCGTTAAAATTCCCAGCGTGCCCTCCGAGCCGACCAGCAGCGGCAATAAATTGGGTGCGGTGCTTCGATAGCGCGCGTGCACCAGCTCGCCGAGCCCCGTGACGACGCTAAGGCCGGCCACCATGTCTTCAATTTTTCCGTACTTTCCTGAGCATTGTCCTGCACCCCGGGCGGCAACCCAGCCACCTACTGTCGAGCACAAAATGCTCGAGGGAAAGTGACCCACGGTAAATCCGCGCCGCTGTAGCTCCTCTTCAAATGGCAAGCCCATGACGCCCGGCGCGACGTCAACAAACTGGCCATCCTCCTGAATCGAGAAGGATCGAAGGCGTTTCAGGTCCATAACCAGCGTCGAGGCATCAGGCAGAATGGCACCACACACGCCACTTCCAGCGCCATATGGCACCAACTTGAGCCCCTTCTCGCGCGCAAACGCGAGAATTTCACCGACGTCCTCGGTGCGCTCGGGCCAGACGACGAGCGGAGTGGTCGCCGGGAGTTCCCCTGCACGCATCTGGATTAACCGCCGCGGCCAAAGGTCCCGACTGTATTGTGCACGCTCCTTCGGCTGGGAGCTCACCAACAAGTGAGGAAACTGCTGCGAAAGCTCCCGCTCTAGACTCACACCGATTCTTCTACACCGACCCCTGGCGTGAGTACACGCGAGCGAGCGCGAGCTAGGGCTTCTGCGCAAGGATAATGATGCGCGGTGAGGATTGGCCAAAAAACACGCCCGGTGTGGCGGGATGGCCGCTGGCCTGGGCGATGCGAAAGCCGACGTCGTGGAGCAGCTTCCCAAGCTCGTGCAGACCGTAGACTCGCAAGGAATAGCTGCATTCCCGGGTTCGGCCGTCATCTAAGATGACGCTGCGTTTGATCTTCAACCGACTCGTGATGAAATCAAGATTAGCGTCATCCATGCAGACGCAACGCTGCCCTTCGTACCAAACTTGGCACGGAGAATTCCCAGCCAAATAGTCCCGATTGGCAACGTCTAACACCAGACGCCCACCTGGCTTCAACGCCTGAAACATGCGCTGCGCCACCGCGAAATTCTTCTCCTCCTCGAAATAGCCGAACGTTGTGTTCCAACAGTAGAGGCCATCAAACATCTCGTTGAAGGCCAGCTCGCGCATATCGCCCTGCAACAAGCTCAACCTCTGAACACGCTCCTGCGCGACATCCGCAGCCACCGCCAGCTGATCGAGCGAAAGATCGTACGCCACCACACCGTAACCTCGACTCGCGAGCTCAACGGCATGTTGGCCAGTCCCACACCCGAGATCGAGCACGCTGCCACCCGCATCGAGCGCCAGCGAATTCTCGATGAAATCCACCTCGCGCTTCACCTGCACGTCGGTGAGCAAACGCTCTGCTCGCAAAAAATCCTCGGAGAAAACCTCTTCCCACCAAGGGCGTCGACGTTTCGGCTTTTCGGGCGGATTGGTACGCGGCAGGCCGGCATCCACCGCAGCAGCAGTAGCAGCGCGACGTTTCGGCGGAGGCGGAGGCTTATCACGCCGCTGCTCAAGCAAGCCATCAGCATCCGCTTCCTCAATCTCCTCAGACGGCGCTGCTCTCAGCATCTCAGCTGAAGGGCTCGGAGCATCGACTTCTATCGAGATATCGGGCGCACCGTCGAAAGCTACGCTTTCCACGGCGTCAACTTCAGACTCGGAGGGCAACGGGAGCTGACGCGCGCCCTCACCCACCACGATAATGCGCATCGCCATGATTGGGGAAGCAACGGTGCGGCTGCTCGGGTTCGCTTCGCTCTCAGGCACCGGGTTTTCCTCGCCACGAGCAGCCGGTGGCGTTGACCGTAAATCTGCAACCTCAGCCAACGGCGGCGCAACGAAACTGGGTGCTGGATCGATGCTAGGAACCAACAGTTGCGGGGGCGGGGGTTCGCTCCGAGCGCGTTTAGAGGGCGGGGGCGGACGCGGCGAGGAACGATGCCGGACTGCCGGCGAGGAAATCGCCACCAATGGAACAGTGGAATTGGGCTTCGGGGGCGGTGTCAGTCGGCTTGGCGCGGGCTCCGTGTTGCGAACTGAGGCAGGCTCCACCTCATCCGACAAGTCGGCCACACCCCCTCCCAGAGCTGAACCCGCTTGAGCAACCAGAACGGCTGCTTGAACGTCAAACTCTTTCTCCTCACCGGTCATTGGCCAGCGTCGCTCAGCAGCGATTCCCCGTAGCGGATCCGTCCAAGCGGCCTCCGAATATCCCCACCGCGCTCCACTATCACCACGGCGGTGGAACCCAGGTGAAAGGCGCCCAGCTCGTCGCCCCGCTGGAGGTTGAGGGCTGGCGACAGCACATGGGCTCCGGGCGGGACCGCCGGATACGGAAGCGCGGACATGCTGATGCGACCCACGATGTAAGCACCCACGAGCACCACAGCTACACGCCCATGAGCTTTCGTTTCTAAGGTGATGGCAACCCGATTGTTTCGCACGAACAGCCTAGGGAAATGCTCTTCGCCGATGCGATTGACAGGCAAATAATCTCCGGGGATCCCTCGCACTAAAACGCCCTGGCCATCCACCGGGCTGTGTACACGGTGATAATCTCCCGGCGCCAGGTAAACGACTGCAAACGAGCCATTCTGGAAGCGAGCAGCATCCGCAGGCTCGCCCAGCAGCTCACCCACCTCATACGGACGCCCTTTGACCAAGATCGTCGTGCCACCCACGATGGGTCCGGCTGCGGACAGACGACCGTCCGCCGGACTTACGATAGAATCATGAGAAATCGGGCGCACTCCTTGGCGCAACTCCCGTGTGAAGAACGCGTCGAAACTCGAATACGGTGTGGACTGGGGGACGGCCTCCGCGAGGTCGACCGGAAACAGCCGACAATAGGCGTTCGAGACCAGCTTCGAGGTCGTCGGTGAAAGTGTGAGATCACACAGGCACCCCAGGGCTCGACTGATCTGAGCGCGGGGAAGAACCTTCAAGAATTGAGCTGCTGCAAACGTGCTGACACTCACGGACACCTCTAATGATCACAGTATCGTAGGCGGTAGCTCGGGGCCCGGTCAATTGTGCAAAGCTTCGCTTCCCTTATTGAAGGATCCGTGCCTCGTTTTGAATTGAAAGCTCAACGCCTGGACCTTCAAAAATGGCGCAACATCGGATCTTTTTCACCCCGCTCAGCGAGGCTGGTCCCAGCGGCGCGCGGCATCGCACAACGCGCGGGCACGTTCGCCCTCCGGACGACCTACCTCCAACGCCGCATAACCCTGTGAGCGCCGCAGCCACTGGCCTTCACAACCTGCCACTTCACTCAGGGGATGACGGGCAACGCCCAGCGTAAATAAGTGTTCGGCTGCTACTTTTTCCGAACGGAGCAACAGCGAACGACCTTTGAGCGCGAACCAACCATAATGCGGCGACTTCAAGTCTGAAAGCTGACCGAGCGCTCGCTCGGTGCCTGCTCTATCACCTTCATCAGCGAAACCCCGTGCTGCTCGAAAACGCAGAAAGCCATCCTGAGCATGCTGCGAAAGCACTGGCAGGATCCGTTCCGAAGACGTGACACCGTGTCCTCGCTCAAACAGCAGATCACTCAAACGCACTGCTTGGGAGATTTTTTGATCAAGTACGACACCACCCCCTAACAACTCTGCCAGCGCTGGCAGCTTCTGAGCCTTGAACTTTTCTCGCAAACTCTGCCGCCAACGCCGGTCCCAATTGGCAAGCGAATAACCGGACACACTGCGCAACCCCTGGTCCACACCGTTCGGCCCGAGGCCACGCAGATCGGTGAGCAGGAGCCTCAGCGCCGGATAACCGTTCAATTCAATCCAGAACTGGATAAAGCTAGTGACCTCTGCAAACGCAATCGATGCAGCCTGTGGCGAGGGCAGCATGGCGATGGAGGGCCCTAACTGATCCAACCCTACTTGTTGGCCCGTCTGCATCGCCACGAAGGCAATCTGGTCAGGCTGATACTGCTCATCAAAGGGCTGCACGTTGCGCCAGCGCGTTTCCTGGTGCTTGGCCAAGCCCTCTTGTAGCCACAAAGGAGAATGATCCCGCGTGGCACGGCTCACCACCAAGTGTGAGAGTTCGTGGGCTACCGTATCTTGCCAGGGATAGCCTTCGGGTGCGGCACGTGGCGAAAGCAGTATGACCCGACCCCAGCGCGCCACGGCCACTGTGCCAGTTGTTTCGGCGGCTTGAAGCGGCAAGCCAGAAATAGCCGCCAGCGAGAAGAGATCGCGTACCAGATCCACCCGGATTGGCCGCGGGAGGCTGGTCCCAAGATCGTGCGCGTGCTGCTCAGCCCCTTTCAAGATAACGTCAGTGAGATAAGGCACGAGGGCGCGGTCTTCAGCATCCTGAATGCGAAACCATACTCCTTTTTGCTTATCCTCGACGATCAGCGAGCCCGCTGTTGCCATCGCACAGCGCGAAGCGAGGTTGGCCAGCGGTGCCCCACGCGGAGACTCTGCGAGATCAGGCGATCTCAGGATGGCATCTGCCGAATCGCAATCGCCCACGTAAATCGCGAGGCGTGCTCTTTCCAAGGCTAGATCCAACGATGGGGACTTCACTTGAGAAATCAGCTGAGAAGCTCGACTGAGCTCCACGTCCGTGATCGCGTTGGAAATCTGATTCAAGGTTGGCTCCGAACCGAGCAACGCCGAGCCGCGGCCAGAAAAAGCCAAACTGATTGCCAGAAGGCACGGCGCTACGAGCCAGCGCTTCATTGCAGCAACCCTTCCGCGTACCGCTTCACGGCGGGCGCCAGCTTGCCGCTGCTGGCCTGCCCGAGCCCCTCCAGCACGCGCTTTCGGAATTCCTCGGCTTTCCTGCGCCGTTCCGCCTTCGGCACCTCGTCTTCGCTGGGGGAAGCCTTGCCAACGCTACCGCCTGGGCTGCCCTCGTTGTCCGTTTGGGTGGTGCCTGTTGACGCCTGTTCAAGATAACGCTGGGCTTCCAATTGGAAGTCGCGGCCATTCTCGCCGCGCCCCTCCGCCAAGGCGGCTTCGGCTTGCCGCATCAGCTGACCCGCCTTCCCGAGGCCCTCCAAGCTTTGCTGAGAAACTGCGGCACCTTTTGCCTGCCCCCGCTTCGTCATTTGCTCTGCCCAGGTTCCGAGCTCTCTTTCCCGATTCGCCGAATTCTCCAGCTGCCCTTTCGCTTGAACGGAGGCTCGCTCTTGGAGAATCTTCTGGATCCGCTCCGCCCACGCGAGATGCTCTTTCAGCTGGGATTCTTTGTCCTTCAAAGCTTCCGGTGTCGGCAGGGTGTTGTAGTCCTCCGCACTGCGCTTGCGGGCGCTGTCTTTGAGCGAACTGACCGAATCTCGCCCACTCTCAACAGCGTGCTCAAACGCGAGCCGCTCCAGGTTCTGTGCCATGGCTGCCGCGTACTCACGAGCCAAAGCCAGTGCTCCCTCCGCCGTTTCGGGCGGCGCGCCGACGTCCGGCAAATCTTTCATGAGCTGCCGAATCGCGCTCGCGTGCGCACTGGCTTCCTGGCGAAATGGTTCTAGATCTTGCTCGGAATCGGCGTCTTTGAGCGCACGTTCTACGGTACTGATTTCCTTGGCGTGCTCTTGCGCCAAGCGTTCCAATTCGGATGCCCATTGGTCAAACTTCTGATCGGCATCGGAGGTTTCAGAACTCGCGGAGGATTGATTGCCTTGCCCCGCCTCGCTCCCCCCCGAAGCCGCTGAACCAAACGAGGGGTTCGGTCGACTGAGCCGCAACGCAAGATGGCGGGCGGCGAGCTCTGCGTGGAAAAAATCTTGTTTGTCGCGGGCACGCCGAATCCGATCAAGCTCGCTCAAGGTGAGTGTGCCAAGATCATGCCCCAGCTCAAGCAGCAGGGAGAGCTTCTTCCCTCCCTCTTCTAGAACCTTGGCAGCAGCATCAAACCGTTCAGCGCTCCCGCCACTGCCTTCGGGCAGCTGTGCCTGCCGAGCGGCCCCTGCTATTTCCTTGGCGACATCTGCCAACTGTTTGGCAACGAAGCGCGCATCCTCAACCGCCAGCCGTCGAGCCAGCATGTCCACGGCAAGCAGCGCACTTTCGGTGCCTGCCGCAAGCTCCTCGCCCGAAAGCTTGGAGAGCCCAACCACTTGAGCCGTGATGAAGGCCTGAACTCCTGGATTGAGCGTGGCCTTCCCTTGAAACGAGGCCTGTATCTCGCTCGCAAGCGTGTCCACGCGAGCTTTGGCGCTGATCTGTGCTGTGGCCTCGACATCCTTGGCGTGCAGCTGCCAAGCTAGAAATTCGGTGAGGGCGTCGCGAGCCTTGAGCAGCACATCCAAGCGCGCCGTTTGAACCGTGCCGAGGGCGGGCGGGATGAGTGTGATAGCCGAACTCTTTCCCCAACGATCCGCGGACAATGGTTCGTTGTCTTTGGCCTCGACGCTGATCACCACCGGCAAGAACAAGCGCTGCAAGAAGGAATCATTCTGGCCAAGCGCGTACCCACCTTGCTCAAGCTTAGTCTGGCCATCCAGCCGTGCTAGCGGCCGGCGCTGTTCTTTGCCTCCCGAGCGTAGAACGAGATCGAGCTGGCGCAGCCCATGGTCGTCGAACGCGCGATAGCGAAGCTCCAGGCGCTCGATCTCTTCAAGCTTCACGGTCGCAGGTGCGCCTTCAAGCTCAACACTCGGCACCGTATCCAGCGCGGCCTCCACCACCAACGAAAGTGGCTCAAAAATCCGCACTTCTCCGAAGCGCGCCGCAACGAACAGCGTCGCACTCTGCTCCAGACTGTAGTGCGCCACCACAGCCCCCGTGCCATCATCCACAAACTCGACCTCTCGCTGACCATCGGTGAGAACCAACGCTCGCCCGGGCCGCACCGCGCTACCGCGCACCGTGATTTCGCTGCCTCGGGCTTGCCGCGATCGCTCTCCAAAAGCGAGCGTTTCGCCCTCTTCCCGGAGGTAGCGGGGCGGTGTCACCGAAACCTGAGCCGTCACAGCATCCGGGCCAGACCCACGCGTTAGCCATTGCATGGCAAAGGGGGCTTTGCCACTCCGAGCTAAGAGGACATTGTACCCCTCAAGGACGCGCGCGGGCTCCACCAAAATACTCCCACCTTGCAAGTTAACCCCCAATGCCAAAATGAGGCAGAGCGCCAAAGCGGGCCAGAAAAACCGCCGATAACGCCCAGCAATTTGCCGCGCTCGCACCTCCACTGCCACAAGCGAGGTTCTGCCCACCAGGCGTTCGAAATGACGCTGAGCCAATTCCGCGGAGCCAAAACTTGGATCCGCGTCGACTCGACGTAACAAGCCAAGGGCTCGCACGGTCCGTTCTGCGAGCGTTGGGTCCGAGGCACCCACTGTGCGCACGATCGCCAACCTGGCATCACGCCGCGCCCGTTTCAGCCAATAAGCCCGCAAAACCCACAAAACTCCGGCCCCGCACAGCAACACCAGGGCCAGCGCGCGCGCGCTCAGGACTCCAATACGCGCCACATGCGCAGCCGTGAGCAAGAGGCCCAACATGAGCAGCGCCGCGGCAGACCCAACCGCGGGCTCCACCAACGCACGCTCGCGATCCCACAGCTGTCGCAAGCCTTGGCGTTCATCGCCCCAAATCACGCGTGCGAGCGCGGGGTTGTCTTCGGCTTGGCCGAGCGGCTTGGCGGCGGGGTCGGACACGCGCGAAGCTTAGCGTGAATTGGGGGGAAAGGTCTGGCATCCTCGTCAGATGGTGGACCCGGGCCCGCTGATTCGAGGGGTGCAAAGCCTGAGCGAACTTGAGCTGCGTATCCGCTGGCTCAAGGACACGCTGCTCAACGCAAAACTGGCTTCGGCTGCGGGCATCTTGAGCGCACTCTGCGAGGAAGCGGACCGGGGCCGACGTGGAGCCCGAGAGGCCCTGTTGCCGGTTTGCTTGCTGCTCGTGCGCGATCGCAACTCGGCCTGGCTCGAGAAGCTGCGGGAGCAGGCCACCCACGGGCAACTCTTGGGGTTGCAGCGTTTGATCCCTCGGGCAGCCGTTCAAAGTGTGCCTGAGCGCACGAGTGAGATCCCACGCCCAGTGCCGGACTATGGCTTCGGCCGCGAAGTGTCGCTCGGCGAACGCCGCAGCCTCGCTCGCCGCCAAGACCGCAACCTGCTGCAGCGCCTGCTTGGAGATCCACACCCACTCGTGATCAGGCAACTCTTGGAAAATCCGCGCCTCACGGAAGCTGACCTGCTGCGTCTCGTCGCTCGGAGGCCAGCAAGCCTCGATGTGCTCGACGAGATCGCTAAAACCCTGTGCTTAAGCCGAGATCGAGTGCGGATGAGCGTACTGCTGAACCCAGGGATCCCGCTGCATTATTCCGGACCGCTCTTGGCTATCTGCAATCGCACTGAGCTGCGCGAGGTACTCCGAGGCGCCGATACTCCCGGACCTCTGCGTGCCATCGCCCTTGAGTATCTCGACCGACGACCGCCCCTCGTCGAAAAAACCCCTCGGGGCTCAACGACGCACTGAGCCACCCCAACTGCCTTGAAGCTCCGCGCTCTGGAGCCTCATCCTCCCTCTTCCTCCGTCTCTTTGTCCCACTTCGCCACAGCGCCCAAGGTCACCCGGGCTGCACATTCTTCACACAAGGGCGGCTCTTCAAACCGCACTTCTTCTCCGCGTGTCCAGAGCAGTAGCCCCGCTCCGCCTGGGCTGCCCTCAAAATCAAGCCCACACTGATCGCACACAAATTTGGGCGCGGGTGGGGCATCGCTTTCGAACTCGGTGGTCGACCTGGGTTCGACGGATGAGGGCTCAGACATGGGCGGATAATTATAGGGAGGAGCTAGCGCCCTCGGAAGCAGCTTTACCGGAAATGCCGCAAGCTACGGCTAATAGCTCAGCGATATCGCGATTCTGGACCGTGGCCTCGTGCCCCGTCGCTTTGTTTCCGTCGGTCAGCATGGTCATGCAAAATGGGCACGCACTCGCCACCGTTTTAGCGCCCGTGTCAAAGAGCTGAAGCGAGCGTTTGACGTTCATGCGATCACTATTCTGCTCTTCCATGAACATTTGACCGCCACCCGCCCCGCAGCACAGACCTTTCTTCCTATTCCAGCCTTCCACCTCCTGAACGTTGGCTCCAATCGCCTCCAGGATCTGCCGGGGAGAATCATAAATCTCGTTGTAGCGGCCGAGGTAGCAGGAATCATGATACGCCACGTCTTCCTTGAGCGGCGTTTGGATCACCAGCTTGCCTGCTTGCACGAGCTCCAGAAGATAATCACTGTGATGCACCACTTCGTAGTGGCCGCCAAAGTCTGGGTATTCTCGCAGCAAAGTGTTGAAGCAGTGCGGGCAGGTGGATAAGATTCGCTTCACTCCACCACCCGCCTGGTATTGATTCAGCGTTTTCACGTTGGTCTCTGCCAGCAACGTGAAGAGGTATTCGTTGCCCGTGCGGCGAGCGGGATCGCCTGTGCAGGTTTCCTCATCCCCGAGAATCGCGAAATCCACGCCCGCCTGCTTCAAGAGTGCCACCGTGGAGCGCGCAATCTTTTTGGCTCGATCATCGTAGCTGGCGGCACACCCCACCCAAAATAGCACCTCAGCCTGGGGATTCTGCCGGAACGTCGGGATATCCAGCCCATCGCTCCAGGCCCCACGATCCACGCGCGCCAGCCCCCACGGGTTGCCGTTCACTTCCATGCCCTCGTACGGCTTGGCCAGCTCCGCGGGAAATTCACCGCGCATCGTGACCAGGTGCCGCCGCATCTGCACAATCTTATCGACGTAGGTGATGTTAACTGGACATTGCTCTTCGCAAGCTCGACAGCTCGTGCACGCCCACAGCACATCCGGATGAATGATATCTGGCACTAACGTCGCCGGCCGGAGCGCAATCTCCGTGGCGCCGGGATTCGCAGCACCGGGATTCGCGGCTATCGTTTCGTACTTCGCGGAATTCTTGTAGAGCTCATTTCGGAGATCGAGCGTGAATTGTTTGGGGCTCAAGATCTTTCCGGTTTTGAATGCCGGGCAATTGTCCGAACAGCGCCCACATTCGGTGCACGTGTAAAGATCCAGAACATCCTTCCAGGTGAAGTGGTCCGGACGCGCATAGCCAATTCGAACTTCATTCGGATCGCTCGCTTCGCTCGCTTTTTCCACCAACGCCATCAGCGCTTCGCTGCTCTCTGCAAGCGGCCGCAGGCGCCCCGGCGGCGTTTGATCTTCGAGAAAAACGTTCGGAATCGCCGTAATAATGTGAAAATGCTTCGAATAGGGCAAAATGTTCAGGAACACCAAAACGAGCGTTGAATGCGTCCAGAACCCAGCGTGAGCCACGACAATCAGCAACGATTCGTTCGTGTTCTGTAAGAGCGCCGCAGCCAATGAACCCGAAGGATCGGGCCAAGCAGCCCAGCCTAGTTCCGCTCGAGGCATTCCATAGGGCGCGACGACACGCGCGGCAGCCGAACACCATTCGGGAACGCTGACTCCACCACAAGCTGCGTGGGAGCGATGATTCAAAACGAGCGCCGCGCCATCGTAGAAAATATCTGCGATCATCATGCTGGCGATGATGCCCAAGATCACCAACCCCTCAATGCCGAGTGTCATGCGCTTCTGCGGGCGCCCCAGGCGGTAGTAAGCGAACACGCTTATCCCCACCAACACGAGCAAGGCAAACGTGTCTTTCAGGAATGAATAGATGTGCCCCAAGGGCAGCCCCAAAAAAGGCTCTGGGCCCAAAATCCAGAGATTGAAATCTGGAACGAAGCCGCGCCCAAAGAGCACCAGCGTGCGTAACAGGAGCACGCAGAATCCCAAGAAAATGAGCTGATGCGCGAGCCCAGCCAGCAAATAGTAGCGCATCTTCTTTTGAAGAAACGCGTACAGCCAGACAGCTTTCAACCGCCCTCCGACGTCGGAAACACGACTTTCCCACGTGGGGCTCCCGATTTTCAGAAGCTTCACCCGGTGGAATGTGGTGTACGCAAAAGCGCCCAACAAACCAACCAGCACCACCGCCATCATTACAGGATTCATGCCATTCCTATTTAATCAGCTGAGCCAACCGCAACATGAAGTAAAATGAGATCCAACCCGCTATTCCGAGCGCAAGCACCATGATGCCGCGCGCACGACGACTTGGAACTGAAGCTTCGTCTGTTTCCGCCTCGGAGCTGTCGAATGCGCCTTCGGCGGTTGGAGTGGCGAGCGTCACGCTCGCATCCGACTCGGCCGCAGAATAGACCTGTAGCAGGAGCAAACCTCTCGGTTCGCCCGCACGCCCGAAACCACCGCGCTCGGGAACCCGAAGCACCAAGAGAGGCGCGTCTCCCTCTGAGCCGAGTTCGCCTTCCGGGGGAAGGGCGAGCGTCAGCGGTGGCTCGCTGGCGTCACGTTCGCGTAAGCTGATAGCTCCCGAGCGCCCACAACCATCGCAACCACCACCATCACAGCGCGCACAGGTCACGTTGCGCGGGAGCACGATATCTATGGTGGCACCCCGGCTAAACCACGCCCTGGCCACACGAATACGATGCACCACGTCTGGACCACGCGGCCCATCGATAGCCCCCGTCGTCACCCGACCGAGAACATTGGTCACTCCTGCCAAGGTACCCTGAATCACTCCCGGCCAAAAGGCCCTGCTGAAGAGGCGGGAGTGAGAAGCTAGATGTCGGCCCGAAAGACGGCTACCTGACCCACGCGTAGCAAACGAAGCTCATACGCGCCGCGATTGGAACCGATGTGGAACCCAAGCCGAGCTTTCACCGGGTCACCGCTCCGCCCCAAACGCTCCAAAGAAATACGGATCGAATAGCTTCCGCGAAGTGGCTCCCCCTCGGGCAGGCTGACGGTCTCCACGTTCATCCCCTTGCACGCTGCGCCTTCACCCGGACAATCGCGATCTTTGGTGAGCCCACTTGCCAGGAAGCGACCGACGCTAGCCGCCTCAAAATTAGGATCCGTGACGCTCAGCTCAACATCAGCTTCCGCGTCGCTCCAGGCAAGAGCGACCTGAAGCGGGCCGAGTGGGAGCCCGCAGCCCTCATCGATCATGCCGTTGCAATTGTCATCGGTTGCGTTGTAGCAGCTTTCCGGGGCAGTCGGCGTGCAAGCAACCTGAAGTGGTGTTGTTTGCGTGCCGGTCCTCGGCGCGCTGAGCGGAGCTTGGCTCTTAGCCTTAGCGGGTGCCCCGCAGGAGCAGAGCAGGCCTATGAGGGCCAACACGCTGCAGCTTAGTTGAAATCCTGCCAATTCCGGCTCGCGATCATTCGTGCTCGGCCATGACTTCCTGGCCCACGCCGCCCTCCGAGAACTTCGGATTCATGAGATCGTGATAGGCTTCCCGTCCGAGCTTGCCGATTTCGCCAGGCTCATCGCGCAGGGCCAGAAGAACGCCTTGCTCCTTCATGAATTTGAGCGTGCGCAGCGCGCCATCCCGCTTAGCCGTGTCGCTGCCCTTGGCCATTTCGTTAAGTCGTGAGCGCAGCACCACGCGAGTGAACGAATGCGGGCCGTTGTCGAACGAGAGGTTCTCAAACTGCTTCATCAGCATGCTGGCACCCCATTCTTGAGGAGTTTCCTTGATGGTGACCCGTGCGATCGCGACGGCATTGTCGACCCACTTAAAGATGAGGCCCGATTCCAGATCTTCATCCGACCAATAGCCAAAGCTCCGGTACCAAAGATCGGCCAAGTCCCGGATCGCCGCCTGCGGCTTGTCGGCATACTCGGCAACGGTGCGAGCTGCGGTCTCCGCCGTGCCGCCGAGAATGAGCGCGAGTGCGGCATCATTCATGAGCGCTTCACTCTTCAGCATCTCGAAAAGCTTCGCCTGAACGTCCGCTTCAAAGCCGCCCTTGGCGATGGCACGCGCCACTTGGTGCCGCGTTTCAATCGCTGAACTTTCGGTCATGAGAGACATCAACGCTCCCGCCGTGCCCGGAACCGGGCGCTGGATCAAAGTCTCAAGAAAGCAGGCGCGTCGGAACTGGTCCGATTTCATGTCTCCGGAGTACTTGGCGATCTTCTCGGCGACCTTGAGCACGTCATCTTTAGTGGCCACCCAAGCCAGTGCCGCACACGCATCCATCCGGCTTTGCTCGTTATTCTTTGGATCTTCGATGTAGTCCAAAAGCGGCTTAAATCCCTTAGGATCACGCCATTGGGACATTCCTTGTGCCGCACCCACGCCAACCGCGCGCAGTGTCATGCCCAATATTGCCAGGCCGCCCTGCATCAGACCCTCCATGGTCACATCCTGCTCCGCGGGCCGGGCCGTGAGAGCCTTTTCCAACACGCCCCAAGAATTTTCATCCTTCAACCAACCGACGTAACGAAGCGCGCTTTGGGCTACGACCCATTCCTCGGGCATCGGCGGCTGCTGGCCCTCTTTGGGCAGCGGCAAGTTCGGATTCGACCACTTGCGCAGGGCTTCGATATCTCGACGTGAGTCCATGGCCGCCAGGGCGCGGAGGCCATTGGCGTGGGGCGAAGGCAGCTCGTGCAGCCAGAAGATAACGGCTTCCTCGGACTGTTCGCGCAGCTGCTGCACTTTGTCGGGATGCAGGATCGCCAGATCAGCCAGCATGCGCGCAGCGACAACACGTTCGTTGTCATCGCGCTTGAGCAGCTGCTCCCAATCGTTTTCGTCGCTGTAAATCTTCAGCGGATCCATGCGTAAGCGCTTCGCCAAAGTGGGCGCGGCTCGCAGATCACCGATCGTTGCCAAAGCCGTAGCGGCCCTGGTTTGCCAGTGAATATGCGGTTTTGACTCTAGATACGCGTAGAGCGCATCGCCGCCACGCATATCGGAAAGCTGGTCGATCATATCGAAGACCTCTTTGGTCTGATACCAACCGAGCTTCTCATCCGTTGACGAACTGGCGATGGCTAGAACCAGGCCTCGAGTCCCGACGCCATCGCGCAGAGCTTCTAGGTACTTCTTGCGGCTATCTTTGTCGGTGCTCTGGAGCGCCTCAAGTAGCGGCTTTCTCGCAGATTCATCCCCGATGCGTCCAAGACCAGGCGCCGCCTGCCGCGCCACTTCGGCGTCCTTGTCTTGCACGAGCTTGATCAAGGTATCCATCCACTTGGGTTCCGCATTGGCAGAAAGCACCGTGGCTACCAATTGACGAACTGAGGGGCTCTCGTCGCCCGCAAGGCTTGCCAACTTATCCAGACTCACTAAATCGACGAGCTTGTTCGGATTGAACGCCGTCCCGCCGCCCAAGCGCTGCACCTGTGAAAGGTGGCCAAGGCGGTAGAGCTTCATCACATCGTCAAACGCGCTCGTCTCTCCGAGCGCCACGAGTGCCCAAGCAATCTGAGGTTTTGCGCCCGGGCCAGCCGTTTTCAGAGCCTGCAAAAGCGCAGGTCTTGCGGCTTCCCCAAGCGGTAAACCGTACTCAGCCAGTGCCGTGGCAGCCATGGCTTGAATCGGTTCGCTCGGGGAAGACAGCGCGTCCGCCGCCAGCTTCACGCCTTCCGGATCGCGCGCCCAGGCGAGCTGCTTCAAAGCCTCCTGGCGCAACAGTTCGCTAGCATCGCTTTGGGCCCAGGTCCGCCACTTTCCAACTTGTTCCGATTTGGGCAAAACGAAGATTGCTTTTTTCTGTGCAACGGCCTCTTCAACCGTGAGCCGCTTGGCCTCTTGCTTGACTCCCAGCAGCATGAACGCCGCAAACCCGGCGACCGCCAACACCCCCACTAAGATCACGACAGGTTTGAAACGACCCTTTTTGAAGTTGCCATCGCCGCTATCGAAGCCGCCACCACCAAACCCTCCACCAGCTGGGATCCCACTTCCGGCAGGTGCACTCGGACCGTCATCATCGGGCGGCCACTTCGCCATGGTCACGCGATCGATGGGACCGAGCTGACCTAACAATCCCGGATGAACGCGGGGGGTCGATGGAAGTGTCGTTGGGTGCTGTGTGCCGAGCATGGGCGCGGACCTTAACCCCAAAGAGCGAGGGTCGCGAGAGCCCCTGGGGGCCAAGGCGAACGAAATGCTCGCCCAGCGGTGAAATTTTGCAGCATGCCCCGCCAAGGCCCGCAGGGCTCCGCATGGCCTCGCACTCCACTTCCGAGGCCCCTTACTCCCGACCCACGAGATGGTAAGCATGCTTACTATCTCCCCGCTCAGCAAATACCCTCTCCCCGATGGGCTGCGCCCTTCACCTCGGGTGCGTTACTTTTGGCTGGGTGCGCGCGGCTCGGCACAGTACTCAGAAAGTAGCCGTGTCCTTAAGTATCCCTGACTCAGGTAAATTGCCCCGCCCCGGAGTGAGCCGGCCGCTCTGGGTGGCACTGCTCACGACCGCCGCCGTTGCAGCACTCTCTTACACGCTGCCCGTTGAGTGGGCATCCACCGGGGTTGGGATGGTCTTTTTGGGCACTGTGTATTTTTTGGTGCTGCGAGACCCTAACCTGGATCCACGTCCGTTCGGACTAGCACTGGGCGGCCTGTTGGAAACAACGCCACTGCAAGTATCGAAGCTGGTGCGTGAAACGGCGCTGGCCTTCGGCTGGGCAGCTCTCGTCGCTGCCGTCGTATTTCCTTGTTATTGGGCAGGTTACTTGTGGTGGTGGCACCCAAGCCGGCCATTCAATTGGACGCACCTCCCGTCCTCGAACGAGGTGCTCGGTCAGCTGCTCACGGTGGGCCTTCCTGAAGAAGCCTTCTATCGAGGTTACTTGCAATCAACGCTCGCTCAAGCTCTGCCTGCCCGGTTCATTTTGCTCGGGGCACCGTTTGGCGCGGCTGTCTTGCTCACGAGCGCCATTTTCGCCGCTGGGCATTTCGCAACCGAGCCCTTCGCCTTTCGACTCGCGGTATTCTTTCCGAGCCTGGTATTTGGCTGGCTCCGTAGCAAAACCACTGGCATTGGTGCGGTAATTGTGTTCCATGCGAGCTGCAATCTCTTCTCACTTTACCTCGCGCAAGGTTACGGACTGATCCCATGATTCCTGATTTTGTCATCACCGAATTGGTAGATCGCGCGTTGGCAGAAGATCTCCACGCTGGGGATTTGACGACTGAAGCGCTGGTGAGTGCCGAAGCCAGAGGCATCGCTCGGATAACGGCCAAGAGCCCACTCGTGGTCTGCGGCTCACGCATCTTAGCGCGCACTTTTTATCAGGTGGATCCTGGCCTGCGAGTGGAAGAGCACGTGAATGATGGCGACCTTGCACAGCCCGGCGATCTACTATGGCTCGCTGAAGGGCGAACGCGCGGGCTACTCATGGCCGAACGCACAGCGCTCAATTTTGTCCAACATCTTTCCGGGATCGCCACGCTCACGCGAAGCTATGTCGACGCTTTACCCAAGGGTTCCCAGACCCGCATCACCGACACCCGGAAGACAACGCCTGGATTGCGCCAACTGGAGCGCTACGCCGTCCGCCTTGGCGGCGGACACAATCACCGCGACTCCCTGGGTTCAGCCGTGCTCATCAAGGAAAATCACATCACGGCAGCTGGCGGCGTGAAGCCAGCGCTCGATCGCGCGCGGCAGCACGCGCCGCACACTTCGCGCCTAGAAATCGAAATTGAACGCTTAGATCAGCTGTCCGATGCCTTGGCAGCACGCGCGGATATCCTGCTACTCGATAACTTCAACGATGCCGACGTCGAAGCCGCCGTGAAGCAGATCAAGGGGCGAGCGTTAGTCGAAGTCTCGGGTGGCATCAGCCTAGAACGCATCCCACATCTGGCGGCGCTCGGTGTCGATGTCATCAGCGTGGGCGCCCTCACGCATTCGGCCAAAGCTGCGGATATCTCGCTGCGCCTGGAATCACTCAGCCAGGGCTAAGGAAGCCTGAGTCATGTGCCGTGAAAAGAAAGCCTGAGTCATGTGCCGTGAATGATCAGCCCTTCAACGCAACTCTAGCTCAACAGCTATTGCTTGAGCGCGATCTTCCGTATGCCGTCGCCTACAAGCAGCGCACCCATTCCACCAACGACGACGCATTAGACGGCGCGCATGGCGCCGCCCACCACCGCACCGTTTTTATCAGCGACGAACAAGCTCAAGGGCGAGGCCGCGAAGGCCGCGCCTGGCACAGCGAACGCCACCGAGGGCTCACCTTCTCCGTGCTGTACCGCCCCGGCTGGGAAGCCCGGCAAACGCTTGGTTTTGCGCTCGCAGTAGGCCTCGCCGTGCGTGACGCCTGCGCCAAGTTCAGCCCGGTTGAGCCCCAGATCAAATGGCCGAACGACGTCTTGGTGGCCAACAAGAAACTCGCGGGTACGCTCGTTGAAACGCAGATCCGGGGCAACAAGCTGGGTGCGCTAGTGGTCGGCATCGGTGTGAACGTGAACAACACCGTCTTTCCAGATGAAGTTTTGGCGCTAGCAACTTCGCTCAAGCTGCTCGGCGGGGAACCTGTAGCGAGAGAACGGTTGCTCACCGAAATCTTAGCGCACCTCGATACACGCTACCGCTCATTCTCCGAAACCGGTGTTGCGGGTCTATTACCTGATTTGACTCGCTTCGATGCTCTCTTGGGTGAAAGCATCGAAGTCGGAGCTCTCAAGGGTGTGGGGGCAGGCATCAGCCCAGAAGGCGCGCTCCGAGTACGATTGGATTCAGGGCTAGAGCGACTGGCGCACAGCGGGACGGTACGGAGAACACCTTGACCCCACTGGCAACCGCTGAGCAGCCGAATTCAGCGGTTTCGCTGCGCGGTGTGGGCCACGCGTTCGGCGCCACCAACGTTCTTGACCGCATCGATCTCGAGATAGAACAAGGCGAGTTCTTGGCCATCGTAGGGCCTTCGGGCTGTGGAAAATCTACGCTGCTCCGACTCATCGCGGGGCTCAATTCCCCATCAGCAGGCGCGATTTCAGTGGCTGATGCCGCCCTCGCCTTAGTCTTCCAGGACGCACATCTTCTGCCCTGGCGCACAGTGCTCGACAACGTCGCATTGCCGCTTGAGCTTGTGGGTATCGCACCCGCAGAGGCCAAACAGCGAGCGAGCGCAGCGCTTGGCGACGTCGAGCTCAGCCATGCGATTCAGCGCTTTCCGGACGAGCTCTCAGGCGGTATGCGCATGCGCGTTTCGATCGCGCGAGCATTCGTGACAGAGCCAAAGCTTCTGCTGCTGGACGAACCCTTCGCCGCGCTGGATGAGCTCACCCGACAGCGACTCGATGAGCGCTTGCGCGCTCTCTGGCAACAGCGACGGATGACCGTCGTGTTGGTGACCCACTCACTCGCGGAGGCCGCATTTCTTGCTGACCGCGCCGTGGTGATGTCCCAGCATCCAGCGCGCATCGTGCTCGATCACCGACTGAACTTGCCGACTGAGCGCAAGAGCTCACTCCGCACTACAGCCGATTTCAGCCGCGAAATCGCACTACTCACTCACGCCCTGGAGGCGCATGGCTCTGCCGACGAAGCGCGCGCTTAACACCCTTGGGCCTCCGTTGGTGACGTTCTTCGTCGTGGTCACGATCTGGGAAACCGCCGTTCGAGTATTGCGAGTACCCGCCTTCCTGGTGCCGCCGCCTTCCGCCATTTTTTCCGCGCTCCTGGAAGAGCGCGTGCTTCTCTTAAGCTCGCTCTTGACAACGGCCAAGGGGGCGTTGCTGGGGCTCGCGCTGAGCGTGAGCCTTGGCACGTTCGTTGGCATTGGGTTCTCTTCATCGCGCTGGCTCGAAAGGGCCCTTTACCCGTACGCGCTATTTCTCCAGACGGTGCCGATTGTCGCGATCGCGCCGTTGCTGGTGCTTTGGTTCGGAGCGGGGCTTCGAGCCGTCTCGGTGTCCGCGTTCATTGTCTCGGTGTTTCCTGTGATTGCGAACACTCTGGCAGGCATGCGCAGCGTGGATCCGAAGTTGAACGATCTGTTCAGGCTGTATCGCGCTTCAAAAGCCGCCACACTTTTCAAGCTCCGAGTGCCCTCGGCCTTAGCCAGCATGGCAACCGGCTGGCGCGTCGCCTCAGGCCTAGCCGTGATCGGCGCGATTGTGGGCGAATTCGTGGCCGGATTCTCGGAGGGCCAGGCCGGGCTTGGGATCACGGTGTTAGCTGCGTATCGTCAACTGCGAACCGATTTGCTGTTTGGTGCCGTGCTTTTAGCTTCCCTTTTAGGGCTTTTGCTGTTCGCACTGGTCAGCGTGGCTTCCGGTCTGCTCTTGCGGCGCTTTCGTGTAGCCGGCTCTGAGTGGTAAAAGCCAGCGCGTGAAACTCCCCGTAAAATCCCGGTCGGTACAGCTCTTCGTCAGCACGCTGCTGCTCCTTGCCCTCACAGCCTGCTCAAAGAAGGCTGACCTTGCGACTGCCCAGCCCAACACCGACAAGCCCACGAAGCTGAAGCTCGCACTGAACTGGGTTCCCGAGCACGAATTTGGTGGATTTTATGCTGCCCGCGAGAGTGGCGCGTATCGAAAACGCGGGCTCGACGTGGAGATCCAAGGTGGCGGGGCTGGCGTGCCCGTGTTGCAAATGGTGGCGACGGGGCGAGCTGATTTTGGAACGGTGGGGGGCGATGAGCTGGTGATGGCGCGAGCTAGAGGTGCGGATGTGGTGGCCGTATTTGCCACGTTTCAAACATCTCCGCAGGGCATCATGGTACACGCATCGCGCAAAGTAGCGAACCTTGCACAAGTGTTCGAGTCCGGGACCTTAGCGCTTGAGACGGGCGCTCCGTATGCCGGGTATCTGAAGAAGAAGTTCCCCTGGGGCAACGTTAAGATCGTGCCCTACGACGGTGGCGTCGCTCACTTTCTGAGTGATGCCAATTTCGGCCAGCAGTGTTACGTGACTTCTGAACCGATCGTAGCACGGCAAAAAGGTGCGGATCCGCAAGTGTTCCTGATCGCTGATGCCGGCTACAACCCGTACGCGACCGTCGTCATCACACGACGCGAGCTGCTACAGACTCATCGCGACTTGGTGCAGAAATTCGTTTCAGCAAGCGCTGACGGATGGCGCACCTACCTTGCCGATCCCCGCCCCACCAACCGAGTCCTTGGCAAGCTGAATCCCAGCATGGACGCGGCAACCCTCGCGGCCGCATCCACCGCACAAAAACCACTGATCGAAACCGCCGAGACGCGTAAGAGGGGCCTCGGTACGATGAGCCAAGAGCGTTGGGAAACGCTCTCCAAACAGCTGTTGGAACTCAAACTGATCGAGCGTACGCCCAACGTGAACGAACTCTTCGCGTCCGACCTCACTCAACGCTGAGCGTCACCGAGTGAGATCACGCTGGGGACGCCGGTGCCTCGGCAAAGCGGTAACCCACCCCGCGCACCGTCTCGACGTAGTCGCGGGCCGCTCCCAGCTTCTGACGTAAGCGCTTCACGTGTGCGTCCACGGTACGAGTTGTCACCTTCGTGTCCATGCCCCACACGTGATCCAAGAGCGCCGCTCGCGATTGCACCCGATTCTGTCGCTCGTGCAGCGTAATGAGCAGCTTGAATTCAATCGCGGTGAGCTCCACCTCCACGCCATTCACCCACACGCGGTGCGCTCCAAGATCGATCCGAAGCTCGCCAAACTCGAGGAAATCCGACGCTTGGGTTTTTGGACCTTGCCTGCGCAACACCGCCTTGATTCGTAGCAGGAGCTCGCGGATGCTAAATGGCTTGGTGACGTAGTCTTCAACACCAAGCTCAAAGCCGACGACCCGATCAATCTCCTCGCCGCGTGCCGAAACCATGATGACTGGTACCGCGCGTGTGCTGGGGTCGTCCTTCAGCGCTCGGCATACCTCGGTGCCTGAAATATCCGGCAGCATCAGATCGAGCAGCACAAGATCCGGCTTGCGACTTCGGGCTAACTTCAGGCCGTCGTGTCCGCTGGCTGCCAGAATGACGTCGTAACCTGCCCGGGTCAAATTATAGTCGAGGACATCAGCGATATCGCGTTCGTCCTCCACCACTAAGATCTGGGTCGTCACTGTTGACTGAGCGGAGTAGTCGCCGAGTGTGACCTTGAGGTGACAGAACCGTAGCAGCTGCGAGCGCAAGTGTTTCCCGGTGAGCGGTGCACGCGGGCTGGCAATGCCAGCGGGGCGGTGACGGATTTAAGGCGTTTGTGTGTCAGGATTCTCAAAATCGCTGAAAATCTCTGGCAACGAGGCGTCACGGCTATTTTCCAGTTGCGTCACATGCATGTCACAGACTCTGAGCAAGCTCCCGCCCCTGGAATGGACATTGACGCTTGGACAGCTGACGGAGTCGATCATCTAAGACGTCGTCGATTGGTATTTGGCGGAGCCTTGGGCGCGACGGTCATGGCGGGGGTTGTCGCGATTTCTCTCACCGTGAAGCCCGTGGTCGCGGAGCCTGCTGATGATAAAATCATTGAGGTGAAACTTGCGGAGACTCTACCTGAGCCCGAGCCCGAGCCCGAGCCCGAGCCGCCACCTCCGCCCGAGCCAGTGGCCCAGCAGGCGCCGCCGCCGGCGAACCGCGCTGCTCTCCCAAGTCTGACGCCACCGACGGAAGTATCCGACGCGGCGTTGACGGAAGCGGAGCCGACGAACTCGAACGGCGCAGAGGGCGATCCTTACGCCAAGGGAGTCGTTTCCTCTGGGGCGCGTCCCGCGCCTGCCCCAATTGTTGTCCAAAAGCCAGCGCCGCCAGCGCCGCTGAAGCGCTCAGGCCCGATGCGCGTCACGGAGAACGTCACGCCGCCCAAGTCTCTCTCGCAGGCGAGCCCCACCTATCCGGCTGAGGCCAAGCAAGCGGGCATCGAAGGTGTCGTGCTCATCAAGTACGTGGTGACGGAGGCTGGCACCGTGACAAACATCACTGTGCTGCGTGGCCCCGCAGAACTTCGACAGGTGTGCATTGAAGCCCTGTCCAAGTGGACCTTCCAGCCCGCCATTTTCGAAGGTCGGCCTGTCGCAGTTTTCAGGATCGCGCGTTTCCCTTTCCGCATCACCACCTAGCCCCTGACCCAATGAGCCAACCAACTGAGGAGAGTCTGTCATGAGTTTTGATCTAGTTCACATCTGGGGCTCAATGAGCATTGTGGCAAAGGCTATCGCCTTCGTGCTCTTTTGCATGGCGGTTGCGAGCGTCGCCGTCATCGTGGAACGCAGTATTGCGATGTACCGCTCCGCGCGCGAATCCGCCGCGTTTGCCACCGCGATCGGCCCTTTGCTCCAGAAATGGAGCCTGGAAGAAGTTTTGATGCAGAGTGAGAAATTCCCACATTCGACCCTCGCACAGCTGTTCGGCACGGTTATTGAAAAATACCTCTCCGCTTCCGATGCTCAGGAGAACGGCAATGTTCATCCAGTCGATCTTGCCCGCAGTGAGGCCGTTCGCCGCCAAGAGGCGCTCGGCGAAGAGCTGCGGCGTGGGTCAGGAATTTTGGCCTCGGTAGGAAGCGTGGCTCCCTTCGTCGGCCTGTTGGGCACTGTCGTTGGCATCATCTCCGCATTTCAGGGTATTGCCGCCACGGGTTCGGGAGGCCTTGGCGCAGTGTCAGCCGGTATTTCGGAAGCGCTGGTCGAGACCGCGTTCGGTCTCATCGTCGCGATTCCAGCAGTGCTCTTTTTTAATTACCTGACCGCGCGCACCAACAGTATCGAGACTGCGCTCGGGCGTTCAGTGGGCGAGCTTCTCGACGATCTGGAGAATCATCATGGGCGTCAATCTTACGACCGGACGATCGAACAAGAAGCGGCAGCCTGAGCCAGAGATGAACGTCACGCCCCTCGTGGACGTGGTGCTGGTTCTCCTCATCATCTTTATGGTGATCGCCCCTGCGTTGAACGAGGGCGAACACATAGAGCTTCCCTCGATTTTTCAGCCGGATCCGAAGCCAAAGGATCTGAACCCGATCGACATCGGTATGGCGTACGGTGGGAACTATCTGGTGGACAAAGAGGCGATACCCGAGGCTCAGCTTCGGTCACGTCTGGTGAAACTGCACGCAGAAGATCCCAAACGGAACGTGATGCTTAAGACCGATGAACGTGTCCCTTATAGGAAGGTGCGTGAGAATCTCGCCATGCTACAGAAGATTGGTTTTCCTGGCGTCAGCCTCAAGGTGATGGAACGAAAGGCCGCTCGTGGAGCACCCTAAGTCTCAAAGCATGAGCGCAGCACCAGCCTCGGGAGCCCGCCCATGGGGATGACAGTTGCCGCCGGTGGCGGGAAGCGAGCCCGGCCGGTTCCGACGGTCAACGTGACGCCGCTCGTCGACGTCACGCTGGTGGTGCTCATCATTTTCATGGTGGTCACCCCGCTGATGACCAAGACGTTCTGGCTCAATCTGCCGAAGCAAGATGAGAACAACCAACCGGTCGTGCCCATTCCGAACAATGAACCGTTGGTGATGACGGTCGACAAGGCCGGCGTCATTCGGATCAATAAGACCATCCTCAAGAAGGAGGAATTGAAGTCGCGATTGCCTCGATTTCTAGCTGTAAAAGGCCAGAAAGTTTTGTATTTCGACGCGCACGACGATGTCCCCTACGGCGTCGCCGTCGAAGCGATGGATCTGTCGCGAAGTGGCGGTGCGCGCTCGATTGCGATTCTGACTCAGAAAGTCGTGAAGTAAGCCTTGGCCACCGCGCGGCGTCGTGGCCCCAGGACCTCCTGATTCTTCTCCTCCCTTAAAGTGAGCTCATGCGATTCCTTAATAGACCCTTCCTTTGCTCGTGGATCATTCTTAGCTTAACGTCGACTCAAGCATTCGCCCAAACGGCCGCTCCCCCCGACGCAGCGCAAGCGCCCACGGGTGAGCCTTCCGCTGACGCCGACGTGGGGCAAGCGGGCGACGAAACGCCTGTCGCTCCCGGAGAGCCCACGCCGTCTGAAGCACCCACGACGCCTGACGCGCCAGCGACGCCCGACGCACCAGCCGAAACACCACCTGAAACTCAGCCTGCACAGGACACCGCTGCCGATGCCAGCGCCGAAGGTGAGGGCGCCGAAGGGGAAGAAGATATGGGCGGCGAATTCAAGCTTCGTCCGCCAAAGAAAGGGCGCGCTGTGATCTGGGGCCAGGTGACGGACGACAGGGGCGAGCCTCTACCAGAAGCGCAGGTAACCGTCGCACAGACCGGACAAAAAATGATCAGCGATTTTGACGGCAAATTTCAGGTGGAAGTGCGCCCCGGCAGCTACTCCTTGCGCATCTTTTTCGAGGGGCCCCGCCTGCGCTTGGATGGCATCGTCGTGGTGGCGGATCAGACCTTGCGCGTCGAGACGAAAGTAGAGGCACGCGAGCTCGACGTCGATACGATCGAGGTAGAAACCGAAGCCAACCGCGCAACGATCGAAGGCGAAATCCTGGCGCGTCAACGTTCGGCGGCGGTCGGCGATAGTGTGGGCCGTGTGGAGATTTCCAAAACTCCTGATCGCAATGCCGCCCAAGCGGCGCAACGAGTCGTGGGTGCCACCATTGTCGACAATCGTTTCGTCTATGTACGCGGGCTTGGAGAGCGCTACTCCAACGCGCTGCTCAATGATTCGCCGCTGCCAAGTCCGGAGCCTGATCGCGCGGCCATTCCGCTGGATCTTTTTCCGACGATGGTGCTCGACAATCTCACGATCGCCAAGACGTTCACGCCGGACTATCCGGGCGACTTTGCGGGCGGATCGGTGCGCATTCAGACGCGTGAAATTCCCGACAAATTCTTGTTTCAGGTAACTGGCAGCGGTGCGTTCAACACCCAATCAACGTTCCGGGAGCGGCCGGACTACACGGGCGGCTCTACCGACTGGCTCGGCATCGATGACGGGCAACGCGCAAAACCGTCCGACTTTCCCTCTTTCAAGCTCGAAAAGGGCTTCGAAAAAGCCCCTGCGCCAGGCGCGGTGCCCGGCGCGCCTAAAGAGACGGTCACCGAGGAAGAACTAACTCGCGCCGGATTGTCGATCAATAGTTTCACCAGCAGCAAACGTGAGTTCACGCCGCCGGATCACGGTCTGGCTATCGTCGCGGGTGACGGATGGAAATTTGGCAAGGATCAGAAGGTGGGCGTGCTCGGTGCGGTTAATTACGGGCGGAGCTTCAAGCTGATCGAAGACGAAGTACGGCAAGAATACTTCGTGAAGGACGAATCCCAGGTGGCCCCGTTCCGAAACCTGGTCCTGAACACGGGCTCGGATGCGGTTAACTGGGGCGCTTTTGGCAGCGTAAGCTATCGCCCCGATAAGAACCACAAGCTAACGTTGATTGGTTTCCGTAGTCAGCTGGCGGACGACACGACCCAGATCATGCAGGGCACGGTCGAGGAGTCCAGTCAGGTGCAGGCGACGCGCCTCACGTTTGTCTCGCGAGCGCTCAATTTCGGGCAGCTGCGCGGAACGCACGTCTTTCCTGAGTTGAGCAAGAGCGAACTCGACTGGACTCTCTCGCTCTCGGGCGCGCGCCGAGACCAACCCGACGCTCGGAGCATCGCCTTTGGAAAGACTACGGGGGGCACCTGGTCATTCCAGAATGACTCGGACAGTGGGCGTCACTTCTGGTCAGACCAAACGGAAACATCGAAGAGCGCCAAGTTAGACTACTCCCAGCCCGTCGGTTGGCGAGATTCGAAAGTGAAGTTGGGCGGTCTCGCCAGCGTGCGGGACCGAAGCTTCAATGCCCGAACGCTGGCGTTCCTCGCGAGCGAGGCCTTGGTGGACGTCCCTCGGCGCGCGTGTCCAGAAGATCCGCCCGGCTCCGGAAACTCAAATTTCGACGAATGTGGCGACGCGCTGCTCAACGGATCCAATATTGGGACGCTGCTTCAGCTTCGTGAAAGCACCAAGGCCGTCGACGCGTACAAAGCCGGTTTAGATGTCTATGCGGGTTACCTCATGAGCGACGTACAGGTTCTTCGGGCTCTACGCTTGATTGTCGGCGAGCGAATTGAGACCACGCACCAAACCGTACGACCCTACGATCAGTTTGGTACCGATTCTTCCGCCGAGAACGTCACGCTCAACAGCACGGATCTGCTGCCTGCACTTGCCGCGGTGGTGGACGTCGACACCAAGAGCAAAGTGCGCGCCTCTCTAACGCGCACGCTGGCGCGCCCACAGTTGAGGGAGCTCGCGCCTTTCGCGTATCAGGATCTGTTTGGCAGTGCCTTCATCGCTGGTAACCCAGATCTCAAGCTCACGCACATCACCAACGCCGACTTGCGCTACGAGTATTTTCCGACGCTTCGGGAGGTGCTGGCGGTGAGCCTTTTCTACAAGCGCTTCCAAGATCCAATCGAAACGGTGGCGCAGGCGAGCGGTGGGAGCGGAACGATTACCTTTCAAAACGCGACGGGTGCCACTCTCGTAGGAGCTGAGCTTGAGGCCAGAAAAACGCTTCAGTTTCTCGACCCCCAGCTCAAGGATTTCTCCCTCATTGCCAACTTGACTTTGGCGGACTCTGAGATCCAACTGAACGATTTGGCTGCCGAGTTTCTCACCAATTCCAAGCGACCAATGCTGAATCAGGCACCCTATGTGGTGAATGCCTCGTTGGATTACACCAACGCGGGGGGAACCACGGCACGCCTCTTGTACAATGTGAACGGCCCAAGGATCGTCGCCGTCGGGGCTGCCAAGCTCCCCGATGCCTACGTGCATCCACGCCACCGCTTCGACATCACTCTTTCGCAGACCTTCACCCCGAACTTCGATCTGAAATTCGTGGCTAAGGACATCTTGAATTCAGAGGTATTAGTCACTCAAGGGCCAAAGGCGCGAAGCAACAACGTCGTGAATCGCTACACCGAGGGCAGCTTGTACTCGGTCTCCGCGAGCTACACGTACTGATAGGATTGATCGAGCGCTGCGTGACGATTCGGTGTCATTTTCCACCCAGAATCACACGTAGATGTTACGAACCCTTCACCTGAACTTCATGGGCGACGTGGCACAGTTCCCGGGAACGTTTGCTTGTTATTAGGAGAATATTGATATGCGTGTTTCAAGACTTTTAGTGCTCGGCTCCGTATTGGCCTCGATTCCCATGTTCGCCCTGGCGTGCGGCAGCGACGACGCAAAGACCAACAATACCCCGCCAGGTTCTGGTGGATCCACAAGTGGCGGCGCTCCCGGTAGCGGGAGTGGCGGAAAGGCCACTACAGGTGGTGCTGGCGTTACTGGCGTTACTGGCGGTGCTGGCGTTACTGGCGGTGCTGGCGTTACTGGCGGTGCGCCGCCGGTTGTAGACTGTGACCTCTCCGGCACCGGAAAGGTGAGGGAAGCCCTCCCGCTTGATATTACGAGCGACATGACGCTCACGAACGATAAGGTCTGGACGATCGGTGGTTTCGTGCATGTCAAAAATGGCGCCACGCTCACGATCCCCAAGTGCACGCGCCTCGAGGGAACTCAGACTCCGATCGGTGTGCTCGTCATAACGCGGGGCTCCAAGCTCATCGCAGACGGGACAGCGGATGAACCTATCCTTTTTACCAGCCCGAAGGCGCCCGGCGCGCGCGCGGCTGGCGACTGGGGCGGGGTGGTTTTGCTCGGCAAAGCTAACAACAATAACCCGGGTGGCGAGGCTTTGATCGAGGCGACACCGGCGATCACTGACAACACGTATGGCGGCGGGTTGACCCCGGACGATGCGGACAACAGTGGTACACTGCGTTACGTACGAATCGAGTTTGCAGGCTACGAACTAGCCGCCGACAAAGAGGTGAACGGCTTGACGCTCGGCGCGGTCGGCTCCGGGACGACGCTGTCTCACATTGAAGTGAGCAACGGCAGGGATGACTGCTTCGAGTGGTTTGGAGGCACGGTCAACGCCGATCACTTGATCTGCAATACTGACGGGGACGACACGTTTGACACGGATCGCGGCTACCGCGGAACTGTCCAGTATGCGTTCGGTCGTAAGTTCGCAAATCCCTCCAAGGATCCGCAGGGTTTCGAGTGGGACAATTACGACGCGAACAATGCGGCAACGCCGAAGAATCAACCCATCTTTAAGAACATCACCCTCTGTGGCTATGGCGTGAATGTGGATGGCGCTGCGACCAAGGGACCATCCTTCGCCGGCGTATTTCGCAAAGGCATTGGGCCGGCATCGATCGATAGCTGGGTAGCCACCGGCTTCGACTACGGCATCGACTTCCGAGATGCGGTGGACCCCACGTTCTCAATCACCAATTCTTTCTTTTTCGGAATGTTTAAGGGAACTGGTGATCAAGTGATCGCGCCAACGACCGATCCCAACGCAGAGACAGGTGTTGATGAACTCACTCTTTTCAAGAAAGAGGGAGCAGGCAACGTCGCAGCGGACGCCGGACCGTTTACTGCCGCAGAGTGCAATCAAGATGGCGCACCCGCCGCAAGCGTCACTTCGTACACTGCGAAAGGCGCCTTCGCCGCAGGCAGCAACTGGCAGCTTGGCAAGAAGTGGGTGGATTGGTCGAAGAACTAAGCGGACGTTAATCCGTCGCCTCGCACTTTGCTGAGTGAGGTCCTAGGTTGAAGGGAGTCGGTCGCGTGAGCGGTTCGGCTCCTTTCTGTTTTGTAGTAGGTCGAGAGGCCAGACGCCAAGCCAACTGGAGCCTATTCTTAAGGAGCTTAGCGAGCTCGCCCTTCTCGTATCCTAAAAGGATACGCTCTTTTACTTCGTCCGCTGGATCACGTGAAAGCCAAACGGGCTTTCCACGACTTGTGAGTACTCGCCCACCTTGAGGGCAAAGGCCGGTTCCGCGATCGCACGCATCGCCGTGTCTCTGTCCAAAACCCCAAACTGTCCTTGGTGGTTCTTGACGTCTTTGCTGTCGGTGTAGGCGTTCATCACCGCGGAGAACTCTTCGCCTTTCTTCAACTTCCGAAGCGCTTCTTCGGCTCGTTTGGCGGCGTCATCCCTGGAGCGCGTTACTTCGGCCGCGGCATACCACGAGCCCTTGTACTGAACGAGGACGTGGCGTGCTTCAATCGTCTTTGGTCCATTGGCAGCACCGTCCGCGGCAAGGCCGCGAGCCAGCATTGGAGTGGGGATGCCCGCCGGGAGTCCTTCACCTTCAGCGCTTTCAGTGCTTCCCACCTTGGTGGGTGGCGCTGCGGAGAGTTTGCTCGCTGCTTCTGGGGCGTCTTTGGGCTTTACGAAGGAAGTCGGCAATCCGCCTAATCCGCCAACCAGGCCGACCAGCAGAAGCCCTGACAGAACAAGCCAGGCAACCCAGCCGCCCGAAGAGGCCTGAAGCTTGGCGGATGACTCGAGTTTTGATGTGTTGGCGTCAGAACTGCTGGAAACGGTCATTGAGTTAACTCCTGCGTGCGTCTTCTTTGAGCGATTGAATTTTAGCGGGCCTTGCTATTCAACGGTGCGCCCGAGCGGTATTGCCGAGCACGTTGGGAGAGCCACAAGAGTGCCACCCAACGGGCGACTTAGCGGGCTCCACTGAAGCCGTTCGATTCACCGGCTGTCGATGGCCGGAACCGAGTTCGTACCAGTCACTATTTCTGGCAGGCGCCTGTACGGGCGCGACCCAGGAAAAATTGGAACCGGAGTTTCGGGGATCCGAAATGAAGTCCTGCACCGCCTGCCGCAGCTCGAAGACCGCCGAACCGACACCCCGAGATTGAACCCTCACCTCAAGGAGGTTCGCGAGATCTTCCAGCAGATTCAGGAACAACGCGACTGAGGGCAACACATGTGTTCGCAGCGCAGGGTTCGAAGCTGAAGTATGACTCATGAACTCAGCGAGAGCTTCCTCGCTTGAACCAACAACATGGCAGCTCTGGGCGTCACTCAATGAACCCAGTGCTTGGGTCGCGAACTCGGCGAGCGAACTCTCGGCGTCGATTTTCCGATCTCGCTGAGTGACGTCGAAACCTCGAAAAAAACTGTCCTTCCCCAGCCGGCGCGCTCGAGTTCCCCGGCGCTGACGAGTAACCGGAGCGCGTGCCTTCTCACGCCCGCGTTCCACGCCTTCCTCGACCGAGATGATGGCGACGCAGCAAGGCGGAGCCAGCAATACGGCGCTCACCACAAACGAAGGCCCGCTGGATCGAAGCTCATGCGTGAGCTTCATGAGGCGCAACTTCTCGGCGCCGACGTCCGCTTCCTCCCAAACGCTCCTCACCTGATATTCCGTTGCCTGCACCGCTTGGGCCACTCGCCGAATACTCCAGCGTGTTGAATCGGGAGGCAGATCATCACGGGTTACCCGCAAAATTGCCGCGAGTTTCTCCGCCGTGATCTTGCGTGGCTGCCCGGGGCGCGGCAGATCCTTCAGCCCTTCTAGCCCGAGCTCCCGAAAGCGTTTGCGCCACTTGTAGACCGTGAGTGGGACGACGCCAAGCTCTGCGCTGATTTGATCAGCGGTGTGGCCCGCCGCCGATAGGGTGACGATTCGGGCGCGTTCGACAAGTGCGGACTCTTTAGGCCCATCCGTTAGCACGCGCAGCTCACGTTGAAGTTCGTCGGGCAATAACCAGTTTCGGATCGACGTGGCCATTCGTTGGGCCGGACTCTAGATGCTTTTCGTTGAGTGATACGTTACGTTTTCTGGGCAAATCCCTGGTTAAAAGGCGATCTGGTGACAACCAAGCTTCAGCGCGCGCCACACGTTAAATACATATGGACTAATCGCTCAGACATTGGCGTTATTGACGACCGTTTATTGCAACTCCTAATCGATCACTTAAATCGCTTGGATTCAGTGAGATTGGCGCGCTCAGCGCCCTCCTGATGTCGACAAGGAAGCGCGCAATTGTAACACCAGATTTTTCAAACGTAGGTTATAGCCTGCCCGCTGCTATTTAGGTTTGCAGCCGGAGGTTTATTCCAATATGAAAAAAACGACAGCAATAGCAATGTTTCTAGCGGTCGCTGCTGGCACTGCCAGCGCCGGTGCCGCTATTACACTCAGCGGATCGGACACGCTGGAGGTGGTGACGAAGCGCATCATCGCAACCTGCCCTGCGAGCATCGGTACGCTCGCAGGCATCACCTATGGCGGTGGCGGCTCAAGCACCGGCGAGACGGCGATGAAGAACGGAACTCAGCAAGTTTCGCCCATGTCGCGCTACTACTCCTCAACCAGCACGAGCGGCGCCTGCGGCGCTAACCAAGCCAAGGCCGAAGGCCTTGAAATCGCTGGCGATGGCCTCGCGATGCTCGCTTCAGCTGCAGCCTCGGCTCAGTGCCAAGGCGCAGTTGACAGCACTGGTGGTCTCGCACGCAACACGACCGTGACTGTTCAGAATCCTCCCGGCGCGGACACGAACTACACGTTCGCTGACTGGAAGGACGTCCTGCGCACGCTCTACGCAGGTCGCGACAACACTAAACCCAACACCGTTCCGGCCGATTGCAACAGCAATGTGCGTAAATCCCTCCAGAAGAGCTGGTCAAAGTTGTTCCAAGCTAGCTGCGGCGCAACCCCCTGCACCGAGCTCAAGCACGCTTGGCGCCGTGGTGACCTCTCCGGAACGACCGACACCTTCCTTACATTGACCAGCCTGCCCGGCATCGCGAGGTCCGGCAACGTTGTGACGGCGACCCCTTTCTGTAACGGCAAGGATTACGACGACAACGATCCGATCCGCATCGCTTGCGACGCCAACGATGACGTCTGTGGAGCCGATGGCAAAATGGGTCTTGTTCAGTCGGTGTTCGTGCCCGAGGGTCTCGCGACCGACGTCGCTTACCCCGTCAAAGCTTGTGACCCTGGTGTTTACAACTGGGTTCCAGCTCCGAACGTGACCCTCGACACCTGCCCCGGCGGCGGCGTCAACGTGTTCACGCTCTGCCTCATGCCGGGTTGGAACGATGCCACGCAGGTACCCAGTGGGATTAACCACAGCTGCGTCAAGCGCGAAAAGGATGATGCGCCTTTCTTCACGCCAAACACCACCAACACGCTGGTTTACAACCAGTACCTGCGCAACCCGAACGGCTCCTTGATCAAGGATGCTGAAAATCGCGAAGTCACGGGTGCTTGGTACCGCATGCGCAGCCGCGCTCTGACTGGCTGTCGTCAAGACACCGCCACCCTGCAGATCGGTTGCTTGGCTTCGCAGTACAACTGCACGCTCGGCTTTGCTGGTCAGGAAGCAATCCAAGCTGGCGCAGCAGGCCTAGTTGTCAACGGCGTCACATCCACTAACGCGACCGTGCTGAACCGCACGTATCCGCTCGCTCGCGGCCTCTTCTTCAACAGCATCAAGGGCTTCGAGAACGTGACCAATACCAACAACGAGCTGAATCTCTCGCTTTGCTTCGGTGACAATGCCACCACCAACGCGGCTGCAGCATTTGCTGGCTTTGTGCCTGTTAATGCCGTCGACCCGACAGCGAAGATCAAGTGCGTTGACTTCAACGAAACGGTTTGCGGCGCCGCCAGCAACGTCAACGCTTGCACGAACAACCCGGTAGGTATCGCCCCCAACTGAGCCAGGTTTCGGAGTCCTAGCGATCGGTTAGAACCTCGTCCGCTCACACAACTCACAAGGCGCGTGCCATGCATGCGCCTTGTGCTTTTTTGTCACGTGCTTGCCACGCTAACGGGCTAGATGGGCTAACCGAATGTCCGAAAGCGTTGAACCTGTGCTTCCTGATCGCGCTCCCAACGAAGCAGGTGCGGTCCGCTTTGTTCTCAGAGCTGTCTGGTTTGTGGTCGTGCCGGCTTTGCTCGCCGTGGTCGCGCTGCGCTTCTTCGTGCCGGATCGGGTACACGCCGAAAGTGACGGCCTATCCCAAATCCTTGCCCAAGCCAAAGAGGGTTTTGCGGTTCCGCTCGGGGCATTGGTCTTTCTTGTGACCGCTTTTATCTTGCGTCATTGGCGCGCCCACTTGCCCGGAGGCAACTGGCTTCTCTCCGAACCAGAAGCTCGTCGCTCTGGCGCACGAGCGACGCTGATTGTCATCGCCACGGCGATCGTGCTGGCGTTTTTCACCCAGAACAGCCTCTATAAGAGCTACCGAATTCTGAGCGCCTCGATGTTGCCGAGCCTTGAGCAAGAAGACCTAGTGGCGGTTGAAAAGTGGGCCTACGGCCTGCGTCTTCCGGGACTTGATGCGAGATTGGGATCGGCGAATCCGAAACGAGGCGATGTCATTGTGTTTCGCGCGCTTCCTGGGCACGAAGGGCCGCCGGAATTGATCAAACGCGTCGTGGGCCTACCGGGTGACGTGATCTCGATGCGTGGTGGTCATGTGGTGATCAACGGCTGGGAGGTGCCCACCTGCGAAGCTGGGCCGTACCCGTATCTCTCCAGGGATTACTCGGCCATCTCTCGCGTGTTCATCGAGTTTCTTGAGGATCGGGTCTACCTGGCTACCTTTATCCCATTGAGTGAACCCTGGGAGATCTCCTTTCGTGTGCCCGCGGGGGAGGTGTTCGTGCTGGGGGACAATCGTTCGAGTAGCGAGGATTCCCATGCTTGGAATCGGGGAAAGGGCGCAGCGCTGCCCATGGATCGCATCATCGGGAGAGTCGACCGCTTGCTCGTTGGGACACTGCGAAACGCTGAGCCGGACGCGAGCCAACTCCTTAAACCCCTCGACTGGTACGACGGCAGGCCCTTGAACCTGGAGGGTGTGGATACAAGTTCGCTCAGGGCAGCCATCACGCGTTGCCTTGCAAAAAGGCCCACCAATACAACCCCGCCTGCGCCCGACAACTCGGCTCGGCGCGTAACACTCTTGTCACATGCGCCTGATCACTCGCCGTGGTAACTGCCCTTCCCTACACAGGAGCCTCCGCATGGACACCCCCGAAACAGCCAAACAAAAGCTACGGCAGCTTACCGCAATTGCGCTCGCGTCGCTTGTGGCTGTCGGCCTTGGGGCTGCCGCGCTCTGGCCTCGTGATGAGAGTCTGACGCTGCGCCACGCAAGCAAAGTGGTGCGCGATGCGCCCGATGATTCACAGGCTCGCAGGCTGGTGCACCCCGGTGTGATACCGAGAACATCGGGCAAGAATCAGCCGGAGGAAGCGCCAGCGCAGCCAACCGAGCAGACTGCGTTGGACGAGCCAGCACCCAGAATCACCGTTGTTGTGAAAGAAGAGGAGCAGCGCGCCTTCGAGCTGGATCAACAACGAAAAAGTGCCGTGCTTGAGGAAGAATTGAAGACCCGGCTCACTCCAGAACAGCTGCGATCGCACGAAAAGGGGCTCAAGATCTGGCAAGAACGCCTGCGCTCACCGCAGTGAGCGAGCAGCAGGCCCGTCGGCTTTGGGGCGGAGCATGAACCAAGCGAGACTGCCGGTAGCGATCGCCACCAGCAAGACCCCCAAAATACGCTTCCAGGCGTGAAGTGCGCGCGCCCAGATCGGTCGTATTTGCTCCGTGGACGCTTCCATCGCATCCACGGCAGCTTGAGGCATGTTGGCCGTCTGTGCCCGCAGAATCGCCGCGTCCGCTTTTTGCACATCCGCTTGTTTGATTGCCAGCGCCCACTCGAACGAGATCGCGCGCGGATCGTTCGGCGCGTACTTGTTGAGCACCTGAGTGCAAGTGGTGAGACGCCCCACGTCCTCCAAGCGCACGGCGAACCCGCACTGAAAGAGAGCAGCCGGTACGCGGGTGCTCTCTGTCTTGTTGAGATGGACCACGATGGCGTCCAGTTTTTTCACGAGTTCCGGCTCAAGCGCCCCGGACTTTGCGAGAGCGACCCGCACCAGACGTGAATAATCGTCCAACTTGACGCCTTCGCGATTCAGGGCGATGTCGCAGTTGGTCAGTGCCGCCGCACGGTTACCGAGCTTTTCGTAGATTTCGCAGAGCTTCGAGTACGCCACAGCGCTCTCTGGAACGGCCTTGGCGAGTGCCTGGAAGTACTGGATGGCCTGGGGCAGTTTATTGTCCTTAGCCGCTTGATCGGCGCGACCACTGAGCTCCATCACGAAGTATCCGAACCCCATCGGATTGCGGTTGGCGGAGCCTGCAGGTGGCACGCTTGAAACAGGATCTGAGTCATTGATCGGGTATTGCTCGGGCCCCCCAAGACTATCCGCACCGGGGATCAACACCGCTTCCGCAGCTGATCCGATACCTGGAGCCGCGCAAAGCGTTAGCAAGATCGCCAAGCCCGCGCCAGAGCCCCGCCGGCCTCTCCAGGAGCGCCAAACCGCGTGCCCAAGAGTGAACGCCGCCAACGCCAACAGCGCCAGCCAGAAGCAAATAACACCAAGCGCAGATTGACGGGGCGGTAGAAACGCCTCCGCTCTCCGCGTTTCGTAGTGCGAGGGTGCGCGGCGGCGGAGCTCGAAAAGGCAGTCCTCTAACAGTGCACGATCTGAAAGCTTGATCGCGATATCGCAACGAGCGGCGTAGCCCCACGGCTCAGCTCGAAAATCTTGGACAGCTTTCTCCGCCATGAGGGCGGCTGACCCAAGGTCTTCGGGAGTGGGGGCAGCACCGAGCAGAAGCGCAGCGACGGACGCCCGGAGATCCATCGGGGAACCGGTGTAAATCAGACCCTTGTTGCAGGCCGCTATCGCCTCCACGCGGCGGCCCAGGGCTGTGAATGCCTGACACTTTCTCCGAAACAAGAGGCCACGTTCAGGCGCCAGCTCGGCGGCGCGTGTGAAGAGCTCGGCAGCAGCTTTCATGTCGCCTCCCGCATAGGCGCGCTCGCCTGCTTCAAGCAGTGTGAGCGCTTGCGGCTCTTGCGCTCGCATTCGTTCAATGTCCCGTTGATCAATGAAGGCCCGGGCGGGCTCTTTGGCCCAGCCGGAGGCTGGCACCCCGAGCAGCAGACTTAAGATCAACAGCCTTAATAGTACTTGGCGCACCACGTTACCTCAACGCTGCGACGCATAACCTCAAACTCGAGACGCAACTCGTGAACTTTGCGTGTCAAAGGCGAGACGCAAATGTCACAAATGATCGCAAAGTGACATTTTCTTTGGCGAAGCAGAAACGTCGAGCGAGTGTGGTATGTGGACGCCAAAGAGGTCTTGTTTCATGCCGCAACTCCCGGTGCTCAGTAGAACCGTTCTAGTCCTCGTCAGCCTGCTCTCACTTTACGCGTGCGAGAATAGGATTCCTGGACCGCCATCGGAAACCATCATTTATGAGTATCCGGCGCGGCGAGCCAAGAGCGTGAGCGCCAACGTGACATCCGGAGGGACAACTTCGGTAGTGCCCGGTGGCGGTACGGGCGGCACGGGGGGTACGGGCACTCTTGTCAGACCAATCCAGTGCGTTCCAGCTCGTGCAGCCGAGCCAGAGCAGCTTCCCGCCCGAGCCTCGGTAGTTTCTGCCACAGCAGCCCCAGTATCTACGCCAGTAGATGTGGAGTCGCTGTGGAGCCAGTTTGCCTCAGCTGGGCGATGCTTTGGCTGCCACTCGGCTCAGGCCCAGGGTGGCTGGAGCGTCACGAAGGAGACGTTCCGAACCAAGATGGATAGGAATGCGCTGGCCCGGATCACAAGCGACGATCCGACAAAAGTGATGCCTTTTGGCGAAGCCCGCTTTTCAGACCGCGCGCCCGATGATCCGATCGTTGCTTACGCAAAACTGTTGCAAGAGTGGTTGGACGCCGGTAGCCCAGATTTCTTTTACCCACAGATGCCCGCAACTTCGGCGCAGAAGGCTTTCACTTTGTCTGAGACCGTCGGCAAGGGCCTCACCAACATCGGTAACTGCGTGCCGGACAGGCTCGCTTCCGGCGCACACGCCAAGAACCTGGATGATATATTTGCGAAAGCCACGGAGCTCCCCAAGCTCTTGGAGCAGACGGATCTCACCTCGCTTGACAGTGAGCTCCTGGCGCGCGAGGGCGTTGTCGCCTTTGCGCCAGCGTATCCACTGTGGGCCGATGACGCAAAGAAGATTCGTCACGTTCGGGTGCCGGTTGGTACATCCATCAGCTACAACTCTGAAACCAAGGACTTTGACATCCCCCTTAACACTCGATTCTACAAGACGTTCTTGAAGAAGGTCATCGACATCAAGGGGAATGTTGCTTATCGAAAGATTGAGACTCGACTGATCGTTTCACGGCCGGACGTGAAGAAAGCCGACGGCACCACAGAGACCTTGGCGCTGTACGGTACGTATAAGTGGCAAAATGACGATGAATCAGTGGCCACGCTGCAAGAAGCAAAGCTGAACGATGGCTCGTTATTTGCCGATGAGCTCACGGCCTATGACACCGACGAAGTGAATGCAGCCAAGGTGCGGGCGGCAGATCCGACCCATGCCACCGCCGAACTTGTGAAACAAGGGCTTCGGCGACATTACGCCATCCCCGGTAAGGCGCGGTGTGATCAGTGTCATGAAGGAAGCCCGAGCGCGAGTTTCATCCTGGGCTTCACGCCGCTCCAGATCGCACGACGACCCCTGGGCGAGGGCGGAACGATTGAGGCTGCGGGCGAGGACGAATTGACGCAGCTGCAGCGCCTCATCGACTATGGAGTCATTACCGGCATGCCAGCGAGCACTCCCAAGCTTGAGGAGTCTCAAGGGTCACGCAAACCCAGAAACAAATACGAGCTTGAGGCCCAAGGTTATCTGCTCGGCAACTGTTCGCACTGCCACAATCCGCGCGGCTTTCCTTCAACGAACTTTCCTGAGCTGGCCTCGGTCCTTAACTTCTGGCCGGACACCGAGACAGGAGGCGTCTTTCAGTTTCCGTTGGATCGCATGAGCCCTCGAACGAAGCGTTTTGCTACCATAAGTTCTCAGCCGGTCGCCAAGGATATGCCCTACATTACACCTTCGCTGACAGATATGTCTCTGGAGGGGATTCCAAGTAAGTTCATCTACTCCGGGTTAGCAGGGGGCTCGAAGCCACCGCGTTCCGTTCCCTACGTCAAGCCAACCGGAATGGTGACCCCGAACAACGAGCAAGAGCCCGTTGACGCCCCTTGGCGGAGTTTGATCTATCGCAATGTCGACACACCCTTCACCTATGTCGAAAGCAAAGCGATCTTTACGCACATGCCGCTTCATACCTCTGGGTTTGACTGCAGAGTGCCCAAGATCGTGGGCAACTGGATGGTCAGCATTCCGGCACGCCTAAGCGGTACAGCAAAGTACATCGGTATCGGCGGGGCCCTAGACGGCAAAACTTTTAACGTTGAGTCGCAGCTAGCAACCTGCTCGACTGCTCTCCACTGGGTGCCAGATGATAAAAAAGCAGAGAAGACCATCGCGGATTGTACGGCCGACGAGATCGCTAAAAGCCTATGTGTCGCAGTACCAGCAAACCCAGGTAGCCTGCTCAGCTCTTATCCCTTTCCGGCTGGCCAGAACCTGTGCCAGTTCTGTGTTGGGAACTGGTGTTTTGACCCGGAAATAAAATTTCCCTCCTTCAGCGAGGCCGTGCAGCCCTACAAGGAACTCAGCATGACCAGCGCGGGGCTTTTTGCGTACGATCCGTTCACCCAGACGTTCGGCGGTAGTTATGCGGCAGCCGTGGCGGAGGCCGAGGAGCGGTTAAAGATTTATCAGGCTGGGGAGCGCTACAACTACTGCCCCGATACCACGGATATCGTGGACCCTGAAGTGGGGACCAAGGACACGCAAGGCAAAACTATCGTCGTTCCGCGAGAGAAACCACCTGAACCTATCCAGCAGCTACCTCTCGGTGTCCCCTCACGCCCTCACTTCATTATCACGGACGTCACCGAGGCTCCGGGGGAGTACAAACCGCGGCGACCAGACTTCGCCAAAATTCTTCGAGCAGATCCGTTTGCGAGCCCGTTGCCAAGCGACCTAGCCGATGCAAGCAGCGACGTGCTGGCCGTGCTGCAAGCCCTTAAGTCTGTTCGGATCACTCCTGAGTTTCGCGCGCTGGCAACGACACCCCTGCCCTACGGTCTCTGGGAGGAGAAGCCGAGCTGCGATTTCAGCAGCACCAAGACGGTGAGTCAGATTAGGCAAGGGACTGATGTGCTCGCTTGGACTAAAGCCAGCGCAATTCCCGCCGCGCCTCCGGAGGCACGCGTCTACGAACAGTCTCCTGGTGGCTCGGTGTTCCAGATGATTTGCAGCAACTGTCATGGTCAGCTTGCTGATTCAAAAGGGAAACTCTCCGATCGTATCCTTGATTTGACGGGTGGGCAGACGCGAGTGGCGAACCTTCGCGACGGCCTGTTGGGTCCGGCGGGGCGTGCTGGCGACAATAGGAACGCGGTATTCGCAACCGATGCACAAGCGATGGGGATCTCGACCGACGATCTTGCTGGGCGCTACGTTGCCTGGATGGGCCTAGGCGGAACACTCGTGGACCTTCCACCTCCAATTCTTCAGTTGGTGGGCGCGACGCCAGTGTTCGGAAGGCAGCGCAACAGCAGGTTCTCCCTCCCTGAAGGCACTCCCAATATGTTGCAGGTGGCATTGGAACTGTGCAAGCAGGTTCTCCCGCTCGGGGGCTCCCCCCCCAAGTTTGATGCCGCGCGTTCCGGCTTCATCACCTTGAGCGGTTGGCCGCTGTTCGACGACAATGGCGATGCTGATTTTTGGCAGAGAATATGTTCTGCCGATAACCTACCTCCAATTAGAGTGCTGCGCCTTAAGTATGTAGCCGCAAATACTAGCAGCGGAGCTTTCCTCCAATTCCAAGATCTCCGAGATCGAACCGCCTACCCGAGCAACACTCCCGTGGGCACGGAGTTCGGAACCGTTGAGAACACGCTGAGCGCTGGGAATCGTCTGCCCTGGTGCATAGAACTTCAGAGCCTGCCGGGAGCAGGAACAGACCCGACTCCTCAGCAGATTGACGCCTATGCCGTTGAGCGTGCGCTTGCTGGCGCGAAGCTGCCGATTTGTCCCCAACAGCTCTTCTCCAACGTCGAGGTGATGGGAACCAGTGTGCCTTCACTTTGGACAGATGAACGAAGCACGACTTGGGCAAGGCGGGGCGCGATCAACGCCGGGCTTTCCGTGTTCCTATACCTGGACGGCGTAGCGCGGGGAACCATCATTCCCAAGCCCGCATTCAACCAATGTGAAAACCTATCCAAGCAATAGGGTCGGCCATTGATCGCACACTGGCGATCGGCGGCGTTGAACCGTCGCCGGGCACCGTGCTGAATCGCACCTACCCATTGGCGCGAAGCCTTTATCTCAACACAGCCATAGGGTTTGAGAACGTGTCGAACTCAGTCGAGGGGGTCACAACGAATGAGCGCACCCTTGCGGGCTGTTTTGCGAGTAAGTGGATGGCGCACGATGCTGCGTTGTTTGCAGGTTTCGTTCCGATGAACGCTGTTGATGCAAACGCGGGCGTAAAGTGCGTCGATTTCGACGAGAGGGCCTGCGGCTTCGCGACCAACGTGAACGCTTGCCTGGGCAATCCTATAGGATTCCCTTCAAACTGAGTCGTTGAGAGCCTGGCAAATGGAGTCGTTGAGAACTAGCGGATTGTTGGGCGCCTTCGCATTCCTGCTCGTGTAGGCAACCCGTAGCGCCGCGAGCACCCCCACAAGCGCACCCGCAAGCCAATGACTTGCACCCCCGCTCGCCACCCCAGAAACCATGGCGCAACTACCAGCTTTGACCGGGTGGGTTGCCAGATCGCACGCTGCTTCATCGAGCGCCGCTTGAGAAACGCCAGGTACCGAACATTCCAAGCTTGGCATGCTGGGATAGAGAGCGCAGATCCCTCGAATGTCGTCAGCGGTTAGCTGACGATTGGGTGTCAGTGTGTAGCTCTTAGCCATCAACGCCCCGCTGTCTGCCGAATGGGAAAGCCCGAGCACGTGCCCAGCTTCGTGAGCGATGGTGGTGGCGAGCAAGCCGCGCCAAGCCGGGTCAGATTTCTTAGACAAGAAAAGCGCCGTATTCAACTGGACATCGGCGTCGAACATCTCGCCGGTCGCTTCGATGAATTTGGGTTGCGTCTTCCCTGCTGTCGAGCCACCCAAGGGCGGAGGGCCAGAGAAAGAGGTGGGCGTAAAGAACCAGGTGTCGAGATTGAGGCTCCGCTCGCTGCAAGTGAAGGGCCGCTTGGCAGGTACGATGCCCACACTGCGAACGGCCAGGCTTGGTGGACCGTTGCCGCAGTCGACATTCATCCAGAGCCGAAAAGCGGCGGCCACCATTTCTTGAAACTCAGTGTCGCTGAGCTCAAGCTCTGCGCCACCGCCCTTTTGCACCCCGAAAACGGGGCAGGCGTTCGAGCGTTTGAGTTCGACCCCATCGATCGAACACTGGGTCTCCGGATCGAGAGCGCAAACCGCAGCTGGCGCATCCGGATCGCAACTGCGTGCCCGACAAAACGCAGACACCTGACCGCAAAAGAGTGAGCCTGCACCTAACAGTGCGAACGTCGGCAAGAGACGGATCCGTACGGACAAGCGTGACCTCCTATCCACAACTTCTCAGCAACTATTGTTTAACAAACACCACGTTGTCCCAAAGCACCGATGAAGCCGGATCGGTGGAGAAATCTCGCGTCGCGTGCAGACCCACCAATACCGAACGTCCAGAAGATGGCACTATCAGCGAATCAAGTCCGATAGCCGTCCATCCGGCTCGAACAGCGCCTGTCCCCACCCAACCTTGGAGGGACTGGGCCGAGCAATCTGCGTTTGCGTACACGGAAACGGTGAACGACGCTTGAGTTGAGGCGCTCTGCGAAGGGTCTAGAAAGTACTGGGCGCGGGCCCGATAGGTCTGACCCGGTTGAACAGAAATGCACTGATCGGCTCCGCCCTCCACGAGTCCGGTCTTCACAGTGGCGGCCAAAGAGCCACTGCAGCTGGCGGGTCCGTTGAAATTCCAAGTGCTCTCCGACAAGTAGCCTGAAGGCCAATCGCTAACGCTTGCGCTGAATTGCGAGTTGGCGAGCAGCGATTCCGAACAGTCTGGTGTTCCGTTGGTGTTCAGGTCGGTGTAGCACGAATTGGCGCCAACGCAGGTTCCTGCCGGGACGCTCACAGCACCGCCGCTCCCAACAGCACCGCCGCTCCCAACAGCACCGCCGCTCCCAACAGCACCGCCGCTCCCAACAGCACC